>VFSW01002981.1_pt1 | contig 25471 bp, 18 predicted proteins | sample 5358111 | NCBI WGS metagenome assembly VFSW01 (sample SAMN11554181, study PRJNA540505) | mine drainage metagenome | isolation source: sediment from site ElyBrook_90M | place: USA: Ely Copper Mine, Vershire, VT | collected 2017
TTAAAATCCCCTCAAACCCGGCGCATATGGAGTACGCATCCTGAGGGCAAGCTCACACCAGCTCGCAATTGACTCCAACCTTGGCGCAAATTAAGAGAGAGGATTCCCGTGGTGTCAGTGCTTCTAATTGAGTTGGACCCAACCGACAAAGAATTTGAGCCCCTGCGCTGTCCATGCGGCACTTGGTCACGTCTTAGTCCTGATCCAACAGATGTCCTATGTGGCGCGTGACCTTGGGTGAGTAGGCCCAGGGAATTTCGCCCTAAGCCTCTCGCAGAACCGTACGTGACACTCTCGCGTCATACGGCTCCCATCATCCAACCCGATTCCCTGCAACCTTCCAGTGGAAGAACATCTCCGGGTAAACGAGCTTCATTCGGCGGAGCCAGTCCGCACTCGCCTGTTTATGACGCGACAGGCTTTTGTATTTCCGTCTGGCCCATTGTGTAAGCTTCCGGTCAATGAATCCAAGCAGCTTGTACATCACCGTCCGATAGAACGCTCCATAGTAGTTCCACCACCCTCGAATCACGGGATTATATTGCTATGCCAGTTCGGCCAGAGTTCCCGGAGTCTGCCGATGCAGCCCCCATTCACGCACAGTTTGCCGCATTCGCTTCGTGGCCTCGTTACTCGCCCCCGGCTGAAAGCTGGTAAATATCCGGTCCTGCTTGTTTCGAGCATCCCTCGGTCGAAAAGTGAAACCGAGAAACTTAAACTGCACATGTGGATAGATCCCTGTACGACCGCTGTCCTTGCAATACACGATCTTTGACTTTTCTGGGTGCATCGTCAATCCACACGCTTACCCTGCAGCTTAGCCATTCGTTTCATGTCTGAGCATTGATGTTTCTGTTGTTGTTGCGGCTGCGAAGGGTTATTTGGGGCAGTTACGATCGTATACGTCGCGACGCTCTCATCTTGTCTGTTAGAGACTTGTGCGACCAATCTTGCGCCCGAACTTAACCGCAAGAAACCACGCAATCACCGTTACTAGATCCATACAAGCGCTAAAGCTTAAAGGATCTCCGAAGTTCGGTAAGATCCCCCACCTGGCCCCATAGCGCATTATGATCAAACCGGTGCCCCACAAGTAACATCCGACAAGAAGAGACATCGGCCAACATGATTATTCTGGAAACCGGCCTCAGGATGGGAGAACTTCGGGAGTTATGCTGGTCTGATGCCGATCTTGACAGCGGTCGGCTCGTCATCCATTCTCCGAAGTGCGGCCAAATTCAGATCGTACTCCTCGGTCCGGAGGCCGTGTGTATTCTGAAGTCCCGTTGCGAACGCCGCCCTGAGTCCAAATTTGTTTGGGGATCGTCGCCACGTAATCTTCTTGGGCGTGTCACCGGCCAGCTTCGTGCATTCGGCGAAAAGCATGGCGATGATCGCATCTCGCTTGCCGGTTTGCGCAGGGTGTCCATCTGCCTTCCCTCACACATTGGTCAGTCGGATTGGCACAGCGTGGACCAACAGAGAATCAGAAGAACGCGTCCTACTGCACAGTTAACGAGAGCTGCACCGTCTGGGTGATGGCACTCGAGCCTGAACCAGAGGTAGCCGTGATGGTCACGGCGCTGGTTCCTTTTGGTGTTCCCGGGTTTACGACGGTGGAACTACCACCCGAGCATGCGCTGCAGACGAGCGTTGCGCAGATGGTGGCGAACAGGAGCAACCCTGCGGCTATCCCGCGACGCTTCCAGCGACGCGTCGGCAGCAGGAGCAGGCAAAGCACTACAGCGGTGCCTGCACGGAATGGGATGGCGTGAGAACCGGTTGACGCAGAGCTCGAAGCGCTGGTGGTAATGCTAACAGTTGTGCTGGGCGCACCAGTCCCGTTTGGAGTAACGGTGTCTGGTGAAAAGCTACACGTGGCCTGCGCCGGTAAGCCCGAGCAGGAGAACGAGACCTGCTGGTTGAATCCGTTCACGGGCGTAATGCTGATTGTTGCGCTTCCACTTGCGCCGCTAGTGACTGAGAGCGACGTAGGATTGATACCCAATGTGAACCCCGCCTCACCAGACGGAGCAGCATTCGCGTAGTACGCGGCCAGGCTGTGTATCGAAGTGAAATAGGACGTGCCGCCGGGAACACCGATGATCCGTACGCCGTCACCCCAGGTTGCTGGGAAGCTGAAAGTGTACGCGGTTTGTGTACCGACTTGATTGTTATAAGAATATGCAGGGCTCACGGTCGCGTCAGCCACGTCTCCCCATTCGAAGTTCTGTCGCACCTGGACGCGAAGGTCGCTGTTAAACCAGCCGCCGTCCGGAAACATGCTTCCGGTGGTGTAAGTGACCTGGTTGATGTTATAAGCCTGCGGCCAGATATATCCCCAGTAGCTCTCCACGCCGTCGGCAAGCTTATTCTCTTCGTCAAAGTCGTCTTCAGAGGCTCCCGAAATCGGGCTCGCCATTTCATTGGAGCAATTGAAAGCGCAGAGCGTACCGAAATGCGTGCTTTTGCTGATGGCCCGCGTCCCGGCGCTAAGTGCAAGGTTCGTGCTGGAGGTGGGGTTGGTTGGCGAGGTTTGAGCATACGGCTCAAGATACAGCTTGCGTAGCGAGAAGGTGTAGGAATCTCCGGAACAACATACGTTGCTCTGCACGTACAGAGCCAATCCATCATCACTGATGAACTTGGATGGGATGCTGATCCCGTACTGGCCGCGATTCTGCGTCAGGCGCAGCGGTCCGAAATCCTTCGACAAGAAGTGGCTCCAGGGTCCCCACGGCTGCGGCGCTTCGTAGAACTCGTGAGTCGCGCACCCCCATGTGGTCATGATGTAACGATGCAGAGGAGCATCGTAGACCGCGCCTCCCTGGGCTATCACTTTCTGATTGGCTGGACAATCTGTGCCGAACATGGTCTGGTACAGTTCACGATCATCGGTCAGGACCGCTGCCTTTTGGATGATGTCGCTGGACCAGGTCGGCGCATTTCCGTTCATGCCCGTGTAGAACTGCCATGTCGAGCGATCGATCACACTTGTGCTGGGCACGCGTGCCAGATACACCGCGGTCTGGTCGCGCCAGTTGTTATCAAGGCCATAGGCGTATACATAGCCATCGATCGCGTTGGCGTAGTTCTGTCCATAGTCGAGAAAGAAGATGGTGGTGAACTTGTACGCCGTAGGATCGGAGTTATTGCCAGGTGTGCCGAACATCGGCGCCGCGGGATTGGCAGACCAGGTTGCGCCGTGGTCGGTTGACTTGACGATTGACGCGGCGGGCACATCTTCAAACGTGTTTTCGTTCAGGTTCTGGAAAGCAAGATAGATGGCGCCGCCCACGCAGAGCATGCCCGTTGGCTTGTCAGTATAGGGATTGCCGCTGTAGTTCTTGCCCACGTCGCCGGCTATGAAGTTGCCCGTCAGATTGGGCGGCGTGCCCGCGATTCGGGCTACGGCCATGGAATAGAAGGTGCTCGAAAAATTGTGGCCGTCTCCATTCGCTGCGTAAAGATTGCCATCGTCGGCCCAGCAACTTGGCCACAAATCGCCGTTGCCGGCCGTCATCTGATACGTGGAATAGGACTCTTCGGCGGCCGTTGAAAAGAACGTGCTTTGCGGCGGCGTAGTGGCCTGGGCGCGGCATGGTAGCGAGAAGAAGAGAAGATCGGCGCTCGCGATTGCGAGAAAGATGACCCGGGAAAAGATCGATGACATAAACGGTCCCTGTGTCTAAGGAAAAGTGTGGGCACACAGCGCCAGCGCTAAGCGCCCACCGAGAAAAGCACTAGGAGGCATTCGTACGATAAGTGAAGGAGGATTCCTGGGCGATTTTGTGGACGGGCGGGATGGGAAATCCCGCCCTATTCTTAAATTGGTTGCAATGAGGCCGGCCATGCACGCAGTTTGCACGCAGCGCATAGCCGCAAGAATCAGAATTCCAGCTTCATCCCGAACTGGATGATTCTGGGACCATTCTGTTGTGACGTCATGATGCCGAAGACGGTGTTGGAGCCTGCGAGTGAGGCTGCACTCAGGTCGGGCGGAGCCGCATTGATGATGAACGTCTGTGCGTTGCCTCCGGACGAAAAGATGGTGCGGTTGAGAGCGTTAAAGAAGTTGGCCTGGAATTGAAGATCGAGGCGCTCATAGATTTTGGTGCGCTTTGAGACCGAGAGATCTTCGTTGATATATGCAGGCATGCGCAGTGCCGAGATCAAATTCGGTGCATTTCCGAATTCGCCTGCCGGAGGTATGGCGAATGCTGCGGGGTTGATGTAAAACTGGCAGGGCGTGCGTCCCGACGCAGTCATAATCGGACCCGAGCAACTCCGCTTATATTGAGGGTTCTTTAACGGCTGACCAGGTACCCGATTCGGCCTGAAGCTGAATCCGTCGCCGGCAGCGAAGTAAGGGTTGGAGGCGCCAAAGGCATCATACTCGATGTGGATCGGACGACCGCTCTGATACTGATGAACGCCTGACACCGACCAGCCGCCTACTGCCTCGCTGAGCGGCCCGTGATTGATGAAGCGCTTGTTACGACCAAAGGGAAGTTCGTATGTGTAGCTGAGCGAAACCACGTGCGGAATGTCAGAACTCGTGACCGCACGCTCACCCTTGGGGTTGTAGTAGTCCTGGTAGAAGGAGCCGGCGTAGATGGCGTTTTCTGCACCTGAACTGGCTCCGGCATTCGAGTCGGCATCACCGATGGTTTTGGAGAACGTGTAGGAAAGCAATGCTGTCAGGCCATGCGAGAAATGTTTCTGCAAGCTGGACTGGAGGCCGTTGTAAGAGACGCTGGCAATCGGGTTCAGCGGGTTATCCACGTCGCCGTACTGCGGCCACGGCCTGAGCGCCTGGCTGGCGGTGGCCGCCGCGCCAAACGTTGATTCGAAGCCGGGCCACGGTGCGTTGATGCCGGCAGCCTGCACGCGCGGATCGCCGATGGGCAAGGCAAGGAACTGGTTGAGCGGAAGCCCATCAGCCTTCGCGATCGCGCTATACTTGCTCTGCGCCATGGCCGGATTCACTTCGTTCGGCTTTGACCAGACGCCAAGATGGTAGGTGTGCATGCCCACATACCCGATGCTGGCCACAACGCTCGAACCGAACTGATGCTCGATTTGAGTCGTCCAGTAGAACTGCATCGGCGGCATGCCGGACTTGGGGTGAATCATGGGCGGGTTGTCGTTGCCCACCAGCAAGCCGGGATTGAGGGTCGCTCCGGCTACGCCTGACTGCGGGAACTCGTTATCCCAGTAGTAGGCCGGCGAACCGACGTAATCCTGCGCCCGGTTCAGCATCGCCAGTCCAGAGAAACCGGTGGTGTACTGGCCGCCGCCGATTCCCTCCTCCAGGTTGTCATTGCCCAGGGGCCGCGTGACCGCGAAGCCGGCGCGAACTGAGGTCTTGCGCGCGGCATCAGGCGACCAAGCAAGGCCAATGCGTGGCTGCACACCGGCGTAATCGGTCTCGCCGATGCGATTACTTCCGTTCCGTCCAGATCCATGACCGTAGAACGTAAACGCTCCCGGGATTTGGCCGGCTGCCGGGTTCGGCAGAGTGGGATCCATGGTGGAGACGTTGCCGTGGGCATCTGAACGAGGAATCTGAATGTCGTACCGGAGGCCCAGGTTGAGTGTCAGATTAGGCTTCACCTTCCAGTCGTCCTGGAAGAACATGCCGGTCTGCCACCAGCGGTACGCGGATTCGATCGGATAGCCGATGTTGATGAAGTCGGTCCCGCCAAACAGGAAGCTGGCCGCCGGATTTCCGGTGCCGGCTGGAATCGTGACCGCTTGCCCATTGGCGAATCCGGTGCCGTTTAACGCCGACTCAGTGGGCTCAAAGGTGATGGATCCGGCAGGTAGACCGCCCTCATTCCGCTGCAGCCAGCGTACTTCGCCACCCATCGTGAAGGTGTGATGTCCACGGATCAGAGTCAGGTTATCGTTGAAGATATAGCGATTCTCCGCATCGAATGACGCGCTCGCGGAACCGATGCTGTTCTGCGCGGTCCCGATACCAATCTGCGGATAAGGGCTGTCGGAGCGGAACGCGGGTAGTCCTTTCAGACCCAGCGCTGTTAGCCCCGGACCTGGCTGAAGCGGTCCGTTGAAACCCGTATCGCGAATAAAGCCTAAGTTCGCATTGTTCACCATGGTTGCTGAATGCGCGTAGTTGTAGGTGAAGCGAATCTGGGTGGTGGGGGCGCTGGTGGTAGCGGAATCGAGAAGATTCAGGCCGCCGTTGTTAGAGTTCGAGTAACCGCCTGTAAACAGGCTGCCCGAAATTGCATGCTTGTCGGAGATGTGATCGTCAATCTTCACCACCAACCGGTGCTCATCAATCTTCGAGCTCTGCTGGCGGTAGAAGTTGTCGTTGATGGCATTATTCGACGCCGTCGGAAAACTCTGCAAAACGGTCTGCGAAACTGTGCTCAGCCCTGAGAATCCGCTGGGAATCACGTTGCCCGGGAAAGGATCGCGCACTGGGTAGGTTTGCCCATCAGGACCGGTCACGTTATGGACCGAGAACGGATTGTAGATTTCGCCTTGGTAGACAGGGCGGCCCGCCGGGTCAACAACACCCGTACCGTTAACTGTAAGTTGCGGTCCAAGCGCTGCTGAGAAATCCCCATTCCGGAAAGGCGTCGGGAACGTCGTCAGAGAGGCGTTGTTCGAGCTCGGGCGGAATTTGAATCCCGTGTAGTCGACAAAGAAAAACGTCTTGTCGCGGCCGTTGTAGAGCTTAGGAATACGCACCGGACCACCAAAGGTCCCGCCGAACTCATTCTGCTTGAGCGGCGCTTTCTTGTACTGTTGGCCGCAACTGTGGGCAGTACCACCAAGCTGCAGGCAGTTCGCATACTCCGCGTCGGTCACATAGCCCGTGGCATCCAAGGCATCGTTCTGGAGAAAGTCGAACGCGGTGCCATGATAGTCATTGGTTCCGGAGTTGAATGCGAACGAAACAATGCCGCTGGAGAGACCATACTGTGCTGTCTGGTTGCTATTAATCAGCTTGAACTGGCTAATAGAGTCGATGGGCGGGTGATTGGAGCTGATGTCGCCGGAGAGGTTGGTGTTCATGATCGGAACTCCATCGACATAGACTTCGTTGGAGAAGCTGACCGAACCGCTGATGTGCAGGCGGTAGTCAGGCGTCGCGCCAGGCGTTGATCCTGCCACACCGGGCGTCAACATAACGAAGTTGAGAGGGTTGCGCATGTCCCCGCTGAGTGAAAGCGGAAGGTCCTTGATTTCTTCCGGGGTAATGGCGGTGCCGATGTCCGAGGTCTCTGTGTCCACTGTACCGCTGTCGGCAGAAACCACCACCGACTGCTGCACGGTCCCTACGGTGAGCGGCACAACGAGAGAGACGGTGCTGCCAACGCTGACGACGATATGCTGCTGCACCGTGGAACTAAAGCCTGCGGCCTCGGCGGTCAATGTGTAAACGCCCGGCGAGAGATCGAGGATGCTGAAGTCACCCGAAGGACCTGAGCTAATGGTTTGAACGATGCCGGTAGCCTCGTTCTTCAAGGTGAGTTTGACATTGGGTACGACGGCACGCTGGGCATCCTGGGTCTCACCCTTGATTGTGCCAAGATTGACTTGTCCCCAGATGCGACCTGGCAAAATAGAACTAACGAGCAAGAGGACAAGCAGCAGAGGTCTTGTAAGTTTCGTGAACTTCATCTGTGCACTCCTTGGAAGAGCATGAAGCTTTAAAACGTTTAACTTCATCGGCGCTCATTCAAGCACTGATTCAATTCACCTGTCAAGAACAATTTTGCGCTTTCCTGACCGAGTTGTAGCGTCCTATGTTCACCGGGGAATTTACGCGCCTGCAGAGAGCCTGCCTGCACTGGCATCGGCTCGATGAGTTGGTTTACGATGGTCGTCGAAGATGGACACAAAGCCTGCGCCCTCACTGGCTTTAGAGGCATTCGGGATCGTTTGTGGGGTCCGCTTGCGCACCGGTTGCGATGCTGTGTCGTCTTCACGCAGGGCTTCGATCCTGAACCGTCCGGGAGAAAAACACGCGCCGGCTGGCTGACCCCATCAAATTCAAGCGTGATGGCTGGGTTCGGGCATGATAATGAAGTGTAGTAGGATTTGTCTTGTTAACCGTTTAACTCAAGGAGATAGCTGCAAGTATGTCGACGATCGTGGAAGTGGCAAAACGAGCTTCTGTCTCCATTGCGACGGTTTCCAATGTGATTCGTGGAACCAAACGCGTGAGCCCCGAGTTGCAAGATCGCGTCCAGGCCGCCATTCGAGAATTGGACTACTCCCCCAACGCCATCGCGCGCGGACTTAAGGTCAAGCAGACGCGCATGCTGGGGATGGTGCTTCCCGATATCACCAACCCCTTCTTTCCCGGCATCATTCGAGGCGCGGAAGACACCGCATTCGACCGAGACTACTTTCTGGTTACCGCCAACACCGACGAACAGATCGGGCGTGAACGCCGCCTGCTCGGGGCCCTGCGCTCTTATCGCGCCGACGGGATTCTGCTTGCTTCCGCTCCCGGGACAGACACCAGCCACATCCGCCGCACCATCGCTTCGGGCGTTTCTGTCGTCTTCCTCGATCGCCCTGTCGCAGGCGTGAATGCCGATGCCGTCCTGCTCGACAACGTGAGGGGCGCGCGCGAGTGCGTACGCCATCTTCGCCAGCTCGGGCACTCCCGCATTGCCATCATCACAGGCCCCTTGCAGCTGCAGAATGCCCGCGAACGCCTGCAAGGGTACGAAGAGGCGCTGCGCGAGTCAGACGTGCCGATCGATCAAGCGCTGATACTCCAAGGCGACTACCGGCTGGAGTCCGGACACCGGCTCGCCAAAGATCTTCTGAGGGGCAGGACCGGCGCCACAGCCATGTTCGTGTGTAATGGCGTCATGACGGTGGGCGCTTTGAACGCTTTCGAAGAGCTCGGCGTGCAGTGTCCGCGGGACATATCGCTGGCCACCTTCGACGATCTCACCCTCGATCACTCATCGCATTCGCACCTGACCGCCGTGGTTCAGCCAAGCTACGAAATGGGTGCCCGCGCCGCCACGCTCCTCATGGACCGCATCGAAGGCCGCCTCACGGGCGAGCCCATCGTTCTGCGGGTTGTGCCAACGTTGGTCATAAGGGAGTCGACCGCTCGACGGCAGGTAATCGAGATGGAACAGCCATTCATCCCCAAAAAACGCGCTCGATCCTGATCGCTCTCTCAATCGGCGACGGCAAGTTGCTGGGTTCGCCCGCTCCGTGCTTCCTCGGCTATGGCTCGCAACTCCGGTAATACGTCGCCAAGCGCTATCGCCGCCGCATTGCGCGCGCCCAACGCAAAATAAACCTTACGATAGAGATGGTAGAGGCGTTCGTAGCGAGCCACCGCGCCGGATTGGGGCTCGAACTTTCTGAAAGGCAGGCACAGCTTCTGCTGCGCAGCTTCGATGGACGGAAACACGCCTGCTGCGACAAACGCGAATATGGCTGATCCCAGGCCGGTCGGCGTTCCTTCGGGGACCAGCACCGTCTTTCCAAATACATCGGCGTAAATCTGGTTGAGAACGCGGTTGTTTTGCGGAACACCGCCACCGTTAATGACACGTTCGACAGGGACTCCATGCGCAGCCATGCGTTCGAGAATGATGCGGGTGTGAAAGGCAGTCCCTTCGATAGCCGCAAAGAGTTCGTCCTGCGCCGTATGCATTAGGTTCCATCCCAGCGTAACGCCGCCTAATTCCGGATTGACGAGCACCGTACGGTCGCCGTTGTCCCAGCTAAGGCGCAAGATGCCTGTCTGGCCTGCCCCGTAGGTTTCAAGGCCCTCAGCGAGCTGCTTTACGCTGACACCTGCACGGCGCGCGACAGCGTCGAAGATATCACCGACCGCGGAAAGTCCGGCCTCGATGCCTGTGAGAGCGGGATGGACGCTGCCCGGAACCACTCCGCACACGCCGGGAACCAGTTCGAGGCTACGAGCCATGGCAATGATGCAAGTGGAGGTTCCGATGACATTCACCACGTCGCCTTCGCGGCATCCGGCGCCAATCGCGTCCCAGTGCGCGTCGAGTGCGCCGACAGGAATAGGTATGCCTGCTTTCAGCCCGAGTTTAGACGCCCAGTGTGCATCGAGGGTTCCGTAGATCCGATCCGAGGTGAGGAACTCGCCGGCAATCTTCTCGCGCACGCCGCTGAGCAGCGGATCGACAGCAGTGAGGAATTCCTCGGAGGGAAAACCACCCCACTTTGGATTCCACATCCATTTGTGTCCCATAGCGCAGACGCTGCGCTTGAGCCCTGACGGCGATGTCACGCCAGTCAATGTGGCCGCCACCATGTCGCAGTTCTCCAGGGCCGTGGCGAACCTGGTGCGCTTTGCGGCTGGGGCGTGGCGTAGCCAATGCAGCACTTTCGACCATCCCCATTCGTGCGAGTAGGTTCCACCGCACCAGTCGATGGCTTCGATGTTCATCGCATGCGCAGTCGCGGTGATCTGCTGCGCTTCCTGGTGAGCGCGATGATCGCACCACAGGTAGTACTCGTCCAGCGGCTGCAGTTTCTCGTCGACCACGACAACGCTAGATCCGGTTGTGTCCAGCGCGATGGCCAGGACATCATCCCCATTGACACCGGTCTCGCTCAGAACCTTGCACGTGGCCTTCACCAGCGCGTTCATCTGGTCGTCATGCGCCTGCGTGGCATGGTCGGGATCTTCGCGCGTGCGATGCAGCGGATACTCGCTCGAAGCTGTGCCCAGGCGGCCGCGCTCAGAGTCGAACAAAGTGATTCTGACACTCAGTGTTCCAAAATCTACTCCAGCAATGATCGCCATTTTGTTCCTTACGGTGCCTGTTCCGGCGGATGCGGTTTCACTGCGTACGGTCCGTGATAGAAAGTCCACGGCTCGTCACGCGTGATACCGAAGATGAACGACTGACCGGGTATGAAGCGTTCGCGCACTTCGAAATTCTCGAACGCAATGCCGCCCAGCACCGGAGCTTTCGACGCCCAGTACACACGGCGTGCATTCACGCGCACGCGCAGGTTCGGTTCGACGTCGCGTCCGGGGACACGCCAGTATTGCGTGAGCTTGGGAAGCGTGTAGACCCAATGCGCAGTATCGTTGCCGGGCGTTTTGCCGGGATCGGTTTCGCTCGATGTACAGAAGACAATCGCGTCGCCTTCTCCGGAACGAAGCATCTCTCCCAGCGTATAATCAACATTTTCGACGAAAGCATCCCCCGCATAAAAGCCAAAGAGCTTTCGGCTGTCAATCACACTATCATTCAGCCACAGTAGGCGGAGCCGTTCGTAGTTGCCCATGGTGGCTGTGAGGGTCAGTTCGTCAATCGGTGGACTATCGCTTTCAGCGTAGGTGCGGAGGCGCAACTCGCTTGGATGATCGCTGTCAATGGACGCGATGACGTAAACATGCGCGCCATTGGCGGTGAATCGCTCCACATCGACGCGCACCGTGAGACGCTCGACAACTGCTTTGCCGGCATGCAGCGTTTCGAGCTTGCCAGCGGGTGTTCCGTCTTGTTCGGTCGTTTCCTTGTCGACACCCATGCGCTTTCCGCGCTGGCCCGGATCGAGTTCACTCATCTCGAGTTCGCTGAACGCCATGCGGTCGAAGCGCGCGCCGGCGCCCTGTACGACTGGCTCCACAGCGACGAAATTCAGCAGTTCGGGACTGGTTGCATTTGGAGCTGTGTACAGGCCGATACGGATGAGTCCACGTGGTCCCCTGATTCCACCCGGCGAGAACAGCCCAAACACGATGCCGTCGCGGCGTCCCCAGATCAGCGGATCGCCCGGCTTCGTCGGACGCACCCATGCGGATTTCTGTGCGAAGCTGCACGTGGCAGACGCGATAAGCATACTCGTGACAACGATGCGAAGCAGGACACGCAGTTTGCGCGCCGCTCCGTTCAAACAAACTTCATTCTCTGCAAACTCGATCAACAAGTTCTCCCGCCCATTCATAAGTACCCTCACAATTCCTCATGGCGCGTGGTCAGCGGCACGTTGGCGCCGCGGCCATCCTGCGCTGCGATTTTGGTGCATACTCGCGGCCGAAGTGTCGCACCCACGTAGGAATACAACGCGACAAAAAGATACCCGCCTAGCGGAACGACGTAGGCGATGGCAACGCTTTGCGACGCCACGGAGATCCAACCCATCAGCGGAGTCATCACGGCTCCGCCGATCATTCCCATCACGATCAGCGATCCGCCTACTTTTGTGTTCACGCCCAATCCGCGCAAACCCGTCGCGAAAATCGTAGGGAACATCAGCGACATAAAGAAGCTGGTAAGAAACACGGCCCAAATGCCAAGCCAGCCGCGCTCGAAAACGCCAACGATCAGCAGCGCTATATTTATAAGGCTGTAAGCGCCCATCAGCTTACGCGGATCGAGGAAGCGCATCAGGTACGCCGCGCTGAATCGGCCCGCAGCGAAAGCTCCCAGCGTACCGGTAAGGAAATAGCCGGCCATCTTTTCCGGCTGGTGGCCGTACTCCTGCACGTACTGGATGAAGTAACTCCAGGTGGAAACCTGCGTCCCTACATACATGAACTGCGCCAGAATGGCGAACAGGAAGTGCGGATAATTCAGCAGATCGCGGATGCGCCCTTTCTCGTTGGAATCACCTTCGGTCTCACCCTGGATAGGCGGAAATTTTGTGCGCATGATCAGCAAAGCCCACACCAGTGCTATCACGCCCAGCAGCATGTATGGCCTGACACAGCGCATCGTTTCGGTACGAAGATAGGCGTCATACAAGTGTGCAGTCTTCATCTCGGCAATCTGCACCGGCTTCAGTTCGATCCCTGAAAAGATAAAGACCGTGCCGATAAGAACGCCCGCAATGGAGCCTAGCGGATTGAACGCCTGCGAGAAATTCAGTCTGAGTTCAGAACTGGCCGGCGATCCGAGTTGCGCGATGAACGGATTGGACGCGGTCTCGAGACACGAAGCACCCGCCGCGATCACAAACAGCGAGAACAGGAAGAACGCGTAGCTCTGCGCGTTGGCGGCCGGCCAAAACAGAAACGATCCGATGGCAAAGGTCGTCAGGCCCACGACGAATCCGGCCTTGTAACCCCAGCGGCGCATCAGCAAGGCTGCCGGCATGGCGAACAGGAAATAGCCCATGTAGAACGCCGACTGCACCAATCCCGCCTGCAGACGCGAAATCGCAAACGACTTCATGAACTGGCGAATGAGAACGTCATTGAGATTGTTGACGATTCCCCAAAGCGCGAACAGCGCCGTTACCAAGAAAAAAGGCACAAGAAAACCCGTGGGAATCATGCGGGCGCCAGCGGGCCGCTCGCTAGGTCTTGAAATAGGCAAGTTTGAAACCAGCATCACTATTCCTGTGTTCGCCGTGCAATGGTTGAGTCAAGTCGCAGTCTTCCTGGTCCGCAATTGCGCACCGCCGGATCGCGGAACACGAGCTGCTTCAGAGTTGCTTCGATAGAAGTCGAGGCCGTACCACACTTGCGCGTACGGCCTCGCTGTTCGTTTCGCTACCCGCCACAGAGATGGACCTGGATTCCAAGAGACGCAAACATAGACGCTTTTGCCGCAAGCACCTTATCTGCCTGTTCCGCAGTCGGAGCATAGGCCACGCTCACGTGGTTCGCGCGGTGGCGCGCCATGAACTGGTCGCGGCTGACTCCATGCAGGACGACGTGCATCATGGGCCACTGCGAAGTGGTAAGGCTCCAGCGACGCTTGGTCTCTGCTTCCGGCAACTCGACTGCGGTCGCCCTGCCGATATCAGCGTGCAGTTGATCGTTTTCGACGAAGACGCGGCTCCAGATCACTTCGCCAGGCTTACAAACGCCGGTGAGCGTGCCGCCACCCAGACGGAAATACATCGGTGGTTGGCGTTCGCTGCGTGCCTTAGCGTAGCCGCCCGCAATGTGCGAAGCAGGGACGGCGCCGGAAATCTGGTAGACCCAAACGAAGTCGTCGACCCCGTTGCCTTTGTAATGCTCTCCCCAGCGAACATCGTGCAGTGTAGTCGCCGGATCAAGACGCATTGCGGTCAACACGCGATTCGTCACAATTGCATCCACGGCTGCGCACTCATCCACTTCGTTGAAATGCGGCAACGGCGCGCCTGCATAGAGCTCTTTTCCATCGCAACCTTTCACTGGGGGCCGGTCGGCATTGTTCAGCAGACCTTCAACTAGGTCGGAAGCCGGCACGCTGTCCTTCAATCCCTGCTGGTACTGGATGCCGATGGCGTCGCAGCCGAACCCGTGCGCGATGCGCAGTGCGGCAATATACATCTTGCATTGGTCGAGAATCTGCTCGTCAGTCAGCTCAGTTGCGCTGTCCTTGCCCGTGACAAACGTCATTCCTTTGTTGTCCAGCCATGTGCGCGCTGCCTGTGCTTCCTCGCGCGGCACCTGCTGCATGGCCGCGACCAGCGCCGACTGGCTCAGCCGCTCCTTGTAGATACCGGAACGATTGAGCAAGTGATCTTCAACGATGGCGTTGTACATGCCCATGCAGCCTTCATCAAAAACGCCCAGGATGGCGCGCCGGAACTTCAGTTCCTTGGCCAGCGCCTCGCCCAGTTCCCTTTCCGGCCGAGGAAGAGCGGCGAGGTTCAGATCGCGTACGTGGCTGGTGTCATGCGTAATCTTCTTCTCGTTGAGCCATTGACGAATGCCCTTGCGGAAGAAGTCGTCAGTGAAATCCTTGCTCCAGATGGTGCTGAACTCGACGCCGGATTTATGCAAGCTGGCGTTCAGATTCAGCATGCCGACCAAACCCGGCCACTCACCCGACCAGTTGGCGACGGTGAGAATCGCACCACGATGGCGCTGCAGGCCGGAGAGCACGTTGTGACTGTACTGCCACACAGCTTCAGCCACCACCAGCGGCGCTTCGGGATGGATTTCCATGAACACATCCATGCCCATGCGCTGGCTGGAGATGAATCCGTGGTGCCGGTCCGACTCATAAGGGTGACCTCTGCGCACCTTGATTCCCTCGGCTTCAAAGGCGGCGATCACGCCCGCTTCCATCTTCGACTGCGCAGGCCAGCACATTTCGTTCGCTGACTCGCGCAGGTCTCCGCTGGCGATCAAGACAACTTCATTGGCTTGAACCGGAGCGGGTTCTGAAACAACCGGTAAAACATAAGCTGACATTCGATTTTCTCCTCATTTCAAACGGGCACAACTTCTTCGATTTCTCTGCACTTTACGGCCCGGGATTTGCAGCTGAGCCCACGGTCTTCATTTTGGCGCGCAGCCTTTCTTCAGAGCCTGCGCCCCAGTACTTGCAGTCCAGTTGCAGAAATACCGACGTATACGGGATCGTCATGTTGGTCTTCAAAATGAGTACGTGAAAGTCCTTTCCCAATCCATTCAGGCGATCGATAAGTTCCTGGTGCAGGATGGAATCGGCAGGGATTCCCGCAAGACGTCTCTTCAACTGCTCGCGGTATTGATCTACCCCTGGCGCCTCGGCTTCCGGAACATACCGGAGCTCCGCGTCGGTATGCACCAGCGGGCGAATGTGCTTCGAATTGTTGATAGCTTCGAGAACGTAATCGAGAACCGCAACCTGTTCGCTTGATGTCTCCACAGTTTCCACGCCCGGCGAACTCTGCAGCGGATAAGCCGAATCGACAATCACGATCCAGTTGCGATGCCCCATCAGAGGTAGTTCGTCATTGACTTTCTGTTGCCATCCAGTTTGAGCCTGAACAGCAAGTGAAGCGGAAACCATGGCCAATAACCCCCAAAAACAATTAACCTTCATAGTGCTCCCATCCCTTCCCTTGCGTGCAGAGATGTCTGGTCTTCTTGACTCCATTCATAACGGGCTTGCCTCCTTCTGGTCGGTTTCGCCCGGCAAAGCGTCCTGGTCGCGCTGGGTATCCAGCGCCCTCTGCGCTTCTTCGCTTCCTTTGGCCGCATCCGAAACCCTCTTGTATGCGGCAATGGCCTGGTGCATCTTTGCGCTGTCGCCGACGGCCTTATATGCTCTGGCCAACAGGAAATAGGCGCTTGCGTCCTTGGTCTCCACGGCCAGATAGCGCGTGAGCGCCTCGATCGCCGTCGGGTACTGCTTCTGTGCAATGTCGATCTTTGCCTTGAGCTTGTACGCTGCTATCGGCGGCCTGTCGAGGACAAGCGCTTTCTCGAGCAAGGCGGTGGCTCGAGCGTTGTCGTCTACCAGCAAATGCACGCGCGCGTCCTGGACATACGCGTCGGCGGAGTAGGGCGACAGTGAGATTTCTGCGTCGCACTCTTTGATGGCTTCCTGGATGCGAGCCGTCCGTGAAAGCGCGTTGCATAAGTCGCCGTGAATTCCAGGCAGGTCCGCTTTGCGCTCCAGCACAATCCCGTATTCGGCCGCCGCATCGTCAAAGTGCTCTGAGGCCGCGTACGAATCCGCCAGCACCTGGTGCGCACGATACGAATCCGGGTCGATCTGGGAAACCTTTTCGAACGATTCCCTGGCCTTGGTCTCGTAGCTATGAACCAGCAGGTAGAGCCGGTCTTCCTCGCCATGGTTCGCATTCTGTCCGGCTTTCACGTCCGGAATTGTGCCGCCGAGAGCAACGATCTTTTCTCGCAACCCTTGAATATCCGGTCGCCGCTCCAGCGCGCCGGCGTAGAGTTTCAGGGCCCGGCCATTGTTGCCCTGAGCTTCGTACTGCTCGCCCGCCAGTTGCCAGGTTCGCCCGCTATCGGGAGCCGCCTGCAACAAACGGGTCGTGGTCGCCTTTCCAAGTTCCAAGTAGCAGCGCCCCAATGCAAACCATGCGTCCTGATCGTCTGGCTTTTCCCTGGCCGCCATCTCCAACTGCTCAGCGGCTTTTTCGAATCGCGATTGCGCCGTGTATTCATACCCTAGCCACGTGTGCGCCAGCGGGTCTGCGCCGTTAATGGCAACGGCTTTTTCCAGTTCCACAACCGCCGCATCGGGCCGACCGAGTTGCGCCATGGCCAGTCCGAGGAAAAGGCGGGGAGTGTAGAGGGAAGGCTTAAGCGATTCGGCGCGAAGCAACACATCCACCGCCTGCTTCAGATCGTGATGGAAATAGAGCGCAACGCCCAGATTGCTCTCCAGTTCGGCATTGTTCGGCACCGCCTGCACCAGCACTTTGTATTCGCGGACAGCGGTTTCAAAGTCCTGCCTGCTTTCTGCCTCCCGCGCTCGCTGTTGATCCATCGCGAGTTGTTCGTCCGCATCCTGTGCCATCACCGCGCCCGGAATCGTCCACCAGAGAAGCGAGCCGAACAGCAGCAAGCGACGAAATTTGCGGGCGCGAGACATCAAAAACCGGGCCTTTCTTTTCAAATGCGGCAACGTGTTAAACGTTTCACTCCGCAAAGTAGATACCCCTTCTCTGACCTTGTCAATGGGAATCTGTAATTGCCTCGAAATCTGCTCGCCATATATCCCCAAAAGCCTCATCAACCATACGCGGATCGTCCTCAGTATTTTGAGTTTTCCCAATTCATGTGGCAGAATTGGCTGTCCTGAAAAACCCAGGAACGAACTCACCAAGACGCGCTCTTTTGCCAGGGACTACCCGATGAATCGCGCTTTTGCCAACCATTCGAAGTACAACAGAGTTCCCATAAAAACGTTTTACTCTTTACGGGAAGGAACGCATCTCATGCCGCATAACTCAACTGCTTCTTACCGTCTCGGCGCAATCCGAGCCGGCTGGATACTTCTGCTGTTTCTCGTTACACCGTTCTGCCGCAGTTCTTTCGCACAGGACCTTGCTTCGCTTCCATTGGAGAAACACTACACGCAAGAGCGTGTCTCCTCCGCCGATCCCACCGGCGCAAACGATGATGGAAACTGGAAGCACCCCATCAAGGCGGGCGAGCAAAGAACCATCGCCGAACTCACCGGCCCCGGAATCATCACCCATCTCTGGTTCACGATTGCATCCGACGAAAACTATCACTTGAAGAAGATCGTACTGCGCATCTATTGGGATGGTGACCAGCAGCCCGCGGTCGAGTCGCCCATCGGTGACTTCTTCGGCCTGGGCCTCGGTGAGTACGTCAACTACGAGTCGGGGCCGCTTTCAGTCGGATCGCAACGCGCTCTCAACTGCTTCTTTCCGATGCCGTTCTACAAGTCCGCCCGCATCACCATTAGCAATGAAGGCGAAAAAGATATCTCGGCCTTCTACTACAATATCGATTGGCAGAAGCACAAAGAACTTCCACCCGGCATGTTCCACTTCTTTGCGGAGTATCGCCAGGCTCAACCCAACAAGGGATGGACCGACGACTGGAAATCCAATGGCGAAGCCAAGGTCAATGACACGCGCAACACTGACGGCCAGGGGAACTATGTCATGTTTGAGGCCGAAGGTCCCGGGCACTATGTGGGCGTGACGCAGAGCATCATCCAGAACCAAGGCGACTGGTGGGGTGAAGGCGACGACATGATGTTCATCGACGACCAGAAAACGCCGAAGATCCTTGGCACCGGATCGGAAGACTACTATCTCGGAGCGTGGTGTTACGGCAATTGTGGCATCAATCCCTTCGGTTCAAACCACCCTACCTTCGCCTACAGACTCTACGGAAACCCGGTGAATGGCGGCGACGATCGCGGCGCCAAATGGAGCGTCTATCGTTTTCATCTCGACTCGCCCGTTCCGTTTGAAAAGTACTTCAAAATGACCATCGAACACGGCCACGCTAATCATCGATCCGATAACTTCTATACCGTCGCTTACTGGTATCAATCGGGTCCGCACAAATCGCGCATGCCGCTGCCGCCTGTTGCTGAGCGTATTCCGCACATGGTAAACACCGGCGGTCCCACGATGGGCAAACCCTGAGTCGCGCAATGTATCAGTGAGCGACTTTAGTCATGCCAGAAATGACCTAGAAAGACAAGGGCTTCGGCCCCTGAAGGATATCGACCATGTTGAGTTTTCGTCGTTTCGCATTCATCGTCGGATTCTCCACGGCTCTCCTGATGACCGCTGCTGGCACATACGCCACGGTAGCCGAGCCATCTGAAATCAATGGCCAGCCGATCGTTACGCTCAAACGCGCCGATACCTCTGGCGGCACGAAACCTGAATTCCTCACTGCAACCATCCTTCCCGGGCGCGGAATGAATTTGATCCAGATCACAGCCAACATTCCGGGCAAAGGAGTGGTCGACCTGTTTGCCACGCCGTCGTTGAACGAAGTCGCAAAGGCACTCTTCAATGACAAGTTTGGCAACATGAGTTTCAGCACGTTTGGTGGCGCATACCTGGTGCCGTATGCCAATCGCATCCGCGGCATGTTGTCTGCTGACGGCCAGACAATCACGACCGAGTGGCACGGCAAGAAGCTGGTCCTGCCCGCCAACTGGAGCGGCAAGAATCCGGGCGCAGAGCGCCACTCCATTCACGGCCTGATCCTGACGCGTAAAGCAGATGATATGAAAATCAGCCCCGACGGTACTTCGATCACCGCCCACATCCACGCAGGCGACTTCGGTGGACACTGGCTTTCTTCCACTGACCTTACGATCCGAATCGATCTGCACGCAGACACGGTTGACAGCACTATCATTGCGAAGAACGTAGGATCCGAGCCCGAACCGATGGGGATTGGCTGGCATCCATACTTCAATATTCCCCGCGGCCGCCCAGATCAGGTTCGGCTGCACATTCCCGCCACCCAGCACGTGGAGACCAACAACCTCGACGACGTCTTTCCCACCGGCAAGATCACCAGCGTCAAGGGCACGCCCTACGATTTCACCGCGCCCAACGGCAGAATAATCGGGAACGATCTCTACGATGATTCGTTTTCCGGCCTTGTCCGCACCAATGGCCAGGTCGTCGTTAGCCTCACCGACCCGGCCGCACATTATGGTCTGCATATCGAGGGTCTTTCGCCAGAGATCAAAACGGTCCAGTTCTACGCGCCCAAAGACAAGCCCTTCGTCGCGCTGGAGCAGCAGTTCAACTTCGGCGATCCATTCAGCAAACTCTGGAACGGTATGGATACCGGTATGGTCACACTGACTCCTGGACAATCCACAACGTGGAAAGTCCGGCTGCAACTATTCAACCCAGATTCCCGATAGCTGTTGGTAAGTGGCCTGCGACTGCCTCCCGAATCAGTTTGCAAATACCCTAACTATTTTCGCCTGCGGAGTCCCCAAAATGCCCCCAGCTCTGTACCACATGAACGTAAGCAGTCGCGCCCGAATAGATGAACTAATCACGGGCCGATGAGACATGGCTTAAGGAGACTCTGCACAAGTCTCACTTTCACGACAGACCCGGGCTTCTCATCTCGCCTTGGAGCAACTGCAATCTTCTGATTATATTGGACTTAATTGGACATCCAAATGGGGATATGCACGGAAGACAGCCAAGTACCATCATTCATGGACAAGCGGGGGTGCAAATTTGCACTTCGCAACAGCGAATCCCAAGCACATTGAGTCTCCGCCAGCCAAAGAGGCTGGCGCATCCAGCCGAACTCAGAACGACTGATTAAATCGAATCGCTGCCATTCGGAAGAGGAACGAAATTGCCTCGGACTGATGTCGCAGGGATAGACCGCCATCCTCAGGAGTTTTCGGGCCAATGACCACCCAAGGTGCCGGCGTTTGTAATAGGCCACCCGGACTATGCTCATTTTTAGCGGCAATCCGCCACGAGATTCCGCGGTCCTGCAGCCATCCGCGCGTGGGGACCGCTCGTTTGGTTCCATCACAGGAAGTCGCAAAGAGATCATCGCGTCGAAACCCGACGGCCTCGAACACATCCATGCATGCCTTCATCGTTTCTGGCCTGGGAATGCCGGCGAAAACAATCTGAGTATTTCCCTGCAACATATTTCGCAATATGTAATCGATGGTGTTGGCTGCAGTTGTGGAGTTGACGCAATAGTTTTGAATCCCGTTAGCCCAAGCTTGAAAACATTTCGACGTCCAGTTCATGTTCGGCTGCCTCAGAGCTTTGGCAAGTTCGACATGAGTGTCTTCCGCAACCGTTTCGTTGGTCGCAGGCGAGCCGGGAGAGGCTTGATAGCTTCGGATTCGCATGACTGAGCGAGCTCGGGAGAGTATTTCACCGACCTCAAGTACCTCCAGGCCAAAGATAGTTGCTAATTTGCTCTCGTTTAAGCAGAGTTCCCATGACATCCAGAGGAGGTCATAAGTATCCTTTGGCCAGAAGCATTTATCCGTCAATTCAATGGGTTCAACCCTGAAGTTATTTTTCAACTTTAGCCGATCGGAATAGACCTTTAACGCAAACTCATATTCGGGCTCGAGATGCCCCCCATTGCCAACCTTCCGATCAACCGAAGCCGGATTCGTGTTGTGTCCTTTGTCCCGATCTGCAGTGGCGGATAGCCGACCAGGTTCTCCACCTTGCCCTTGTCGTTGCCCTTGGCCGGTCGACCGAACTTCACAGCGAACAGATAGTGGCTCAGTAACTCGGAGAAGGCCCGTGTCTTCTGCCGTTGGCCGTCACCAAGGATCCTGGCCACTGCCAACGTCGTGTTGTCGTAGTTTTGTGCCGCAGCCCGTTTTGTGGCCGAGGACGAGAACAGCCTCGTGACTGTTGGCGGTCCGCGTTCTGAAGGGCACATAACGTTTCCTGTAGGCGCATGATGATTATCCATCGGACATTTCCGATGTGAGGTTGTCATGCTGGAACATTATTTTGTCAGGCCCGCAACCATCGACAGGATTCGAGCCAGTTGGCTGGCTCCCCAGATTGAGCGGTATGTAGAGTGGATGGAAGCTCAGGGCTACCATCAACGCAACTTCTTTCGCCGGGTTCCAATTCTTTGTCACTTCGCTGATTTCACGCAACAGCATGGGTGCATGGATCTCGCTTCTGCTTCCTCCTGCGTCGAGGCGTTCGTTTCCTTTTGGATTTCTCGGCACGGGACGAACAAGAGTACAACGGCATCTTCGAAAAAGCTGGAAGGCGATGCGGGGAATCCTGTGCATCAGATGCTACGACTAGCCATGGATGGGCGCGTTACGAAAACTCGCCACCCACATCCATTTCCGTTTAAAGACGCAGTTCCAGGGTTCATTGAGTATTTGCGAGGTGAACGTGGACTTCAGGAAAGCACGATCTACCTTTACCATCACGATCTGATGCGCTTTGCCAAGTATCTCAGTAGGGTCGAAGTGGCTGCTCTCAGTGAACTGTCGCCGCCGCTTCTTGCATCCTTCATTGTCGACCAGGCGCCGCAGATGTCACCCAACGGACGCCGAGATCTCTGCGGCCGAATGCGGGTGTTTTTGCGGTTCTGTCATCGTGAACGGATCACAACTCAAGATCTCAGCGGGGCGGTGGAAATGCCGCAGATATACCGCTTGGCCAATGTGCCGCGCTCCATCACCTGGGATGAGGTCCGGCAGGTTCTAGAGGTAGTGGATCGAAGGACGGTTCGGGGACGGCGTGACTACGCCATCCTGCTTCTTTTGGTGACCTATGGACTGCGCGCCCATGAGGTGGCGAGGGTCACGCTAGACGATGTTGACTGGAAGCGGGAACGGCTCCAGGTTCCAGAGCGTAAAGCAGGGCACGCGACAGCCTATCCTCTGGCCGGAGTCGTTGCCGAAGCGTTAATCGACTACATCAAATGCAGTCGGCCTGAGACTACAGATCGTCATCTGTTTTTCCGTGCTCTGGCCCCGCGGGCTCCGATCAGTGCTGCCGCGGTAACCTCCAGTGTTGCGCATTATCTTCAAGCCGCTGGTATCCAGGTACGTCGGCCCGGAGCCCATACTCTCCGGCACACTTGCGTGCAACGGCTGATTGATGCCGAGTTCCCGTTGAAAACCATCGGCGATTACGTGGGACATCGTTCCTCGCAGTCCACCCAGATCTATACCAAAGTTGCCATAGCCTCTCTGCGGGAAGTGGCCATGGGTGACGGGGAGGCGCTATGACTCTTCCCGGCTTCCAGAGTTCACTGGCAGATTCTCTCTGTCAGTTTCTGCGCTTCAAGCAGGCGCTGAATCGCAAGTACCGAACCGAAACCGCCGCATTGCGCCTCTTCGACGGCTACCTCTGTAAACACAACGTCGCTGATTGGCAAGCCATCGATAGTGCCATGATCGACGACTTCCTGAAATCCAGGCTTCGTGCCAGACCGCGCAGCTATAACCATCTGCTCGGTTTGCTGCATCGCTTCTTCACCTTCGCGATCATGCAGCAATGGACCCGACAGAATCCTGTGGCCGCAAGGCCGCGCCGCAATACAGGGAACCGGATTCCTTATCTATTCAATCTTCGCGATGCCAGGCGTTTGCTCGCGGTAGCACGGGGCCTGCCAAACAAACCTCGGGCACCACTACGAGGCTTGGTATATGAGATGGTATTTGCTCTTCTTTACGGGCTCGGCATGCGTGTTGGCGAAGTCGCCCGACTCAAGCTGGGCGACGCCGATCTCCTCTACGACACACTGTTCATCCGCGATACGAAGTTCAGCAAAAGTCGAATCGTGCCGATGGGGCCCAAACTGGCGGAACGCCTCAAACGCTACATCGAGGAATGTCATGGAAGTACCAAGGACCCTGACATGCCTCTGTTCTCCTTCACGAAAAGAGGCTGCATCCACGAAGGAACAATCAGCCGGACGTTCCACCACCTCCTACCCAGGCTGAATCTTCAAATTCCACCGGGAGTATCGTCACCCAGGGTGCACGATCTTCGGCACGCATTTGCCGTGGCCACGTTGCTGCGCTGGTACCGCGAGGGTGTCGATCCCAACTGCCGACTGATCCACCTCGCCACTTTTCTGGGTCATGTTGATCCAAATTCGACAGCCGTATATCTGACCATCACCGAGGACTTGCTGCAAGAAGCCGCCCAGCGCTTTCAGATCATGGCTCCGAAAGGAGGTATGTAATGAACAGTGTCGGCCGGACGATCTTCGCGTTCTTCGAGGATTACCTCAGGACCCAGAAGGGTCTCAGGCCAGGCTCCATCCGAAGCTATCGGGACACGCTTAAGCTCTTCCTCATGCATGGCGCGGCCACGCGCCGCCGACCGGTTACGCGGTTGACCCTTGAAGACCTGTCCTCGGAACAAGTCCTGGACTTCCTGCGCATGATCGAGACCACACGCAAGAACCATGTGAGCACTCGAAACCAGCGGCTTGCTGCCCTGCATACCTTTTACCGGTATCTCGCCGTTCATCATCCGGAGATGCTGGCTGAAGCTGAGCGTGTGGAAGCGATCCCGTCAAAGCGCACTTCGCCTCCGCAAACCAATTATCTGGAGCGCGATGAAATCGAAGATCTCCTCCATACTCTGCCCAAACAGGGAGCCTTGGCGCTTCGTGACCGAACCCTATTCATGGTCCTCTATAACACCGGAGCGAGGGTACAGGAGGTTGCAGACCTGAGCGTCGCCGATGTCGATCTCGATGGTCCGCTGCGCGTGCGGTTGCATGGAAAGGGCGACAAATGGCGAAGCTGCCCGCTGTGGCAGGAAACTGCCGAACTACTGAAGGAACTGATGAGAAACCGCGATGGAAACCAGTCTGGCCCTTTGTTCATGTCACGCCGGGAAATGCCCCTGACGCGATTCGGCATCTACAAGATCGTGAAGCGTCGCACTTCAGGCTTGCGCTGCCATTTTCCAGACAAGAAGAGCAACGGCATATCTCCTCATGTGATGAGACACTCCACTGCGGTCGGTCTACTCGAACAGGGCGTTGAGGTCAATGTCATCCGGGCATGGCTGGGGCACGTCAGCCTCGATACAACCAATCGCTACGCCGAAATTACCCTGCGGACAAAGCAAGCGGCCGTTGCATCCTGTCTCCCTCCCCTAGATACTTCGGAAGCACTCCGCCCCAACAATGGATGGCGTAGAGACGAGGAACTCATGAAATGGCTCAGTTCGCTGTGAACGTTATGTGCCCTTCAGAACGCGGACCGCCAACAGTCACGAGGCTGTTCTCGTCCTCGGCCACAAAACGGGCTGCGGCACAAAACTACGATTTTGTTCCCGGGAACAAAATCGTAGAGAATCCGCGTCGGCACGCCACCAAAGTACTCGAAAGCGCGGACATGAGCTTCGAGAAAGGCCTCGGTCGTCTCGGCCGGAAAGGCCTGCACAAAGCAGTCATCCGAATGCGGCAGGTCGAAGACCATGAAGTGCGCCTTATGCTCCACGCTGGCAATCACCACTTGGGCTTCACCGAAGTCCGCTTGTGCCTCACCTGGCACGTGGGTCAGCGGCACAAACATCTCCTGACCACCGATCTTCGACGAGCGCACGTAGTCCTTCACGATCGTGTAGCCGCCGGTATAGCCGTGCTCTGCTCGAAGTCGCTCGAAGATCCGCTTGGCCGTGTGGCGTTGCTTGTGCGGGCGCTGCTTGTCGTCTTCGAGAATCGCATCGATCGCGCCCTGCCACGGGCCCAGCTTCGGCCGTCGTACAGGCTGCTGCAGTTGGTAGCCAGGCGGAGCCGAATACTCCAGCATATTGCTCACAGTCTTCC
>VFSW01002982.1_pt1 | contig 25466 bp, 26 predicted proteins | sample 5358111 | NCBI WGS metagenome assembly VFSW01 (sample SAMN11554181, study PRJNA540505) | mine drainage metagenome | isolation source: sediment from site ElyBrook_90M | place: USA: Ely Copper Mine, Vershire, VT | collected 2017
CAATAATAGCCACATTTTTATGGCTACTTGTGGATTCGTCAAGGCCCCCGAATATTACTATTGTTTTTGGGTCAATCCCCATCATTTTCCACATTGCTTCTGCAGAATCAAGATTATAGTCTATATGCGCTAAAAAACCAACCCTGTTTTCAGTATTATTTGCAATGACAACTACACATGGTGCTACCCCATATGTCACAATGTAGCGTGATCCGGATATCTCCGGAGAACCGAAGGCATATCCCCTTTGACAGACCTCTACGGCGTTTGCAGGGTCTAGCGGAAGGGTTTGGAGATTAGTAACTATTCCCTCGTACTTTGGCACGGACTTTTCTTGTCCAAGTTTCAGAAATTGATCTGCAGTGCCTGATCCGACTCTAAGAGCTGGCATTTTATCATCAGGATTATTATGGATTTTCTCGTATTTAAAGGTAGTGACTGGGCGGGCTTTGTAGTTTTATTCAGATTAAACTACAACGCCGACTGGGCGTCGCCATGTGCCGTAAATCACTTAAGTACGAGGCTTGTTGACGTGTCAGTTACCCCTTCTATGGCTCTTATCTTTTCCACTGTGGAATTCACGTCCTCTATTGCGCCTGACTCCACAAAGCAGATTATGTCGAAGTTGCCGGATATCTCGTATGTCCTGTCTATTCCGAGCTTCCTTATTGAATCAGCCACTGTAGTAGTTGAGACGGCACGCGAAGTCGCGACCATTACCAATGCCTTGACGTCCTCTTTTGTGTCCACTGTGAACCGCTTTATGGTGCCGTCGTTCCTCAGTTTCATTACCCTTGCCCTCACTGCACCTTCTGTTAGGCCTATCTCCTTTGCAATGTCAACGAACGGCATCCTGCCGTCTGCCTTGAGCATGGAGAGTATGCGCAGGTCTGTGGCGTCCATGATATATTCTTCGTATTAAAGTATTTGAATATACATGCGGTCTAGTCTTTTACCTTATGGGCTAGGACTGGAAGCTTCTCATAAGATTATGAAGCGCGTTTCCGTCGCGTATGAGCCTTGCGAGGTCTCTTGGGTGTATGGATTGCGCGCCGTCGCTCAGCGCCTCCTCAGGCCTGTCGTGTACCTCTATCATAAGGCCGTGCGCTCCTGCCGCTATGGCAGCCATGCTCATCGGATGTATGAGGTCGCGCCTTCCTGTGGCGTGGCTTGGATCGACGACCACCGGGAATGGCGTCTCGGCCTTGAGCACTGGCACTGCGCTTAGGTCAAGCGTATTCCTTGTAATGGAATGGAATGGCCCGCCGATGGGCATTATCCCCCTCTCGCACAGGATTATCTCCTTGTTCCCCTCTATCACAATCCTCTCTGCAAATCCAAGGAACTCTTGTATCTGCGCCTCTGGCCCCCGCTTGTAAAATACGGGCTTGCCAGTCCGTGCGACTGCCTCTATGAGATCTTGGTTCTGCCAGTTCCTTGCGCCTATCTGGAGTATGTCTGCATGCTCTGCGACAAGTTCCACGTGGCTCTCGCTCCTTACCTCTGTTATTGTAGGCAGGCCAAGTTCCTTCCCCACCCTGGCCAGAGCCTTCAATGCAGCTTCGCCATTCCCCTGGAACGCGTGCGCAGACGTCCTAGGCTTGAACGCCCCGCCCCTCAGTATGTGCGCCCCAGCCTCCTTCACCCCATCCCCTATCCTTGCAATCTGATCGTAATTCTCTATGGAGCACGGGCCTGCGATGTACAGTATACTGTCTCCGCCAATTGAAACATCCCCGACATTGAATACCACATCCTCCGGTATGTACTCCCTGCCCATAAGCCTGTACGGCGCCTGTATGCGTATTGCGTCTATCACGCCCTTCATCGCCCTGATCTGCCCGAAATCAACCCTGCTCTCGTCGCCTATTATGCCTATTGCAATGCGCGTCTCGCCCTCGGACAGGTCTGACCTTAGGCCGAGCGAGCTTATTCGGTCGATTACAGCCTGCACGTTCCGCTTTGGCGTGCCTACTTTCATTATTATCATTGAACCACTATGAATTGCATAACCATGCGCAGAACTCGTATATTAACATTGTTATATAAAATCCAAATTCCAACCAACAATTATTAAGTTTTTTGGATAATATTCAAATATGAAGGATTTGAAGCCTAAACTCATAGAGCTGCTGAAGCAGGGCAGCTGCACTCCGAGGATCTCGGCGTTGGCAAAGAGTCTCGGCTCCCTCTCGACAACTGTGCACTACAACATAAAGTCTATGGAGAGGGAAGGGATAATAAGGAGCTACAAGGCCGTGTTCGACTATAAGAAAATAGGGGAGGGATTCTGCACTTACGTGCTGATAAGCCTGGATTCGGCAGAATACAAGGATCCTGGAAAGATAGCGCAGGAGCTGGCAAGGTATGGCCAGGTGGAGAGCGTAGACATAATAACTGGCGGGTGGGAGCTGATAATAAAAGTGAGGACTGCGGGAATTGAGGAGTACTACGAGTTCTCGAAGAAAGTGCTCTCGCTGAAGGGAATAGGCAAGACACAGTCGCTGAACTCCCTTATGCAGGTAAAGACAGAGTTCGTAAGGCTCTGATTCAGCCTATTGACGAATTGATGGAAAGGCTTTATAACCGGATTATACTAACCTTATTAGGTGAAATAAATGAGATTCAGAAGGAGGAATGTGCGTGAAGAATTACCACAAAGAGCTGAAGAGACACATGGCAGGATAATATCGGCATGGGAACAGCGTGCACCGATACCGGAGCATGAGACGGCATTGTGGAAGGCGAAGGTAGAGAAGGAAGCAAGGCAGAGGACAGGCGCACTGGAAGGAAGCACAATATTGAGGCAATAGATTTTTGGTGAACTAATGGATACAACAAAAGCGAAGAGAATTGCAAGGGATGCCGTGATATGCGCTGCAGGCATTGCCGGATATACGGCAGCATTGGATGCGCACCATCTCAGTGCCCTTGAGAGGTATCCAGCAGGAGGTGCCGGTCTTGCAGTTTTCTGCGTTGCCGGACTTAACGCAATTAAAAGCCTGAAGGTAAGAACCCAGAATGTGTTCTGGTCGGTGTATGACGTAGGAGCAGGCGCGTATTTTGCCTCTGAACTGGGATTGCAGGCATCACAGGGGAAATCTGCAGGAACCCTTGCAGTCTACTCGGGAATAACCGGTTTATTTGGATGGCTTTCCGTAGACCAAATCAAGAAGTTGAAGCGCGGCGACTGATAAATTAACAACTGCGTCAGTTACGGCGTTGCCGGTCTTTTCTGATTATTTTTGCTGAGGACGAGGTTATTCCTGTCCTTTCAGCAAGCTTCCTTCTAAAATCTGCCACTTCCTTCATTATCTTCATTATCCTGCATTTTTTCGACATAGTCTCAACACGCCCGATATCCAACTTCCCTTCTTTTATCTATAATTATAATATGTATAATTGGAAATATGCATATAAAACATAGCGACTGTTAGGTTTTGAACTGAAGTGGACATGGCTGACCGTACGTCAGCCATGTTGAAGTTCTGGCGGTGGGGAGATTTGAACACCCGATCTCTAAATTTCTTAGCAATCATCGCAAAATGCTCATCACTCATAAGTTTAGCATATGAGTCTAGCGCTCTAACCAGGCTGAGCTACACCGCCATAGGATACCTATTGACTTCACTGGTTTTTATTAGTATCTTTACTCTGCCAGTATCTCCTGCAGACAGCACCCCTCCGAACACCGAAGAGATCAGACCAAAATCCTTTTCTACTTTGTCTATCACACATATACCGCCCAGTGGCGTCGTTATGTTTTCCATGGTTATCAATGGAAACTTGCCACGGGCAATTAGAAATAGATTACGTCATGTGCTGTTTTGGCGGAGTTAAGTTAGTATCTGCTCACTAGAAGATTTCGGTTATTTTGTACGGCACGCCAGCCAGCAGTTCCCCTATTTTTCTGCGCGATTCGGGAGACAGGCCGCAGACCAGCGCGCAGATGCCGAGCTGCCCGCTTTCAAATGACTTTTCAATGATTCCCTGCGCCTCCTCTTTGCTTAGGCCGCGTCTCTCGGCCATCAGTATCGTCTGGTTTATGAGAGGCCCGCCAGTCTTTGTATCGAAAATGCATGCGCCTGCAACCCCGTCTATGCCTGCGTCCAGTACCATTTGCCTTGCAACACTGAGCCTGTGGCCCTCTGGTAGTGTCAATTTCTGCATGGAACCGCAGGCATATGCCTCTTTGATATCTTTTAAGCGTTTACTGCAAAAATGCAGCAGGACCGCTGCATGTGGCTGCCAGTTATTGCCTGAGGAATTTGAAGGGATCCTTTCCCTTGCCTGCAAGGTAAGCCGCTATGTACATCCCTGCATTCCATGACTGCCCGTCCTGTCCCATCGGTTCTCCGGTTATTCCGTGCTGCCACTCGTTGAAGCCCATGTCGCCTTTCGACACTACAAGCGCATTCGCATCCGCAAGGCTTTGGAGCGCGCTTCCGAACTGCGCGCTGCCCATTTTATTCAGTGCGAGCAGGTAGAAGCCTCCGATGAACGGCCAGATGCCGCCGTTGTGGTAGCACTCCGGATTGTTCCTCCAATATTCCGGCTTTGCCTGCGTATACTCGTAGTCATAGAATCTGTCGCCGGGCTTTAGTGTAGGATACAGGGACTTTATCGGGTGCCTGGAGTCAAGCCCGTTTGAATGCACATAGGACATTATGCTCTCCGACATATTGGGGGTACTGACTCCGGACAGTATGCACAGCATGTTGGAGAGCGAATCGAAGTGCATGTCGACATGGTTGAAGGTTATGAAATTCGGGAAAAACTTCATGCCCTCCCTTGGCCTGCTGGTGAGGAAGTCCCTGTCATAATCTGCGAGGTTAGGCCAGATGCCGCTCCTTATGGCGTCCTCTCCCGGTGAGAAGAATTCCCTGAATCTAGCCTCAAGCCTCTGGTAATCCAGATAGTGCGCAGGGCCTACTGACTTCCCGGATATGTCGCACAGGCGGTTCATGCATTTCGTCGCCATGAGGAAGAGGATGTTGTTGTACAGCGTCTTGCCCTGCCTCAGTATGCTGTTGTCCATCCAGTCTGAGCCAGGATGGCTGTCTATGAGCAGCATGTTGTTCGAGTCCTGGTGCCTGAGCCAGCGGAATGCTGCAATTGCGTGATCCAGGGATGCGCCGAGCAGTTCAGGATCGTGCGTGATGCTGTAAAGGTTCGCAAGCCCGAGTATGTACCATGATGCTGAATCTGTGGATCCTGCGAAGAACCATCTCGGCTTCCTGAAGTCCAGGTCGTAGTTCACAGGTATCATGCCGAGGCTAGACTGCGCGCTGCCAAGCGTAATAAGCGAATTCTTTGCAGCCTCAAGAAGCTCCGGATCCTCAAGGAGGTTGGCTCCGAGGAGCGTTATGAACGAGTCCCTGGACCACACCTGGTTGTACTTCTCCTTTGATGCGCGTATTCCTTTCTCCGTTGAATTATGCCTTAGCACGCTTACCGCTCTCTCGAACATCTCATCCACGTCGACGGTGCCGTGCACCTGCTGCGCTTTTCTGGGTTTGAATGTCATTGTATCATGGTATTTACGACATTTTGTGGTATATATAGTTTACTTGTTTGGATCTGACTGCCTCAGAAAAGGCTTATCATTATGCCCCCGGCTATCATGATTGCGAATCCAAGAAGCTGCACTCTTGAGAGCCTCTCCTTGAAGAATGCGTATCCTACTATCGCTGCCATGATCGGAACGAACGCGTTGACTATGCCCGCAATGCCGACATAGTGGAGCACTGAGACAATGCCGAACGCGGCTATTCCGGTTGCGTCCAGGGCGCCTATGACAGCCACTGTCTTGAAACCGTGCTTCCTGGTCCTGCCCTTCTTGAACCCGATGAAAGCGCTGATGAACGCGAACGCTGCGAGGGTGGCGAGCCTGCCTATTATTAGCGGCATGCCTACTGCCCCTGCAGAGCTTATGGAGTAGCTGAATATTATGAAGCCGAGTGACCAGAATATGAATGCGGCCATTGCCGGAACAAGACCCTTGTTGAACTTCCTCTCTTCGGTTATTGATATCAGGGTCGCGCCTATGAACACTACGGCCACGCCCAGGAGCCCTGCGGCGCTTATCGCCTCTCCGAACACGAAGAACCCGAATATTACGAATATTGCAGCTGCAAGCTCGAGGAAGGCCATGGAATTTGATATCTGCTCTGTCTCTATTGACTTGTAGAACATGGCGTATCCTATCGAGGCCATTATGCCTGCAAGCGCGGCCATGGACGCCGAATACGCTGAAAACGTGCCCAGGCCCAGGAAGTATGCGAAGATCAACGCTGGGATTATGCCTATCGCGATCATTAGAGTGCCGGTGCTGCGGGCGCCTATGCGCAGTATGCTCTTCTTGCTTATGATGTCTGCGATTGACAGCGGCAGCACGTAAAGCAGTACCGCAGCTAAAGCGTAGCTTATCATAAGATGCCCCAGTAACGAAGATTTATAATACAGAATTGGCTATTTATACATTTACTGCAAAATGGTGGCCTCGGTAGTGTAACGGCTCGCATAGGAGACTGTGGATCTCTTGGACCGGGTCCGACTCCCGGCCGAGGCCCTTTATGATTGCGATTCTTGATCAGGTATCTTCATGCCGACTGAAAACTGCTTTGGCTCTTCCGACGGGCGCCTCAGGATGGATTCCGTTGACCTGACGGGCCTTGCAAGGAAATATGGCACCCCGCTTCTAGTGACTTCCGAGAGGCGCCTTGTCGGGAATTTCAGAAGGCTGGACTCTGCGTTCAGAAAACATTATACCAACCTATCGATAAACTATGCGATAAAGGCAAATCCTAACCCTTCAATAATATCTGTGCTTGCACGTGAAGGAGCTAGGGCCGATGCATCATCAATTGCCGAGGTTGGGTTTGCAAGGATGGGTGGGGTTAAGATGGAGAGGATCCTGTTCTCACCGAACTATGCGTATGTGGAGGAACTGAAATACGCGCTGGATAAGGATTTGGCCATAAATTTTGACGATATCGGTCAGCTTGAGGCTCTGGCAGAATATGGCGTGCCTAAGCTCGTTTCGTTCAGGCTCAATCCGGGAATTGGCGCAGGGGAATTTCGGGGCCTGGTTACTGCAGGGCCTTTGGCAAAGTTTGGAATTCCTGCCAGGCACATTGGAAGGGCATACAGACTTGCAAAGGAACGGGGCGCGCAGAGATTTGGAATACATATGATGGCCGGATCCAACGTGCTCAGGCCGGAGCATTTCGCCTCCACAACTGCAAAGACAATGGATGTGGCAGGAGCAATATCGGAAAAGCTGGGAATAGACTTTGAGTTTGTAGACATAGGCGGCGGGTTCGGGGTCCCGTACAGGCCTGAAGAGAGGCCGATGGATATAGAGAGAACCGCACGCCTTGTTACAGGCGTGTTCAAGGATAAGTGTTCGGAATACGGTATGGGAAAGCCCACGCTTATGCTCGAACCTGGCAGGTATCTTGTGGCCGATACGACAGTGCTGCTCGGCGCGGTGAACCATGTGAAGAGATACTCGAGGACATTTATAGGAACGGACATAGGCATGAACGTGAACATGAGGCCTGCCCTTTATGGCGCTTATCACGAAGTGGCAATTGCAAACAGGATGAATGAACGCGCTGCTGAACGAGCCAGCGTGACCGGCCAGATATGCGAGAATACTGATATAGTGGCAAGGGACAGGCGCCTGCCGGCTGCCAGGATCGGCGACATTATTGCGATGTTCAATGCGGGGGCATACGTATACAGCATGAGCAACCAGTTTTGTTCGCGGCCCAGGCCTGCGGAGGTGCTCGTTAAAAGGAGCGGAGCAGTGAAGTTGATAAGGCGGCGTGAGTCCATGAAGGATCTTTGCTCTACTCTTCCGACTGCACGAACATCTGGCTTTAAATAACCGCATTCTTTTTTGCGGCATCTTTCCTGCAGAAGGTTAAGAGAAGCGTTTTAAATACCTTGCGCCACTACACTTGGTATTGGGTTACCTGGTAAAACACAAGATGTTGTGTCGAGGCGATTTATATGGATAAACCAACTGAGAACGCGAAGATTGTTGAGAGGGCTGACGTTGCGGCAGCGCACAATGAGCAGGTTACAATACCAAGCGAGACGCTTGAGTTTTTTAGGGGGGATGAGATACGCGCACGTGTATTCTTTGAGAAGTATGCACTTAAGGATGAAACAGGAAAGGTGATAGAGAAACTGCCTGCAGAGATGTGGAAGAGGGTGGCTTCTGCAATATCGTCTGTAGAGGCTACTGCGCAAAAGAGGAGCGAGTGGGACGACAGATTCACGTGGCTGCTTTCAGACTTCAGGTTCCTGCCTGGCGGAAGGATACTCTTCGGCGCAGGCCAGTCAAGGAAGTCGACACTCCTTAACTGCTATGTTTTGCCAGTAAAGGACGACACGCTTGAGGCGATATTCGACTGGTGCAAGGAGGCCGGAAGGACGTACAGCTACGGCGGGGGCGTTGGCACAGACATAAGCGTGCTGAGGCCAAAGAATGCGGCTGTGAATAATTCTGCCATAGTGTCTAGCGGGGCGGTGTCGTTCATGAACCTGTTCAGCGAGACAACGCACACTATAGGCCAGCATGGAAGAAGGGGCGCGCTTATGATAACGATGAGCGTGGACCATCCCGACATAGTGGACTTCATAAAAGTAAAGAGGAACATGGCAAACGTCAGATATGCAAACATAAGCGTAAAGATAACTGACGAGTTCATGCGCGCAGTCAAGGACGACACCGACTTCACGCTGAGATTCGAGAACAAGGTTGTAGGGAAGATAGAGAGAAATGTCAGGGCAAGAGAGGTATGGCATGAGCTTGTGGAGTCTGCAAGGGACTGGGCTGAGCCTGGCATAATATTCTGGGACACGGTAAAGAAGTACTCGCCTAGCGAGTATAACGGACTAGAAGTGATTTCAACTAATCCGTGCTCCGAACAGCCGCTCGACGCATACAATGCGTGCGACCTTGGCAACGTGAACCTGTCTGCCTTCGTGCTCAACCAGTTCGGCGAGAACGCGGTCATGGACTGGGACGGATTCGACAAGGCTGTGAGATACGCGGTCAGGTTCCTTGATGACGTCCTAGACTACAACATGGACAGGCACCCGCTGAAGCAGCAGGCCGAGACTTCGCGCAAGAGCAGGAGGATAGGGGTCGGCATAACAGGGCTCGGCGACATGCTTGTGAAGCTGAGGGTAAAGTACGACAGCGACAGGGCGCTGGAGATTACGGACGAGCTGTTCAACAGGATGAAGCTTACAGCATATGACGAGAGCATAGAGATAGCGAAGGAGAAGGGATCCTTCCCGCTTTTCGACGCGAAAAAGCACCTCTCCATGAAGTTCGTGCAGACCCTGCCAAACGAGATGCAGGAGAAGATTGCGCAGAACGGCCTCAGGAACGTGTGCATACTCACTGTGCCGCCTACAGGAAGCGTTTCGGTCCTTGCAGGCACGTCGAGCGGAATAGAGCCCATATTCGCATTCAGCTATACAAGGAGGTCTGAGTCGCTCAGCCAGGAGTACTTCAAGGTGTACCATCCGCTTGCGCTGGAGTACATGAAGCTGTTCAATGTAGCTGAGGAGAGCGGGCTTCCGGAGTTCTTCGTTCCGGCGCACAGGATAGATGCAGGATTCAGGGTGAAGATGCAGGGCACCATACAGAGGCACGTGGACAGCGCAATATCGTCCACTGTCAATCTGCCACGTGACGCAAGCGTTGAGCAGGTGGAGAAGATATACTTCCAGGCATGGTCTGCCGGGTGCAAGGGCATAACAGTGTACAGGGAGGGCTCAAGGGAAGGGATACTGATAACTGACGAGGAGAAGGAGAAAGTTGCAGAGCAGCCTGCACCTGCAGCCCAGAAGGTGTGGTCAAGGGACAGGTTGCTCAACGGGCAGACGATGAAGATGAAGCTGCCTGACGGCTCGCTTTACGTGACAGCCAACTTCGACGCGGTGTCCATAAGGGAGGTCTTCATAAACCTGGGGAAGAGCGGCCAGGAGGAGAAGAGCTACACCGAGGCGATAGGAAGGCTGGTAAGCAAGTACCTGCAGATTGGCGGAAGCGTCGAGGAGGTCGTGGCGAGCCTCAAGGGCATAAAGTCGAGCTCGTCCATAGCGTGGGACAGGGGCATGAAGATATACAGCGTGCCTGACGCGATAGGGAAGTCGCTTGAGATAATGGCAGGGCTGGTCAATCCCTCTACTGCTGCAGCGCTCCTTAAGCCTGACACAGAGAAGGGAAGGCAGGCGCCCATGCCAGGGTCTGTGCATGAAGGCTCGAGGATAAAGCCTGACATGTGCCCGTCGTGCAAGGAGGATACGCTCGTGAACGAGAACGGTTGCTTTACTTGCATGGCCTGCGGATTCACCAGGTGCGAGTAGGCCGCTACTTTCCGTGCCTGGGCTTTGCCTTCTTGCTCAGCAAAGACACGTACTTCCTGAATTCGCTCGGCGAGCCGAAATTGTAGTATACGCTTGCAAACCTTAGGTATGCGACAGGGTCCAGGCTGAACAGCTCCTTTATCAGCATGTCACCTATCTTCTTGCTGCTTATCTCCCTGACTCCCGTAGCCCTTATCTTGGCCTCTATCTTGTCAGTGACCTCGTCCATCCTCTCCCAGCTTATCGGCCTCTTCTCGCATGCCCGCATTATGCCGTTGAGTATCTTGTTCCTGTCGAATGGCTCGCGCGTGTTGTTCCTCTTTATCACTGTTATGTCGGCGAGATCCACCTTCTCATACGTAGTGAACCTCCTGCTGCAGGACTCGCACTGCCTCCGCCGCCTTATGCTCTCGCCGTTCAGCACCTCCCTTGAATCTATGACTTCTGTGTTGCTGCTTTTGCAGAATGGGCATTTCATGGGATCATCTCGCAACCCTCGCCGCCATCTTCCCGTATACTGTGTTCGGGAATTCGGTGTACGCGTTGGTGTAGTTTATTATCAGGTATCCGGAGTACGTGCCGCCTATCTTGCCGGAGAATTCCGTCGTGTTAGAGTAGCACTCCACAAAGAACGTGTGGTTAGAGCTTATCGGCATGTATACGAAGTTTGACGGCGGATTATTTATGTCCTGCATGTATGCAAGCGACTGCTGGCTCGTGCACCCTATTGCAGTCACCTTTATCGGGTACTGGGTTGCCTGGAACAGGTTAAGCTGGAGCAGGCCGTTCTGCGCAAGGTACTCGTTGTTGCATGACAACCCCGCAGGGAGTATGCACTCCTGCGCTGGCACTGAGTTAAGGCTTACGAGCGTGAACAGCGCGGCTGCGGCTACCGTCATGATAAGTATAGCCCAGCCGTAGGTTGAGAGATACTCTATGGCGCTCTGTGCCTTCATGCATGTATTTTATATCAATAACAATAAAAACGCATCCATGGAGCTTCTGCGCGGCGGGGACTGGGGGATGTCATCGGAAAGCGCACCGCATCCATTTTAATATCTTGCTGGTGAATATTATTGGTAAAATCGGTGTATAAAATGACGCAGGAAAGACCATTCGATCTGCTAAACAAGTCAATAGGGCAGCAGGTCCTGATAAGGCTGAAGAACGGGACAGGCATACGCGGGAAGGTGTCGTCATTTGACGCGCACATGAACATGGTCATAGAAGGCGCTGAGGAGCTTGACGAGGGCAACCTGAAGTCAAAGCTCGGGACCATACTTCTAAGGGGAGGCAACATACTTTTCATATCTCCAGTGTAATCGCATGGACGGCGCTGAAGAAAGGCATTTCTATAGGGTAGGCGTATTCGTAATCGTCGAGCGGGACGGGAGGACGCTGCTCCTGAAGAGGAAGAATACGGGATACAGGGACGGATGGTATGCGCCTATAGGAGGGCATGTGAACAGGGGAGAGGCGATCAAAACTGCTGCTGTGCGGGAGGCGAGGGAGGAAGCTGGCATACGGATACTCAAGAAGGACGTCAAGCCGGTGCACGTGATGCACAAAATGGAGCATGGCAACGGATCCGTGCTATTCGTAATGAAGGCAGACAAGTGGACAGGAAAGCCGTCGAACAGGGAGAAGGACAGATGCAGCGCCATAGGGTGGTTTGGCATGGACAGGCTTCCGGTCAGAACTATACCTTACATCAGGGCATGCTTTAAGAATATGAAAGAGCACGTATTCTACAGCGAATATGGATGGCACTGAAGGGCTCCTGGCGCAACGGTAGCGCGCCTGCATGGCATGCAGGAGGTTGCGGGTTCAAATCCCGCGGAGTCCATGACGCTTGATTGCCATCATGCCGGAGGCGCACTGACGCCGCTGGCTTTGTACATCTGTACGAATGATATTTTAATCTGACGTCCCAACAAATAGTGGGATCTGCATGGCATCGGGTAAGAACAATACAAAGATTGTTGGAATAGTTATAGTGGTTGTGGCGGTTTTGCTGGCGCTGTATTTTCTGCTGGCATCGCATGGGGCGCCCTCAGGCGCAGGATTAGCCGCGATTTACAGCACAACAGGGAACCTTACGGTCACGGTAAGCCAGAATACTGGAAGCGGATGGGCAGTGGCATCAGTATTGTTTGTGCCTTCAGGCACGGCGTATTCAAACGGAGTGCCCCTTGTCAATTGGAATGAGTCAGTGCCTCTGCCTAACGGGTTCCCAAGCGGGAAGAATGTTGTGGTGACGCTGCGCGCATCTGGGTCCGTAGCGCTTGGCACTCCGCTTTCGGGGACAGTATGGTCTGAATGGCAGTACAATGCCGGGGGAACAATATACTACACCGAAGTGGGCACGGTAAATACAGCAGCAACATAATAGTGTTTAGGCTTGCCAGGAGTGGGCTTTACCAGCAGGCGCCGTGTTTCTGCAGATAAGCCATAAATATGCGTTAAGACACCTGTCAGGCTATGGCAGTGCTGAAGAAATGGCGGGCATGGAAAAAACCCGCAGACGAGATTGTGCGCTCACATGACGGTGACGAGAAGGTAAGGCAGGAGCTTGAGCGCAGCCCGGTAATGACCAGCAGCACTGAGACGAAGGGGCAGTACGAAGCTGCGCTGAAGGAGGTAATCCTTGAACTTGACATAGAGGCAAAGTATGAGGCTCTTAGGCTTGAGATACCGCGCGTTAGCGCAGGCGAGGAAAATTGGGTCAGGCGCAGGGTTAAGAAGAAGAGGCTGCAGCCAGACGTATATCCGCCAGATTTCATAGCTACAAGTCTACTGGTGGGTGGAAAGCAGGTGATATTCGAACCCCACTCTGGCGTAAACCATGATTATCTTGAAAGGATGAGCAGGCTGAGGGAGATACGCGGCAACCTCTTTTACTTTATTGTCATAAAGAGCGACCTGGATGACGCATCGCACGCATTTGTGCAGCTAGACGTGAAAGGGGAGCACGGGAAATACGTTGATGAGCTGTGGCACATGCCCAAGATAAGGCTTGAATCGAAACGCGCGTACAACCAGGAGGATTATGGGCAGTGGAAAAGGATGATTAAGGCAGAGCTGCAGGAGCTCATGCAGAAACGCGCAGACGGAGCCATAAAAGAAAGGCGGGCAGAAGCCATGGTAAGGGCGAGAAGGCTGTAGACGCGGCCCTCCAAAGCTATATATATAAGGAATTGGCTATTCTTTTCATGCAAAGGAGGAAACCGGGTCAGCGCCGCAATAGCAACATGCGTGCCTTTAAGGAGCTGCATAGGGCCAGGCAGGAGGAGCCGCGGACATTTAGCCATAGGGATGATAAGAATACCGTACATCCTCATGAAGTGTTTGATCTTAGCGACACGAAGGTGCTAAAGAATATCCAGAACCTTAAGAGTTTTTATGAGAAGGCGGTGGCTGAGGTCCTGCTGGAGATGGGGCTTGAAGTGAAATATGAGGCACGAAACTTTGAAATAGACAAGTGCGACAGGTGGCCCCCGGATTTTTTCATCGACTTGTTCGTGAATGGCAAGCAGGTGGCTATAGAGACGCACAACCTTGACTTCCTTTTCATAAGGCCGAAAGACAGCAGAAAGAGGGAGGAGTGGAGGAGCGAGGCTGCAAAGCACTACCTGGAGAGGATGGGAAAATTCCTGGAGAATCATGGCGAGCACGTATACCTGATACTCATAGACAGCCACATCGTTGATGAAAAGCCGGCGTACATAGAGTTTGAGAGCGATAGGATAGTCGGGAACGGAAAGAGCGTGGACGAGCATTGGCACATGCGTAAGATACCGGGGATGGGAAAGAAGGAAAACGTCGGGGAGTATGAAGCATTCAAGGAGGATTTGAGGGTATTGCTGCTGGGCCTGATTGAACGCACAGGCATTAAGTCTCAGCTGCGCGGTGCCGACTGACGGCCATTAGTGGTGCTAATTTGCAGACGCAGGTTTCTTATAGGCTGGAGAAAAGCGGGCAGTACGGGGTGGAGCTTGCAGATGCGCACTGCCATCTTGATCTTTTCGACAATCCAGGCATTGCAATAAGCGACGCCAGGATGGGGGGGATACGCTTTATGATAACTGCGGGGGGCAACAGGCTGTCCAGCATGTCTGCAATCAGCATGGCAGACGGCGACAGCGTGTTCGCAGTGATAGGCGTGGACCCGCAGGGTGCTGAAAAGGACTCCAATTTTGTCGAAGAGCTCGAGCGGCTTGTCAAGTCCAATACCGCTGTGGTCGGTATCGGTGAGATTGGCCTTGACTATAAAATTGATGTGGACAGGGGGCTGCAGAGACAGGTGTTTGAGGAACAGATAGAGATAGCCAAATCACTTGACATGCCGATAGTGGTGCATTCGAGGCAGGCGCTCGATGACGCCATGGCCATAGTTAAGGAGCATATGGTGAAAAAAGCCATGTTCCACTATTTTGAGGGGGACGAGAACCAGGCAGTATCGCTGGCAGAGAGCGGATACCTGATATCTATACCGCCATTCGAGACCTCGAGGAGGAGACGGGTGATTAACGCAATCAGCGTGGGCAGCATTGTAGTCGAGACAGATTCACCGGTGGTTGGGAGAAGCCCCATAGATGTGATCAAGACTGCCGAGTGGATAGCGCAGATAAAGGGGATGGCGTTTGCCGATGTGGCGCACAGGACCACTGAAAACGTTAAAAAGCTCTTTTCCATATAATAAATGGCATATGGGCTCGTAGCTCAGCTTGGATAGAGCAGCACCCTTCTAAGGTGATGGTCGCGGGTTCAAATCCCGTCGAGCCCGAACGAGTTTTTTGCAAGCAGGTATAAAAACATGCGCTACACAGATGTAACCAGTATGCTTACGCAGTCTTATACGGTGATGCACATGCCGGCAAATCAGGAATTCGATGCGACTATAACGCAGATAAAGCAGCAGATAGACATGCTGCTCAGCGACAACAGCGTCCCCAGGAACGTGAAGAACGCTCTCAGCGAGGCGCGTAAGGCGCTCGACCAGCCAGAGGCAGGATACTCGGTCAGGTCGTCCACAGCAACCTACAAGATAGACGAGATAAGCAACGACATAAACCTTCCGCCTTATGCGCGCACTGTTGTGTGGAACCTTCTCAGCATGCTCGAAGGGATAAAGGAATAGCCTTCGGCTTCTGGACTTTTCTGGCGTCTTTTCCTTAGAAGATTTATATAATTAGGCTGCCAATTAATCTGGGGTCCTATTGGTGGTCGCATGCCTGATGGTAATCTTGTTGGAGAATTGGCACGTCGGCTTGTCGGTATCGCGATAATAAGCTCTGACATAACTGAGTCTGACCTGAAAGGCCGCGATATAGAATCCCTGATAGCGCACATAGCGGATCACTTTGCGGAAGGGGAGAGGCCCGCACTGCTGACCAAGGAATCGCTTGCAAAGATTCTGGATGATATGCAGGATCACGACCAATCCTCCGGGGTAGAGGTGGTTGACGCGCTGGACTTCGAGCCTGGGGCAAGGGATGAAGAGGCAAATTATAAGATAGAGAGCGTCGGCATAGAGAAAACGGGGGGCACTGTGCCGGATTTTGCCGAGCATTTCAACGACAGGCTCTCGAAGCTGAAGGAGATAATATACGAAGGGCAGAACAACAGGATGGCAGGCATGAGCCATAGCATAGACAGCATAAGGCAGTACGCCGCAGGCAGGGAGATTACGATTGCAGGGATGGTTTACGACAAGATAACCACGAAGAACGGGAACATAATGGCCACGATCGAGGACGAGACAGGTACTGCGAAGATAATATTCATGAGGCCGGCAAAGGAGTCGAGAAACAAGGCTGCTGCAGATCTGTTCTCTGATGCGGGCAGGATAATAAATGATGAGGTGATAGCGGTACGCGGGAAGATATCCGGGCCGTTCGTAATCGCAAGCGCGCTCATGTATCCTGACGTGCCTGTGCACCAGATAAAGAAAACCGAAGGCGATATCTCAATAGCGTTCATGTCAGACGTCCATGTCGGGAGCAAGCTGTTCGTGCAGAAGCAGTTCGACAGGTTCCTTGAGTGGATAAACGGGAAGCATGAGCATAAGAGGGATGTGGCCGGGAGGATAAAGTATATAGTGGTGAGCGGGGACCTTGTAGACGGCATAGGCGTATACCCGAACCAGGACAGGGAGCTGGCGATAGACGACATATACCTGCAGTACAAGGAGATGTTCACCATGTTCAGCAAGGTTCCGGAATATATACACATATTTCTGCTCACTGGAAACCATGATGCGGTGCAGAGGGCAGAGCCGCAGCCCCAGCTCCCTGAGGAATTCTACAAGGACTTCAAGCTGAGCAACATACATCTTGTGTCTAATCCGGGATACATGACGCTTGACGGAATACGCGTGCTCGGATACCATGGCACTTCGCTTGATTCTGTGATACAGGGGATACCAGGATGCAGCTACTCAAGGCCTGAGGGCGCTATGCTGGAGCTGCTCAAGCGCAGGCACCTGTCGCCCATATATGGGGAAAATCCCGTGGTGCCGACGAAGAAGGACACCATGGTAATGGACAAGGTGCCTGACATACTGCACATGGGCCATCTTCACAAGAACGGATATGCGGAATACCACGGCACGATAATAGTGAACAGCGGGACGTGGCAGGCAAGGACGTCCTACCAGGTGAGCAAGGGCCACATACCCACACCCGCCATTCTCCCGGTATATGACGCTCGCAGCCAGTCAATGAATGCGATAGACTTCAACGGCCAGTTTGGTTGACCTTTATGGATATAGATGAATATTTTAGCATGATGTCCTCGCAGTTCGAGAAGGCCTACTCTGTGGCAAAGGAGGCAAGGGCAAAGGGATACGATCCGAAGGAGACTGTAGAGATATACCCTGCGCCTGACCTTGCAAGCAGGGTGGAGGGTCTGATAAACATAGAGGGACTGGCGGACATGATAAGAAGGCTGCACAAGGGCCAGTCAAGGAGCAAGCTGGCGTTCAATGTGGTAGAGGAGATATGCAAGAGCAGCAGATTCGACGGATATGATACGATAAAGAGGCTGGAGCTTGCAGTAAGGGTCGGCTCTGCCATACTTACCGAGGGTATACTGGTAGCCCCGACCGAGGGGATAACTGGCATAAAGAGGTACAGGAACCCTGACGGAACCGACTATATAGCGGTTCTGTATGCAGGCCCGATAAGGGGGGCGGGAGGGACTGCGGCTGCCCTTTCAGTGGCGCTTGCCGATTATGCGCGAAGGATATTCAATATAGGCCAGTACAGGCCCACGCCTGAAGAGGTTGAGAGGTACATAGAGGATGTTGACCTTTACCATACGAGGTCGGCGAGGCTGCAGTACAGGCCCCCGGACAATGACATAAGAGTGATAGTGAGCAACTGCCCCATATGCGTGGACGGGGTGCCGACAGAGACAATAGAGGTAGGCGTGCATGCAAACCTGAAGAGGATTGGATATGACAACAAGGAGGTTCCGCTGTCCAACAGGGTGCGGGGAGGGGTGGCGCTTGTCCTGTGCGAGGGCATAGCGCAGAAGGCGAAGAAGCTGTTGAAGGAGGTTAAGCCGTTCGGCCTTGATTGGGAATGGATAAACGGCATAATAAAGGTCGACGTGAAGAGGTCTGACCAGGACAAACAGGTGTCTACATTCCTTGACGAGCTTGTGGCTGGAAGGCCGATTCTTGCATACCCCGACTATGTGGGCGGCTTCAGGCTGAGATACGGCAGGAGCAGGATGACAGGGATTGCAAGCAAGGGTTTCAGCCCTGCCACGATGATAATTGTAATGGGATTCATAGCTGTGGGTACGCAGCTTAAGATGGAGATCCCTGGGAAGGGGTGCATAGCCGTGCCCGTAGACTCGATAGAGGGGCCGTTCGTTAGGCTGAAGACTGGGGAGGCGGTAAGGATAAACGATGCGAAGACGGCGATGGAGCAGAGGAACAACATAGCCAAGATACTCTCGCTGGGGGACATACTCATAGCGTTCGGGGATTTCAGGAAGGCGAACTCGAAGCTCAAGCCCACAAGCTATGTCGAGGAGTTCTGGGAGGAGCAGCTTGCAGGCGCAGGATGCACTGAAAAGATAGACCATGCAGCACTTGAATTCAACAGGGCATTCGACATATCGGTCAAGTATGGCATACCGATTCACCCGAAGTTCCTATTTGAGTTCCAGGCGATAGGCAAGTCGAAGGCTGTGGAGCTTGCAATGCACATAATACGCAATTCGAAGACGTCGGGGAAGACGATCTATGACCTTGGCGACCTTGAACTGGATAGGAACGCTGACATAGAGAGGTCGCTTGAGCTGCTGAACGTGGAGCATAGGCCGCTGCAGGACATAATAATTATACCAAGCTGGGCTGCAAAGGCGCTTGTCTCGTCGCTTGGGTTTGCCGATTCGGCTGGAACGCTAATGATAAACGAGCTAGCAATAGACAGGTATGACAGCCAGACGCAGGACACGCTGTCAATGCTCGGGAAGGTGGCGCCATTCAGGATACCGAAGCGGTCTACGTACATAGGCGCACGGATAGGCAGGCCTGAAAAGGCGAAGGAGAGGCAGATGAGGCCTGCGGCAAATGTGCTCTTCCCGATAGGCAACTACGGCGGGAGGGACAGGAACATAAGCAACGCGTACATTAACGGCACAAAGAGGTTCAGGTCTGACATAAACGTCGAGATGGAGAAGTACGTGTGTCCCAAATGCAAGAGGACGATTCCATCGCAGGTGTGCTATGACTGCGGAGTCAGGGCTGAGGCTGGCAGGTTCTGCGCGAATTGCAGGGCGGCGGCTTCAGGGAGCATATGCAAGAAATGCGGATCTGACACTATTGCATACGAGGGCAGGAACGTGGACCTTACAAAGCTCGTTACCGAGGCTCTGAAGAGATCCGGACTTACGAAGCTCCCCGCAGTGATGAAGGGGGTCAAGGACATGGGCAGCAGGGAGAAGCCGGTGGAACCGCTTGAGAAGGGCATGCTGAGGGCGCTAAACGGAGTATACACATTCAAGGACGGAACAGCAAGATTCGACGCAACTGACGTCCCGATAACGCATTTCTATCCTGAGGAGATAGGCGTTGGAGTGGACAGGCTGAGGGAACTCGGATACATAACAGATTACGAAGGCAATGAGCTCAGGGACGGCGGCCAACTTGTAGAGATGCGGCACCAGGACGTGATACTCAACAGGAGGGGCGGAGATTACATGCTCAAGATCTCGCGGTTCGTGGACAGGATGCTTGAGAGGTTGTATGGCATAGAACCGTTCTACAATGCAAACAGCATGGAAGACATGATAGGCAAGCAGGTGATAACCCTTTCGCCGCATACGTCATGCGGGGTGCTTGGAAGAATAATAGGGTTCACTGACGCAAGCGTTGGATTTGCCCACCCGTACACAATATCTGCAAGGAGGAGGAACTGCGACGGAGACGAAGACACCACCATGCTCCTCCTGGACGCACTGATAAATTTTTCAAGGGAGTACCTGCCGCAGACCGTGGGCGGGACTATGGACACTCCGCTGATACTGAGCGTCAACATAAATCCTGAGGAGGTTGACGACGAAGTGCATGCAATGGAGATAGTGGACAAGTATCCTGACGGATTCTATGAGAAGACCCTTGCCTATCCTGCGCCGTCGGAAGTCAAGATGGAGTGCGTTGAGAACAGGCTCGGCACCAAGGGCGCGTACTCCGGGATGCAGTTCACCCATGCGGCGTCTAGGAGCGCAGTTGCAGAGTCTCCGAAGAGGAGCACTTATACAACGCTGAAGACAATGCAGGAGAAGCTCGACGCAGAGTTCGAGCTCATGGATATGCTCGAGTCTGTTGACATACGCGACGCTGCAAGGAAGGTCATACTCAGCCACTTCATACCTGACCTGATAGGCAACCTGCACTCTTTCTCAAAGCAGATATTCAGGTGCGTGGTATGCAACGCAAAGTACAGGAGAGTGCCGCTGTCCGGCGTGTGCCAGAGGGATGGGGGGAAGCTTCTGCTGACCATCTCGAAGGGCAGTATAGAGAAATACCTCAACGTTGCGATAAACCTTGCAGAAAGGTACAAGCTTGACAATTACATAAGGCAGAGGCTTTACCTGATAAAGGAGGAGATAGGCGAGATATTCGGAGGGGCGGAGATCCAGGAATCAGGAACTGTGGACAAGCGCCAGTTCAGCCTGCTGAAGTTTGCATAGGTTCATTCACATGGCTATGGCGGAATAGCGTCTTCTCATTTTGGAATCTGCCCTGTCACATGGACCTGACCGTCTTCCTGCATAGCTCTATTATTGTTTTTGATTCGGCATAGAGTCCCTCAAGCTTATCCTTTAGCTCATTCTCAGAGAAGTTATACTCGAAGGAATAGCCCGAGGGCGCCCTGTACTCGATCAATGTAGAGAAGACATCCGTAATTTTGTCTATACTGTCCCTGAACTCTTTGCTGAGCTTTGTGTTTTCCTTGGCAACAGCCCTCATCTGGCCGGTAATATTATGCATCTTCGGCACCTCTATGTTCAGCTTGTAGAGCACCGCCTTCAGCGCCATCTCTACGGACATCTCCAGGCTGTAAAGCGCAACTCCGTAAAGTCTGTTTTTTCTGTTTACCTCGCATGCCTTGAGCCACTTCCCTGAGCTTTCCAGTATATCGTCAGCTTCCACTATGCCACCTTATGACTTTTGCCCCTGCCAATTCCGAGAAGCTATATTGTGACTCTGCAATGCCCGCGAGAAATCTTCCGATAGTGCCGTCCCTGTCAAAGACCGTTATCCCTTCCTCGGCAAAATAAGCGTATATGGGTGAGAAGTTTGACAACTCGCTGCTGCCCAGTACTAATGGGGTTATGTAGGTATAGATGTTCTTCTTAGAAAGGGCGTCGAAAAGCGGATTTGCCTTCTGCACAGCATCATGCACAAGCCCCATGTGCTCTCGCGCCGATCCTTTTACTATAACAAGCATGTCTATATCGCTGTATTTGTTGTATGTGCCCCTTGCAACAGAACCAAAGATAAGTATGCCCAGGACCGGCTTGGCAGCTGAAGCGATCTTCACAAAATCAGAGATATAGTCTTGCATCTCCTTTGGGAGATAGAGCAGGTTAAGCCGCTTCCCTACCAGCAAATTTATCACATCGCTGAAGGTTATCCTTTTTCCATAAAGTCTGTGCAGCACTGTCTTTGCCGAGACGAGCTGATTGTATGCGTCATTGCGAAGCAGCGTTTGTTTGTAGTCTGCCATATCTATATTTTATATAGGTAAATATATATAGGTATTGAGGGGCCGGATATGCAACTTTTGCTATTCCATCTCCTTTGTATCCCATGTCTGCGTCACTGACTTCCTCCTGTGCGGCCTGTATATGTAGACCTTTCCCCACGGATCCTTTACCTTTACGCGATGCGGCCTTAGCTTGGTGTACTTAGAGAGCCTTATCTCGTCCTTTGAAGGCTCTTCTGTGAGCATCGGGCCCTGGAGTGCGGCATACTGCGGCTCGGTGTCCGCTTTCTCTATGGTTATGCAAGAGACCGGGCACTCCTCAGGGCATATCATGCAGCCGATGCACTTGCTTACCTGTATCGGGTATTCAGTCATGTCAGTAGCAATATCTGCATCTGCCAATGAGTCCTCCACGTTCTTGTGCCTGGCCCTGGTGAAGTCAAGGGTATTTACCGGGCAGACGTCTCCGCACACGCCGCACTGTATGCAGACGCTGTTGTCGAACGTGAATTTGAAAGGCATGCGCATCTACTTCTGCATCTTGTTTGGAGGCGCAGGGGAGGCGCTGGCAGGCTGCTGCACCTGCTTTATTATCGGCTTCGGCTCTGTCTTTACCGACTCCTTGGGCTCCCCGCCGTCAAGACCGTACTTGAAGGCTATGCCTCCGAAAACCAGGAGCAGGAAGCTGCAGAAGTAGAAGGAGTATATGCTCAGGGCGGGGTTGTTCTCAGAATTGAAGTATGTGTTGAAGAAGCCCCATATGTTGCTCGGGGAGGCTGAGACAGTGGGCGGAAGCACTGGAAGCTGCACTGGGCTTTCAGTTACGGCCAGAGTGCCGAATATGTACAGCAGGCCGCCTATCCCAACAAGTACTGTAAGAAGCCTGTTCCACTTTGGATCCTCATCTGTGTCCTTAATGAGCAGAAGTACAAGCGCTGCTGCGAAGAAATCTATTGCAAGGGGCATGAAGGGCATGGCTATAGGGAAGTCCTGGTATATTCCTGGATAGAAGAGCATGAAGCCAAGGAACACTAGGAGGAATATGCTTGCGTCCCTCAAAAGGATGAAGAGGAGCCACCATATATCCGCAGCAAGCCGGAGAGTGAACTTCCTAAGCACCCTTAGGAAGTATCCGCGTGCTATCTGCATCGACACAGCAAGCACAGTAAGAAGCGTTAGAAGCACCACTATGGTGTTTTCGGTGTATATAGAAGCCGCTGAGACGTATGTAGACGTGCTTTGCAGAAGTATTGACGCCAGCCCGATCATGCAACCAATCTCTTTTATAATGGAGTTATATGTTTATAAAATCTGGCGTCAGCGCTTCTTTCCTACTTTTTCTATGGCAGCTTCAAGTATGTCAAGCCCTTCTTCAAGGCTGTCTTGCGATATGGTTATTGGGGGTATCAGGCGGATCACTGACTCGCCAGCAGGAAGCATCAGCAGCCCGTTGTTAAATGACTCCTTTATTATCTCGTCCCTTGCCTTCACTGCAGGTTCCTTGGTCGCCCTGTCCTTCACGAAATCTACGCCTATCATCATTCCAAGCCCGCGCACATCCCCTATTATATCATGCCTGTCTTTCATCTCGTTAAGCCTTGACATCATGTACTTTGCCTTGGAATCCGACTGCTCGCGCAGGCTTGCCATGTTGTATTTTACGTACTTTAGCAGGGCATTGGCAGCCGCAACTGCAACAAGATTTCCGCCATAAGTATTGGAGTGCGCGCCTTCTGGGACGTCGCAGAGCTTGGTTTTAAGCACTGTTACCCCTATTGGCAGTCCGCCCCCCAACGATTTTGCCATTGTGTATATGTCTGCATCCACTCCGAAGTTGTCAAGGGCGAGAAATCTTCCTGTCCTCATGTACCCTGCCTGCACCTCGTCAGATACTAGAAGGATGCCGTTGTCGCTTGCTAGCTCCCGGATTCCCTTTACAAATTCCTTTGGCGGCACGATATATCCGCCTTCTCCTGCCACAGGTTCCAGGAATATCGCCGATATCTCCTTTCCTGAAGCTTCCTTGCTTAGCGGGTACTTCCTTATGTAGTCAAGGCATGCGATGCCGCATGACGGGTACTCCTTTCCGAACGGGCACCTGTAGCAGTATGCGTAAGGCGCGTGCAATGTCGAATTGAATGGCCCGAAGTGCTCCCTGTGTGCAAGCTTTGATGTAGTAAGTGACAAAGAACCCATCGTCCTCCCGTGGAACGAGTTGTAGAATGAGAATGTATACGGTCGTTTTGTGAATAGCTTCGAGTACTTTATCGCTGCCTCATTGGCTTCTGTGCCAGAATTCGAGAAGAACACCTTGCCGAAGCCCTTTGGAAACATTGGAAGCAGGTTCTCCGCGAATTCCACGGGTAGTTCTGCGCAGTAGTCTGTGAATGCCGCATGCATGAGCAGGTCTATCTGCTTCTTCGCGGCCTCGCGCGCAGGCTTTATGCTGTTCACACCAAGATTGTATACGCCTATGAACGACGAGAAGTCTATGAACTTATTTCCAGATATGTCGTATACGAAGTCGCCATCGCCGTGTGATGCAACGAAAGGAACGTCTGACCTAGTGGTGGTGATTATCACTTTCCTATCGCGCGCAAGCACAGACTTTATTTTCTTGGTGAGACTGAACTTTTTCATACCCTATTCCCGATAATAATGGGCTGAAAGAATATTAAAATGGTTGGATTAAAGCCCGTGGGACTTTTGAACTGGGACAACACTAGCTGGAATCTGCAGGATGTTGATAGTTGCATAGGTTTGCGCGCGGAGTTCGCGAACAATCAAATATAGCATATTGGTATAAAGTGTATTTTTGTTCCGCCAATTGTCTTTATGCCCCAAAAATCTTTAGTAACAACTACGCTATTTTTTGGTTTATAGGCTTCTATAAAGCCATACATGCTCCGCTCTACACGTTCTTTGTCAAAGTGGCTGAATTTCACTTCTATCGGAAGCGGCTCTTTTTTTGTTGCTATAAAATCAACTTCGGTTTTTGCCGTAGTGCGCCAGAAATTTACCTTTGCATATTGCTTAAGCTCATTAAGCACGAAGTTTTCAGCCAGGCAGCCGGTGTCCGATCTTTTAACTAAAGGGTTAGTGTTGTCTATAAGATAGTTTCTCAATCCGGTATCAACAAAATACAGTTTGGGATTTTTCCTTAGCTCGGTTAGAAGGTTCTTATGATATGGCCTGATTATGTTTATTACATATGTCTGCTCGAGTATGCTGAACAGCCTTTCTGTATCTTTAAAATAACTGCCTATTTGGGTCGAGATATCGCTCGCATTTAGCATATTGCCATTAGATGCAGCAAGAATTGTCACAAATTTCCTGAATTTCACTGTATCTGTTATGTGGAGGTAGGAGATTATGTCTTTGTCCATATACGTATTGACTATGCCCTTAAGCACCGCCATCTTTTCCTCATTAGTTCTGGCTTTTACCACCTCGGGATACCCCCCAAATCTTATAAATTCGCCAAGTTGCACTAGTAGTTCTTTTATGAAGATGTCGTTTTTTGATGAGTAGGGGACTGCTTCTGTCTGTATCAATTTTTTGACTTTTTGGTGTTCCTTTAAAAATAACGCGGCAAGCCTGCCATTATGTGCCAGCAAGAACTCATAAAAATTCATTGGCAATAATTCAAATTCAAATAGGCGCCCGACAAGAAACTTGCCAGTTTGTGCAGTAAGTTCCAATGATGAAGACCCGGTTATTATTAATTTTACATTCTCATATGTATCATAAATAAATTTTAATTTTTGACCAAGATCGTTGCAATACTGTGCTTCGTCTATAAGAAAGTAATATTTCCCCTTTTCTGTAATATAACTATTTATC
>VFSW01002983.1_pt1 | contig 25459 bp, 26 predicted proteins | sample 5358111 | NCBI WGS metagenome assembly VFSW01 (sample SAMN11554181, study PRJNA540505) | mine drainage metagenome | isolation source: sediment from site ElyBrook_90M | place: USA: Ely Copper Mine, Vershire, VT | collected 2017
GGTATAATTTTAACTGAAATTCACTGTATACGTAACACTTTCCTATGTATACGGTGATCTTCATTTTTAACCGTTATTCTATTCTATGACTGGATGAAACTGTTCTCGGACCGCTGAAAAATAGGGTCTATCTCATCTATCAATATCAATTATACGGGATTTGAACTAAATTAAATTCTAAAAATAAAAATTAGAAGGGATTGAGTTTCACCCTGATCACCTGATTATTTTACGGCGCAGAAATGTAATGTGTTGACCCCGCATTAACTCAACTGTCAGTATGTTTTCGAACTTTCGCTAATCATAGCATTCTTTATACTATGGAACATAGTTGGCATCATTGAATGACGTGGGATTTTGATTTTGAAATGCTGCTTTTTCTATCCATGATAACTGCAGGGGTTTTCATAGCTCCTATAGAATCCAATCCTCCATATTTTTTTGTTACAGGCGTAGTTCTTGTAGCAGCAGGAGTTGGTCTAGTATTTCGTAAAGTGAGGAAGAAATGATTCTTATTGTGGTCCTTTGAACTTTGATCCTGTTTTGAGTTTATTTGCTAACTTGCTGAATATCTCATTATGACTCACGTCTGTGAAATTCACGGTACCGCCTTCTTTTACTACCTGCCGTTCAAACTTTTCCTTGACTACAAAAGTTACAGATGAATAATGAATTCTACCCTTGATCTTTTCTTGTACTGTTGTTTCAGTATCGGGAAAAGTTGTAAAATGAAACGCAATTCCGCCTGCCCAAAAAATTGTGGGTATTCCACCTCCTGCTGATCGTGTGGTTGCGATCACCTGAGTAATCCATTCGTCAAACTTTAACTCTAATACTTCATGTATGATTAATTCTTTCCAAGGATCAATTGTTATTTCCAAATCTAGTTTCAACTCGAGTATAGTTTTATTTAAAGAAGAATGCTTTATCCGTAGTGAAAAAGTACTCTGTTATATAACGCAGAAGTGAAAACAAAGATCGCTATTTTTAATATTGATCTGAAACACTTTTTCATTCACTGTTTATGAGTAGGTACTTCTGAAAGATGGATTTAAATACTATAGCCGTATCTGAATAGCTAGGTAATTAAAAAATGCAAGATTGGAGTCAAGCAGGTGTATACATACCATTGGCCGTTGGTCTAATTCCAGGGTTCGTGTACTGGTGTGTCATCACCGCAATGAAGAAACACAAGTAAGTTACCACCTTTTATTCTTCTTTTTGGTCTACTACGCTCAAGTATATTTTGGTAAAAGCTTCTAGTCCACGTTGTATAGATTATGATATGTCGCATATGATTAATTACTTGTGCAAAAAGTATGGTATATGAGAATCGTAATTCTATCAATTCTTATCATTTCCACATTATTTTCTGTTGGCGTCATGTGGCCATCCGTAGAAGGAACACCACAACAACCATGTCAGCAAAATACCGCATCTGGCGGTGGAGAAAATTTACCTCCTTCAAGCTCGCTAACCGTTGTAGTCTGTTCATCATACAGCTATAAAGCATCTGACGGCACAACAGTGGTCCTGGGTGAAGTCCAAAATAACAATAATTTTCCAGTAACCAATGTTAAAGTTGGAATTACCTTTGAGGATCTTAACAACAATGTACTGGAATACAAAACCGGCACGACACTCCTTCAGGTTGTTGAGCCAAATTCAATGGCACCCTTTTCCATATCATCCACAAAGGCTGATCCTTCAATTTCCCAAGTCGCAGTCAATCTAGCGGGTTTTACACCAGCATCTACAAAAGATCAAGTACTGACAATACCGTCTAGCTCACTTCAGATATCTGACAATTTGATCCTAACTGGCACTATAAGGAACGGCGGAACATCTACTGCCACAAATACTCATCTTTATCTGATATCATATGACGCATTTCAAAGAGTAGTTGCAGTTGGTGCCACTACCATCCCTGATATTGGTGCAGGAAACGCTGCAAACTTTACCATGACATCAACTCCTAGTAGCCGTGCAAAAACATTCCAGATTATTGCCGAATCTGATAACTATCAATCAATACCTACAGATATTACAAATATAATTGCGTCATTACCTGTGATAATAAGCAATATCAATGTCACAAATCCATCGGGAAGTCCCTATTCATCAATTCCAGTAGATGCTCCAGTTAAGATCAGCAGTGATTTGAAATATCTGCTTGATAACCCGCAACCATATGTTTACTATGTGCAAGTAAAGAAGTTTGGAGGACAAGTTGAGTTTATTGGTAATACAACAGGCTTATTTCTAGGCGGTAATGACCAAGACCATGTAGAATCTGTATCATGGACTCCTGATGCAGCAGGCTCATATTATATCGAAACATACGTATGGGATCCTAACGGCGTACCAATTTCATCTGCAGGAACTGAGATTAACATAGTGCTTGTGAAGTAGTGATATCATTTAATTACTACTTGGAGATGTATACATATGAAAAAATACATGCTGGTAGCTCTTGGTGGAACGTTTGATCTTTTACACCTAGGGCATTTGGAACTTTTACGCAAAGGATTCTCAATATCCTCTAAAGTCATTATAGGATTGACTAGCGACGAGCTTGCTAAAAAAAAAGGCAAACATCTAATTAATGCTTACGCAAAAAGATACCACATCTTGGAAGACACGATAAAAAGAAATTTTCCAAATGTAACGTATACGATAAGTAAATTAGAAAATGATTTTGGTCCAGCAGTTCTGGAAAAAGAAGTTGAGGCTCTGGTTGTAAGTGAAGAAACGATATTTCAGGGCAATGCATTGAATCTACTGCGAAGGAAAAGAAATCTACCTGATGTGGATGTGATAATGGTACCAATGGTACTTGCAAAAGATGGCACGCGTATATCGACCTCACGAATAAAGAACTCTGAGATAGATTCCAATGGTAATATTCTTGCCGTTGACAAATAGCTCTTCTATATTTGAGTAATTGTTCTAAAACCTAAGAAAACGCATTTGTAGATTATTGAAAGAGATAACTGATAATATGCTCAATAAGATGTACTCGGATATTGTTTGCCTAAAAGATGGTCTTGATCCTATAAACATTGCATTTTGGTATAAGAAGATAATTGAGGAGGCAAAAGAGATGGCACCACCGTGGCTTGTAGACAAGATAAATGTCAAACAAGATCCTATCTTGTATCTCAAGTTTAACTTGGATATATCAAAGCGTGCAGTACGTTATCTTATGATTGCAGTAGAAAACAATTTGGGTGATATGCCCTATACGACTAGACTGTACTTTCTAAAAATACAGGAAATTGTATCGCAAGAAATGGACAAATCGTTAGTATAGGAATTGCTATTCTTTTGTTATCTCTACAATGTTTTGAGTAACTTTGGTATCAACCAGTCTGCTGCCTTTTTCTATCACTGCTTGGATAAAATCAGCAAAAGACTCCGCTTCCATTCTATCTTTGAAAAGTATACTATGTGCTGACTTATCCTTTAGGGATATTACAATCTCATTTTCTATAATCTCGAGTATTCCAGCTATGAATGTTTCGTTGTTGTCTTTAACATATATTAAACTTGCAAGCTTTTGTGCCTCATATTTATCTTCACAGGTTATTTTTTTCTTCATTTTTAAAACTAATCAAACAAGAACTTGTCTACTTGGTCTTTTGCTTTTTCTCTCTTTTTTTTGAAATCTGCGATGAACGGCTTGGTGGCATCCTTGAGATTGCATTTGCATTCGCCACAAAGAAGCTCACCTGCCCTGCATTTCCTTGCTCGTTCATCTGACTCTTTTTCGGTATCAAAAAAGTATCTTAGGTACCAAAATACTGGACATATATTGAAATTTGCTCCAAGTTTTCGTTGCAAGTCTACGGTGGGCTGACCTCCTGTGAACGTATTTGAGATCTTTTTGTCTATTGCCTCTTCTGTGTCAGTTGTAAATATTGCAGTATCTGGAATGGAAGATGACATTTTTCCCTGCATTCCAAGTCCTGGCAAGAATTTGGAATGAATTTGTGCTGGCTTTGGAAAGCCAATCTTTTCTGCAATATCCCTTGTGACGCGCCAGTATGGATCTTGGTCTATTGCTGCAGGTATGAGAACAGGCGTTGGCTTGCCTTCCATGACTGATGGAAGAAAGCATGGTGCAGCCTGAATGGGAGGAAAGCCTATCATTCCTATGTTTGTCGAATTTTGAAATCCAAATACTGCCTTCACGGTTGAAAATGTTATGCGTTTTGCTATCTCAAGCGCTATTGGATAAATTCTCTTGATGTCTTTTGTGTCTACCAGAATCTTTGTCTTCTTTGGATCAAAACCTACCGCAATTATATCGTATATGTTATCTGTTGTGTATTTTGATACATCTTGAAAGGATTTTTCATCATTGTACAAAAACTTTTCATCGTCGGTAATTTGGAAAATCAGATTCACATCAAATTTTTCTTGTAAGTATTTGGTAAACATCCATGGTAGCAGGTGTCCCATGTGGACTGAACCTGATGGACCTCTACCTGTGTACAAATAGAACCTGTTACCTTTTTCATATTCTGTTAAAATTTTATCAAAATCTCTATGGCTAAAAAAATATCCAAGTTTTAGCATAGGATGAATATCTCCTGTTATTTTTTCTACGCGTGTCTGTAAGTCATCTGAAATTTTTTCTGTACCAAATTTCTGTATTAGCTTGTCGTAATCAATATCCCCCTCTACACTCCAAGGGGTAACTGTAAAATCCTCAGACGACATTTATGATTTTAGTTAGATTCAGGTTTAAAAAGTCTTTATATATTTACACAATATTTGCCAGATTGCTTTTTGAATCACGTCGTATTTTCTTGTAAATTAAAACAAGAATTTCCAAGCGTCAGTGACCTAGCAGTGCTATAAAAAAGTAAAAGACTAGTAGATTTACCAAAGTTACAATTGATCCAATTTTTAGAAATTCAAAGAATGTAAATGACTTGATTCCCCTTGAGTCTGAGGCTTGGATTATGATAACATTGCTGGCAGCTGCAAGAATTGTAAGATTGCCAGATATGGTACTTGCCGCTGCAAGCATCATCCACTGTGGTATGTTATTACTGGAAAACCCACTGTTTATCATTACATAGTGATATAGCGCAACAAATGGAACATTACTCAATACTTGACTCAATGTTATACTTGTAATGGAAATTACGGCATTGCTTTGTAACAAGTCATGTGGGTTTGGGGCAGGTATGTGGCTAATTATCATGGGTATTGCCCCTGATGACCAAACTGCGGCTGTAACTACAAACATTGCAGCAAAAAACACTAAAACTGAGTAATCTACATTCTGCATTATCTCTCTGCGTTCTTTACTTACGGAGTAGATTATTGCAGCACCAGCCAGTGCTATCACGCTTATACTGATATTTACAATTTGTAGAAAATGAAGTGCCTCTGTAATGAAGAAACCTGAGATGGTTGCAACAAGTACAATTATGGAAATCTTTGCAAGTCGTTTGTTTTCTATTATGGGCTGGTCTAAAACAATACTCTTGTAGTCTATAAGGACAAGTTCTTTCTTGAAATAAAAACGTAGTATGCAGTACGTCAAAAACAAGTTGATAATCGTGGGTATGGCAAGAAACTTTAGAAAATCAGTAAAAGGAAATGATATGCCGCTTTGAATTGCAATTAGAAGATTCTGTGGGTTTCCAATTGGCGTCATGGCGCTCCCAACTGTGATGCTAAATGCAAGTGATATCAAAAATACCGCCGGTCTGATGTTCAGCTGTCTTGATATGTACGCAACAAGTGGTATGCCAATTAACGCTATGGTGTCATTTACTAAGAAAGCAGAAAGAATTCCCATGCCGACAACAAAAATCATGAGTAATGCATTGACTGATTTTGCTTTTGCAAGCATTCTGACCGCAATCATCCTTAAAACTCCAGCTTTCTCAAGGGCGGAAACTATGCTAAACATGCCAAAAAGAAACATTATGACATCAAGTTGCACTGCCTTGAAGGCAGACTCTGGGCTGATTATCTGAAAACCGATCATTAACGCAGCCCCGATCAACATGGACGTCCAGATTGGTATCTTGAATCTTATTCTGCCGATTATGAGTATGTAGATAAACACAAAGATTGCAAGGGAGATGTATTCTTTCATGACTACTAATCCTTGCTAGTTTTTCCTCATTAATCTTATTTTAAAGCCAAAAAAGTATGCTTTAAAAGGTCTTTTTGACTGCTTTCCATAATGTCACAAGTTTTGCATCCGATAGAACAAAATATCCTAAAGTCATTACTTGAGAAACAAAATTTGACACCGGAAGAACTTGCAGAAAAAACACAACTATCGATAGATCAAGTACGGCGTGGCATAGAGTGGCTCAAATTCAAAGACTTGATTCAAGTCAATGAATCTGAAAGAAATTTTGTCATGCTGGGAAAAAGGGGAAATGAGGCATTACAGAATGGGTTGCCAGAACGAAGACTTGTTAATTATCTCAGATCATTACCTACTTTTTCATGTGAAATCAATGAGGCAAAAGATCAGCTGCAAAATGAATTTAGTCCAGCCATTGCAAACGCAAAGAAAAATGGCTGGATGGAAATACATGAAAACAGAATCATGCTTAGGGGATATCACGATCATACTTCAGAAGAAAAAATAATAAAATTAATTGCATCGAAAAATTCTACAGCAGTGTCATTAGATGAGATAGAAGACAAGGATGCAATTGACTTGCTCAAAAAAAGACCAGAGTTTCTCAACTTTACTTCTACCAAATATGTAACAGTAAACATAACGGAAAAAGGAATAGAGGTAGCCAAGAATGCAACAAGTCAGGCAACCGAAGAGTCTGCAACGCGAGCAATTGACGTGGAGGCTCCCGCTCCTGTAATCTTTGCAGCACGAAGTCATCCTCTGGCAGATGTAGTCGATGAGGTTCGGGAGATATTTGTCAGCCTGGGATTTTCTGAACTGGTGGGTAATAGTACACAATCCAGTTTTTGGAATTTTGATGCGCTGTTTATTCCTCAGGACCATCCTGCAAGGGAGATGCAGGACACCTTTTACCTCAAAGATCTAAGTGCAAAGTCAGTTGCAACACCAAAACAAATCAAGCAAGTAGATGCAGCTCACCAAAACGGATGGCACTATGACTGGCATCTGGATACTGCAAAAAGAATGGTACTAAGAACTCATACTACATGTGTTACCATAAAGGCACTGGCAGACCAAAAATACGATGAGGCGAGATTGTTCTCAATAGGAAGAGTATTTCGTAACGAGAAGGTCAGCTACAAACATCTCGTGGAATTTAATCAAGTGGAAGGGGTAGTTGTTGGAAAAAATGTAACACTGCAAGACCTGATGGGTCTGCAAATGGAGTTTTATCGCAAGATGGGAATAAAAAAAGCCAAGTTCTGGCCAACATTTTTTCCGTATACTGAACCCTCACTTCAATCAATGATATACAATGAAAGGCTTGGCAAGTGGGTGGAATTATTTGGCATGGGGATCTTCAGGCCAGAAGTCACAAAACCACTTGGCATAAAAAATCCAGTTCTTGCATGGGGAGGAGGAATTGAAAGAATAGCAATGCTAAAGTATGGTCTTGATGATGTTCGTGAACTCTATAACAACAAATTGGGGTGGTTGAGGAGCGTACCCAAATGCCAGTAATTACATTATACTTCAATAGGATAACAAAACTTCTAGGAAGAAAGGTTTCAAGGGAAAAAATTATTTCCACGCTGCCTTTTCTGGGTCTTGATATTGAAGAGGAGACATCAGATCACATCAATGTTGAATACAGTCCTAACAGACCAGACTTTTCCACAGATTATGGTATAGTCAGCAGCCTGCAGGGTCTTCTTGGGATAAAACTCGGGGCCCAGCAACTTAGAATCAAAAAAGGAGTCCATGTGATAAAAGTAGACGCTTCAGTTGCCAAGGTCAGGCCTTACATTGTTGCAATAGAGGCACTAAATGGAAAGATGGATGATGAAACAATAAGACAGATGATCACAATGCAGGAGGATTTGCATAACGGTATTGGAAGAAAAAGAAAGAAGGTCTCTATTGGAATCCATGACTTGAGCAAAATAAAATTCCCGCTTGTATACAAGACTGTGGAAAGAACTCACAGATTTGTTCCACTAAACTCACAAGATAGCATGACAGTATCTGAAATACTTGACAAGACAGAGACTGGCTTGACATATGCACACTTGCTAAAAGAAAGCAAGAAAGTACCTGTTATTGTGGATTCTGCAGAAAACACAATATCATTCCCGCCAATAATTAATTCAAAGATGACCGAAGTTACTACCGCAAGCAGAAATCTCTTGATCGAAGTAACCGCCACTGATAAAAATGCAGCCGAAGACGCACTTGCTGTAGTGGCATATACCATGCAGAATGCCAGATCTCAATTGTCCTCGGTCCGTGTATCAGGACCACGCAATTCTACTCCTATATTGACATCTAGAAAAATGTTGCTTGATCCAACACTTGTGAAAAATACACTTGGGCTTGATGTGCCTGTATCTGTAGTGGTAAAGTCACTTCGAAAGAGCAGGCTTGATGCTACAACAAAGGGTAAGCAAATTCTCTGTTTGGTTCCAAGATACCGGACTGATATCTTCGGACCGATTGATCTTGTAGAGGAAGTGGCACTGGGATATGGGATTCAAAATCTCAAGCCTACCATACCGCAGGCCAAGTCTGCTGGTCAAAAAAACAAAGTTACCGTATTGTTAGAAGCAGTCAGGTCCACTATGATAGGCCTTGGATATTCTGAAGTGATGAACTTTGGATTGACAGGAAAACATACTCTGTATGATCTGGCAAAAAGAGACTCATCTGGTATGGTGTCAGTATCTGACTCAAAGAGCCAGGAGCACCAAATATTGCGTGATGTTCTCCTTCCGGGACTGGTTGACGTACTGTCAAAAAACATACACGAGACATATCCGCAGAGAATTTTTGAGATGGGAACTGCATTTTACAGAGACGATCTAGTTGGTGAAGAGATTCATCTGGCGTGTGCAAGTGCACACAACGATGTAAACTATACTGAGATAAAATCCATACTACAATCACTTTTAAAATCAGGGTTTGATATCATGCCTACCACAAAAATTTCAAACGATCCGTTATTTGTTCAAGGAAGAACTGCGGACATTCTTGTTAATGGTAAAAAAATTGGAATTGTTGGTGAACTTGCGCCTGATGTACTAGATAATTTCAAGATTAGAATACCCGTAGCTGGCTTTGAGCTAAATCTTACTGACCTAATTTTTTAGCCATTTTGTGCCTCATAGAACAAATGCTGTTCCATAAGGAGTGCACGTAAGTACATTCCAGTCGTATAGAGATTACACAAGGAGAATGTATCTGATAGGATATATTTTCTGATAGCCTCTTTTTGACACACGATATAGTCCTCCAAACAAGTTCATTGGTAAAGGGTAAAAATGGAATCCCAACAGTTTCAAGCCAAAAATCTGCTGCCTGCCATAAAGCTTTAGAAATTCAGAAGAAATCAACAAATAAGGAAGTATTGGACTAAACCCATATGGTAGGAAACTTTTCACCTCAAGGAAATGCAAATCAGAAGGAATTGGACGATATTAAACAGACTATCAACGACTTGACAAACATGATTGAAGGCAAGCAGATGAGATTGGAATCTATACTTTCTCAGATAATAGAACGTGAGATGATAACTCAAGACTCCTACGATAAAATCATGAATTTGCTAATAGAATTAGGTAAAAAGAAAGGTTGGACAAAACAACCCAATTATTATCACGATGGGTAATTGTTACTTGTTTCTAAAATGGCCTTCAGTTCTTTTCTTGTTGATTCTTTAGTACCATGTCTGCTAATCATTTCCATATTCTGCTCTAAACTGCTTGATATATAGTAACTTTCACAGGAACTTTTACTCCGGGAACTCATAAAACAAATGGCAACATTGGTACATTTGATTTCCATGGAACCACGGCAGATATTCTTCTTGGAAGTTATGGCGCTGGACAAACAGGACCAACTACGCCTTTCAGTTACATATCCGCATACTTCACAGGAGTAACTAGTTTCAACGAGTTCAATTGGGGTTGGACATATCATTACAAAAGCCAGACTTGGAACGACTTTTACTATGGAACTACCGGGGACATAGTAACTTAGAAATTCATCTCTTTTTATTTTCTAAAAAATTGGAGTATAATCATACATACGACTATTTCTATAATATGACAGTCTTACAGTACATGAATCAAAAAAGAAATCGCAAATGATTACAAAACTGCATGTTCTCCGAGACTGGTGTCAGTGATATCTTTTGAGATAGGTGTGGAATTTTTTGCATTCGTAAAAGATTATTGAAAGTTGTTACTCGCCCAATCCCAAGTCAGCTTTGCCTGTAATTTTTATAATGTCTCTATCTAAGGCAATCTCTCTGATTTTATCTATCTTCATACGGCTTGCCACATGAAGAACATTTTGTTTATTGCCATGTTCAACTTCCAAGGAGTATTTTTCTCGTAGACCATTCACTTTTTTATCCACATCGACACCAAGTTTGTATTCTATTATTGCGTTTACGTCAGGCTCTGAAACGTCTTCATTGACAAGTTTTCTTTCAAGATACATTATTTGATGAACAAAATTTGGATCAACATTTGGCATGATTTGCTTCAATTTTGTAATGTATTCATCGTATATCGAAAGTTGGGTTTGCGTTTCTTGTGCCATGGTATAATTCCTCTGATTCTGTTACGTCATCGTCTCTAATAAAGCGGCGTAATGTGTCATTTACAGCTGTAAAACCTTCAGTTCTAACCATATATACCATCATACTGTGGAATCTAGTAAATTTGAACTTCGTACTTTAAGGTTGTACAAAAATTATAAATTCAAAAATATTCCATAAGGATTTCATTTCGTACCTGCTATGCAACGTTTCTCTAAAATCTAGCTATTCGACTTTGTTGATAGAAATTGCAAGGTTATATTGAAAAATAATCCAAGTCTGTAAATATTCCATAAGGATTTCATTTCGTGCCTGTTATCGAACATTGGATAAAGCTCACTGGATTAATATTTGACTAGAAGATAATTCATTACGCCCCAAAATGCACGCAGACGGACTGTGATGATAAAATGTGATTTTTGGTCCACCCAGCCGTGCGACAGGGCACCCCGGTATGAAAACAAGATGAGGGTTTAGGCTAAAATTACCAATGATTCTCTGTGAGTCAGAACCGGGGAACATTTATTTAATTTTTGAAAAATCTTGACAATCACAATAATTTTTACTATTTTGAATGCAAAACGCGCATTATTCTTAATTATGTGCTGCTGGGTAACTATTGAAGACCGAAAACAACAGATCTATTGATATATTTGCCTTGTATAGATATACCATGGCAACCGCATATGTGCTAATAAATTGTGAATTAGGCTCCGAAGAAGCAATCATCTCACAACTGAAGGCAATCGCCGGAGTAAAAGAAGTTCATGGTACGTTTGGAGCCTACGATATTTTGGCCAAAATTGAATCTCCAACAGTAGAAGCCCTCCGGGAGATAATCACATGGAAGATCCGTAAAATAGAGAAGATTCGTTCTACTCTAACCTTGATGGGAATCGAAGGTCAAAGTTAGTTTCCTTACCTTCTCTTGATCTACTCTGCATCTTTTTAGGAGTATGATCTTCAACTTTTGTTTTTCATGCAGATGTGCTGATAAATTAATGATGAACCATTAGTAATGTGGAGAAAAATTATAATGTCTTGCACTAACCGGTATATGCAAAAGACCTTTTAATTGTGCAATATTCTTGAACAAATATGTTACTCCACATCATATTTCTTGTAAAGGAAGAAGAACGCGAGCAAAGAAATTGGGAATTTCAGTATGTAGAAAAAATGGCCAACTTTTACAAACCATGGATTGAAAAGACATTTTCGCAGAAAGTCGATGTCCAATCAGACGAGATGATTGTAAGATCTGGTGGAAGACCAAGAATACTTGATACGCCAGTGCTTATGGAGGACCATCTAAACAGAGGTGAGAATATTTTTCACTTTTACCTGACATATTTTAGGCCAATGTGGACAGACTGTACATGTGAAGGTTATTTTGCTGAAAACTTTGGAATGGTATGGTGGCAAAAGAGTCCTCAAAAAGATGATCTTAATTTTCTAATGGAGAAAAACTGTACAAAAGTTTCTCATGAGCTTTCTCACGAGTTTCTCAGACAAGCTAGATACAAGAACTATAAGGAACTTGTACATGAGGTATGGGACAAGCATCTTTTTGCGTCATTGCCATTTGAATACTATGACGCCAATTACAAAAAGACTGAGAAAGATCCTCTCTTTGCTACACTTGACACCTCAAGTCTTAGACCTTAGGAATCATTGAGACCAAAGGTATAGGGCATACTAGATCATGTTTTCAACAAAAGACTTAGTGTTAAGCAGACTTGAGCAGCTCTTACAAAGCTTATGTCTGAAAAGTTGATCTGCGTCAGTAAAACGAACATGTGAGATATCTGAAAGTTCTACTACATGATTGCCACATAATGTGTGCCATTTTCCGGGTGGAAGGTAATGGTTCTTTGTAACTCCAAAACATCTTCCTCTTTTATAGTAGAACCATCCAGATGTCTTTGTAATAACCGTGCTTTCCATGGCCATTATCTTAACAAAATCTATGTTATGATTGAAATACATTGCGTAGCTTTTCTACTGTTTATCTCAATGCATACGCTTTGGGTTTCAAAATGTTCTAAAAGACTATAAGTGAGTGCTTTAGAGTTTTTTCCATGCCAGAATTCATTTGCCCTGATTGTGGACAGAAACTGTTCCATGAAAACGAGACAACGCTAACTGTGGAAAAACAGGTTCATACAAAGTTCTGTCCCGCTAAAAAAAAGCACTAGCACTTTTACAATATGTACTGATACAATAACACCTAATGGATGATTTTGTTCTTTTAATTTCAAATCATTCTTTTATGTGATATATGACAAATATCTACAACTCGAAAAAATGACTGGAGACAAAGTCTGAGATTTTAAAACTATCATGATCTTTGGGAAATCCATTTGCCAACCTCTGGCCATAACTTTTCATGCGCTATATTGCTTATGCAAAGCCCTACGTGGCCTGTTGGAAATTCAATAAGTTTCTTGTCTGTGCTACCTACTGCATCAATTATGGATTTGCTTGATGACGGTGGTACTAGATCATCCTTGGTACCAACTATGTCAAGAAGTGGTATTGTGATATTCTTCAAGTTTATTATATCAGAACCTACTTTCATCTTGTTTTTTATCAACAGATTTTTTCTATATACTTGGTCTACTATCTCCCGGTACACCTGTCCTGTTATCGGTCTGCTGTCGTATAGCCATGTCTCAATTGCAAAAAATTGTATAATCTCATCAAGGCTTCTGGGCTCACTAAAATATCTGGGATACTTTAGCATTATCTCAACAGGATTGCGCATAATGAATGCTAGGTTGAGAAGCCAGCCTGGTATGTTTCCAAATACGTCGACCAGATTATCCGCATTGATATGTGCAGTCCAGTTCTCTATTATCGTCTTTTCCTTTTCTATATCGACCGGCGTGGCATGCAAGATTAGATTCTTTACATTTTCTTGATGTATCGAAGTGTAAAGAAGTGAAAAAAGCCCTCCCCAGCAGTAACCAAACAGTGATACTCTGTCAGAACCAGATATCTCCTTGATTTTCTTCACTGCGGTTCCTATGTATTTTTCGGCATATGTCTCAAGGGATAAACTCTTGTCAAAGGATTGAGGAGCACCCCAATCCGTTGTGTAAATGTCAAATCCTTGCTTCTGGAGGTTTTTTATGACGCTAACATTAGGTAACAGATCCAAAATGTAATGTCTATTGATGAGTGAGTATACTACAAGAATAGGTGTTTTGTGTTCGGTGGGATGATCTGATTTGTAGTGACGCATCTTGAAGCTGCTCTTCATCTCTGAGATATCAAATGGCATTCTGTTATTGTCGCTCAAGCTGGTCGTGCAACAAGTCGTGGAGCAATTGATGATATCTGACGGTGTTCTGTTTATGTTGTCTCTTAATGGTTCAAGCATCATGTTTGCATAAGAGAAGAGGTCATGGAAGTTGGCAGTGACTTGACCATATCCAAAAAGGTTACATATCTTTGCCCAAGAATCAACGTAGTCTGACATGCTTGATGCCAGTACATCATCATTTAGATCATCTCGAAGAGTTGTGTCAAAAGAGGATCTGATAGTTCTCTCTATGTTCTGAGCCGTTCCTTTACTTGTACTTAGAAAAGTTTCAAATACCTTTGAGCTTGCGTCCAAAAGTGCTGAATTGTATTTTGTTGCAAAATCAATCCAACTGAACGTATAATCGTAGTATGGATTGGATTCTTTCATCTTCTCGTTGAATTCAGTCTGAAGCAAGAGTGACAATGACATAAAAAGAGGCATTCTTGAGTTTAAACCATACGATCAATCTCATACATGACAATCTGGATCACTTGCTAAATTATCGTTTTTGATATTTGGTAAATGTTTGCCGTTGTGAACTGCCATCAAGACTCTCAAATGATAACAGTAAAGATAAGAAGTTCCAAGTAGCAGATGTCTTGGGATGAAGATCAACTCAAAAGATTTCCTAGTGAAAGAAGGAAAAAAGGTCGAACTTACCAAATGGCCAACGATTGTAAAGCCTGTTTACAAATCAAAGGAACAATACAAACAGTTGCTTAGAGATCATATTGAGGAGCTAAGATTGCTGCAAAATCTTCTCTATGCATCCAATCGTTATTCTATGTTGTTGATTTTTCAATCTATGGACGCAGCAGGAAAAGATGGTTCCATCAAGCATGTGATGTCTGGTGTCAATCCACAAGGCTGTCAAGTTTTCAGTTTCAAACACCCTAGTACTGAGGAACTCGAGCATGATTTTCTATGGCGTACTACCCGTTGTCTGCCTGAGCGAGGACAAATTGGAATCTTTAATCGATCTTATTATGAAGAAGTACTAGTTGTTCGGGTACATCCGGAGATTCTTCGTAGCGAGGGATTCTCAGATAATCCCGATGCAAAAACCATTTGGGCGGAAAGATATCGCTCCATTGTTGACTTGGAGAATCACCTTCATCGAAACGGAACCAGAATTATAAAATTTTTCCTTCACATTTCAAAGGAGGAACAGCGAAAACGTCTTCTCAAACGCATTGACGAACCTCATAAGAACTGGAAACTAAGCCTTGCCGATATAAAGGAGAGGAAATTCTGGAACCATTACATGAAGGCTTATGAAGAGTGCCTAGCTGCAACAAGTATCAATAACGCACCTTGGTATGTCATTCCTGCCGATGACAAAGGGAATACTCATTTGATAATTTCTCAGATTATACTTGATGTGCTCAAAGGGCTCAAAATGACATACCCCAAGTCAAACGCCAAACGTAAACAGGAATTACAATCATTCCGTAAACTGCTCACAAGATAACTTGGATCTAATCTATCTTGATCTATTTTTCAGACACCATTTCAAGTTGTCGGTTGTTTACTCGTAATTCTTGAATACCAGCAGCTAAAGACTTACAGTAGACCGTTTGCGTAATTACTGGCAAAACGGAACCTTTGCAGCCAATCCATCATGTTCTATCTCACTGGGCCACAATAAGGTCCTGATACTGTATCCTGTAATTTACCAGGCCGCAGACGATATCGCTGATGATATCATACCTGTACATCCTGTTGCGGAATTTTCCGCACATTATCCCAAATTTCTTGATCTTTGATATGGCATTTTCCACCACACCCTGATTCTGGAGTGATTTCGGTTGAACTCCTGTGCAGCAGTAAGCTTGCGGCCTTTCTTCTTCTTGTGAGGCAGCAGGGGGTTTGCCTCGGGAAAATCCCTCTTGATTCCAACGTACCCATGGTCCATAAACGCCTGCAGATGCGGAAACAGAGTGGGATGTTTTATCTTGTATATTCCATAGTCATGACGCCTCACGTGGGAATGGGGAGGCTTGTAAACTATCCCACCCCCGGCGTTTACCCCGTACTCGTTCTTGACCGTGTGGCGCTTCTTCTTGCCCGAATAGTGCGTCTTCCTCTTCTTCTTGCTTGCGGGTCGATATCTCCTGCTCCGACCCGTCAATCATGATCCGAAGCCCGGGAAAATGTTTCTCAAGCTCCTCCATGGTGGTTGCCTTTTTTGTCTCTGCATACTTTTTTGCCGGTATCGGGATGCACTCTCTTACCGCAGGCTCGAGGTATTTTATGTCCCGGTACACGTTTGCCGTGTCAAGATCAAAGAGGTAGCCTACCAGCGTGTAGCTTGTATACATGCGGTAGTAGACAAGGAACATGAGCAGCCTGTCTTTTAGCACACGCTTGAACTTCCTTCCAGCCCCAATCTTCCTCTCCCTTTCACGGTCTGAGAGTCCCTTCTGTTCTGTCTCCCTGTACTTTTCCCCTAAACCCTTTCTGACAAAAAATCAAATTGTGGCACGTCAAGGCCAGTCAAGGACCGAAATATCTTTGGCGTGCGTGCAAGCTTTTCGTATGTTATCATGGAACGGAGAGGGGTCTTGTCAGCTTTAGATCTTTTTCTCTAGAAACCTGAACAGTTTGATCAAATTTCATCAATTACGCAATAGGTCTAATGGATTAATCTAATGGGAAGCAAGAATTGATTAGAAAAATACGTCTACTGCAAAATTGAAAAAAGATAAACTCTCTAAGGAACCTGTTATCTTTGGAGATCGATTCCATTGATGATGTAGAGGCAACCGCGGTATCTTTGCCATCCTTATATCCATGGGAAGATTTTTGGATCATCGTATACCTGCTTTTAATAAATGGTACAGTATGATTTTAGGAACACAGGTTGGTGCTGCGATAAATCTATTAAATCAAAAGCTAGCCATTGGATGAGTATGCGATGGAAAATGGATTGAACTTACATCGCAAGAGCTTTTCTAGGTGGTATCGTAGGGATTTGACTCACATTATTCCAGCAGGCGCCAAACTCTTTGATAACAAGTATCCACTTGCTGATGAATCTGTCCTATTAGAGAATCATTACACGTAGGAAAACATGCTGCAAATGTGGTAAAATTCCTTTTTCATATTTGTATTGTTTTATTATAAAATTTGACATGCTATCCTGCCTGACTAAAATCTGTAAACACCATCGCTAGGAATATGAAGGTAAATTAGGCACAAAAAGTGTCTTTTGGAATCAGAAATTGTTTACTAATTTCTGTCAGGCAGGTTAGATGATTTGGAACAGCATCCTCCATGTGGGGAACCGAAAAGATACAAAACATATTACTAGACATGATGCGTTGATCAAAGAATCAAGAGAAACTCAAACACAATCTAACAATGGTTTAAAGGGATTGAAATTACTGTGGCAATCTAAAAACTTACAACTGGCAATTAAATTAACTATGATTATAGCAAACCAATTCGTTCATTAAGGATGTATTTGACCGTCTAGCACTTTGTGACAGAATAAATTCTATTTCCAAAGCTTGCTGTTTTAAAATCTATTTTATTTTGCGGATCCTTTTTGCGCGCCTTGCTTAACTTCTCCAAGGTAACAAGTGCTTCTCCATCAAAACCAACTGAAGAACCATATACTCCTTCTGAGAGTTGATTTCCATGCTCTCCTTTCTTGATGTCATCGATAAGCTCATAGAACTTGATTGCCTCTCTCTTTGATATTGGACCTCCACTTGACTTGTTAAATCCAACTGCAATATACATGCCATTGTTTTTTACTGCAATCGGAATCTTGTGAACCTTGCCAGATTGGCCGGGGATCTTTTCATTTAGAAGGATTTCACACTTGTGAAACATGCTGGAAATATATGCAAAAAAGCGATAGTCGGCATAAGTGCCATTCGAGTCTTCCTCGCAATTGACAAAAACCCTGTGAAGAATCTCAAGAGCTGCATCGTTCATGCTTTGCAGGCGTTCCTCGATTCTTCCTTTTCTTACCAGATCTGATTTACAATCTGTCGCTACCTTTTCAAGGATGAAAGGAGGCAGATTGTAGTTTTTCAGGGTTGAAACATATGTTCCAGTTTTAGAAGCACCAAATGTAGGAAAATTACCGCGACTCAATTTTTATGTCCTCTATTTTTATAATAATTACCATAAATCGTTCCCATCTTGATCAATCTTAGTAGCTGGTTTTTCCTTATAACTGTTCTCTAAAACAGCAGATCTAAAAAAATGGTGGGGCCGACCGGAGTTGAACCGGCGACACACGGGTCACTACAGCTCCAAACTGTACATCATCCTTTCGTCAGTGAAGCTAGTTGAACCACTGGAGCCCTTAGCGGTGATCATGTGATCTATCCTGTCGCCATGCCTGGCTAGGCTACGACCCCATGTCTGGTCAATAATTACACTTGAATTTTAATTTACTTAGTTTTGCTCCAAACTAGATTGATTATGACAATGATCATGTTTTTTCTTGCAAATAGTGTACTCTCACTTGTCATGCAGTCAAACAAGAATATCATACCGATTCAGAGCTGATATCGATAATGTAGACGTCAAGACAAATGGTGAATGACTGTATCAGGATATTCTTGCAAACCAAGTCATTCGTTGAACATACTGCAGATTTACCGCATGATAATTATCTAGTTTCTGAACATTTATTGCATACGTGAGAACTAGCAAATTGGGGAAAAAGTACGAATTCTACCAAATTAATACAGTTTTCTTTTATTTGCATAACAAAAAAATTAGTTGAAAAGCCATGGTAAAACCAATAATACTCATACTAGGAGCTATTCCAATACTTGCAGCAATCTTCATAGTTGTTCCTCAATTGACTAGGCCAGAGATTCAAAGCTCTGTAGTAAACTCTGAAGATGTAATGACTCTGCAGTATACCAGAGAGCATCTGGAGAAAGTATCTTTTGGGATCACGCAAAGCATTGGAGCAGATACTGCAGAGGTTCTAACAATACAAAATGATGGCTCGGTTGTGTATAGCCTCACAAAAAATGGCTATTCAGAACCTGACATAAAATATCAGATGTCTCAAGATGAATTGATCCAATTGAAGTCACTCATTAAGGAAACCGGATTTGTGGATATACCAAGTATCGTCTACCACGCCAAGCCGAACATTTCAGATTATGAAAAATATGGCATACAAGTAACTCTTAATGGTAAGACTGTAAATATTCAATGGGAGGACCAAAACGCTAGCCAAGAATTCATTCCACCTATTATAACTCGTGTACAATCAAGTCTTGATGGTATCATTAGTGAAATAACAAAATAAGTAACCAAGTAGGGGGAAACGCTGGTAATACTTCTAATCGGCGCAGCATACGGAGTTTGAAGGCACAAATCACCAACTTGATAGAACCATAAAATAAATAGATCTCGAGATGATCAAACCATATGATTCCACTTTCAGGAGATTTTGATAATGCAAAAGGAATAATCAAAGAGAAGACGGGGTCATTTGAAACGCTTAGGGGTACAGCGATTCTAAAGCGTGGTTTTGCCCACATGCTGAAAAATGGTGTTGTTATGGACGTCACAACTGCAGAACAGGCTCAGATAGCAGAAGATGCAGGGGCTGTGGCAGTGATGGTATTGGACAAACTTCCAGCTGATGTAAGAAAAGCTGGGGGTGTAGCTAGGACAGCTAGTATTAGAATTATTGAAGAGATACTGGACTCTGTAACAATTCCAGTTATGGCAAAATGTAGAATAGGACATGTTTATGAGGCAAAGGTATTGGGAGAAGCAGATGTAGACATGATTGACGAATCAGAAGTATTAACACCGGCAGATGAATTTCATCACATCTGGAAATGGGATTTTACAACGCCTTTTGTTAATGGCGCAAGAAACTTGGGTGAAGCACTAAGAAGAATCGAAGAAGGAGCAGCAATGATAAGAACAAAAGGTGAACCTGGAACTGGAAATGTTGCAGAAGCTGTGATTCACATAAAAAATGTAAATGCCGAATTAAGGCGTATAAAATCAGTCTATGATGCTGGGGATGAACAAGATCTAGTCAGTATTGCAAGGGAGCTCAAAGTGTCATACTCGCTAGTAGAAGAGACTGCAAGCCTTGGCAGACTTCCTGTAGTAAATTTTGCAGCTGGTGGTATATCGACTCCTGCAGACGCCGCATACTTGATGACTCTTGGATGTGACGGAATCTTTGTCGGCTCTGGAATATTCAAGTCTGAAGATGCACAAGAACGGGCACAAGCTGTCGTTCTTGCCACTACATTCTGGGAAGACCCTGGCAAAGTAAAGGAAGCTCAAAAGATGGTAGATGAACGACAATCCATGTTGGGACTTGATACTAAGAATCTAGAACTTAGGATGCAAGAAAGAGGCAGTACGGCATGACCGGAGTAAGCATAGGCATACTTGCTGTTCAGGGAGATGTTGCAGAGAACTTGTCTGCTACAAGAATGGCAATGGATGAGCTTGGAGTTAAGGGAGTTGTAATCGAGGTAAAAACTCCAGAACAAATATCCGATCTTGATGGACTAGTCATTCCTGGCGGAGAGAGCACTGTAATTGGAACACTTTCACTAGTTAATGGCTCTTTGAAAAAGATAAAAGAAAAGATTGCTTCTGGCATGCCAGTCTTAGGTACATGTGCCGGAATGATTCTCTTGTCCAAGAAGATAAAGGATAGGATTGTAGGGGTTATGGAACAGCCCTTACTGGACTATCTTGATATCACGATAGAGCGAAATGCTTTTGGAAGGCAGAAGGACTCGTTTGAGGCAGATATTCAACTTGAAAAAATTGGTGTGCCAAAGTTTCATGGTGTCTTCATAAGATCACCTTCAGTCATAGATGTAGGCAAGGATGTGGAGATACTGTCAAAAGTCAATGAAAAAATAGTTGCAGTAAAACAAGGAAATATTATAGGTACCTCATTTCATCCCGAACTTACAACAGATCTATCAATACACAAGTACTTTGTTAATCTGGTACAAAAGAAAAACTAGAATCTTTATTTTCTAATCTGATCTGTCTTGTATTGTATGATTATATTATAATCAATCAGGGTTACAGCAGAACCTTAAATTTAGATGACATTAGCATATCTATCATGAATATCGAGACAACTCCTGAACTTGTTTCTGATGTCTATAAAAAACTAGAAAAAAATGTTTCAAAATATAGGAATATACTAAACCGACCATTGACTCTGGCAGAAAAGATCCTTGTAGGACACCTGGAGGATATTGATGCTACCGAGGGCTTGGAGCCTGGAAAATCATATGTTTTTCTCAAACCTGATAGAGTGGCATTGCAGGATGTCACAGGTCAGATGGTGATATTGCAATTTATACAATCTGGACTGAAACGAGTTGCACTCCCAAGCACAGTACATTGTGACCATCTCATACAGGCAAGGGTAGGAAGCGAGGAGGACACCAGGTTAGCTCTTGATGAAAATAGTGAAGTATACAAGTTTCTCGAATCTGCTTCGCGAAAATTTGGTCTAGGATTTTGGAGACCGGGTGCCGGAATAATACATCAAGTAGTTTTGGAAAATTATGCGTTTCCAGGAGGGCTAATGATAGGTACTGACTCTCATACTCCAAACGCAGGCGGGCTTGGTATGGTGGCAATAGGAGTTGGGGGTCTAGATGCAGCAGAAGTTATGGCCGGTCTTCCCTGGGAACTTTTGTATCCAAAAAGAATAGGCATTAATCTAAAAGGCGAACTAACTGGATGGACTGCACCAAAAGATATCATACTATATGTTGCATCAAAGCTTACAGTTTCAGGCGGAACAAACGCAATTGTGGAATATTTTGGACCCGGTGCTAGAACAATAAGCTGTACTGGAAAGGCAACCATAACTAATATGGGTGCAGAGATTGGAGCTACATGCTCACTGTTTCCATACGATGAAAGAATGGAAGTCTATCTTAGAGCGACGGGTCGTGAAAAAATTGCCGATATTGCAAATACTCACAAAGATTTACTTGTTGCAGACTCGGATGTTGAACAACACCCAGAAAACTATTTTGATAAAGTAATTGAAGTTGATCTCTCAAAACTTGAACCGTATATAGTGGGTCCACATACGCCAGATCTTGCAAGATCAATCTCACAACTTGCAGATGATGTCAAAAAAAACAACTATCTTGATATCATCTCTGTTGCACTAATTGGTAGTTGCACCAATTCTTCTTATGAAGACATGACAAGAGCAGCAAATGTAGCCGAGCAAGCAAAAGCCAAAGGATTGAAGGTAAAAGTACCGCTCTTGGTAACTCCAGGCTCTGAGCAGATACGTGCTACAATAGAAAGGGATGGACAGATGGGAGCCCTGCAAGAAGTTGGGGCAACTGTATTGGCAAATGCATGTGGACCATGTATTGGGCAATGGCAAAGGCCAGAACTGAAGCCTGGTGAGCCTAACACCATCATCACTTCATATAACAGGAATTTTCCGGGACGAAACGACGGTAGACGAGAAACTATGAACTTCATAGGGAGCCCGGAGCTTGTTGTGGCACTTGCTCTGGGTGGAAGGTTATCATTTAATCCACTCAAAGACCAAGTTACCGCGTCTGATGGCAAAAAATTCACATTAGAGCCTCCAAAAAAGGCTCTAGAGGTTCCGCCATTAGGGTTTCAAAATGTAAAAGATGTCTATATTCCACCTTCTGACATTCCGGATCTTGTGGCAGTAACAATTCCTGGAAACAGTAACAGACTTCAAAAACTTGAGCCATTTGCAAAATGGGATGGAAAAGACTTTGTGAACTTGCCAATTTTATTGAAGGCAAAAGGTAAGTGTACAACAGATCACATCTCACCTGCCGGTTCTTGGTTGAGATTTAGAGGACATATTGATAAAATCAGTGACAATATTTTCTTGGGCGCAGTTAATGCTTACAACAGTGAGGTAGGAAAAGGAAAGAATCTCCTTACTGGTGTAATAGACACCTTTCCAACTATTGCAAGACAGTATAAGAGCAAGGGGCTCATGTGGATTGTAATAGGTGATTACAACTATGGCGAGGGCAGTAGTAGGGAACATGCTGCCATGTCTCCAAGATATCTTGGATGCGTTTCAGTAATAGTAAAAAGTTTTGCAAGAATTCACGAAACTAATTTGAAAAAACAGGGAATACTTGCACTAACGTTTACAAATGCATCTGACTATGACAAGATTAGGGAAACTGACAGGATCAGTATATCTGGACTCTCAGAGATGCAACCAGGCAAACAGTTGCATGCATACATAAATCACGAAGATGGTACAAAGGAGGATATGTTGCTAAACCACTCTTACAACAATTTCCAAATAAAGTGGTTTCAGGCAGGATCTGCCCTTAACATATTGCGTGAAAGCGAGAACCATGGCTCAGCAACTTAAAATGTTTTGATGTGGTATTATCTGTATGTTGAGTCATAGGTTTGACCCAAATGAGTTATACAACAGGGTGGTACACTATTATATTGACAAAAAAGGATATTCTAAAGAAAAGGCAAATCAGATAGCCCAAAGAGTTGTTCAAAGAGAAGAAACAAGACGCATATGTAAAAATGTAAAATGCGGCCATTCAATCGACGATCACATAAGAACAAAAGAGACATGTCTGATACTGGATTGTGATTGCAGGCAATTTGTCAGCTAGAAACCTTTAAGATCATCTTTCCAAACTGCGCACCTTCTTCCATCTTTTGGTGTGCTAGCCGAGCGTCCTTGAGCGAAAATACGCTGTCAATTATAGGCTTTATTTTGTTTGATTTCATGAATTTATGCAATGCGATTAACTGTGATTTTGTACCAAGATATGCGCCAATTATACTAGCTTCCTTGCTGTAAAGATCTCTAATGTTAACATTAGCTTCTCCCCCAGTGGTAGTACCGCAGGCAATCATTTTCCCACCCACCTTGAGTACCTCGATACTTATTGGCCATGTCTTTGCTCCAACATGATCAATTACTGCATCTACCCCTTGGTTATTTGTGTGCTTTAGGATTTCATCTATTACGTCTGTCCTGCTTCTATCTATGACCAGATGTGCGCCAAGTTTTCGTGCAAGACCTGCCTTGTTTTCATTTGATGTAACAGTTATGATCCTAAAACCCATTGCCTTGGCAAGTAGTATGGCAGCAGAACCAATGCCGCTATTTGCACCCCAAATGAACACAGTTTCACCTTTTTTGCATCTGGATCTTTCAAGCATGTTCCATGCAGTAAGATATGATATATTCAATACACATGCTTCCATGTCACTGAACCAACTTGGTTTTTTTATGATATTTTTTCGAGGAACTCGTACCAACTCTGCATAACCTCCATGATACTTGCCAAAACCTCCTATGATAGAAAAAGATGTTCTTGGTACATCGCTTTGTATGGCCGGGTACACTATAACCTTGTCACCTTTCTTGAATTTTCCAAAGCCCTCTACAAGTATACCAGAAATATCGCAGCCTAGAATATGGGGAAATAAAATTTGTTTTCCAGGCAAACCGTTTCTAACCCATATATCCAGATGGTTTACCGCGCAATAATCAACTTTAACTATCGTATGATCCTTGGCTGTCTGCGGATCCCCTATTTCTTCATATGATAAAACATCTGGACCACCGTGTTTTCTAATTACCACTGCTTTCAATTACATAACATAACCCAAAATCATTATTTAAAGGAAATATAATTTTGCCAGTCTTGTAGAAGCCACATGTTTTTAGCAAGTTTGTTGATCAGATTAGGTGGCTAGATCTAAGATTTACTATATAGTGTCATGAAGCCTGGAATATACATCAAAGATGCATTGTAATACAAAATAGAAACTACCAAGTGATTTAAAAATTGCATAACATTGATTCGCAAGTATTAAATTTTTTCTGGAAAGGAAGAGATTGGTTCGATCGTTTCATTGGTTTTGACTCCACAAAGTGCGCGATCGAACTATCTCCTAAGAATGAAAGATTTGATATTTTTATACGATCATGACTAACGCATATCGTGATCTCAGGACGACTATATGTCTCATTTGTTCTTGGTGCCATTGCGATTCTTGCAATAACGCCACAAGCCTTTGCTGTTACTGATGTTATCATATCAAAGGGTGATTCAGCTGGACAGGACTGCGTTACTGCAAAGAACTGTTACAATCCAGATGTTGTAACTGTAGCCCCTGGTGACACAGTTACTTGGACTAATGCGGATAGTGTATCACATACAGTAACAAGTGGGAATCCTTCAGACAACCAGACTGGAACAATATTTGATAGCAGCCTTATCAGACCATCTACTACGTATTCTTTTACCTTTAAAGATCCAGGCACGTATAATTATTTCTGTCAGGTTCATCCGTGGATGACAGGTGAAGTAATTGTTACAGCTGCAACTTCCGGCACAACTAGCAATATACCAACAACTTCCGGCACAACTAGCAATAT
>VFSW01002984.1_pt1 | contig 25455 bp, 25 predicted proteins | sample 5358111 | NCBI WGS metagenome assembly VFSW01 (sample SAMN11554181, study PRJNA540505) | mine drainage metagenome | isolation source: sediment from site ElyBrook_90M | place: USA: Ely Copper Mine, Vershire, VT | collected 2017
TTCAGCAGCGCGTCGAGATCTCCGAAAACCGTTTTGCTCATGTTCCTTCTTCTTTATGTACAGTGGCGTTCTATGTTACGTGTGTTCGACGCTGCGCAGCCGCTCGTCGCCCCAGCGGTGAATCCTGAAACGCTCAGCTTGGAGCACCGCCGCCAGATCGTCTACCGCTTCCTCCGCGCGGTGCTGCTCGTTGACCACGATGTAGTCGAAGCTCCGGATAAACTGCATTTCCTGATGCGCGATCTCGAGACGCTGCGCGATCTCTTCGTTCGTCTCCGTCCTACGCGTCAAGAGACGCTCGCGCAAGTACGAGAACCGGTCCGGAACCAGGAAGATCAGGACCGCCGCCGGGTATGCCGCCTGCACGGCAAGCGCCCCGTTGACCTCGGGCTTCATGATGACGTCGTATCCCTCCGCGATCGTCCGCTCGACGTAATCGCGCGGAGTACCGTAGAGGTTGCCATTGTAGATGCGCCATTCGAGGAACTCCTCGGCATCGCGGCGCCGCTCGAACTCTTCTTCCGTTAAGAAGAAGTAATGCTGCCCCTCGATTTCACCCTCCCGGGGACTCCGAGTCGTGGCCGAAACGGAGTATCGCAGGCGTGACGTGCGCGCCAACAGTGCGTCCACGAGGGTGTCCTTGCCGGCTCCCGACGGTCCCGAAACGACGAAGAGAAGCCCTGGTCCACGTTTCACAAGACGAAGCAGACGGCCTGCCGGAGCGCTGACATAGCCGCCGCCGACTCGCCCACCGACGCCGGGCGCTCGTACTGCGCGACGGTCGCCTTCCCGTTGTTGACGCTAAAAGCCACCTCCAGTACGTCGCCGTGCGGGAGCCGGTATTCGGCAAGGCCGGCCTCGCCCGGGCAGCCTGGGAACGGAATGCTCCGCTGGAGCTTCGAGCCGGGGTGCCGCTGCACCGTATCCACGGCTTGCGCGGAGGCGAGATCCGATAGCGAGCTTTGCGACGGCCGCTGCGCGTACGTATAGCGCTCTGTCCCGGCCCCGCTCATCGTCGTCCACTCTGCGTTCGCGCCTTGCGCCCATCCTTGTGGATGGGGCGCACCGGAGGCGCACGCGCAGAGCAAGCCGAGGGCAAGCACGCCGGCGGCAGAACGATAACGCCTCATGCGCACCGATTGGGCGCTCGTGCGCCGTCTCGGCGCAGAGCTGGAAGCCGAACTGCGCGGTGCGCGCGTCCAGGACGCAGGCGCGCTCGACGATGGCAGGCCTGCGCTCGTCTTCTGGTCGCGGGGCGCGACGCGGCTGCTCTGCATGGACCTGTTTTCGTCGCCGCCCGCACTGACACTGGAGGCCGGCGAGCTCTCGACAACGCGCGACGAGCCGGGCTTCACGCGCGCACTAGCGCGCACGCTCCGCGGCATGGTGCTGGAGGCGGTCGAACCCAGAGAGCACGACCGATTGCTGCGGCTGAAGTTTCGCACGCGCTCGCGCTTCGGCGTGGGTGATGAAGTAGACCTTTACATAGAGCTCGTGCCACGCTTCGGCAACGCGCTGCTGGTCAAGGCCGGCATAGTGGTCAGCGCGCGCAAAGAGTTCTCCGGCGCACACGGCTCGCGTGAGGTACGCGCGGGGATACCCTACGCCTTACCGCCTCTTCCGCAGGCGATTCTTCCGCGCGTGCTCGAGGAGAGCGGCCTGGAGCCGCGCCAAACGCTCGCGTATCTGGAGGGCGAAGCCGCGCTACGCGATCCGCTCTACGCGTACCGCAGGCAAGGGCGGCTGATGCAGGTTCACCTGGTCGCGCTCCCAGTACTGGCAGAGCTCGAGGTCGCGCGCGAGCCGTCTTTGCTCGAGCTGCTCGCCGAGGACCGCGCTGCGCGCCTGCGTGCCGACGTGCAGGCCCGGACCGGAACCCGCCGCGCGGCGCTCCTGCGCACTATTGCGCATCGCGCGCGCGCCCTCGACGAGGCTCGCATTGCGCTCGCGTCGCAACGCCGGGAGGTGGCCGAGCGCGAGCGTCTGCGCCGAGAAGGAGACGGCATCTACGCGACGCTCCACGAGCTTGCACCCGGCGCGCGCGAAGAAGCCAAGGCCGAGGCGGCAAAGCGGTTCGCGCGGTATCGCAAACTCGCTGCCGCGCTGCCGCACATAGAGAAGCGTGAGCACGCGCTCGCAGTGCAGCACGAGGCGCTGGAGACGCTCCTGTGGGAAGCGCAGCGGGCCGGCGACGAGGACCTCGCCGACATCCAGAGCGCGCTCGACGTTCTCGACCCACGCTCTCGCAACAAGCGCGCGGCGCCGCGTTCACGGCGGCCGCCCCGGCGCCGCAAGCCGCTCGAGACGCGAACCGAGCGCGGCTCGCGCGTCCTCATCGGGCGCTCGCCTGTCGAGAATGCGGAGCTGACGTTTCGCGTCGCTCGGCCGACGGATCTCTGGTTCCACGCACGCGGCGTACCCGGCGCGCACGTGATTCTGGCGCGCGACGACCGTTCCGAGCCGCCCGCGGAGGATATCGAGCTCGCGGCGGCGCTGGCCGCGGCGCATTCGAAGGCACGCGAGAGCACCGCCGTCACCGTCGACTACACGCAACGCAAGCACGTGCGCAAGCAGCCGAACGCGCCGCCCGGCCTCGTCTTCTACACCGAGGCGAAATCGATCGTCGTAGCGCCGCGCACCGCGAACGACAGGCCGTAGTCTACGTTAGCCCGGCGAACACCTCGCCAACCTCGAACGCGAGCCACGGGAACTCTGCGTTCGTAAAGCGCTCGCCGGTTCGAAAGGTTCTGCAGCCGCTCGCGTCGTGCGCGTGGATCTCTTGGTGTTGTGCGTCGACATCCAGAACGAGTCGCGCTCCGGTTCGCAGGTAGCGCCGGATCTTCTCCTCGCGTAACCGGCGGCGCTGTCCCGGCGAACGAATCTCGATCGCGATGTCGGGCGCGAACGGCGGCTCTTCTCGCTCTTTCTCGGTCAAATCGCGCATCCGAGCCGTCTCGACGTAGGCGACGTCGGGCAACAAGGCCGAGTCCGTGCCATCCGCCTTTCCCAATCGAAACTTCCATTCGGCGCCGCTTTCTTTTCCCGGAGCAAGCTCGTCGACGATTCGTAGACAGGCCTTCTGCACGAGCGAGTGCGTGCGCTTTGGGCTCACTTTCGGGTACTCGATGCCGTCGAGACGCTCGGAGTACTCCGGATCGGTGTAGTAACTGACGGCCATGACTTCACGCTGACTATATCACGGCGTCGTGGGACCGCGGCAAGCCCTTATAAACGAAGCGCTGTGGCGACGCTGCCGAAGCCCGGTAGCCGGGAACGCTCGCTTCTGCGCCGTTCGACGGAGGGGTCCCACCCCTCGACGCAGGAGTCTGCGAGCAATGGAGGTGCACTCGTGAAGAACCCATTGGACTCGCTCTGGGGAACCGTCATCACCGGCGTCGTCCTCACCGTCATCCTCTACTTTGTCGCCCGGGCGATCATGCTGCCAGTAGGAGTCGCGTGATGTGGCTCGAGCCGATTCTACGCTGGATTCATCTTCTGGCGGGAGTCATGTGGATCGGTCTGCTCTACTATTTCAACTTCGTCAACGTCGACGCCGTGAAAGAGGCAACGGCGGCCGGCGAAGCCGCACCGATCGGCAAGTACGTCATGCCGCGCGCGCTCTGGTGGTTCCGCTGGTCCGCGCTCGTCACATGGCTCGCCGGCTGTGGCCTGCTCGGTACCGTGAACGCGCAAGGCGTGAACGGCTTTTCAGGCGCGTTTGCCTTCTGGCAGTGGGGGCAGCACAGCGCCTTCACGGCGATCGGCATCGGAGCCTGGCTCGGCACGATCATGTTCTTGAACGTCTGGGGCATCATCTGGCAGAACCAAAAGAAGATCCTGGGTTTCGTTCCGGCGACCGACGCGCAGAAGGCTAAGGCGCGCCGTACGGCGTTCCTCGCCTCTCGCGTCAACACGATGCTCTCGATTCCGATGCTCTTCTTCATGGCAACCGGCCCGCACGCGCTCTTCCAAGACCCGTCGGCCACAATCTACCGCTAAGGATCCGAAGCGGGGCGCGCTAGCGTTCGCGCTCCAGCAACATCGCATCTCCAAACGAGAAGAACCGGTAGCCGCGCTCGATTGCCGCCCGATAGGCGCGCAGGATGCGCTCTCTACCGGCAAAGGCGCTGACGAGCACGAGTAGCGTGGAGCGCGGGAGGTGAAAGTTCGTGATCATCGCGTCCACGACACGAAAACGAAACCCGGGCGTGATGAAGAGCGCGGTCTCGAACTCGCCGGCACGCAGGGCGCCGTGCTCGGCGACGTTGCCTTCCAGCGCTCGCACGACGGTCGTTCCGACCGCGACGATCCGCCTTCCGGCCGATCGCGCGCGTTCGATCGTCTCCACGCTCTGCGCGCAGATCGCATACCGCTCGGCATGCATGACGTGCTCGTCGATGCGCTCCGCGTGCATTGGGCGAAACGTTCCCAAGCCCACGTCCAGCGCGAGCTTTGCGATCTCAACGCCTCGTGCCGCGACTGCGTCGAGTAGCGCCTCGCTGAAGTGCAGCGCCGCCGTCGGCGCGGCCACGCTCCCGGGAACGCGCGCGAAAACGGTCTGGTAGCGCTCCTGCGCTTCGTCCGACTCGTTATGGATGTACGGCGGCAGTGCCAATCGGCCCGCGCGTGCGAGCATCTCTTCGAAGGGCATCTCGAGCTCGAAGCGCAGCTCGCGCGCACCGTGCTCGTGCACTGCGGCTATGAATGCCGCCCCGGAACCACCACCCGTGCGCCACACGAGCTCGAGCCGCTCGCCTTCGCGAACGCGCTTCGCCGGCCGCAGCAACGCAATCCAGGAGGTCGCGCGCGGGTCGTACCGCATGCTCCCGGCGGGATGCAGGAGCAGGATCTCGACATGACCGCCGCTCTCGCGCCGCGCGAGCAGACGCGCCGCGATTACCCGCGTCTCGTTGAGGACGAGCAGATCGTCAACGCGCAGCAGCGTGGGAAGCTCTGCAACCGTACGATCCTCCAACGCGTCGTCGCGTACGACGAGCAGGCGCGCTTGCTCACGCCGCGCCGTAGGCGCTTGCGCGATCAGCGCCTGCGGGAGGTCGTACGCGTAGCCGGCGGCGAGACGTTCGTCCACGTGTCGAGCGTGGTGCCTGGAAAGTAGAAGCCGGCGATCTTCGCGGTCGACGCGTTCTCGAGCGCCATACCGCGCGCGCCCCATTGGCACAGACCGACGCCGTGCCCGTTGCCCGCTCCCTCGAGGTGCAGCAGCGGCATGGTGAGCGTGCCCTCGGCCGGCTGTATGGAAAGCTCGAGGATCAGCAGGCTGAGCACGACCCGCGGTCCCACCGCCATGCGAAAATCGCTTCCCGGCATGGCGACCGTTCCGCGGTTGGTAATCAGCTCGACGAAGCGTGCGCGGCCGCTCGCATCTCGCGGCCCCAGCCGTACGTCGCGCACCTGCCCCATGCCCTTCAACTGCGGTGCGGTCGCACTCGCGATCGCAGCGAATGCCACGTCGCGCGTCCAGCGGAAATCGGGAGAAGCCATGCAGTAGGGACAGACGACGCCTCCCAGATAGGGCACGGGCGGTCCTCCCCACGCGTCGGAAGCGGATTCCGTGTGGCCACCGCAGCACGACGAGTACGCAACGTCGGCGTACTCGCTGCCGTAGCGAAGAATGGTTCCAGCCGTCGCGTCTACCGCTTGCCGTCCCGCCGGCGACTCCGTGACGACGCCCTCGTACGCTTGATCCAGAACCGAGGGCACGACGTCGTATGGACGTTGCGGATCCGCGTGCCGCAATACGAACGTTCGCGCGCAGATCGCCTGGACTTGGAGCGCTGCAGCGGGCCACGACGACGGCATCTCGCGCGGAACGACGCTGTACAGGTACTCCTCGAGCGCGACGAGATTGATGACGCGCCCGTCGGGCCCGCGCGAAAAGCTGCCGCGATACTGCCGACCCGCGAACTCGAAGCCTCCGCTTGGAATCGGCTTCGCCGAACCTTCGCCGAGCAGGACGCGCAGTGATGGGGGCTGGACGCCGGCGGCGCCGAGCAGCGGCGCGTACGCTACGGCCGCAGCCGAAACGGCGAGAAAGTGCTGGCGCTTCACGTGAAGAGCTCGGCTTGCGCCGAACGCGGCGGCTCGATGCGGAGGTGGCGATACGCCTCCTGGGTGGCTTTGCGTCCGCTAGCCGTGCGTCGAATGTAGTGCTCCTTGAGGAGATACGGCTCGACGACGTCCTCGAGCGTCTCCGCGTCCTCGCTGAGCGTTGCGGCAATAGACGCGATGCCGACCGGCCCCCCTTGATACTGCTCCACGATCGTGCGCAAGAACGCGCGGTCGAGACGGTCCAAGCCCGCTTCGTCGACGCCTTCACGCTCGAGCGCCTCGAGGGCGACCGCGCGCGTGATCGCACCCTCCGCCTTGACCTCTGCGTAATCGCGCACGCGCCGCAACAGCCGATTCGCGATTCGCGGCGTGCCGCGGCTGCGCGACGCGATTGCAAGCGCCCCGGCGTCGTCGGTCGGAACGCCGAGCATCCCGGCCGAGCGTTTGACGATGCGCTCCAGTGCGTCCACGGCGTAGTAATCCAGATGCTGCACGATCCCGAAGCGTTCCCGCAACGGTGCCGAGAGCATACCCGCGCGCGTGGTCGCGCCTACGAGCGTGAAGCGCTTGAGCGGCAGCTTCAGCGTCTTCGCATACGCGCCGCGGTCGACAAGAAAGTCGATCTGGAACTCCTCCATCGCCGGATAGAGAAACTCTTCGACCACGCTTCCCAAGCGATGCACCTCGTCGATAAAGAGCACGTCGCCCACCTCGAGTGAGGTCAGAATGCCGACGAGATCCTTCGGCTTCTCGAGCGTCGGGCCGCTGGTCGGCCGAAAGTTCGCGCCCATCTCGCGGGCGATGAGTCCCGCGAGCGTCGTCTTGCCCAGCCCGGGGGGACCGTAGAAGAGCACGTGTTCGAGCGGCTCGTTTCGACGTTGCGCCGCGTGGATGGCGAGGTGCAGGTTCTCGACCACCTGGTCCTGACCCACTTACTCCGCGAAGGGCCGCGGCCGTAGGCTCGCGGTGTAGAGTTCGTCCTCGAGACTCTCGTGCGCGTCGATCGCGCGGTCCTCGCCCTGCGGGCCCAAGAGGCGTTTTCGCGCGTCGCTCACGCCGGCACGTCCTTGAGCGCGCGGCTTGTGCGCCGGCGATAGATCTGCGCGAGCAGCGTTTCCGCGTCTTGGACTTCGGGCACCGCCGCGAGCGTCTCGCGAATCATCGTCTCGGCCTCCGGACGGCGGTATTCGAGCTGGAGGAGCACCGCGAGAGCTTCTTGAGCGAACTCCGGCAACCCGCGTTTGACGTCCGGCGCCGGCGCCGGCGCGTCCTGAATCAGGAGAAAGCGTGCGACTTTACCTTGCAGTTTCGCTACGATGTCGCGCGCTTTCTGCTGACCGATTCCCGGTAAGGACTTCAAGAACGCGTAATCGCCGGCGTCGATCGCACGCGCGATCGCCGACATCGGCTGCGAGAACGCGCGTGCCGCCGAGCGCGGTCCGATCGACGCCACGCTCAAGAGCGCCTCGAAGAACGTGCGCTCGACGACGTTGTGAAAGCCATAATACGTAAAGCGCCCGCTGTTTCCGTCGATGTTGAGCACGGCATAGATCTCGAGTGCGACCGCCTCTCCGGGAGTCGAGGGGACCTTCTCGGCGATGCAGGGCGGCAAAAGAATCTCGTACCCCAGCCCCGCGACGTCCACCACGGCTGACTCCGGCCGCCGCTCGACGAGGACGCCTTCGATTCGCGAGAACACGGTTGCTCCTACGCCTTTGCCGCGCGCGCTGGGACGCTACGGCCGTTGCGGTGGTGAAATGCCAGTGCGAGCGCCAACGCGTCCGAGACGTCGTGTGGACGCGGAGCGCTGCGCAGTCCGAGCATCCGCGCCACCATCGCGCCGACCTGTTCCTTTCGCGCGCTTCCCGATCCCACAAGCGCGCGCTTCACGTGCGCGTGGCCGATGGTGTGAACGGGAATGCCGGCCTGGGCGCTTGCGAGGGCGAGGACGCCTCGCGCGTGGCCCATGAGAATCGCCGTTCCGGGGCTCTTGTAGGTCGTGTAGAGCTCTTCGATGACGACCACGTTCGGATGCGTCTGGATGATGATCTCGACCATCGCAGCGTGAAGCTGCTGCAGCCGTAGCTCGAGCGCGCCGACCTTCGGCGAAACGACGCCCGCCTCGACGAGACGGATGCGCGTACCGTTGCCGTCGATCACGCCGTATCCCGTAACGCGCAATGCCGGATCGATGCCTAAGATCCTCATGAGCTGTTGACGACGAGCACGACGCTCGAGCCCGCAGAGAGCGTCGTGCCCGCGATCGGATCCGTACCGATCACACGCCCGTCGGCTCCCTGGTCCGCCGTGTAGCGCACCGCGGAGACGGAGTAGCAGGCCGCCTCGAGCGTCGCGCGCGCCTGTTGGATCGACAATCCGTCCGTATCGGGCACTTCTCCAGGAACCGAAAGCGTAATGGCGACGCGCGAGCCCGACGGCGTCTGCGCGCCTCCCTCCGGCTGCTCGCCGATGACCGTGCCGTTGGCCGTCGGCTGAACCGAGAACTGCACCGACACCGAGAAGCCGGCTTGCTGGAGCTCGGCGATCGCGTCTGCATAGTCTTTCCCGACCACCGGCGGCACGACGGTGCCCCCGACGGGCTGCTGCGGTGCGCTGATGAGGGAAAACATATTTACCGCGACGTGAACGACGGCGCCGCGCACGATCTGCTGGCCCGGCACCGGATCTTGCGATGCGATCGTGTTGGGTTGGTCGCCCGGGATTGCAACCTGCTGCCCGGCATCGAGCGTGATTCCCATATGCTCGGCGACGGCGTCCGCGTGGTCGAGCGGCATCCCGACGAAGTTCGGAACGAGCATCGGCTGCGGACCCTGCGAGACGATGAGCGTGATGGTGCTTCCCTCGCGAACGCGTGCCCCCGGAGCCGGCCGCTCGTCGACGACGCTGTCCTTCGCGGAGTTGTCGTAACGCTGCACGATGCGCACGTGGAACTTGTCGTCCCGCAGGATGCTCTGAGCGTCTCGTGAGGAGAAGCCGCGCACGTCACGCAGCCCGAGCGTCGGTAGGCCGTTGCTTATGAAGAGCTCGACCGTTGAGTTTCTTGCGACCTTCGTTCCCGGGGCCGGATTCTGCCTGATCACGTGCGCGAGCGGTACGGTGTTGCTGCTGCTGTGAAAGAGCTTCGTGGAAAGATTGGCGTTCGTAGCATCTTGCACCGCCTGCGCGTCCGTCTCGCCCACGTAATTCCCGACGCTGATCGTCGCCCCGAAATCCGTGAGCGGGCGGCCAAAGATCCAAAAGCCGATTGCCGTCGCCGCCGCAAGCGCGACGACGAGAATCGCCGCGTTCGCACCCGTCGACCGGCGCCGCTCGTCCTCGTAACCGAACGAACGGTCCGGCATCTTGGAGCGACGCGGCGGCAGATCGATTCCCGAACCGCGCCCCGGCGCGTCGTTCTCGATACGATAAGCGGCGACGCTTGGGCGTTCGCGCGCTTCGCGCAGTGCGGACGCGACCTCGCTCGCGGATCCGAAGCGGTGCGCGGGTGCCTTTTGCAGCAGTCTGTTGACGATCGCAGCGATCGCCGGGCTCACGCCGAGCTTCTCCGCATCGATGCTTGGGACGGGGTCGGAGATGTGCTTCAATGCGACCGCCACCGGGGAATCGCCCGTGTACGGCAGCGATCCCGTCAACATCTGATACAGCACGACGCCGACGCTGTAGAGATCCGATGCCGCGCCGAGCTCGTGTCCCTGCGCCTGCTCGGGGGAAACGTAATAGATACTTCCCATGATCAGACCCGGCGTCGTGAGCGCCATTGTGTGCTGCGAAATCGCGCGCGCGATTCCGAAGTCGGAGAGCTTGACGACGTCGTCCTTCGTGACGAGAATGTTTGCGGGCTTGATGTCGCGATGCAGCAGTCCCTGGCGATGGGCGTAGGCCAGACCGGTGCAGACCTGTACCGCGTAATCGATCGCCACCGGCTCGGGAAGTTTTCCGTCGGCGGCCAGGATCTCGCCGAGCGCCGAGCCGTCAACGAGCTCCATGACGATGTAGTAGAGATCGCCTTCGCGCCCGACGTCGTACGTGTTCACGATGTTCGGATGCGAGAGCTTTGCCGCTGACTCGGCCTCCTGATAGAATCTCCGGACGAACTCGTCGTCGGCGGCGTACTGCTCGCGCAGCACCTTGATCGCGACGCGACGGCGCAGCAGCGTGTCGATCCCTAGGTAGACACGCGCCATTCCCCCCTCGCCCAGCGCGCGGTCGAGTCGGTATCGGTTGTTAAACGTGCGCTGCTCGATCACGTTCCCGCCGCCGACGTGTTCTGTAAGGCCGTCTGGAGCACGTCGCGCGCGATCGGTGCAGCGACGGCGGCTCCGTAGCCGGCGTTCTCCACGAGAATCGCAACTACGGCGCGCGGGGCGTCGGCCGGAGCGAAGCAGACGAACCATGAGTGCGCCGCTCCGTGCGGATTGGTTGCCGTTCCGGTCTTACCCGCAACGACGACGTTCGGAAGACTCGCGACAGTGCCCGTCCCACGCTCGACCACGGCGATCATCATCTTCTTCACTTCATCTGCCGTATCCGCCGAGATCGGCGAAGCAAGCGTTCCGCTGGGAATAACGCTGACGACCCTGTCGTCGCGCCGAATCTGACGCACGATGAACGGCCGCGGCTCGTCTCCGCCGTTCGCGATGGTTGCGGCGATAAGCACCATTTGCAACGGCGTCACGAGCAGCGCACCCTGACCGAACCCCATCTGCGCGAGCTCGCCGCCGCTCACCTCATCCTTTGGAGGCACGCTGCTCGCCGACGTGGGAAGTTGAAAGTCGAGCGAGCTCCCGACGCCAAAGCGATTCAAGTACTGGTAGAAGGTGTCGAGGCCGACCTTCAGTACGATCTGTGCGAAGTCGACGTTGCTCGAGAGCGCAAAGGCCGTCGTCACGTCCTGGTAGCCGGTAGCCTCGCCCTCGTTGTCGTGGAGCACTGCGTTGCCTATCACGAGATATCCCGGATCCTCGAAGCGCGAGTCCGGCGTCACCGTGCCGCTATCGAGCGCTGCCGAGGCGGTAAGGATCTTGAACGTCGACCCAGGCGGATAGAGCCCCTGCGTCGCGCGGTCCAGCAGCGGGCTCGACGGATCGGTGGAGAGCTGCGAGAAGATCGTATCGATCGAGCCGGGGTCGAAGCTCGGAACCGACGCGATTGCGAGCACTGCGCCAGAGCGAGGATCGAGCACGACGCCCGCGGCTCGCGAATAGCGCGAGAGCCGAGCGAAGAGCTCCTGTTGAATCGACGGCACGATCGTCGTGACGATGTCGTCGCCGTGCGACGTGACCGCGCGGCCTTGAATCGCCGCGCGGATCTCTTCGAGTTGCCCGAGCGAATCGCCGGAGATGTCGGGCGGGCTCAGCGCCGCGTCGTACGCCTGCTCGATGCCGCTCGTCCCGTAGCGATCGGACACGTATCCGATCGATTGCGCGAGCGATGCCCCGAACGGATAGGTTCGCCTGTCGCCTTGCGAGTACGCGAGAATCGTACCGTCCGTCGCCAGAATGCGACCGCGCCCGGCTTGCAGCACTCCGTGCCGGGGATTCGACGCGTGCGACGAGATCGCAGGCCCTTGTACGATCTGTACGTACCACAAGCGCGCTGCCAAGACGACAAAGAGTACCTCGATGAGCAGCACGAGCCGGCGGATCGTGCCGTTGATCACTGCTCGGATTCTCCGATCTCGCGAAGAACGCGGACTCCTTCTCCTTCCGTACGTACTGCGAGGTGCGGGCGTCCCCCGCCGCGCTCCATCAGAAGGCTCACGAGCTGCCGCATCGTCTCTTCGTCGGTGCCGTCGAGCGCGAGCGCGACCTCGACGCCGAGCTCCGCGAGCAGCAGGGGTGCAACGTACGCGCACCGCGCAAGGGTCTCGAAGTGGTGCGGCTCGTACGAGCCTTGGCGCCATGGGCCGCGCTTGCCGAAGACCTGCGTGTGATAGTCCCACGCACACAGGCGGCGCTCTTTCCAAATGAAGTCGTCGCGGACGCAGAGCCGGCGGCAGACCGCGCATTGCACGATTGCGGCGGCGGGATGCGCGAGGCCCTCGGCAACGTCGTCGGGGAGATCCTCGATGTTCAAGATTGCGTCTTCGTCGAGCCGTTCCGGAACCGGTGCCGACCATTCCACGCGCGCGAGCAGCTCGATGTCGCGCACGGGAGCGATGAAGGCGCGCTCGTCCTCGGGCGCAAACGTGCGATCCGCCCAATCGATGACGCCGGCGAGCGCGATGCCGACGTTCTGCCACGCGTCGCCGACGACGACGCCCGCCGGAGTCCAGGCAACCGGCACGAGGCGCGCGGTGATCGCACCGGCCTCGGGCCTGAAGCTGTTCACGAAGGCAAGCGTGCTGCTGTTCCCACCGAGAACGAAGACCGCCGGCTCGCCGCGCGGTACTCTTGGAGACTCTGCGGCGGGCCCGCCATGCCGCTCAGCGCTTCCACGAGGGCGCGCGCCGTGTCCAGACTGCTCAAACACGCGATACTCGCTTCGACCGCAGCCCGGCGAATCTTGTAGTCGTCCGAGATCTCCCGAGGGCCCTTCGCATCGTTGATGACCAAATCGACTTCGCGTGCCGCGAGAAGGTCGAGGACGTGCGGCGAGCCGTCGGCGATCTTGTTGGTCCGCTCGCACGCGATCCCGGCGGCTTCGATCACGTCGGCCGTGCCCGCAGTGGCGACGAGACGATGGCCGAGCTGTGCGTAACGGCGCAGCACCGAAACGGCCGCTTGCTTCTCTTCGTCGCAGATCGAGACGAGAATGCGTCCGCCTTCGCTCGGCAGGCGGATTCCGGCCGCAATGAACCCTTTGCGCAAAGCACCGGCGAAGGTTGCATCGATACCAAGCACCTCGCCGGTCGATTTCATCTCCGGCCCGAGCATCGTCTCGACGCCGCGCATCTTCGAAAAAGAAAAGACGGGAATTTTCACCACCACGTATGGCGGCGCCGGTATGAGCCCGGTTCCGTACGGCATGTCGCGCAACCGCTCGCCGAGCGCGACGCGCGTAGCCGCGGCGACCACGTTCACGCCGGTCGCTTTCTGGATGATCGGCACCGTGCGGCTCGCCCGCGGGTTCGCCTCGATGATAAAGAGCTCGTTCTCGTGCAAGACGAACTGAATGTTGATCGGCCCCTCGGTGCGTAGCTCGCGAGCGATCGCCGCCGTCACCTCCACGACGCGCGCCTGCTGCTCCGCGTCGAGGCGCTGGGGTGGGTAGACCGCGATCGAGTCACCCGAGTGGATGCCGGCGCGCTCGATGTGCTCGAAGATACCCGGCACGAGCAGGTCCTCGCCATCGAATACCGCGTCCACCTCGAGCTCGAGTCCGGCTAGGTAGCGATCGACCAGAAGCGGCGCATCGGGCCGAATTGACGGTGCCGACTCTGCGTACGACGCCAGCTGCGCTTCGTTGTAGACAATCTCCATCGCTCGTCCGCCCAAAACGAACGACGGTCGCACCAAGACCGGAAATCCGAGCTCGCGCGCGATCGCGCGGGCCTCGCGAAAGCTCCGCGCCGCTTGTCCCTTCGGCCGCGCGACGCCCAAGCGGGCGAGGGCGGCGTCGAACTGCTCGCGGTCCTCCGCCATATCTAAGCTCGCGCGGTCGCTGCCGACGATGCGCACACCGCGCCGCGAAAGCTCTGCGGCCAAGTTGATCGCGGTTTGACCTCCGAAGGCGAGCATGACGCCGCGGGCTCGCGTTGCATGATACGCAGCCTCGACTTCGTCCGCGCCCGGAGGTTCGAAGACGAGTGCATCGGAGACGTCGAAATCAGTCGAGACGGTCTCGGGATTGTTGTTCACGACAACCGCGCGGTGCCCGGCGGCACGCAGGGCCCACGCGGCGTGAACGCAGCTGTAGTCGAACTCGATGCCCTGGCCGATGCGGATCGGCCCGCTTCCGACGACCACGACCGCGTCGCCGTCCTCGCGGTCGGACATGCGCTCGCGCAGTTCGTCGGCTTCGCCCGGAGAGAGGTAATAGTACGGAGACTTCGCGGGAAACTCGCCGGCGGCCGTATCGACCATACGGAATGCCGCGTCCCGCGGATTCCATCGCTGCTCTTCCCCTACGACGATCTCCGCAAGTTCGTAGAGCCAGAAGCGATCGATGGCGCAGGCCGCGTGAATGCGCTCGATCGCGCGCTCGACGCCGCCTGCCTCCTGCGCTCTGCGCAACAGCTCGCAAATCGCAAAGAGCCGCTCGTGCGACGGGTGCTCGACGACGCGATCCAGCTCGCCCTGGCTCCATTCGACCAGAGTCCTCCCGCTGAGCCCTTCGTAGCCGAGGTCGAGCCCGCGCACGGCCTTGATGAGCGCGGCGCGGAACGTCCGCCCGATTCCCATCGCCTCTCCCGTCGATTTCATCTGCGTGCCCAGCTGCGTATCGGCGAGCGGAAATTTGTCGAAGGGCCAGCGGGGGATCTTGACCACGACGTAGTCGAGCGCCGGCTCGTAGGCGGCCTTCGTGACCCCGGTAATCGGATTGTCGATCTCGTCGAGCAATTGGCCCAGAGCGATGCGCGTCGCGATCTTCGCAATCGGATACCCCGTCGCTTTCGACGCTAAGGCCGAGCTGCGGGAAAGGCGCGGATTCACTTCGATAATTGCGTACTCGCTGCGATCCGGATGGAGGGCGAACTGAATGTTGCAGCCGCCCCGTACGCCGAGCGCACGGATGACGTTCAAGCTCGCGGAGCGCAGCATGTGGTACTCGACGTCGGAGAGCGTTTGGGACGGCGCGACCACAATCGAATCGCCGGTGTGCACGCCGACCGGATCGAGATTCTCCATGTTGCAGACGACGATGCAGTTGTCTGCGGCGTCTCGTAGGATCTCGTACTCGATCTCTTTCCAGCCCAAGAGCGAGGTCTCGAGCAAGACTTGTCCGATGAGGCTCGCTTCTAGGCCGGCGTGCAGCGTCTGGCGCAGCTGCTCGTCGTCGTACGCGACGCCGCCCCCGGTGCCGGCGAGCGTATACGCCGGCCGCACGATCAGCGGATAGCCTTTCTCGCGTGCGAACGCCATGCCGTCTTCTATCTGCCTAACGATGCGGCTATCGGGAACGGGCTCGCCAATCTCCAGCATCTTGCTCTTGAAGCGCTCGCGGTCTTCCGCGAGACGGATCGATTCGATCGGGGTGCCGAGCAGCTCGACGCCGTAACGATCGAGCACGCCGGCCTCGTGCAGCTCGACCGCGAGATTCAATCCGGTCTGTCCACCCAGCGTGGGCAGCAGCGCGTCGGGTCGCTCGCGTGCAATGATCGCCGCAATCGAATCGACGGCAAGCGGCTCGAGATAGACCGAGTCGGCGATCTCCGGATCGGTCATGATCGTTGCCGGATTCGAGTTCACGAGCACGACCCGGTGCCCTTGCTCGCGCAGCGCACGGCACGCCTGGACGCCGGCGTAGTCGAACTCGGCGGCTTGACCGATGACGATGGGCCCCGATCCGATCACCATGACGCTGCGAGCCCCTGCCTTCATCGGATCGTCATATTCTTCGGGAATACTGGGACTGCATGAGCGCCGTAGTCGAAGGACCGCCATACGCTGCGCTGTCCGACCAAGAGGCGCGAGAGCGCCTTGCGCGATTCGGACCGAACGTCCTCGTGCCGGAGACGCACGGGTTCGGGTTTCTCTGGGTCGCTCGATTCTTCATGGATCCGATGGTTGTGCTGTTGCTCGTTGCGGGCGGCACCTACCTCTTCCTCGGAGATCGGTTCGATGCAACCGTCGCTCTTTGCGCGCTCGTTCCCATCTTCTTGGTGACTGCGGTACTCGAGCAGCGGTCCGATCGCGCGCTCGCCGAACTCAAGCGGCTCGCATCGCCAAAAGCACGCGTTGTTCGCGACGATAAAGAACAGATCGTCGACGCGAGCGAGGTCGTGCCCGGCGACGTCATGCTCGTGCGCGAAGGCGACATTTTCGTCGCCGACGGCACGTTCGTCGACGGAAGCGTCTTGGTCGTCGACGAGTCGACGCTGACCGGTGAGTCACACCCGGCGATCAAGGAGCCACCCGCGGCGTGCGTCTACGCCGGAACCGCCCTGCGGAGCGGCCGCGGCGACGTGCTCGTCACGCAAACCGGCACGCGAACGAGATACGGGCGCATCGGTAAGCTCATGTCGCAAATGCACGTCGGCCCTACGCCGATCGAGCGCGTCATTCGCCGCCTCGTTTGGCAAATCGGGGCCGCCGTGCTGGTACTGTGCGCGGCAGTCATTTTCGTCGAGCACGGACGAGGCTCGCTGTGGCCCGCAGCTTTGATCGCGGGTGTGAGCCTCGCAATGGCGGCGATTCCCGAAGAGCTTCCGATGGTCTATACGCTCTATCTCGCGCTGGGGGCGTGGAGGCTCGCGCGGCAACGCGCGCTGGTCCGGCGGCTCGCGAGCGTCGAAACCCTTGGCTCCGCAAGCGTCATTTGCGTGGACAAAACCGGGACTTTGACGTACGGCACGCTCGAGGTTACCGACATGTGGACGCCAAAGGGCGTCGACGTACCGTCCTTGATTCTCGCGGCGACCCTCGCTTGCGATCCGAGTCCCTTCGACCCGCTCGATATTGCCGTCATACGGTTCGCGCACGAACGTCGCATCGACGTCGATGCAGATCGCCTGGTCACGCGCTATCCTTTCGATCCCACGCACCGACGCGTGACCCATCTCTGGATCGTCCCGCCCGGCTTTCGCGTAGCGACGAAGGGCGCCGTCGAGTATCTCCTCGACCTCTGCGATATTGCACGCGAAGAGCGGGACGAGATCGTGGAGGCAAACGCGAGATTCGCGCGCGAGGGCATGCGCGTGCTTGCGGTTGCAGGTGCGTCCAGAGACGCCGTCGGCGCGAGCCGAAGCGACGACGAATCGCATTTGCAGTTCTTGGGATTGCTGGCGTTGAGCGACCCGGTGCGCGAGGGCGTACCCGCCGCAATTGCCGCATGCGATCGCGCCGGCATTGCCGTCGCGATGATCACCGGCGACCACCCGGACACCGCGGAAGCAACAGCTCGCCGGCTCGGCCTACACACGGGTTCGACGCTGACCGGTGCTCAGCTCGACGACATGTCCGACGATCGGCTCGTCGCGGCGCTCGCAGAAACGCGCGTCTTCGCGCGCATCCTGCCGGAGCAGAAACTACGTATCGTAAAGGCCTTCCACGCGCGCGGTGATGTCGTCGCGATGACTGGTGACGGCACGAACGACGCGCTTGCGCTCCGCGAAGCTGACATCGGCGTGGCGATGGGCGAGCGCGGAACGGAGGTTGCTCGCGGAGCCGCCGACCTCGTGCTGCTGGACGACGATTTCACCACCATCGTTGGCGCGATCGCCGGAGGTCGGCGCATCTTCCGCAATCTGCGCCGGGCCTTCCGATATCTCAACGCATTTCACGCACCGTTGATCATCTCGGCGGTGGTCGTCCCCGTCTTCGGCGCACCGCTCTTGCTGCTGCCCATCCACCTCGTATGGCTCGAGCTCATCGTGCACCCGACCTCGGCGCTCGTCTACGAGAACGATTCGGGTGACACCCAGGAGCTGATGTCCGAGCCGCCTCGCGACGCGCATGCAGGGTTTCTCCGCAGAAGCGACTGGCTTCGCCCGGTGCTCCTCGGATGCGCACTCACCGTGGGTTGCCTCGCGGTCTACTTCTTCGATTTGAACCATGGCTACGGCGTCGAGACTGCGCGCGGGATGGCGCTGGCTACCATGCTCTTCGGCCAGATGCTGCTCGTGCTGACCGAGCGCTCGACGCAGCTACCCGTATGGAAGCAGTCCGTGAAGAACAACCCCGTACTGCTTCCGATCCTCGGTGGATCTCTCGTGATGATGCTCCTCATGTTGTACGTACCGCCGCTCGCGGTCGCGTTCCGCGTCGCAGCTCCGACGCCGGGCCACTTCCTCGAAGCGCTCGCGGTGGCCGCGCTCTGCACGCTATGGTTCGAGCCGTTCAAGCGCGCCGGCGCCTCCTAGGAACCTAGAGCCTACCGATCCCGAGGCCGGCAAGAAACGTTGCGATGAGGAGTAGTACGCCGGCGATCGTGAAGCTCGGCGTCGCGTCGACCCGTTTACCCTCGAGCGCAGTAATGCGTCCAAGGCGCGCGAGCGCGTCGCGCAGCTCCGTCGCGTTCTCCGCGCGAGCGTACGCGCCGCCGCTGACCTGCGCGTAGGACTCGAGCGCGCCTTCGTCGATCGTCGCTTCGTCGCTGCTGCCCGGGATGAGACCGCCGTTGGGCGTCCCGATCCCGATCGTGTATACCGGGATGTGCTGCGTCCCGAGCCATTCTGCGACTTGCTGCGGATCGCTGCCCGTGTTGTTCACGCCGTCGGTGACGAGAACGATGAGGCGATGTCCCGTCGCAGGAAACTCACTTGCCGCGAGCCGCATGGCATCTCCAATCGCCGTTGCCCCATTCGGCGCCGGAATCGCGGCGAGTGATCCTTCCGCTTGGGCGTGATTGGCGGTAAGCGGCTGAACCAGCGACGCGCCGCTCGAAAAACCGATCAGGCCGATGCGCGTCCCGGGCGGCGATTCCTCGATGAAGGCGCGCGCGGCGGCGAGCGCCGCCGCAGCACGAGTCGGCGTCACGTCCTGCGCGGCCATCGAGCCGGACGTGTCGATGCAGATGAAGACCGCGCCGTCGCGCACCGGGACCGGCGCGATGACGCGCGGGCCACCGAGAGCGAAAGCGAGCGCGACGATGCCCACGGTCCAGCCGGCTTGAAGCAGGCGCGGAACCCAGAGCCGCGGTTTTACGCCGGCGGCGAAGAATGCGAGGCTCGAGTACGACAGGTCCTGCGCGCTCCTGCGGCGCGAGAGCAGTCCGTAGAAAATTACCAACACCGCGGCGACGGCGAGTGCGACCGCAAAGCGTAACGGGTGAGCGAACGTCATGCGTGCCTCATCCGGCTTTCGCGAAGCCCACGCCGAATGCCGCCGCGACCGACGCGGTGCCGTCGGCTTCGTGGAGCAGTCCCGTCCGCCAGCCGGCAGCCGTGAAGCGTTCGAGCAGCGAGGCTTCGCGCTCGCGCACAACCGCGGCGAAACGCGCCCGTTCCGCCGCGCCGATGAAGCCGCGTAGCACGCCACCCTCGGCTCCTTGCATGCGCACGATACCAGAGAGCGGCAATCCGTCGAACCACGGATCGCGCGCGAGCAGCATCGTGCAGTCGCAGCGCCGCGCCAGACCATGCAGCAGAGCGTCGGCGTCGTCCCGCAGATCGAACCAATCGGATACGGCGAGCAACGCGGCGCCCGGCGGCAGGGCGGCGCGGGCGACGTGCAAGCTTCGGGCCAAATCAAACGGCCCCGATGCCCCCATGGCCGCCGCAGCCGAGGCGGCGCCGCGCTGCGCTCCCCCGGGATGCATCGCTTCGCCGACGATGCGCGTGCAACGGTCGTCCGGTGCGGCGGCATCGTACCACGTGCGCACGGCTTCTCGTCCGGCATCCAGGAGCGCTCGCCGCCGGCCGACCTGCATGGACGGCGAATCGTCGAGAATTGCTGCGAGAGTCAGTGCGACGTCTTCGAGGATGACGCGCGTCTGCAGTTCACCGGTTCGCGCGCTCGCCGCCCAATCGATCCGGCGAACGTCATCGCCAGCGACGTATTCGCGCAGCTCGACGAACTCGTAACCGTCGCCGCGACGGCTCGTTGGTGAGCCGCCCGGCATGCGTGGGCGCCGTTTGCCGCTCAAGAGCGCCCGTCGAATTGCTTCGGCAGGCGACGAGCGTGCGATCACGGCGTGGGAACCCCGGCGATGAGCGCCTGGATCACCGCCTCCGCGCGTACGCCCTGCGTTGCAAGACGATAACTGAAGGCGATGCGATGGTGAAGGGCGAGCGGTGCGACCACGCGCACGTCGTCCGGAATCGCGTAATCGCGTCCCGCGAGCATCGCTTTGGCCCGCGCCAGATTCGCAATAGCCAGCGTCGCTCTCGGCTACGCGCCGTGGTCGATCAGTTCGTGCGGCCGGCGCGTCGCCGCGACTAACTCGACGATGTAGCGCTTCAGCTTCTCCTCCAAATGGACCGCGCGGGCCTCGGCGCGCCATGCGAGTACGTCCGGCATTGCTGCCACCGCGTGCACGGGCTGCGTGTTCTCGACCGCAAAGCGCTCGAGAATCGTCAGCTCCTCTTCTTTGCTCGGGTACTCGACGACCGCTCGCAGCACGAAGCGGTCCATCTGCGCGAGCGGCAGCTGATAGGTCCCGTCGGCATCGAACGGATTCATCGTCGCCATGACGATGAACGGGTCGGGCAGCACAAAACTCTGCAGACCGATCGTGACCTGCCGCTCCTGCATCGCCTCGAGCAGTGCCGACTGCACCTTCGCCGGTGCCCGATTGATTTCGTCGGCAAGAACGACGTTGGCGAAGATCGGGCCGAGCATCGTCGTAAAGTTACTCTCGCGCTGGTCGAAGACGCGCGTGCCGACGATGTCGCTCGGCAGCAGGTCCGGCGTGAACTGCACGCGGCGAAACTCTCCCTCGAGCGCCGCTGCGAGCGACCGGCACGCGAGCGTCTTTGCCAATCCAGGCGGACCCTCGAGCAGCACGTGGCCGTCGGCGAGCAAGCCGAGCAGCAGAGCCTCGACGACAACCGACTGACCGACGATCGTCCGGTGCAACGCGTCGACGACGTCACCGGGACGCTTGCCGTTCATCGCGCAGCCTCCCGAAGAGCGCCGAGCGCGTGCGCGACCGCGTCAGGGAGATCGCCGTCGTGCGTGAACGTGGCGCGCTCGAGCGCGGGAAGAACCTCCAGCAGCTCGGGATCCCGATGCCTCGCGCGATCCATCACGTCGGCCAGCGTTTCGCCATCGCGAGCGTCGACCATGCGACGCACGACCTCGCGCGCTCGGAAAGCACCCATTCTCCCGGGATCGCGCTCGAGCAGCGCGAGCGCCTCGACAAGCGACTTCGGCAGCTGCGCCGGCTCCGCTTGCGGCGCTGGCTGCGGTGCGACCGGCTTGCGCCGACGGGCGAGCGCGACCAGCGCAGCACCCAGCACGATCGCGGTGACGCCCAACCAGACGAGCACCCAGGCGAAAAGCATCCAGACGCGCGCGGGTACTGCCGCGCCCACGATGCGCAACGCCAGCGCGTTGGTTGCGTACTCCTTGGCCTTTCCGTCGCGGGCGTCGACGGCATCGAACGTCGCGGCAGGTATGGTGACGGCACCGGCGCGATGACCGGCAACCGTGATGACCTCGCGATACAGCGTACCGTTCGGCGTCGCGGTGATGCTCCGGGCGTCACCGAGCAGTTCGAGCTCCGCAAGCAGCGGCAGCTGGAGATTGCGTACGTCCTTCACGCGTTCCCGAAGACGCAGCGTTATGATGACGTGAAAGGCGCTGCCGACGCGTGGCGCTTGAGCGTCGCTCGTGAGGGTAAACGACCTGACCGTGACGCGCTGCAGGCTCTGCGCGCCCGCGGGCGCTAGCGTCGCGACAACGGCAAGGGTCGCGACTAGCGTCGCACGTCCGATCGCAGCGGCGCTAATCGAGCTTCTTCTCCAACGGTATGCCGGCGTCGTGAAACCAGCGAGCGAATATCCGCCGCGCGTCCGACGGGCCGGGTGACGCCTCGGGATGAAACTGCACCGCCGCAATCGGAAGACGGCGGTGACGGAATCCTTCATTCGTCGCATCGTTGAGATTGGTCATGGTCGCCTCGAGGCTCTCCGGAAGCGTTCGCGCGTCTACCGCGTAGCCGTGATTGTGCGCCGTGATAAGGACCTCGCCCGCAATCGTGTCCTTGACCGGCTGATTCCCTCCCCGATGGCCGTACGGCAGTTTGTACGTCGTGGCGCCGCACGCAAGCGCGAGCAGCTGATGGCCCAGACAGATCCCGAAGAGCGGCTTGCGGCCCACGAGGCGGCGGAGCGTGTCGATCGTTTGCGTCAGATCGGTTGGATCGCCTGGACCGGGCGAGATAAAGATCGCCTCCGGATCGTTTGCGAGGATCAGCTCTTCTCCAGCGTCGTATGGAACGACGCGTATTTCGGCTCCCAGCGCTTCGAGCTCGCGCAGCACGGCGCGCTTCACCCCGCAGTCGATCAAGGTCACGCGCGGCCCGTTGAGTACGCCTTGCGTGCGCTGCACGGGCGAGGCGACGCTCGGGACGAGTTCGCGCGTCGTGGCGCCGCGTGCGAATCGTGCAAGCGCGGCTTCGGCAGCATCGAGCGCCTCGTCGCCTACCGCGAGCCCAGCCCAGATCGTTCCGTGCTCGCGCAGTGCGATCGTGATCGCGCGCGTATCGGCGTCCACGAGCGTCGGAATGCGCTCGTCGTCGAGCCACGACGGCAGCGCGCTGCGCGATAAGTAGTGCGACGGATGCCGTGCAATCCGCTTGATGACGGTGCCCGAGACGCAAGCGCGCGGATACTGCGCGGCCTCTCCCGATATCCCGTAGTTTCCGATCATGGGGTACGTAAAGGTGAGAATCTGCCCCGCGTACGACGGATCCGTGAGCGCTTCTTCGTACCCGGTCATACCCGTGTAGAAGACGGCTTCGCCCAGCGCGAGACCCTCGTACTCCAGACCGTGGCCATCGAAACGGCTGCCGTCCGCCAGGAAGAGCGAGGCTCTATGCACGATATCGCACCTCGCCGCCGACGATCGTCGTAACGGCTCTGCGCGCAAACACGGCGCCATCGAACGGAGTCGTGCGACCGAATGAAGCAAATCGCGATGCGTCGACCCGCCACTGCCGATCTGCAAAGAGTGTGAGATCCGCGGGACTTCCCGGACGGAGCGTTCCGCCGGGCACGCCGAGCACGCGCGCCGGCTGGGACGATAGCAACGCGACAAAGCGTGCCAGCGGCAGATCCGGAATCGCCGCAGCGTACGCTCCGAGCGCGATTTCCAGGCCGGTGAAGCCGGGAGCTCCGGCGCGCTTCTGCTCCTGCGTATGCGGCGCGTGGTCGCTTGCAAACACGTCGATCGTTCCATCGCGCACGGCGTCGCGTAGCGCACGCGCGTCGCGCTCCGATCGCAACGGCGGATTCACCGCTCCAGCCGGCCCGAGATCCCGCGCGCGTTCCTGCGTGCACGCCAGGTGATGCGGCGTGACCTCCGCGGTCGCCCTCGCTCCGAGGGAGCGCACGAGGTGCAAGAGCTCGACCGAAGCGCGCAGCGAGAGGTGTGCGACGTGCCACGTCTTCCCGGTGGCGGCGGCGATCAGGAGATCGCGCGCGACGACCGCGCTCTCGGCGAGCTGCGCATCGAGCGGCTTCAGCGTCGCGTCCTCGCAGTGCGAGATGAAGACGGCACCGACGTCTGCGGCTGCGACCGCCGCGCCGTACAAGACGCGCGCGTCGGCGACGCTATCGCCGTCGTCCGAAAAGCCAACGGCGCCGGCGGCGGCCAGCGCCGTGAAGTCGCAGCGCTCCTCCCCCGCCCGCCCGCGAGTCATCGCGCCGATCGCGTAGACGCGGCAGCGCGCGCGCTTCGCGATCTCGGCGCGCAGGTTTGCCAGCGCGCTCGCGTCATCCAACGCAGGTACGGTGTTCGGCATGCAGGCCACGGCTGTGAAACCGCCCCGGACGGCGGCTTCCGTCCCGCTTTCGATCGTCTCCTTCTCCGGATTCCCAGGCTCGCGCAGATGGACGTGCATGTCGATGAATCCCGGTGCGACGACCGTACCCGTCGCATCGATCACCGTCTCGTCGGCGAGCGGTTCCAGGTGCTCCCCGATCTCCACGACGACGTCGGTCGCGCGCACGTCGCGCAGCGCGTCGATTCCCTGCACCGGATCGACCACACGCCCGCCGCGAATCACCACGGGATGGTTCCTACGTTCCGGTAACGAGCAGATCGAGCACCGCCATCCGTACTCCGACGCCGTGCATCACTTGCCGCGAATAGCGCCAGCCGCGGAAGCGCAGCACGCTCTCCTCGAGCTCGATGCCCCGGTTGTACGGCCCCGGGTGCATGACGATCGCGGACTCTCGCAACCGCCCGAGGCGTGAGGCGTCGAGTCGATATCGCGCGATGTACTCCTCGTCCGAGATCGGCACCGACGTAAAGCGCTCCCGTTGGATACGCAGCAGCAGCACGGCGTCGGCACTCGGAAGAGTCGCATCGAGATCCCGCTCGACGCGCACGCCGTCGCGCCCATACTCGATCGGCACGAAGGCTTCGGGTCCGACGAGGACCGTCTGTGCGTCGAGCCGGCGCAGACCGACGATGAGCGAGTGCGCGACGCGGCTGTGCAGAACGTCGCCGACGACGACGACCGTTCGCCCGCGCAACGAATGGAACTCCTCGAGCATCGTGTAGAGATCGAGCAACGCCTGCGTCGGGTGCGCGTGCGTACCATCACCGGCATTGATCACGTGCCCGTCGAATTGCATCGCCATTTTCGCGGGAAAGCCGTCCTCCGGATGGCGCACGACGACGACGCCGACGCCCATTGCGGCGAGCGTGAGCATCGTGTCCTCGATGGTCTCCCCTTTCGTCATGTAGCTTAAGTCCCGCGGCGTCAGATTGACGACGTCCGCGCCCAAACGCAGCTCGGCGAGGTTGAACGACGTGAACGTGCGCGTGCTCGGCTCGAAAAAGAGATTGACGCAGGCAACGTCCTCGAGGCGTTTCTCGATCTTGCCCCGTTCGAATGCCGTCGTGCGAGCAAAAATCTCCTGAAACTCTTCGGCCGCGAGATCGTCGAGGTCGAGCAGGCTACGCCGCGTCCGCAACGGCAACCTCGTCATCCGCTGCAGGTTCCGCACCGAGTCGTACTTCCACGCGCTCGGTGCGCGAGCTCGCGATGATCCGGCCGACGTAATCGGGCTGAATGGGCAGCTCGCGCAGGCCGCGGTCGATGAGCACGCACAGACGGATCGCCGCTGGGCGCCCGAGGTCGGTTACCGCGTCGAGCGCCGAGCGAATCGTTCGTCCGGTGTAGAGCACGTCGTCGACGACGACCACGACGCGCCCCTCGATCTCCACGGGAATCTGCGACTCTGGAAGCTCGTGCACGACGCGGTCGTCACGGTAGAGGTTGATGTTGAGAAACCCGAGTGCCGGCGCATGCCCCGTCGCACGCGCGATCTCACCCGCGATGCGGGTAGCCAGCGCTTCGCCGCCCCGCCGCACGCCCAGCAGAACGACGCCGCTCTGGGATTCTTCCGGTTCGACAATCTGCTGCGCGAGGCGGGCGATGGTGCGCTCGATCTCTCGCGCGCCGACGAGCACTTTACGCGGCTCCGGGACGTTCACGGCGCGCTCTCCGACATGGCACGCTCGACGCGCTCCAGCTCGCTGCGGTACCGTTCCAATTTCTCTCGCTCCTTTTCCACCACGTCCGCCTTCGCGTGCGCGACGAACTGCGCGTTGCTAAGCTTCTTCTCGCCGCGCTCGACCTCCGCGCGCA
>VFSW01002985.1_pt1 | contig 25438 bp, 23 predicted proteins | sample 5358111 | NCBI WGS metagenome assembly VFSW01 (sample SAMN11554181, study PRJNA540505) | mine drainage metagenome | isolation source: sediment from site ElyBrook_90M | place: USA: Ely Copper Mine, Vershire, VT | collected 2017
CTCCGCAGACTCCCCTTCTTGAAATTCTAGAGGTAGAACCCCCATGCCGACAAGGTTGCTGCGATGGATGCGCTCGAAACTGCTGGCGACGACAGCCCGCACGCCCAGAAGCGCCGTTCCCTTGGCCGCCCAATCCCGCGAACTGCCCATCCCATAATCTTTCCCAGCAAAAAGGATGAGAGGCGTATTTTTCTTTTGATAGATTTCACAGGCATCAAAAATCGGCATGATTTTGCCATCGATTTTTGTCAGGCCGCCCTCAAAGCCATCCGCCATTTTGTTGCGAATGCGGACATTGGCAAAGGTACCGCGCATCATCACTTCGTGATTGCCGCGGCGGCTTCCATAGCTATTAAACTGGTCGGGCTGAATGCCACAGGAGATGAGATATTTTCCGGCAGGAGTGTCAGCTTTGAATGCTCCGGCGGGCGAAATATGGTCCGTCGTGATCGAGTCGCCAAAAATAGCAAGAGCCTTCATCCCTTGCAGTGTTGGGACAGGAGGTGCTTTGAGCTCAAAGTTCGAAAAATACGGCGGGCAGCGGATATAGGTGCTTTTGGGCTCCCAATGGTACTGCAAACCGCTAGTCGTCTTCACTTCTGTCCATAGAGGATTATCATCGAGAATATGGGCGTACCTTTTTTTAAACATCTCGGGAGTAATCTTGGCCATCGCTTCGGCGATCTCTTCCGAAGAGGGCCAAATCTCTCCTAAGAACACAGGTTTGCCGTCTTTTCCGAAGCCTAGCGGTTCATCGACGAGGTCGATGTAGACTCTTCCCGCAATCGCAAAAGCGACGACGAGCGGCGGCGACATCAAAAAATTGGCCCGCACAGAACCGTGGATGCGCGCTTCGAAATTGCGGTTGCCGCTGAGCACGCTCGCTGTAACAAGTTCGTAATCTTTGATCGCCTGTTCGATCTTCTCATCGAGGGGACCGCTATTGCCGATGCAGGTCGTGCATCCATAAGCGACGAGTTCAAACCCTAGCTGATTGAGATATTTTTGCAGGCCCGTTTTTTCTAGATAGTCCGTCACAACACGTGATCCAGGCGCTAGACTCGTCTTCACCATTGGGTTGACCTTAAGGCCTTTCTCTATGGCCTTTTTCGCAAGAAGCCCCGCCCCAATCATGACGCTCGGGTTACTCGTATTGGTGCAACTGGTGATAGCGGCGATCACCACAGAGCCATGCTTAAGCGCGATATCGAAATGTTTATGCTCGCTATAGCCGGGATTGACAGCGGGTGTATTGAGAGGTCTATTCGTCACCATCTCCGCTTCATTACGGCCCATAGTCCCTCCCTTCCCATTCAGCACAGATGTTCCGCCGCTCTCATGAGAGGCTACCAAAGAAAAAATCCCATCGCTGTGGACACCGACATGGCTCTTAAGCTCTTTATCACTTTTTCCGTAGCCCCCGTCAGGAATGGGCTTTTTGAGGAGCATTTCAAACTGTTTCTTCAGATCCGGGAGATCGATGCGGTCTTGGGGCCTTTTAGGGCCCGACACACAAGGAACTACCAACTGAAGATCCAGTTCTAAGACCTTCGTAAAGTCGACTTCCCCCTTACGTGGAATCCCGAACATCTTTTGCGCCTCAAAATACTCTTTAACCTGCGCGATCTCTTGCTCGGCACGACCACTTTTTTTCAGATAATCGAGAGTTTTTTCATCGACAGGAAAAAAGCCGACAGTGGCACCGTATTCAGGAGCCATATTCCCAATCGTCGCGCGATCCGCCACAGTCAAACTGGCAGCGCCCTCGCCAAAAAACTCAACAAACTTGCCTACGACTTTTTCTTTGCGCAGAATCTCTGTGATTCTCAAGGTCAAATCGGTCGCCGTGACTCCTTCTTGGAGCTTTCCTGTCAGGTGAAATCCAATGACTTCGGGCATCTGGAAAAAGTAGGGCTGCCCTAGCATCGCCGCCTCGGCTTCGATTCCCCCCACGCCCCAGCCTAAAACACCGAGGCCATTGATCATCGTGGTATGGGAATCTGTCCCCACCAGCGTGTCAGGAAAGAGCACCCCATCTTGAGCGACAACCACCTTGGCAATCTGTTCTAAATTCACTTGATGAACGATACCGATGCCGGGAGGAACGACTTTGAATGTCTCAAAAGCCTCTTGCCCCCATTTTAAGAACGCATACCTCTCGAGATTGCGATCGAACTCGAGTTTGAGATTGAACATGTAGGCATCTTTTGTTCCCGCTCGATCAACCTGCACCGAGTGATCAACCACTAAATCCACAGGAACCTCCGGCTCGATGAGAGAGGGCTTCTTGCCCTTCGCTGCCACAGCATCGCGCATAGCCGCAAGGTCGACGAGAAGCGGCACGCCTGTAAAATCTTGGAGAATTACACGAGCAACTACAAAAGGAACATCGACATCAGGATTTTTTTTCGGACTCCACTGAGCCAAACGCTTCACATCGTCTTCTGTTACCCGACGTCCATCGCAATTGCGCAGCAGTGATTCGAGCATGATCCGAATCGAGACGGGAAGCCGCGAAATTTTTCCTATGCCCTGCTCTTCAAGGGCTGGTAACGAATAATAAATCCGATTGCCGGGAAGAGTTTTGCGCGTATTAAAAGGATTGATAGGTTGCATAGATTTTTCTCACACTAAAGAAAAAAAAATATTTCGGCAAACATTAGTGTGCGCTTGATTCAAAAAATAATTTTCTATATACCCACAAAATATGATCAAGTCATTTGCTGATGCACTCACCGAGGAAATTTTCGAAGGGATCTACACCCACGCCCAACGGAAAAAATTTTCCTCCTCGATCGTTAAAATTGCCGAGCGCAAAATGGATCTGCTCAATACGGCAGATAGTCTCCAGGCTCTCGAAACGATCCCCTCCCATCGAGGCGGCGGGTTTAAAAAAGATGTTCATGATTCCTATAGCATTCCCATAGCAGGAAATTTTCGGCTTTGCTTTAAGTGGAATGACAATAATGCCCAAGACGTAGCTATTAGAGGTTAAAATGGTGCCCAAACGCCGCAGACCCACTGCTCCTGGAGAAATTCTCAAAGAAGATTTCATGGCACCGCTAGGTATGTCAACGACCCAATTGGCAGAAAAGCTCCAGTGGCCCGAGAAAAAAGCCGAAGATCTTTTGAAGGGGAAAGAAGGGATCAATGAAGAGACAGCGGCACTCATCTCTACCGCCTTTGAAACCTCCCCGGACCTCTGGCTTCGCTTAGAAAGAGCCTATCGTCAATGGGAAGTGACCCGCCGGTTAAATGAAAAGGGATCCCCTAAACCAGGGAAAGCGGCTTAAAAAGTCGTATCAAAACAAATCCGACGGGAATCATCAGCCATGAGGCCAGGCTTAAATGGTGTGAAACCTCATCCGTTTGTGTGAAGCCCACTCCCCCAAAATATCCAAAGAAAATGACAAGGATGATGAGGAACATTAACTGCTGACTCCAAGAGCGATGGATTTGCATCACCTTAAATGCTTTGGGAGAGATACGCCACAAAAATAGATATATTCCCCATAGAGTAAAGAGCAACCCGGGAACCAAGACAGCCCAAGGAGATAATTGGGAGGCTTGAAGAAAGTGGGCGATATCCCCTTCAGCTGAAAAAGTTCGAATGGGCACATAATCCCAGACCTGTCCCAGGTTCATCAGCGCAAACCAATACCAGAAACTATACTGCCATCTGCATTTCGATAATGAAAGAGCTCTCAGTGATACAAGAAATAACAATGCCCCCACAACGGTGGGAACGATGGCAACGACAGATTTTTCAAGAGCGCCCATTTGGAAGTAATCAACATTCTCGTTGATATCCCTGAGCCAAATCCAATCCGTCCCATAAGTAATGTCGAAAGGATTTTGCTTATATCCGAAACACCAAGCTGCCACCCCGTGGGACCACTCATGAAGATATGTTGAAAAATGGTGCGCAACAAAAATGAACACAAGGGTAATTAATGAAAATACGAATCGATTCATTTTTCAACTAAATCTACCTGAGGAGAGCGAAGAAATTTTCGAACAAATAACAATGCTCTTCCAGCAAACATGCCTGTGATCGCTCCCGATGTGATCATATCGAGGCCGTAAACAAAAACATCCTTGCGGGTATGAGGATATTCAGAATAGAGATATCCGAAAGTATATTTGGTCGCAAAAATAATGAGTATAAGAGCCAATGTTCCCCAGCTGCCGGGGATTTCTATGAGCTGTTTTTTTCGATCAGCCCGAATTTTGATATTGCGGTAGAGAAACCAACCGAATACTCCTCCAGCTACAAGAAAAGGAAGCCAGATAAAAATATAGAAGAAGACATTCGAAGACGTAAAAACGCTATAGAGCGACCATGCCGTAAAAGCAAGGGGCAAAATAAAAACTTTCTTTAAGGACATGACTTGAGGCTTACGTGCTTTGAATCCAATGCCTACAAGTAAAAAGAACAGTAAATAAACCCACCAAGGGGTGCCGCCCAAAATTTCGAACATAAAATCATTCTAATGCACGACTATTAAGATGGCAAGATTCTCGAAGACGACCTGGTGACATACTAAGAACTATGAGAAGAACCCCTATGATTGCATGACCCATCAGCGCCAAAAGCGAAAGAGTTGGATAGAACCAAATCAGAGCCAGCAAAAGAAGGCAGCCCCATGCCGCATTTGCATAACGCCATGAACGAATGGGCTCTGCCATCGCGATGACAGAGATCACCACTGTAAATGCGCCTAAGATCGGATCCCAATCTGTGATCGCACCCCAAAACACCAGCATCACTCCCAAGAAAGCGCTTGTAAAAAGACGCCAAGTCGGTGTTATGCCAGTCCAGGCTGAAGTGGTGCGATTATCTTTTCTAAGCTCGACATTAAATCCGTTCCAAAAAAGAGGCCATAGGGGCTTTTTTTGTCGCCTTGCCTTGGCAAGCATTTGCAGCACAAGGGCGAGTTCGCCAACCGCTAGAGTCGCCATGAGAAGCATACACACAGCGGTCATCAGGCAGAGTGTGCACCAAGAGCCGACAGCCACGGGCTGCAAGATGATCAGACCAATGCTCACCAAGCTTACAGGAACGACCAGAATTCCATAGATGATCACCAACCAGGGCGTGCGGCACCAACGCATAGGGCCGCCATAGCAGGCAAGAAGAAGCTCTATGGTATAGCTCACAGCTCCGAGCCCTGCGTCGGAAATGGGAAATGCGCGGGAGACGTCGGAGGTGATGACATTTATCGTGCCATTTCCGAAAAAAGGGTCCCACATCATATCGATATACCCCAGTTGATAGACAGCCAGATAGCGCGAGATGAACCATCCGATGCATGCAAAAAAAGCGATCAATATACGTGAGGGCCATGTCGATGGATTATAAGACCAGCCAGGAGGAAGCGAGGAAGTCTCCTTTTTGTCGTGACTGGGCAGAATAATCGCAAATAAAATAACGAGAAATCCGATGAGCGTATCATTTAGGTAGCTAGCTGGAGCTTTAGCCCAAAAAATGAGAGGGGCAAGCTCCAGCCATAGCCCGACAAACGCTACCGCCCACGCTATGCTCAGTGACTGTTTCCGACGTAAGCACAGGCCCCCGGCAATCAGAAGGGCGCCTGTGAACAGATGGGTAGAATCGACGTAGCCGAACGTATAAGGTGCGACCAGCTGCCAAAGTCCTAGGAAAATTAGTGCAAAAGGTCTCATTTCAATTGGTTATCGATATACCATTTGATGGGATCTTTCTTGAGGTCGGAGATCATTTTTGGCAGGGCCTCTTCGAGCGACCGATTGGGCTGCCATCCCAGAATTTCTTTGGCCTTGCGAATATCTAACTCGTAATGATCATCAGCGAGCGAGATCATCCATGGTTTGATGAAGGGAGGCTCTATGAAAGGCAAATGGCACTGGATAGCAGATCCGATCTTCGCCAAAGGCTTCGGAATTGAAAAAGTGTGGATCTCCTTGCCATAGAGAAGGCGGCTTATTTGACGTTGGAGCTGATCATAGCTGAGTGTCTTTGGCTCCCCGATGAGAAGCGTCAGTTCCGGCGGCAATTTTTTTCTTTGGTCCACGGCCAGTTCAATCGCATCGACGAGATCATCCATGTGCAGAAAGGCCGCTCCATGAGAAATGTCCCCTGAAAAAAGACGGCTTTCTAGTTGTTTCTCATAAATGCGCTGGATCTGATGGCTAATCGGAATCGAATGGCACTTATCATCGTACACACCCGCGATCCGTAAAATGACGGAGGGAATTTTTCCCCGCAGTTCATGGATAGCCTCTTCTGTATGCACTTTGGAAAGCGGATAATCCCATTTAGCTTTCACGGAAGATTCTTCTGTGATTTTTTGGCCAGGTTTTGTCGGCGCATGGACGAGCATGGTGCTCGAGAACAAAAATTGCTCGACTTCGAATGCCTGCAGGGCTTTAAGAAGGCGCTTTGTCCCCTCCACTGTCACTTTTTCATAAAGCGGCGAATGCTGCTGATCGAAGCTGTAATAGGCGGCTAAATGAATGACAGAGGCGATCCGATTACCATAGAAGTAACGGATATGGGTGAACGCTTGATGAACGCTTTCATCAGAAGCCAAATCGACAGGAACGAGCTCCTCGTTGTTAGATGCGTAAATAGCTTTTAAAAGCTCGAATCCCACGACACGGTATTTTTGACCCAGCCGTTTAACAACGGCCGAGCCAATACGTCCACAACTTCCCGTGACGATGATGACATCTTTCTCTGAGCTCATGGTTTAAAAGGAGATGAGAAACCTTTAAGATTTACATCAACTTTGGGATGGAAAAAAACTTGAGCCAAGATCAATGCCAACATGACCACAAAAAGCACGACAAAAATATAAAAAAATGTTTTCACAATTTGACTGCTGGATGTTTTGGGTCCTTTTTTAAATACAAATATCCCCAAAACCACCGCAAGAATAAAAAATGCAATAGCTAAGAAAATCATATAGTAGCCTCCTAATTTTTTCTTTCTAGCGTCTCGAGCAGCATTAGTCAAGAGGGATTGACAAAGATCGCCTTAAATTGGTATTGTTTGTAGCTATTATGAAAAAAACACTCTTCATTGGTTCTCTTTTAGTTCTAGCTTCTGGTCTCTATTTCTTTACCATCGGCGATTACCGCCAGACGAAGCAATTCAGCTTAGACAACATGCTCCCCCACCATGCCTATAATCCTAAATGGGATGTCCATCCTATCTCCGCCAATGAAGAATCCAAAATCCATACCATCTTAAATCGAAATTTCAAATATATCGGTTGCGGAAATCAGATCTATGTCTTTTTTAGCGAAGATAACAAATATGTCTTAAAAATTATTAAACAGCACCGCTATACTGTTCCTCGATGGATACGCTATTTGGTTCCTTCCGTGCTCTCCTATCGAACAAAGAAAATTGGGCATAAAGAGCACTCGCTAGACCGAGACTTTACCAGCTACAAAATCGCGTTTGACCATCTCAAAGAAGAAACAGGCCTCCATTTCGTCCATCTCAACCCTAAAGACGACTTCCACCACAACATTACCCTCATTGACAAGTCCAATATTGAGTATAAAGTTGACCTACATGACTATGAGTTTGTATTACAGGATATGGCCGAGATGGTCTTCCCGACCATTGACAAACATATGGAGCGCGGCGACATCGCCTCTGCCAAAGCTGCTGTAGACTCCCTGCTAAACCTGCAATATGTTCGCTGTAAGAAGGGAATCCATGACAGCGATCCCAATTTTGATAAAAACTTTGCCCTTATCAATAATAAAGCGGTCCAAATCGATGTCGGCCGTTTCTCTTTAAGAACACCGGAAAACTTCCCAAATATTAAAGAAGAGTTTAAAAACTATCTCCACAAGTTCCCCGAGTTGGAAGAGTACTACGACGCGCAGTACCAGGCCTATTCAGAAAAATATGCCGGGCCAACTACTTCCTTAGTTCAACTAGAGACGCAGCAACCCAACTAGGCTTTGGGTTGCCTTCATATAAATACTCGATATCGACCAACGTTAAGTCTCGAAGATGTCCCTTTAAAGGCCCGAGAAGAAAACGGAGCATTTGACCAACATCCCGAGCATCGTTGAAGGTATCCCTGCAATACTTCCGAAATGCGAATAAATCATCCCCTGCCAAAAGAGGCAATCCACCTTCAATAATGCTATGTGCCAAATCATACGCCGCAGGAGAAATAGGGATAGATTGCTCTTTAGAAAAGCCATAAGCAATGCCATGATGATAAAGATCGGCCGTGGCAACCACTATTGAGTCTTTAGCGATTTGTTTAAGATCCTCTATTCCGGAAATACTCGCTGGGTCACCGCAAATACAAATGGAGTAACGAGAAATGACTTTCGGCATGTCCAATTTGAGTCGCGCAGCAGCGTGAGGCAAAAGAAAAAGATAACTCTCTAAGGAATACTCTTCAGAAATCAGCTCTTCATAAGGCAGTCCTGGACCAAAGACCCTGCGTAGAGGGTCCCTTTGCAGATTTTCTCCCGCTCGCTCTCTTAAATACATCGACAAGATGGGGTCTTTATAACCATGCAGGACTCCGAGAGCCAAAATTTGATTCTTTCCGCTTTTTTGACAAGCTAGCACGCTTGCCAAAGCAGATGCAGCGATTTGATTTCCACACCTTAAAATGGAAGTATGAGGGAAAAAGAGGCTGCCTCCATTCGATAAAGTATGCACTAAATCGGTTCGGGATAAGAACTCGAGTCCTCGGTCTAACAACTCATCAATTTGAGATGATTTAAGACAATTTCTCTCATGAGCATATGCCGAAAAAGTGGTTTCTTTCATTTTGGCCAATACTTTAGTATATAGAATAAATGATTCGCAGAAATAACGGCAACGTCGAATGGCTTGAATTTGAGCTCTTCTCCGAAGAGCCCCGCTTTATCCATGGCATTTTTTTGCGTCATGGCGGCGTAAGCACCGGAACTTACGCATCGCTCAATGTCTCTGGAAGTCTTGGCGATGACTTTGTTAACATCCAAGAAAATCGCCGGCGTATTCGACATAGCTTGGGTGTTGAGCACCTTATAACGGCTGATCAAGTTCATGCAAATAACGTGCAGCATGTTCAGCAGCCCAAAGAACAATTTCCCAGTTGCGACGGACTATTCACAGATCAAAAAAACTGGGGGCTCCTTATCGCTCACGCCGATTGTCAGGCAACTATTTTCTATGATCCCATCCACCACGCCATTGCCAATGTTCATGCCGGATGGCGGGGACAGGTTAAAAATATCTATATAGAAACCGTGAATAAAATGCGCCATGCCTTCCATTCTAAACCCGAAGATCTTCTCGTAGGAGTATCGCCCAGCCTGGGACCCGAAAACTCCGAGTTCATCCACTTTCGCAAGGAGCTCCCTGAAGAATTTTGGCCTTTTCAAATTAAAGATACCTATTTCAACTTATGGGCTATTGCCCGCCACCAGCTGCAAGCCTGTGGCATTCTTCCCCATCATATCCAAATCGCTGAGATGGATACCTTTGTCAATTCTCAAGATTTCTTTTCCTACCGCCGCGAGAGGAAAAAAGGCAGCACGGAAAAAATCACCGGCTGCCACGGAACCGTAGCCGCCCTATTGTAGTTGATTTCTTAATCAAAATGCCGCTATCATTTATCAATGCTACATAAAGAATTAACTTATCCTTTGCGAGCTTGGACCATTTGGTTACTCAGCGCTCTTTTCATGTTTTATAAATACGCGATCGAAGTTTCTCCGAGCGTCATGGCTCCAACACTCATGAAAGCCTTCCATACCAGTGGAGTTGAGCTAGGCAATCTGGCGGCTACCTATTTTTATGCGTATCTCCTCCTGCAAATTCCCGCAGGGCTCCTTTTGGATCGATTTGGCCCCCGAAAAACCACGACGATTGCCATTGCGATCTGTGCCTTAGGTAGTTTTATTTTTGCCAGCGCCGATACCCTTCTTTGGGCCGGCATTGGCCGCTTTCTCACCGGAGCGGGGGCTGCCTTTGCCGCCGTCAATTGCTTAAAACTGATCGCCAGCTGGTTCCCCTTAAGACAGTTTGCCTATATGGCAGGATTGATGATGAGCGTTGCAATGCTGGGGGCTGTTGGGGGCCAAGCGCCTCTCGCCTCTTTTATCGAAATATTCCAGTGGCGTCATTCTATGCAGATCATCGCAGCGGCCGGTCTTGTTCTAGCGATGATTTTTTGGGTCGTCGTTCGAGATAGAGCGCCGAACTCCTTAAGTGAACAACCAACAACATCTGCAAAAATTTCCCTTGGCAAGAGTTTGAAGCAAATCTTGAAAAATCCCCAAGCCTGGTGGATATCTGCCTATAGCGGTTTTGCTTTTGCACCCGTGATGGTATTCGGTGGATTGTGGGGTGTTTCTTTTTCTGCCGAAGCCTATGGCCTCTCCCATCACGCTGCGGCGCGCGTTGTGTCCCTCATCTTTATCGGATTTGCCGTCGGGGCTCCCTTTTTTGGTTGGCTTTCTGATCGGATAGGACAAAGACGCATCGTCATGCTGTGGGGAACCCTTTTAGCCCTATTTTCTATATCCGCGGCCATTTATATCCCCGGCATTCCTTTGTATCCGCTGGCATTCCTGCTTTTTCTTTTTGGATTCTCGATCAGCAGTTTTTTACTCTGCTTTACGATGATTCGAGAAATTAGCTTGCCACTACTTGCGGCAACAGCCATTGGGTTCATGAATGCCTTCGATGCATTTTTGGGGGCGATTTCAGATCCTTTAACAGGAATCATTTTAGACCGAAGTTGGGATGGAAAGTTAGTCGAAGGAGCAAGAGTCTTTTCAATAGGCGCATATAAAGCGGCCTTTATTACGCTGCCCGCTTATCTGCTCGTCTCCATTTTCACGCTGCTGCGTGTCAAAGAAACCCATTGTAAATCGGTCTATCCTTCTACCGTCTGAAGGAAAATGTGCCATTCAAAAAGGACGGCACCTTTTTATTTTTTTCTCGCGATTACCTGCAACATGCTGTCGAAAATGATACACCTGCCATCTTTCGGTTGTCGGTCGGCCGTTTTCTCCAGATACAGTTCGACGACGCGATCCAAACATTTTTCTTGCAAAGGCCTGGGAAGAACTTTGATCTGTTGAAACCATCCATCCATCGAATCTCTAAACGCAGAGAAGCTTTCATAGGAAAACTCGAGGACGACCATCTTCACCTCATCGATGATAAAGCCGGCCGCTTCTACTTCCTTTTTAATTTTCTCGGGGTCAGCAAAATTCCATTGGTATTTCGGGTAGGGCTTCAAAAGGCTGGCTATGGGCTCCTCAGCCATCGCTTGATGGCAAGCATCGCCTACGGGATCGGGGTAATTCGTCTCTGCAGCAAAAATTAGCCCCATCCATCCCCCCGGCTTTATGACTCGGTACATGGAGCGGAAGGCCGCTGCCTGATCCTGAACCCAATGCAAACAGGTAAAAGAAACGATGGCATCGACGCTTTTATCGGGTATGGTTTTTAATTCTTCAGCTCGATCGACGCGAAAAGTTAAATGAGGGGACTTGAGGTGGTGCTGGGCATAATCGATCATATCGGAAGAGGGATCGATTCCGATGATATTCACTCCCTTAAACACATCTAATACACTAGCTGTCACCTGTCCGCTGCCGCATCCGATATCCAAGAATGTTGAATGAGGAGAAGTTGTAGCTGCAAAACGAGTCTTTACGTCCTTCAGAAGTTGCTCAGAAATCCATTGTTGGATCCGGGAATTGGCATGGTATTTTTTCGCATCCCAGAGCTTAATTTCCGTCACAACAAGCCCCACTTGGCGATTTCCTTGGTGTAGTATGTGATGATAAAATCGGCGCCCGCTCTACGAATACTGCCTAAGATTTCAAAGACAGCCTTTTTTTCGTCGAGCCACCCCTTCTCGGCTGCCGCTTTAATCATGCAAAATTCCCCACTTGGGTGATAAGCGCCGAGCGGTAGGTGTGGATAGGCATGTTTGATCCGGTAAATCACATCCAGATAGGTATGTGCTGGCTTGACCATCAACATATCGGCTCCCTCTCTAACGTCGTGCTCCGCTTCGCGCAGGGCTTCTCTGGCATTAGCCGTATCCATTTGATGGGAGCTGCGGTCTCCAAAAGTTGGGGCTCCCTCTGTCGCTGCTCGAAAAGGGCCATAAAGGCAGGATTGATATTTAACGGAGTAGCTCATGATCGGAATGTGGGCAAATCCTGCGTTATCCAGACCGCCACGGATAGCCTGCACGGCCCCATCGATCATTCCGCTGGGAGCAATAACATCAGCCCCCGCCTGGGCATGGGAAATGGCCTGCCGAACAAGAAGCTCCAGCGTTGTGTCATTATCGACATCGTTATTCTTTAATATTCCACAGTGGCCATGGTCGGTATATTCACAAAAGCAAACATCGGTGATGATGAGTAACTTCGAAGTTACGCTCCGAATCGTCCGGATCGCCTCTTGGATTATTCCCGTATTGGAGTAGGAGTCTGTCCCTAGCGCATCTTTATGTTCTGGCACCCCAAAAAGAATGACGGAGGCAATTCCTAAATCGACGATCTCTTCAATTTCTTTGGGAAGCGCGCTCAAAGGAATTTGATAATGCCCAGGCATCGACACCACCGCCTTAGGATCGCCCGCCTTGCCCTTGATGAACAGAGGCAGAATGAGATCTTTCAGGTGGAGATCGGTTTCCCGGACAAGCTGTCTCACAAGCGGATGGTGACGCAGTCTTCGCAAACGGATGAGAGGAAATGTTGTATTCATGGGAAGCTCTTTAGCTCTGCTAAAATTTTTGCATAGAAGCGATGATTCCCGCACAGTTCGGTTGGCGATAGTCGATGTGGCGTCCGCTCCAATCTGTTAAAAGCCCGCCGGCTTCTGTAAGCAGGATGTCTACAGCAATAAAATCTTCCGACACTCCTTCTTTGGAAAAGTAGACATTGTAAGGAGAACCCTCTGCTATACGACAAATAGCCAGCCCCGCATTTTTCCCAGGAAAAACAGGCTTGGGAACCTCGATGCGCGAAGATAAAAGCCGTAGCCTTTCCTTAGGTGCATCTCCAATTTGGCGATAAGCTCCTTGGCCTTTCACGGCCCAATAGAGGGTATCGTAGGCAGGAAAATAATTGACGCCGAGTACAGCTTGCCCCTCTTGAGACAATCCTATTTGGACACCAGAATCTTCTTTCAGCTGATTAACAATCCATGTGGACTCAGGAAATTTTTCTTTCAAAGCGGTATAAATCATGGCTCTTTTTGCTTGGAGATCTTCAGTTGAATGTCTCGCCATCCAAATAGCACGGCCCGCTTCTTTGGCCAAAGCAATGGCCGTTTGGAGCTCTTCCATGAAAGCCGGTGGGGCCGGGGGTTGCAGAGCACCCTTATTTTGCATGCACGGGCATACGGCATTTAACGTCGAAAAGCAACAAAAGAGAAGTAGGAATGAGGCCATCGATCGGTAAATCATAGAAGCTCCTTAAAAACCTCTATGCTATAACATGATGGATGGAAAAAGAGCAACTCGTGGATCAACTCTATCAACGCTTTGAAAGTAGCCCCCAAGGTCTTTCACAAACAGAAGCAGAAAAGAGGCTCGAAACGTATGGTCCTAACTCGCTCAAACCCCCAAGGAAGGGCAAAGGCCTTTCTCTTTTTCTTTCACAATTTAAAAGCCCACTGATCCTTCTGTTGATCGGCGCAGCACTACTCTCTTTCTTCGTGGGAGGAAAATCCGATGCCCTCATCATTTTTATCATCGTTTTCTTAAGTGGGTTTCTCGGTTTTTATCAAGAACGAGGAGCTTTAAATTCTCTAGAAAAATTGCTCCAAATGGTGGAGGTCAAAACAGCTGTTTTGCGAGATGGACAGGAGATAGAAGTCTCCAATGACCATATTGTTCCCGGTGACATCATCATCTTGCGCGCAGGAGATCTTATTCCCGCTGACTCTGTGCTCATCGAGAGCAATCACTTTTTCGTCGACGAATCTTCTCTTACAGGAGAAAGTGTCCCTGTCGAAAAAACGACCGGAGCGAATATTTTTCTCGGCACCATGATTGCAAGCGGCATGTGCAAAGCGCTTGTCATCGCAACGGGTCAAAACACCGAATATAGCCATATCACCCAGCATGTCCGATTCCGACCGCCAGAAACCGCTTTTGAAATTGGAGTGAGAAGATTTGGGTTTTTGCTTCTCCAAATCACGATGGTGCTCGTCATCATCATTTTTGCTGTGAACATTTACTTGAAGAAACCCATCATAGACTCGTTTCTATTTGCGCTTGCCATCGCTGTCGGACTAACGCCGCAGCTTCTTCCTGCCATCATCTCAGTGAACTTGTCCCATGGTGCTAGGCGGATGGCCCAAAAACGCGTCATCATCAAACGCCTGGCTTCCATTGAAAACTTCGGCCAAATGAATGTTCTTTGCACCGATAAAACCGGTACACTGACAGAGGGAAAAGTAAAGCTAGATCGAGCTGTAGGATTTGATGGGCAAAAAAACGAAAAAATCGGACTTTATAGTTTACTTAATGCCCACTTTCAGGCCGGATATGCCAATCCCCTCGATAAGGCAATTATTGAAAGCCTATCGTATGATACTAGTCATTGGAAAAAGGTTGGCGAAATTCCCTATGATTTTATTCGCAAACGCTTGAGCGTTATCTGTGAAGATGGCCAAAAACCCCTCCTCATTGCCAAAGGAGCGGCAGCCCAAATACTTTCCATATGCGACAAAGTCGAACTCCCCGATGGCACCCAAGCCCCTCTCGATACATATCGATCCCAAATCGACAAATATTTTGAGCAGCAAACATCGAAAGGCTCTCGAACACTTGCGGTAGCGTATGGCCTTGGCAGCGAAGAAAAAAACCTCATTTTCTTAGGATTTCTCCACTTTTTTGATCCTATCAAACCCGACATCGCCGCTGTGGTCTCCAACCTTCAAAAAAAAGGCATCCATTTAAAAATCATCACCGGTGACAACCATGCCGTCGCCACTTTTGTCGCAGGAGCACTAGGAGTGACTCACGCAACTTGCATCGCAGGCAGCGAGCTTGAAAATATGAATGACCACGCTCTTATGAAAGCCGTCACCGCTCATAATGTCTTCGCAGAAATCCCCCCCAATCAAAAAGAGCGCATCATTCTAGCGCTTCGCAAATCAGGACACATCGTGGGCTATATGGGAGACGGTCTGAACGATGTCTCAGCGATCCACAGTGCTGATGTGGGAATTGCCGTCGATAGCGGGGCCGACGCTGCGAAGGAAGCGGCCGACATTGTTCTCCTCGAAAAAGATTTAAACGTTCTTCAGGCGGGAATCGAAGAGGGACGCCGCACGTTTGTCAATACCCTCAAATATGTTTATATGGCCACCAGCGCCAACCTGGGCAACATGTTCAGTATGGGAGGAGCCTCGCTTTTTTTAAGCTACCTTCCACTGCTTCCCAAGCAAGTGCTTCTCACAAACTTCTTTAGCGATTTACCCGAGATGGCGCTCGCCACCGATAATGTGGACGCCGACAGATTGCTGCGTCCCGTTAAGTGGGATCTAAAATTCATCAAGAAATTCATGCTTGTTTTTGCCCTTCTCAACTCGGCCGCAGATTTTCTGACATTTGGGGTTCTTCTGTGGTGGTTCAAGGCCGATGAAGTGCTCTTCCGATCGGGGTGGTTTGTTGAAAACGTCGCTTCGGCCGCCCTGATTGTCCTGGCCATCCGTACTCGAAAAGTCTTTTCCCGTTCTAACCCGAGCCGACTTGTGATTGCAGCCGTTTTCATCGTTGCTTTGGGAGTTCCATTTCTACCCTATACGCCTCTTGGACCGATGTTTGAACTTGTTCCTCTTCCGCTAGAGTTCTATGGGGTCCTCAGCGGAATTATCGCCCTTTATTTTATCTGTGTCGAAGTCACCAAGCACTTTTTCTATCGTAGGCGCTAGGGCGCGTCATCAATTAACCAAGGAGAACCTTCGGGAAGCTGTCGCGATCTTTCATTTCAATCTCCTCGGCCATATGCAGCTACGCATATTATCCTCGTCGATTGAATCAGACTTCCTCCTATGAAAGCTCATCGAAATCTTCCTCGAATCTTCAACCTTGGTTAATTGATGACGAGCCCTAATTAGGCTGCGGGATGACAGGGACAAACTTTTTGACATCGGGTTTTTTAAACTTGGATGTAAATTCTTTGTCAGGAAAAGGAATCCAATTGCGATTAGCGCCAAACATCCAAACTTTGCCGCGAACGATCAGATTTCCATCCTCCGTCCAAAGTTCGGCATCATAGATTTTCCCTTCTTTGGGATTGCATATTTTGCCTCTAAATCTATCATCCTTAGGGCGAAGATTCCAAATAATGTCCAAGCCGCAATAAAAAGGATTACCCTCAATTCCTGGCGCCCGATCCTTCGGGGCATAGATCGTATCATCGATTTGACCAGCTTTATTATATGTGCCAATGATACGTCCGTAATGTTTTCCCTTGTATTCATAGATTGCCACGATGCTATTCGCTTTTTTGGTATCGGGGTCGATCGTTTTCCAAAAGCCCGCGATGTCGCCATCATAGAAACTGCTGCAGAAGGCCCAAAGAAGAGCCAAAAATATCGATTTTCTCATAAATTAGGGCTATAACAAAAAGTTCTCTTTATAACAAAATAGTATTTATTTAAAATGTCGCACAACACCGGAGTCGAATATGAAAATACGAATTCTCTCTCTCGCTCTTTGTTTTTGCACCACTCTCTTTTGCGCCCCAGCAGAAGAACTAAGTCTCGGATGGGACTCGGCATCTGCAGCTAAAGCCTACTTTCATCATTCAGAACTTCAACGCCAATGGGCATGGGAATTACTGGGTAAGATTCGCTTCACGGGAAGTGAAAAAATATTAGACTTTGGATGCGGAGATGGAAAGATTTCTGCGGAGCTTTCACGGCTTGTCCCTAAAGGGTCCGTTACAGGAGTTGATATTTCGTCGGGGATGATCGATTTTGCAAGTGTCAAATTCCCTGCCTATGCTTATCCTCGTCTAGAGTTCAAAAAACTCAAATCCCCCACATTCGGCGATCTCGCAGGCAGCAATCAATACGATTTGATCTGCGCTTTTTCTGTTTTTCAACAGATAACAGATCCTCTTACGACTCTTAAAAACCTCCGGTCTCATCTTAAGTCGGACGGCAAATTGATCATGATCATTCCCACAGGAAGCAGTTCGGCTTTTTTCCAAGCCGCTAGTGAGATGTTTTCTCACTATCAGATCGAAGCTCCTTGGAACAAAAGCTTAAGTCCCGAAGTTACAAAAATGTTCACCCTCGAAGGGTGCAGTTCCCTATTAAAAGAGGCAGGATTCGAGATCGCCTCTATGGAAATGATCGACACCGACAATCCCTTTTATGGAGAAGATGAACTGACAGATTGGTTGGTCGGCACGATGTCCCCTGTCTGGCACATCCCTTTTTCCGTCAGCCACTCTTTTTTTAAGAGCCTAGTTCATCGGATGACTGAGCTCGACCCTGATATGATCGATGACGAGGGACGGCTCCACTTTAAACTGTCTCGTTTACGCGCTATTGCAGTGCCACCATTTGAGAAGGCCCATCCCTTTGCCTACAGCAAACCTGAACTATGGCTGCTCTTCTCGGATTAGGGCTAAAGAGGCAATTGCAAAACTCCGGTGCACGGAAAAAACGATGATTTTGAGCCAGTTTGACAGCCGCTCAGCGGCCGAAGCCCCAGCCTCAAGCACATACTCTAGCTCGAGTAGAGCTTGAGGATGGGGTGACAAAATGGGTCAAAAGGGCGTTTTTGCTGTGTGCAGGAGTTTTGCAACTGCCTCTAAAACTTCTTCCCATTTGTGCTCGGGGAGCTCAGCGCCAATAACCTCGACGACAGCGCTGCCCAAACGATGGCCGATGCGTGCACAGGCGGGAAGAGGCAGCTGGCGAAGATGCCCATAGAGGAATCCTGCGGCAAATAGATCGCCGGCTCCTGTCGTATCTACGACCTCAGCCGGAAACGTCGGAATCGAATAGAACTCGCTCCCGTGCCCTATTAGGCACCCTTTAGCGCCTTGCGTCACAACAGCGATAGAGCAAATTTCAGCAAGCTTGCGGCATCCCTCATGAGCAGATAGCTCCAAGAGCTCTCTCAGTTCATCCTCATTGCAAAAAACAATATCCACATATTCTGAAAGTAGAAATAACAATGCATCTTTATGGTCTCTCACGATTTCAAAACAGGAAAGATCGAGAGAAACTGTAGCCTTGGCATCTGTCGCATGTTCAAGAGCTCTTTGTAGGCTAAGTCCATTCCTGATTTGTCTTGCTTCGAAATGAACCAATGAGACGCCTGCAAAATGGTCAGCGCTTAGCATAATATCGTGAACAGGAGGATCGAATGCCCGAAAAGTCCTTTGACCATCCGGAGTGATGAGACAGAGGATTCGAGCCGTCGACAAATCAGACCGTCTATGTAATCGATCTACAACACCCCCCAGACGTAAGTGGTCACCATAATACTCTCCCAGCGTATCCGTTCCAATATGGCTGAAATAGGCGCTGGACTCGCCTAGCTTCGCCAGAGCTCGCATCGTGTTGGCCGTGCTCCCACCGGGTACAATTTTAGGCACCCTTCCACTTACTTGAACAATGCGATCGATTGTTTCGAAGTCGCAAAGGCGAGATCCCCCTTTTTCTCCTAAATCATGCTGCGTAAAGAACGTATCATCGACTTGGATGAGCAAATCGACAGCTGCGGCGCCAATCCCTAAAACACGATAAGAAGACTCAGAGAAGAGAAAATTCCAGAAGAGGCAGCAAAATAAAAAAATCGATCGAAATTGTCGCATAGACGCTCCTTTTTTGCTTTTCTAGCATTAAAGGAATGTCCCAAACAAGTGCTTTGTCTAGGCTTTGGATTTTAACAAGGGGGTGGACGACCATTCTCTATCGGGATGATGGAAAAGGATCACCGCGATGACGGAGAGTCCCGTTAAGCCGCCCAGAAGCAAAAAGGCGCCTTGGAAGTTGCCGGTAAGATCAATAAGCCACCCTGTCAGTAAGGGGGCAATAATCCCCGCGAGCGATAGACAGCTGGAAGTGATTCCTTGAGCAGAAGCTGCGCGATCTTTGGCGACGTCGATATTGACACTAAAAAAAGCAGGTTGCGTCATGAATCCAAACCCCAGTCCTAAACTCAAGAAAAGGATGGAGTAGCCCAAAGAATGGGTAAACCCTAAGATCACAAAAAAGATAGCAGCGAGAAGCTGACTGGTCCAAATCAAATGGGATCTGGCGAAACGGCTGCTTCCCGTCTTTTTATACAGCCAATCAGAAATAATGCCCCCGGCTTTCAAGAAAAGTGAAGCAACGAGCCAAGGAATCGTCAAATACCAACCCACACTTTTCAGGTTCAACCCATGCTGAGACAGAAAATACCCCGGAAGCCATAGGGTTGCAAAAAAGAGCATATACCCAAAAGCGAAATAGGCAAAATTGTTGGCGAGCAGGGCAGGGTGTGTTAAAATAAATCTCCAATCAATGGCGGGACCATCTTTAGAAGATTGTTCTTGGCGGGCTTTCTCAAGCATTTGCTTTTCTTCCGCGCCCACAAAAGCACAGTCCTCTGGCTTGTCGCGAAATAAAAAGTACCAAGCAAAAGCCCAAATAATCCCCACCGCGCTGATAGCTACAAACATCATTCTCCATCCAAAATCGGCAACGAGATAAGAGGTAATTGGAGCCCCTACAACCGAGGAGAGGGGAATAGCAACCAGCCCGAGCGATAAGGCCCTGGCTCTTTCAGAGGAAGGAAGCCAGTCGCTGATAGAGCGTGACATCGCGGGGAAGTGAGGGCCTTCCGTGACTCCGAGCAAAAAGCGCAGTCCAATAAAACTCCAAAATCCTACTGCAAAACCCAGAAGCCCAACGCAAATAGACCATGTGATGGAGGCCATAGGCCATATCATCCTTGAGCCAAACCTATCGACTAACCAACCCCCCAAGGCGGTGAGTAAAACATATCCGAGGCCGAAAGCCGATAAAATCATTCCAAACTGTGTGTCCGTGAAATGAAATTCTTGCTTTAAAGGAGAGATGACAAATGAGATAGCGGAACGATCGATGAAGTTGACAAGGGTGATAAAAAAAATAAGACTTGCGACGACCCAACGATAATGTTTGATTCGGCCCTTTTGCATACGTTCCTTTTGCTAATGTAAGGACGTAAGGATAGCCGATAGCGAGAAAAAAATCTACCCTTACGAGAATTTCGGGGGTTCCTTAGGATCGGAACCGCTTTTCTCCGCGATCTTGGTAAGATTTATTTTTTCCGTTCCCATCACGTCGAGGGCCTTTAAAAAATCTTTTTTTGAAGGGGGGTTTTGCTGGGCGTGGCTGTTGATTAAATTCTTTCTTAGCAGCTGTGGGGTCAATCAACCGAGCGATCGCTCTCCACTTACCACCATCTTCTTGAGACACAAAACAGACAGCATTTCCAACGGCTCCGGCGCGACCTGTTCGACCAATGCGGTGAACATAATCCTCGGGAGCTTGGGGTAGGTCATAATTGATCACGTGCATCACGTGAGGGATATCGAGCCCGCGGGCGGCGACATCCGTAGCAACCAGAATCCGGCTGCGACGGGTGCGGAATCCTTGAATCACACGATCACGTTTCCTTTGTTGCAAATCACCGTGGATCGCATCGGAATTGTGGCCATATGTTTGAAGGTCGCGCGATAACCGCTCAGCGCCGCGTCTTGTTTTCACAAAAACGATGACGGAACCTTCTCGTGCGTTAAGCTGATCTTGCAGCTTGGAAAACTTCTCGGAAGACTTCATGTGCAAGACTTCTTGGTTAATTTTAGGCGCCGCTTGGGTCTCAAGGCTGATCGCTACACGCTCGGGGTTGTTTAAGTATTTTTTGGAGAGCTTGTCGATATTCGGAGGAAGCGTGGCAGAGAACATGAGTGTCTGCCGCTCTTTTGGTAAGTATTCGGCAATGCGATCCAACTGGACACCAAAACCCATATCGAGCATCCGGTCGGCTTCGTCGATCACCAAAAATCGCGTGGATCCTAAGTGAAGGCTTCCTCGCTCGAGATGGTCATTGATCCGCCCCGGTGTACCGATGATGAATCGCGGCTTTCTCTTCAGATCAGAAAACTGTCGAGACATCGAAGCGCCGCCGATGAGGAGCGCTGTCTTTAAGGGAGAGATTTGACGGAGCATCTGCTCGACTTGAACAGCGAGCTCTCGCGTCGGTGTCAGGATCAAGGAACATCCTTGAGGATTTTCCGCCATCTTCATGAGAAGGGGCATCAAATAAGCAACTGTCTTACCAGAGCCTGTTTGGGCAGAAGCTAAAATATCGCGTCCGCTTAGCGCAACAGGAATTGTCGCAGCTTGAATCGGTGTAGGGATAGTAATTTTCAAACGCTCGAGAGATAAAACGAGCTCATCAGATAATCCGAGATCTTTAAAATTTGTCATTTCAGTCATTCCTAATTTAATTATTTATTGCAACTTCGCATATCTTTTCGCGAGTCTATGTGTCGTCCTTTCTTGTACATAGGCATCTTTGCATATGGACTTCGATCGAAAATCTAAGCGAATTGTCAAATAAATCACTAAATCCGTGACGACTAAAAAGAGTCTACTACAAAAACTATCTTATTGCACGTTTTAAATAAGGCTCTGCTATGATAAATCGATGACCCCCCTCCTGACTGCCCAAGATTTGACTAAATCATTCGGACCGCGTGAGCTTTTTAAAAAATTGTCTTTCAGCGTTTTTCCTCAAAATCGCATAGGACTTATGGGCCCCAATGGGTCGGGGAAAACCACGTTATTAAAGATTTTATTTGGTGAAGAAAATCCCGACGAAGGCATCCTATCAAAAAAACGGGGCTTGCGCGTGGGATACGTCCCCCAAACCTGCGAATTCCCTGACTTAAGTCCTGAGGAAATTCTCCTGCAGGTACTTAAAGATGATGAAAGACATGACTACGAAAAAGAAGCCCTCGTTCATACCTGGCTAGATAAACTTAAATTTACAGATGCTCACCCTATAGCCTCCCGCCTTTCGGGAGGATGGAAAAAGCGTTTAAGCCTGGCGGAGCAACTCATCCTCAGTCCCGATTTGCTCCTATTAGATGAACCGACTAACCACCTCGACCTGGAAGGCATCCTATGGCTCGAGAAATTTCTTGATAAAGAAGCCCCCTCCTACTTACTCGTGAGCCATGATCGCTATTTCCTACAGAATATGGTCACCCGGATCATCGAAATCAATTCTGTCTATCCTAATGGACTTCTTTCCATCGACGGTTCTTATTCCTTCTTTCTCGAAAAAAAAGAAGCCTTTCTTCAAGGACAGTTAGAGCAACAACGATCTCTTGCTTCGAAAGCACGTACGGAAATCGACTGGCTTCGCAGATCTCCCAAAGCGCGCACGACCAAATCGCAAGCCCGCGTGGATAAAGCGCATGAGCTCCTTGAAAATCTCTCCCAGGTGGAAGAAAGAAATCGCCAGAAAAAAGCCCACATCGATTTTTCCGCCAGCGAGCGCGAAACTCGCAAGCTGCTCACCGCCAAAAATCTTTCTAAAAGCATTGGGGGCCGCCTGTTATTTGAGCACCTCGATTTTATTCTCTCCCCCGGCACGCGCATCGGTCTCATGGGACCCAATGGTTCGGGCAAAACCACCCTGCTGAAGATGCTGGCCGATGAAATCACCCCCGACATGGGAACCATCAAAAAGGCCGATAAACTCCAGATCGTCTATTTCGATCAACACCGGATGCAGCTTCCCCTCAACATCACTCTGAAAGAAGCCCTTGCACCCGAAGGCGATTTTGTCACGTTTCGCGGGCAAAAAATCCATGTCAATGGGTGGTGCAAACGGTTTCTGTTTTCTCCTGATATTTTGGATATGCCGCTGGCTAAACTCTCAGGCGGAGAAAGAGCCCGCATTTCGATTGCCCATCTCATGCTCCAAAGCGCAGATATTCTCCTCCTCGATGAACCGACAAACGATCTCGATATCCCCACCCTTGAGACCCTCGAAGAAAGCCTTCTCGAGTTCCCCGGCGCCGTCGTCCTGATCACCCATGATCGGTGCATGATCGATCGCATCTGCAATTCTCAGATCTTGCTCGGTCGCAGCGAAACGCCTGCAGCCCCACTCCCCGAAATCAAACCAGCGCCCCTTAAGTCCGCGCTCACTTACGAAGAGAAAAAAGAATATGAAAAAATCGAGCGAAAAATTGAAAGTCTTGAAGCAGAAATCAAAGAACTTAATCGTCAGCTAGAAAGCCCTGAAAACGCCCACGACCTCGTCCAACTTGAAACGCTTTGCACCCAAGTCAGCCTCGTCGAAGGGCGCATTGAGCAGCTCTATTTACGATGGCACGAGCTCGATCAAAAATCCGCTTCAAGCAAAGGCAGCGCAAACGCCAAGAACGATTCCGGGTCAGAAAATTGAGATGTGAGAATGGCCATGCGCTTTTCGAGAAGCGCCGCATTTTTCTTAAATAGAAAACCTAAGATCTGCTTCAATTTATTAACTCTTGTTTTTCCTGGAATATGATCTGGAGTTTCTGCAATGAATACTCCTAAATACCTCTCGAGATCTTTCCACTCGACTTGGTGAGGTTTTCCGGAATAGTGGGCTTTGATCTCATGAAAAATAAAAGGATTGATCACACTGCCCCGCCCAATCATGAGCGCATCGCACCCCGTTTCCTTTAACATTTTGAGCGCATGATCGACATTCAAGATATCCCCATTGCCCACCAAGGGAATTTTGAGAACGGTTTTGGCTTCCGCGATTAAATCCCATCTCGCAGGCGGGCCGTATCCATCGACTTTGGTGCGCGGATGGAGCGTGATATAGCGAACGCCGCTCTCTTCCGCCGCCTGCAAATTCTCTCGAAAAAGAGAGATATCTTCATACCCCGACCGCATTTTGAGCGTCACTGGGATTTTAACGGCTCTCACCATCGCTTTTGCAACCTCGTGGAGAAACCGCGGCTCTTTTAATAAACTCGACCCCGCTCCTCTCCCCGTCACCGTATTCGAAGGACATCCGCAGTTCAAATCGATCCTTAAGGCTCCTCTTCTTTCGATTTCTTGGGCCATTTCCGCCATGAGTTCGGGTTCTGACCCCATCAATTGCGCGGCCATAGGAATGGGAGAAAGTTCATTCGCCTCATAACTTGCCGCAAGACTGGGAATATGAGGATTTTTAGGAACGCGAAGAAATTCCCTCACAGCCTCATCGAATCCTCCCACGGAGGCCATCGCTTTACGAAAAGGACGATCCCCCACTCCTTCCATCGGAGCGAGAATGAGAAAAGGACAGCCGTCTGCATTTTTAGGAAGAAGGTTCATTTACTTTTTTGATTTGTAATTCTCTGCTATCATCTTACTTTGAGGCAAGAAACATGCGCTATTATCATCATTTAGGTATCCCCACAACGAAACCTCATCCCAAAGAAAAATATATCCCCCACCTTAAAATTTACGTATGGGGATATGATACAAGCGAATACCGCATCGAATGGGTGCGCTATGCACCTGGAGCGGAGAGCCTTTATCACCCGCTTATGATGCGACTTCCTCATGTCGCTTTTACAGTGGATGATCTAACAAAAGAGTTAAAAGGTAAAAAGCTCATTTGGGGACCTCAAGAATCCTTGCCAGGCTTCACTGTAGCCTTCATAGAAGAAAACGAGGCCCCCGTTGAGCTTATCGAAACAAAACTATCTGAGGACGACATACTCAAAATCGTCCAGCAAAGAAGTTAGCTCGCTTGCACTTCGAGAACTTTCGGTTCGCGTGTTTTTTCCTCGATGAGCGTGATGTTAAACTTCGACTGATACGCATCTCTTGGAACAAAGATGATGGTATTCATGTGGGAGTGAGAAAAAAGCATCTGGTCTTTGGCTGCTTTTGCTGAAAAGTCTTGGTCGAGGGATCTGTTTGCTTCAGACGACTTGACTCCATCGACAACAGCTGGAATGAATAACGGCCATAAAAAGATACCCGCTACGCTATATCCAACAGCTCTTCCGACTGTAGAAGTATGGACTTTTTCCGCCACTTCTTCAGATCTTGCAGAAGGAACGCTCATGCGGCTGAGAGAGAACACATAATTCTTATCCGAGTGATTCTCGATGTATAATTGAACCGGCTGATATCCCTCGCCAATCACATCGCGATCCAGAAACTTTTGGCAATCGCTCTTATTGAAAGCCTTCGCCGCGATAACAACATCTCCCTCTGTCGCGGGCGCTCTTTGGATAACTTCAGTGGAGAGATTGCTCAAGGGTGCTGCGTTGTAACTAGCACAACTCGATACTAATATTGATAATAATGTAAGAGAACTAGCGATCTTTAAAAAGTTTACTTTTTTCATAAAATGCTCCTGTTTTTCGAAAACATCATATC
>VFSW01002986.1_pt1 | contig 25429 bp, 24 predicted proteins | sample 5358111 | NCBI WGS metagenome assembly VFSW01 (sample SAMN11554181, study PRJNA540505) | mine drainage metagenome | isolation source: sediment from site ElyBrook_90M | place: USA: Ely Copper Mine, Vershire, VT | collected 2017
CATAAAGACAATCCTCTGAGAGTTTTGCCCTCCGGTAAATCCGGGGCGGTTCAGATCGTATGAATATACCGGCTCGTGATGGTGCCCCGGGAATGGCCCAACAGAGCGGCGATGGTGACCTCTGTAAAACCCAGATCGTGGGCAATGCTCGCGAAACTGTGCCGCAGCAGGTGAGGCGTGATCTTGGCGAACTCGGTTTTCTTGAAAGTCTCGTTCCAGTATTTCGGAAAGCCGATCAGCGGCTTGCCCAACTGAGTTCCTGGGAAGACATAGGGGCCGGCAGTGCTTGAGCGCATCGCCTCCAGCGCGTCGATCACCGAGAGCCCGACCGGACGCGTGGACGCCCCTTCCTTGCTATCGATCAGCCGGAGGCAGCTATTTTCGGCGTCCACCTCCGTCCATTTGAGATTGACGATCTCGCCGCGCCGGCATCCGGTGCAGGCGAGGGTACGGATCATTTTCATCGCCGTCGTCGTGGGCGTGTCTTTCGCGGCGTCGCGGATAATCTCGCCAATCCGGCGGTATTCGGCCTCGGTCAAGCGACGGTCTTTCTTGCCGTCCGCAAAGCGCCGAACGCCATGCACCGGATTTTTGTCGATGATACCGTTCTGAACCGCATAGGTGAAAATGCCCCCCAGCAATCCGACGGCGCGTGTTCCCGTGCCGATGCCGCCCCTAACGATCGCACGCCCCCGGCGCTTCGTTTTCACATCCAGCGCGGTCTTGCCGGCCGCGACATCCTTCATGAATTTGGTCACATCAGCCGAGGTGATATCTTTCACCCGCCGGTTCCCCAGCAGAGGCAGGATGTGACGTTTGACGCGGCTATTGTCGACGAACACGGTAGAGGCCTTCTTTGGGCGCCGCCCCTTTCCCATGATGAGGCCGTTCTCGGAATCCGTCATGTACCGCTCGCAGAGTTCCTTGACTGTGATGGCATGGATGTCGAGCAGCTTCTGCTCAGCCGGATTTTCACCCTGGGCGATTTTGCCTAGAAGGACATGGGCCTCCTTGCGAGCGGTCTCCGGCGTCCATACGCCATGCAGGCCGATGGTGAACCGGCGGCTTCGGCCACCGGACCGGTATTGAACCAGGTAGCTGCGCTTGCCCGATTTGAAGACGCGCAGGCCAAATCCGGGGAGGTCGTCATCCCACAAAAAATAATCCGCTTCACCCGGTTCGGCGGCATCGACGACACGCTTTGTAAGCCGACTCATTTCGTTACCAATCCAAAAAGCGCCGATTCCACGGAAGCACCACGGAAGCAGTAGGAGGAAAATCGTAGCGTATGAGAGGATACCGGTTTCGGAAAAAAATCAAGAATTATTATGTTAAATCAGTGCTCTAGCGTGCTGCGGCGTAGTATCGGATAGAGCCGAAAAACCCGTCCGGCCGGGCTCCGAAGGCAAAGGTCACGCGTTCGAATCGCGCCGGGTCCGCCAATGATTTCAAGGGGGCTTGGGTTAGCCATGTTGCCGTGTGGGTGAGTCTGGTTGTTATTGGCTGGTGCGCATTTAGAACCGCGTTTGGTCACCAGAACAAAATTTGAAATCGGTGGTGGTTTCGTGGCAGGTTGCGGCTATTGGGTACCAATAGCGGGGGCCGTGATCATGATTAAAAAAATCGCCATTGGCTTGGTTGTTCTGCTGGTGCTGCTTGCCGGTGGGGTTTGGTATTTATTTTCGAATTTAGATTCATTCGTGAAATCAGCCATTCAGACCTACGGGTCGCAGGCGACGCAAACCACCGTGAGCGTGGGCAGCGTGGATATTTCGCTGACCTCTGGCCGGGGCACGATTTCGGGCATTACCATTGGTAACCCGGCTGGGTTTGGCTCCGGCAAGGCGGTTTCGGTAGGGGCGGTCACCGTAAAGATTGACCCCAGTTCGGTGCCGGGCAGCGGGCCGATTGTGATCAAGCTGGTGAATATCAGTCAGCCGCAGGTGAATTATGAGGTAGGTCAGGGCGGCAGTAATTTGCAGACCATTCAGCGCAATGTGCAGGCTTATGCTGGTGGCAGCGGAAGCAGCAGTAGCGCTGCTGCCGCGTCGCCGAGTGCCAGCAGCGGCAGCCCGCAGCGCAAAGAGATTATCAGCGATCTAACGATTGATGAGGGGATGGTGACGGCTTCATCGCCGTTGCTGCCGGGCAAGCAGTTGAAGGTGCCGCTGCCGTCGATTCATCTCGCCAATCTGGGCCAGAGCAGCGGTGGGGCCACGGCAGCGCAGATCGGTTCGCAGATTGTGAGCGCGATTACGGAGAAGGCAACTCAGGCAGGATCGGCGGCGATTACCAAAAATTTGAGTGGGGCGGCGTTGAAGGGGCTGGGTGGTGCCGCTGGCGGCGTTTGCGGCGGGGTGTTTAAGGGGTTGTTTGGGGGGTAATTTATTGCCATCGCACAACCGGCGGCCATAGGCCGGGCATCTTCCCCGTCGCTCGCGCCCCGATGTGCATGGCCGGGTCGTGCCCGGCCATGACAGGGGAAGAGCAGAGCGCCTTACGCGGCCCGCTTTGCCACTTCTTCTGGGGCCATGACCACCAGGGCTTCGTAGTCGGCTAGGAGGGCCTCGGTGATTTTGCCGGGGACGAAGTTGTGAGTGCCGATCGCACGGACCGGGGTTACTTCGGCGGCGGTGCCGGCCAGGAAAACTTCGCTGGCTTTGGCTAAATCCTCAACCGGAATATGGCGCTCCACCACCTCGATGCCACGGGCTTTCGCGAGGGCCATCACGGTACGCCGGGTGATGCCATCCAGGAAGCAATCAGGCGTCGGGGTGTGCAGCTTGCCATCGATCACCAGGAAGATGTTGGCCCCGGTGGATTCTCCGATATAGCCGTCCCAGGTCAGCATCAACGCGTCGTCATATCCGGCAGCTTCGGCGGCGTGCTTTGAGAGCGTGCCGATCATGTATAGCCCGGCGGCCTTCGAGGCGGTGGGGGCGGTTTGCGGGTGCGGCCGGCGCCATTCGGCCATGCCGAGGCGAACGCCCTTCAATCGGTCGGCGCCAAAAAAGTTCGGCCATTGCCAGCAGGCAACCATCAGATGAATTTTTGTTTGTTGTGCCGACACGGCCAACTGCTCCGAACCACGCCAAGCGAGCGGGCGGACATAGGCGTCGGTGAGGTGATTAGCGGCCAGCACCTGGTTACAGGCGTCGTTGATCTGGCCGGCGGTGAAGGGAATCTCGAACCCCAGCAGTCTGCCGGAATTGATCAGGCGCTCAGTGTGGGCTGCAAGTTTGAAGATGTTGCCGGCATAGGCGCGCTCACCTTCGAATACTGCCGAGGCGTAGTGCAAACCGTGGGAGAGGACGTGCAGCTTGGCATCACGCCAGGGGATCATGTGACCGTCCCACCAGATCGTGCCGTCGCGGTCGTCAAACGGGATAAGCGCCATTACCCAAAACTCCAAATTGTTACGCTGGGCAACAAACCCAACATCAGATATAGTCTTTATGACAATTTAAACTTGCTTATAAGTCAGTATCTATGACTTAGATGCGCCTGAAAATACGAGGATATTGCGAAGCTGCCATGCAAGACCATCCCCAGCACCTAAGTGCGATTAAAACCGATATCGGGTCCACCAGCCATGGTATGGCTGGAGCCGGACTGCTGTTTTTGCGGGAGGAGGAGTTTCGCACGGCGCAGGATACTCTATTTTTCGCGATGCGGGACCTTAACACCGCCCCGGACGCCATGCTGGCGGAGTTAGGGTTTGGCCGGGCGCATCACCGTTGCCTGCATTGGGTTGGTCGGCGCCCGGACTTAAAAGTGGGGGATTTGCTGGATATTTTGGCAATTACTAAGCAAAGCTTGGCGCGTGTGCTGGGGCCGTTGATTCAGCAGGGCTATGTTTTGCAGGTGAAAGGCAAAACCGACCGCCGCCAGCGTTTGCTTACGTTGTCGGAAAAAGGTGTGGCATTGGAACGCAAACTGTTTGAAATTCAACGTGAGCGGTTGGCGGGGGCCTATCGCGAAGCCGGTGGGCCGGCGGTGGATGGGTTCCGCCGGGTGCTGCGCGGCATGACCAAAGAGCAAGGACGAAAATATCTTGATGACATGGAAGCCGCGCGTGCCAAAGGGTCCCGCGCGCCGGTTTAAGCGGTGACCGATACCGCCCACATACTGCTGGTTGACGATGACGAGCGACTGCGGTCGCTGTTAAGCCGGTTTTTGGTGGAGCAGGGCTACCGGGTTACCATCGCGGTCAGTGCCGCCGATGCGCGGGATAAATTACGCTTTCTCGATTTCGACCTGATGGTGCTGGACGTGATGATGCCGGGGGAAACCGGCCTGTCACTCACTGAAGACTTACGCGGCGACCGGGCACCGACCATGCCAATTTTACTGCTCACGGCCCGTGGTGCACCCGAGGATGTGGTGGCCGGGTTTGAGGCGGGGGCCGATGATTACCTTGGCAAGCCGTTTGACCCGCGGGTGCTGCTGGTGCGCATCCGCGCCATGCTGCGCCGGGCCACGCCGCCGCCCTCGTCGGTGGGGCCGCTGCAACTGGGTGAGGCGAGTTTTGACGCGGCCCGGGCTGAATTGGTGATGCCGAATGGCCGCATACGGCTGACCGGGGCGGAGCTGGCGCTGCTGGTGGCGTTCGCGGCGCGGCCGCATGAGATATTGTCGCGTGAGGCGCTGGCGGCTGTGCTGGAAATGGACGAGGCCAGCGAGCGGGCGATTGATGTGCAGGTGACCAGGTTACGGCGTAAAATTGAGCCGGACCCGCGCGAGCCGCGGTTTCTGCATACGGTGCGCGGCAAGGGCTATATTCTCAAGCCGGGACCATGAAAGCGGAACCATGAAGTTTCGCCCGGGCGGGTTTTCGTTTGATACGGTGTTGCGGAAGTTTCTGCCGCGAAGCCTGCTGGGGCGTTCGTTACTAACCGTACTGATCCCGCTGGTGTTGTTGCAGGCGGTGGCGCTGGAAATATTCTACGGCAGTCATTTAAACGAACTCTCGCGGCGGTTGGCGGGGGGGGTCGCCGGTGAGGTGGGGTTTGTGATCGATGAGATCGACCGAGCGCCCAGCACCCGTGTGATGGTGATCCAGCAGGCTGAACGGCATTTTTTGTTCCATATTGCCTATCTGCCGGGCGAGACGTTGAAACATTTGCCGCCCCCCGATGCACCTGGGCCCGTGGATGATGACCTTGCTTCCGGTCTTGCCCATGATTTGCATCGCAGGTTTAGTGTGGCCTGGAATACCTCGCCGGACCATATCCGGGTCAACGTTCAAATGCCTGATGGTGTGATCAGCATCGATGTGCCGCGTAAACGGCTTTATATCGGCGGGTTCTATTTGTTCCTGGCTTGGTTGATCGGCACCGCGTTGATTGTGTTTGGTGTGGCGGCAATGTTCTTGCGTAATCAGGTCCGCGGTATTGCCCGCTTGGCGCGGGCGGCCGAGGCTTTTGGCATGGGGCGCGACTACGGGCCGATCAAACCTGAAGGTGCCATCGAGGTGCGCCGTGCCGCCACGGCTTTTAACCGTATGCAGGAGCGGCTGCGGCGCTTTTTGGAGCAGCGCACCACCATGCTGGCGGGGGTGAGCCATGATTTGCGCACCCCCTTGACCCGCCTGCGCCTGGCGCTGGCCATGATGGAGGAAACCCCCTCAGGCGATTTGGCCGGGATGACCGGCGATATTGAGGAAATGGAAAAACTGATCAGCATGTACCTCGCCTTTGCTCGTGGTGAAGGCTCAGAACAGGCCGCCCCGACTGACGTGGCATTGCTGCTGGAGGATATCGCCGCCGCCGCCCGCCGCGCCGGAGCACAAATAACATGCACCACACCTGATAGTTTGTTTGTCACCCTGCGGCCTGAAGCGATGCGCCGGGCGATTAATAACCTCATCGACAACGCCCGTCGCCACGCCAACAACATCGTGCTCACTGCCGCTGAACGTGGCGAGCGTGCCATCACCATCATCATTGACGACGACGGCCCAGGCATCCCGCCGGCGCAGCGCGACTTCCTGTTCCGGCCATTTGAGTCAAACGCCCCCGGCGGCATCGGGCTTGGCCTTGCCATTGCCCGCGACATTATCGGTGCGCATGGCGGCAACATCCACCTTACCGACAGCCCTCTGGGTGGCCTGCGCGCTGTGGTGGAGTTGCCTGTTTAGGGGGCAGAGATTTTGGTCGTACGCGCTCTTAAACCGCTTCCTCCAACGCGGCTTCAGCGGCGAGCCAGGCCGCTTCGGCGGTGCTGGTTTCGCGTTTGATGGTGGCGATGCGTTGATTGATGTAGGTGAGGTCTTTGGCTTTGCCCGCTGCGTAGATGTTGGGGTCGGCGAGTTTTTGCTCCAGCAGAGCGCGTTCGGCGTTAAGTTTGTTGATGCGGTGTTCGGCGTCTTTGACAGCCTGGCGGAGTGGCGCCAGCGCGGCGCGGGCTTCGGCTTTCTCGCGTTTATTGTTTTTGTCGTTGGCTTTTTTGGGGTTGGCATGGTCGTGGTTGCGGGTGCCGTGGCCAGAGCTTGGGCTGCCTTCGGTAATGGATTTGCTGTAGGATTCCAAATCGCCCTCCAGTGCCGTCACCTTGCCCCCTGCCACCAGCAACAGCCGGTCTGCCACCAAATCCACCAAATAAGGATCGTGCGAAATCAGCAGCACAGCGCCTTCAAATTCCGCCAGCGCCTTCACCAGCGCATCTCGCGCATCAATATCCAAATGGTTGGTCGGCTCATCCAAAATCAGCAGATGCGGGGCATCGCGGGTCGCCAGCGCCAGCAGCAGCCGGGCACGCTCACCACCCGACATGGCGGATACTTTGGTATTCACCCGGTCAGCATCCAGCCCAAACCGCGCCGCCTGGGCACGCACTTGCGGTGGCGTGGCCTTGGGGAGTGCGCGCGACAAATGCTCATAAGGGGTTTCGCCCGCGACGAGGTCTTCCTCCTGGTGCTGAGCGAAGTAGCCGACGCGCAAATTGCCGGTACGGAACTGCCGGCCTGAGAGCGGCTCCAACCGGCCGGCCAGAAGCTTGGCGAGGGTGGATTTGCCGTTGCCATTGGTGCCGAGCAGCGCGATGCGGTCTTCCATATCGATGCGAAGTGACACGCCCGAGAGGATGGCCTTGCCGTTGTAGCCGATATTGACGTTATCGAGACTTAACATCGGCGGAGCGAGTTTGTTGGGTTCAGGGAAGGCAAAGCGGGTCACTTGGTCTTCCACCACGCTCTCAATTTGCGGCATCTTTTCCAGGGCTTTGAGGCGGCTTTGGGCTTGCCGGGCTTTGGAGGCTTTGGCGCGGAAGCGGTCCACGAAGCTTTGCATGTGCGCGCGGGCTTCGGCGGCTTTTTCGGCAGCGCGGCCTTGCTGCAGAGCTTTTTCGGTTTTGATGCGGATGAATTCGGCAAACCCGCCGGGGGTGAGGGTGAGCTTGCCTTTATCCAGATGCGCGATGGCTTCAACGGCGCGGTCGAGCAACTGACGGTCATGGCTGACCAGCAGCACGGCGCCGGGGAATTTGCTTAAATATTGCTCCAGCCAGAGGGTCGCCTCCAAATCCAGATGGTTGGTTGGTTCGTCCAGCAGCAACAAGTCGGGGGCGGAAAACAACACGGCGGCCAGCGCCACGCGCATCCGCCAGCCGCCCGAGAAGCTGCTCATCGGGCGCGACTGCCATTCAGTGTTAAAGCCGAGGCCCGAAAGGATAGCGGCGGCGCGGGCTGGGGCGGCGTCAGCCTGGATGGTTACTAAACGGTCGTGAATCTCCGCCACCCGCGCGGGGTCCACATGCGGGTCCTCGGCAGCGGTGAGCAGCTCAGTGCGCTCGACATCGGCTTTCAACACCACTTCGAGCGGGCTGATGGGGCCGCTGGGGGCTTCCTGCGCCACATAGCCAAGCCGGGTGCGGGCGCCCTGGCGGATGGTGCCGCCATCGACATGCAATTCGCCGGAGATAAGTTTGAGCAGCGTGGATTTGCCGGCGCCATTGCGGCCAATCAGCCCGACACGGCGGCCAGGGTCCACCATCAGGCTGGCGTGGTCCAGCAAGGTGCGGCCGGCGATGCTGTAGGAGACGTTGTCAAGGATCAGGAGGCTCATAGCCGTTCCTGTAGCCTTAACCCTGGGGGGTTGCCCACCCCGCATGACCTATAAAAGCCATGCCCCAGATGAAGGCCTGGCCGGGGAAAGCCTTTGACCTGATGGAAGCGACGCTGGCATAAGGCAGCAGCAAAATGGGAATTTAGGAATGCTGCTTGCGCCTGGCTCTGAGATGATAACCCGCGACAGGTTGATCAATACGCGCTGGGTTTGGGCGGAACTGCATAGGCCATCGTTGACGAAGTCGTTTTACTTTGGTGCAGACGGGCTGATTAAGGTCTGGCTGTCAGATAATGAAAAAAGCTGGGCGATCGATAGCGGAATTGTCAAAATTTATAATAATGCCGGCGCGGTGATGTGGGCGTTTGAGATTGTGCTGTGCCTGGACGGCCGACTGACGATGATCAGTAAGTCGCCGCGGCACTCACCGTGGGAGACCTATTATTGCCTGACCGAATATGCCGCCGAGGCAGGGGCGCAGACCGCAGACGCCGAATTTGTGCCTGAGGATGGTGGAAGCGGTGGCGGTACTGAAGGTGTGCGGCTGGTCATATGGGATTTGGATGACACCTTCTGGCAGGGCACCATCTCGGAAGGTGAGGTGCGTATCATTGATGATCATGTGGCGATGATATTGGAGCTTACCAATCGCGGCATCATCAATTCAATTTGCTCAAAAAATGATTTTGATGTGGCGAAGGCGAAGCTGGAAGCGCTGGGCATATGGGACTATTTCGTGTTCCCGGAAATTGCCTGGCAGCCGAAGGGGGCGATGGTTAAAAATATTATCCGCAATGTGCAACTGCGTCCTGAGACAGTGATGTTCATTGATGATAACGAGACCAATTTGAACGAGGCGAAGTATTATCTGCCGAAGTTGCAGGTAGCCGAGCCAGGTTTTATTAAGGAGCTGTTGGCCGACCCGCGTTTTGCCGGTAAGCTGGACCCCTCAGCCACCCGCCTTGCGCGTTACAAGGTTTTGGAAACCAAGCAAGTTGAGAAGGCTGCGGCTGCCGGAGACAACACAAAATTTTTGCGCGATAGTGAAATTAGGGTGAGTTTTCATACCGATATTCTTGAGCAGTTTCCGCGCATCCATGAATTGGTGAACCGCACCAACCAGCTTAACTTCACCAAAAACCGTTGGCCGGAGGATATTGAAGCCGCCCGCGAGGTGTTTTTGCAGGAGGAAACCAGGTTTGGCGGCCATAGCGGTTATGTGAAAGTGGCCGACCGCTATGGTAAGTACGGAATTTGCGGATTTTATTCGATCCAGCAGGAAGATTCGCAACATTTCCTGTTCTCCTGCCGCTCGATGAATATGGGGGTTGAGCAATATGTATGGGCCCGACTGAACCGGCCGTTTGTGCGGGTGAGTGGCAGCGTGATTTCGGATTTGGATGCGCCGGTGGATTGGGTTTCGGTGGTGGATGATGCCGATGCCGATATGGTTCCTGCTGCCTATGATTTCAGGAAACGCCTGAAATTATGTATTCGTGGCGCGTGCGATATGTCGATGCTGTCAAACTTTTTGCGGGTGCAGGTTGATACGCTTGAAGAACTGACATTTGCGTATCAGGGCTGGGAGATTTGCGCGTTGCCGCGCATCGTGGCGCTGCATGACGATTTACAAAAACTTGAGAACCAGGAGATTGTGGCAAAACTACCAGGCCTGCCGCCCGGACGTTTTGATTCTGATATCAATGTGGGAACTTGTGATGTTTATGTGATGTCATTTTCGCAGGAGACCTTTCAGGGGCAGTATAAACACCGGCGAACCGGCATGATTATGCCGATGGGGCACTTCAGCTTGGGGCACTGGCTGGACCAGAAGCTGGATTATACCAAGTTGAGTTACGACGATATATTATCGCACGGCGTGCAGAATGTCTCACGTGAACAGTGGGCTTTTTTGGCCAGTGACTTTGATTTTATGGGCGGCTTTAACCCGCTGCAGTTTGGCACCGATTTAGCGCAGGTTTTTGCGAAGCTCACCGGCATGGGTAAACACGTGATTATCGTCGGTCTCAATGAAATTGTGGGCCATAATAAACCGATGCTTGAGGTGTTCAGCAAGGTAAACCGGATTGTGATTCCAATGGCGCGGGCCGCCGGGTTCGATTACATCGACATCAACCAGTTGGTGCATAGCGAGGAAGACCTGACGCCAGACGCTGGGGGGTCGCATTACTCGCGCGAGACCTATTATAAGTTGTCGCAAATTATTCTTGGTCTTATCAAAAATAAGACGGTGATCTCCGAAGCGGCATAGGGCCGGCGGTTTTAACCGGGTTGGGTTCGCGAATGCCTCCAGGGATGCTTGTTGGCCGGCCTGCCCGTCCTGGGGGTTGCTCACCCCGCTTGGCCCCGCTATGCCGCGCCCAAGTTCAAAAAACATTTCAACTCACAAAAAGGTATTTATCATGGCTGTCGAACGCACCCTCTCGATTATTAAACCTGACGCAACCCGCCGTAACCTGACCGGCAAGATCAACGCTAAATTTGAGACAGCGGGGCTGTCCATTGTGGCGTCTCGCCGGGTTCATCTGACCAAGGCGCAGGCCGAGAGCTTTTATGCCGTCCACAGCCACCGGCCGTTTTTCAATGACCTGGTGAGCTTTATGATCTCTGGCCCGGTGGTGGCGCAGGTTCTGGAAGGCGAGAACGCCGTACTGAAAAACCGTGAAATCATGGGTGCGACCGACCCGAAGAAGGCCGATGCCGGGACCATCCGGGCTGAATTTGCTGAGTCCATTGAAGCGAACTCCGTGCATGGCTCAGACGCCCCGGAAGCTGCTGCTCAGGAAATTTCATTCTTTTTTGCCGGAATTGATATCGTATCCTGAATTATTGGTCGCAATATTTTTTTAAGCGGGGGCTTGCACCGGCGTTGTGCGCCGGTGCAGCTTTCTGTCACATTTTTGAGCGTTGCACTGTGCTTAGGTTTGTAATCATCTGGCGTTCTGCCTTAGGCAGACGAGGATGACAGAGCGGATGAATTTATCAGTCTTTATAGCGAGGTTATGGCCTGCTTGCATGGGTAAGTCGGCGGCTATTATTTTATTTGTTCTCTGTGCGCTGCCGGTTTGCATGATGACGGCGTTGATCACACCGCCGGGCCAATCACCCGATGAGATACCCCATACAGCACGTGCGTTGGGGTTACTGCACGGCGCCATTCTGGGCGTTCGCAAAGAGGTGGTTGCGGTCCATTCTGTGACCTGATTTGAGATGGCCAATGACCGGCTCGACTGCTGAGCGTCGGCGGAGCTCTCGTTTGATCTTGTCGGTGACACCTCGTTTCTGGCCGGAGGTGAACACGCTCAGGCCCCGGCCTTTGGGCGCGTTATGGCCGCGGTATCCGGCATCGGCGATGACGCGTTGCAGGCTGACGCCGATTTGCCGGGTGATGTCTGGGACCACCTTGGCCAGCGTGTGGCCGTCATAGGGGTTGCCCGGCAATGCCGCAACATGGGCAACGAACTGGCCGCCCCTGCAGCGTTGGATTGGTGTGGCAACCGAGACTTTGACGCCGAATTCATAAGGTCTGTGGGCCTTGCCCTTGCCGATGCACTCCACCTCCGGTGCGTGCAGGCTGAAAATTTTCTGGCCGCGCTGCTTGGGCTGTTGCGCATGCACGCGCGCGGCGAGCGCCCGGTTGGCACGTTTGAATTGCTTGGCGTGGCGGACCAGGTGCTCGCGCGCGCGGAACAAAAGTTTGGCGTCGGTTGGGTGGGCAATCGCCTTTGGCTGCACGGTGGTGTCGACGATCACGCGGGTAAAGTCCGCCGGCTTGGCGGCACCCGTGCGCGTTGCCGCGGCCAGACTTTCTTGCAGCAGTGCTACCAGCCGATCCTCGGCCATGCGCTGGCGCCAGCGGGTCATCGAGGAGCGGTCAAACGGCGGCTTGTGGCAGAAGAATTCCTGGCCGCAGAAATATTGATAATACGGGTTCTCCAGCCAGCGGGTCGCTTAAGGCTTCATCGGAAAGATCGTGCATGGGCTTGAGGATTTCCCAACCCGCCATCAGCCGCGTCGGTAACGGCGCCGCCCCGACTGGTCGGTATAAACGGCGCCGAGTTGCTGGCTGGGAAAGTCCCAATCGATGGTCCACGCCAATTTGGCGAGCGCGTGTCCCGTGTCGATGATCTGATCCAACCGTGACTGCAAAAGGTCATGCTGGCCGCTATGGCGAGGTTCCTTTGGTCGCATTCATGTCCCCAAAAACGTTCCAAAGGCAGAGAATCACAACACGCCGCGCCGAATCAAATTGCCAGAAAAAGTCAGAAAACACGACGTTTCTGGCAATCCAAACAGCACCAAAACATTAGATTCCAAAAGTAGTTCAGATGGTTACGCGTTCTTCACGGGCGACTTGTTATTTGATTTATAGTGCGTTAGAGCGTCTGGAACATGCCGCCTGAGACTTCAGCGCCCCAGCGAGCCCATCATCTCGGTCCATTCGCGTTTAGATAGCCCGCTGCCGGGCTGCTCCACCTGTTCGCCGGCCAGCATGCGCTTGATGATCTCCAGCATTTTGGCAGAGAAGGTCACTGCGCCCAGGCGATAGTCGCTAAAGGCGCCGAAGCTCAGCGGTACCCAGGCTTTTACCGTCTCCAACATCGCCTCCGCATACACCCGGATTTCATATTGCGCGTGGGAGTCGGCGCGCAAGCGCAGGAAGTGGAAAAGGTTATGCAAGTCCGTCTTCCAGTACCATTGCGTGTAGGTATTTAGCGTCAGGTTCATGCGGGCGAGTTCGCGGGCCAGGCCGTATTTTGTTTCGTCCAGCATGTCCTCGTAATTAGCGTAAGTCTGCTCGGCATCGCGGCGCAATATGTTCAGCACCTCGGCGGCGGCATCGCCTTCCAGCACCGCGCCCCTTCCTTGCCGGTTGTCGGCGGACTGCACGGCCAGGTTCTCCGGCGCTGGAATGTAGAATTCCTTGTCTAGGATAGAGTAGCGGGCGGAATATTCGTTCACGTTGGCGGTGCGGTGGCGAATCCACTGCCTAGCCACAAAAATCGGCAGTTTGACGTGGTATTTGATCTCGCACATCTCAAAGGGTGTGGAATGGTAATGCCGCATCAAATAGCGGATCAGCCCCTCATCCTCGGTGGTTTTGCGGGTGCCCCTCCCGTAGGAGACTCGGGCAGCCTGCACCACGGCGGCGTCATCGCCCATATAATCCACCACCCTTATGAAGCCGTGGTCCAGCACCGGCATGGCGGTGAACAGCATGGCGTCCAGCGCGGCAACGCTGGGGCGCAGCGTGGTGGATTGGTTGGCGCGGGCGGCCGCGATCTCGGCGGATTGCTCAGGTGAGAGGGTCATAGGTTTCTCTCTTTCATATCTCGGCGCAATTGCCTATATTGGTTTTGTTGGTTCTCCAACTATGGCGATAAACGGCACGTGGAATAAACGTTGTGGACCCGGGGGCAGTACCCGGCATCTCCATATAGTTTTGACCGGCCTGGTTCAGACTACGCGGCTTTGCCGCTTCGTCGTCAGGGCGGTTAGGGCTTGTGCGGGGATGAAACAGACTCGACACGCGTGGTAAAGACCTGCTTTTTGCTCGGCATTGTACCGCCGTTATCGGGCTATATTATAAATGCAAACGATAACAACGTAGCATTCGCGGTCGCTGCCTAAACAGCAGCTAAGCGCGGTCCGGGGGGTACCGGGCAACAGAAACCCCCCACTTTTCCTGGCGGTTGAAAATTATACCCCAGTGGCCCTTTGGCGGCGGTTTCTATGCTTCCGGTGCTCACGTTGCCGCGGTGAATGCGCGCTATTTGCGCGATCCGCACGTTGCGCTCCGGTTCTCGAAACCGCCACCAACTGGCTCAGCGGAGCGAATTTTGGACAGCCAACGCTTTGGCGGGGTGTCGTGATTGTGTGTTGGGAACGAGGGGCAAATTGGATATACTTGTTTTGGTTATAAAAAACGGATCATAAGGAAACGACGATGTCTGATGCTGTGCATGTGTTTGCCCATGTTGTTGCTGCACCCGGGAAAGCGGATGAGTTGCGGGCGGTATTGAAGGAGTTGGTTAGAGCCACCCATACGGAACCTGGGGTTAAAATGTATGTATTGCATGAGGAGCCCAAAAATCCGGGGAGTTTTCATGTGTTTGAGATTTATGAAAATCAGGCGGCGGCGGACTCCCATATGAAATCTCCGCATCTTGCGGCGGCCTTCGCCAAGGCGGGGGCGTTATTGGGGGCGGCGCCAAGTATTATTGAAACTAAAGCAATTGCCGGGCACTGAGCATTCAACCCAAAAAAAAGGCGGCACCGAAGTGCCGCCAAGTTTAGGGAGGAAACGTCCAAGAAAGCAGCAGAGCCAAGCTCATGCTGCAGTGCATTATGTACGATATTGCCTCTGATTTGTGCAAGCATAATTACACAATGCTGCAATGCTGTAAGTGGTGTTAGGCGGGCAGGATAACAATCACTGCTGCCTGGGCGGCAATACCCTCACCGCGGCCAGTGAAGCCCAGGCGCTCTGAGGTGGTGGCCTTTACTGAGATGAGGTCAATTGAAACGCCGAGCAATTCTGCGAGTCGCGCGCGCATGGCCGGGGCGTGTGGGGTAATTTTTGGCTGCTCGCAGATGATGGTGATGTCAGCGTTGGAGAGGACGCCGCCGCGAGCCTTGATCCGTTCAGCGGCGTGGCGGAGGAATTTGGCACTGTCGGCGTCTTTCCAGGTGGCCTCGGAGGGTGGGAAATGTCGGCCAATGTCGCCTTCTGCCAGGGCGCCGTAAATTGCGTCGCACAGGGCATGGATGCCGACGTCTGCGTCGGAATGGCCGGCGAGCCCTCTCTCGAACGGGATATTAACGCCGCAAATGATCATCGGGCGGCCGGTTTCCATGGCGTGAACGTCGAACCCGGTGCCGATTCGGGGGACCATCTGGCCGCCTAATATGTTTTGCACGCGTGAAAAATCCTCATGGTAGGTGATTTTGATGTTTTGCTCAGTACCGGGAACCAGTGCCACCGGGAGGTTGACAGCTTCCAGCAAAGCGGCGTCATCCGTGGCGATGGTGCCTTTGGCGTGCTGATGCAACCGTAAGATGGTGGCGTATCGGAAGGCTTGCGGGGTTTGGGCGCGGAACAGACCAGCGCGGGGGACAGTCTCGATAATCACACCGTCGCTGCCGCGTTTTAGGGTGTCTGAAACCGGGACGGCGGGGATCGCGCCTTCATGGGTTTTGAGGGCAGTGAGCAGAGCCTCAACGGTGCCGGTGGGGATGAGCGGGCGGGCGGCATCGTGAATCAGCACGATATCTGGGGCATGGGCGCTTAAAGCTTCCAGGCCGTTGCGCACAGAATCCTGCCGCTCGGCACCGCCGGGAACAATGGGTAAATGAGGCAAACCCGCCAAAGCTGGGCCGATCAATGCGGCGTCCCCCACCGGTTGCAGAAGGTCAATATGGCCTAGCAATGCCTCGGCGGCATGACGGATGACAGGTTTACCGTTCAGGTGCAGCACCTGCTTGGGGGTGCTGCCGCCGAAACGTGAGCCGGTGCCGCCGGCGACCAGGATCGCGGAAAGTTTCATGCGCCAGTGATGTGACGACCAGCGGCATTGTCGTCAACTATGTGTCAGGGTGATTGCGTGCCGCGCTCGGGACGGGTAGTTTGCACAAATCATGAGCAATAGTTTCTCTTCTCTCATTAAACCGATCTCGATCGGAACCGGCCCGAAGGCTGTGAGGCTGGATCAGCCGGTTATTTTGGCACCTTTGTCGGGGGTAACCGACTTGCCGTTTCGGGCCTTGGCGAAGTCGATGGGCGCCCCTTTGGTGGTCTCGGAGATGATTGCGAGCTGGGCGATGGTGCGCGAAAACCGCAATACCATGCGGATGGCGGAGGTTGTTTCAGGCGGCGGGCCGTCTTCGGTGCAGTTGGCCGGGTGTGAACCCGAGGCGATGGCCGAGGCGGCACGGATTGCCGTGGGGCAGGGCGCTGACCTCATCGATATTAATTTTGGCTGCCCGGTTAAAAAAGTGGCGATTGGGCAAACCGCAGGCTCGGCGTTGATGCGCGATGAGATTTTGGCCGAGAAGATTTTGGCTGCTACCGTAAGGGCGGTGGACGTGCCGGTGACGCTGAAAATGCGGATGGGCTGGGATTTGCAGAGCCTGAACGCACCGAGACTGGCAAAAATTGCCGAAGACTCCGGGATTGCGATGGTGACCGTGCATGGCCGCACGCGCCAGCAGTTTTATGAGGGTGTGGCGGATTGGGATTTTGTGGCGCAAGTGAAGGATGCCGTGAAAATTCCGATCATCGTCAATGGCGATATCACCAGCATCGAGAAAGCGGTGGCCGCGCTGCACCGTAGCCACGCCGATGGCGTGATGATCGGGCGCGGGTCCTACGGGCGACCCTGGTTTTTAGCGCAGGTGGCGCATTATCTGGTCGCTGGCGAGCGGTTGGCCGACCCCGATCTGGCCACTCAAAAACAAATTATGCTGCGCCATTACGAGGCCATCCGGTCGCATTTTGGGGAAAATGCCGGGGTGCGTTTGGCGCGGAAGCATCTGGCCTGGTACTCGCACGGGCTGCATGGTTCGGCAGCGTTTCGGGCGCAGATGAACCGGTTGGATAATGCCCGAGAGGTAATGGCTTTGATTGATGCGTTTTATGATCCGTTGATTGCCTCGGGCTTTGTGCGGCAGTCCGATGTGCATCTGGCGATGGCGGCATGAGCGGGTTGCGGCGGGCCTTTGGTATGGTGCGGCGGTCGTCGCCGCCGAAGACTGTTGTGAAGGTGGATCATGCGCAGATCCTCGGAGCGTTGCCGGTTGCGGTGGTGATGCTGAATGAGAATGATGCGTTTTGTTTTGTAAATTATGCGGCCGAGGAGTTTTTTGGCTCGTCAAGCGCTTTGCTGGTGGACCAGGCGCTGAGCGAGATATTGCCAGCGGATCATCCGGTTTTTTTACTGATCGAACGGGCCCGACGTGATGGCTTGACCGTCGCCGAGCATGACATGGTGCTTGAAGGCCCACGCCTGACGCGCCGGGGGACCTCGGTGCAAGTGGCGCCGCTGGCGGAAGTGGCAGGGCATGTGGTGCTGACCTTGCAGGATAGCTCCGCGGCACGGGCGCTGGACCAGCAGATGTCGGCGCGTAATGCGGCCCGCAGCATCACGGGCATGGCGGCGATTTTGGCGCATGAGGTGAAAAATCCACTCTCAGGGATTCGCGGGGCCGCGCAATTACTGGAAACCAGTGCCCCGGCGGCAGACCGTGAACTGGCGGTACTGATCCGCGACGAGGCCGACCGTATCCGCGCCATGGTTGAGCGGATGGAGACGTTTGGCGAGAAAAAATTGCAGCGTGATGCTGTGAATATTCACCGGGTGCTGGAGCATGTGCGTAAGCTGGCGGGTTCAGGTTTCGCGGCGCGGATTAAATTTATTGAGACCTATGACCCTTCGTTGCCGCATGTGCATGGCAACCGCGACCAACTGATTCAGGTGTTATTGAATCTGGTGAAAAATGCAGCGGAATCAATTGCCAGCATGGATCGGTCTGATGGAGAAATTCATCTCGCGACCGGGTTTCAGCATGGGGTGAGATTGTCGGCGGCCTCCAAGCGTGGGCGTGCGAATTTGCCGTTATTTGTATCGGTGCGCGATAACGGGCCGGGGATACCTGATGATATTCGCAGGCATTTATTTGAACCCTTTATCAGCACCAAAGCCACTGGCAGCGGGCTAGGCTTGGCGCTGGTGGCCAAAATCGTCGCTGACCATGGTGGGTTGATCGATGTTGATAGCCGGCCTGGCCGGACGGAGTTTCGGATTAATCTGCCAGTATTTGAAGAACCATCTGAGAGTGAGCATTCATGACGACGCTGCCGACCATTCTGATCGCCGATGACGATCGCTCGATCCGCACCGTGTTGACGCAGGCGCTGGGGCGCTCGGGCTATCAGGTGCGGGCCACCGCTTCCGCCGCCACGCTCTGGCGCTGGGTGGAGGATGGCGAGGGCGACCTTGTGATTACCGATGTGATCATGCCGGATGAAAACGGACTGGATCTGGTGCCGCGGATCCGCCGCATCAGGCCGGAATTAGCGGTGATTGTGATGAGTGCGCAATCCACCTTGACCACCGCTGTGCAGGCAACCCAGCGCGGCGCATTTGATTATCTGCCGAAACCGTTTGACCTTGCTGATTTGCTGGCAGTGGTGGACCGGGCGATCAAGCAGCCGCTGCAAAATGCTATAGCGGTTGAAGCGCCGAAAAACCCTGATGAGGCGTTGCCGCTGATTGGCCGCAGCCCGGCAATGCAGGAAATTTATCGGATTATCGCGCGGCTCACCACCACTGATTTAACAGTGATGGTGAACGGCGAGAGCGGAGCGGGTAAGGAATTGGTAGCGCGGGCGTTGCATGATTATGGCCGCCGCAGGGCCGGGCCGTTCGTTGCGATCAATATGGCGGCGATCCCGCGCGAGTTGATAGAGAGCGAGTTGTTTGGGCACGAACGTGGTGCCTTTACCGGGGCTACAAACCGGCATGTGGGACGTTTTGAGCAGGCGAACGGCGGGACTTTGTTCCTCGATGAAATAGGCGACATGCCGCCGGAGGCACAAACGCGATTGCTGCGGGTGTTGCAGGAAGGCGAGTTTACCACCGTCGGTGGACGTCAGCCGATCCGGGCGAATGCGCGCATTGTGGCGGCAACCCATCGGGATTTGCGGGCGTTGATTCGCAGCGGGCAATTCCGCGAGGATTTGTTTTATCGTTTGAACGTGGTGCCGATCAGGTTGCCGCCGCTGCGTGAGCGGGCCGATGATATCCCTGTGTTGGCCCAGCATTTTTTGAATAAGGCAGCGGCTGAGGGGTTGCCGGTGAAAACGCTGGACCAGGGCGCTATGGCGATGCTCTCGGCGTATCGGTGGCCGGGAAATGTCCGCGAGTTGGAGAATTTAATCCGTAGGTTGGCGGCGTTGGTGCCGCAGTCGGTGATCACGGAAGCGATTCTGGCACCAGAACTGGCCGATTATGTGGCCGCCGAAGAAGCGGCGGCCCCGGTGAAGGGTGATGAAACCGACACTATGGCAACGGTGGTTGAGCGCCATGTGAACCGCCTGCTGGCGGCGATCCGGGAAAGTGGCGAAGAAGGCGTGTTGTATGAACGGGCTCTCGCGGAACTGGAGCGACCGTTGATCCGGATGACTTTGGCGGAGACCCGTGGCAACCAGATACGGGCGGCGGCGTTGTTGGGGTTGAATCGCAATACGCTGCGTAAAAAAATTCGTGAACATGGTATTGGTGTGCAGCGCCGTGTTGGATAGAGCGTTCTGAATGTTTGGCTACCAGGCGGTATTATGGATATGGCACTCGCTTTTATGGCTGTTCTGGGTCGTTTCACAATTCACGCATGTGCTGTGATGGTTTAACGTGAGCTTATCAGCCGAATTGGATACTGATTTGGCCAAGCGGCCATGGGCGACCAGGGCGCTAGATATCGCGCTGGGCCGGGTTTCAACATTGCTGTTGGCCTCGATAGCGTTGCTGCTGGGGATTGCAACATTTGCGATTTTGGCTGGCCGGGTAAAGCTGGGCGTGCATTCGTCGGTGGCGATTGGCTTGTCGGTGGCGGATTTTGCGGCACTCTTGCTACTAATTATCATTTTGGTGGGCCGTGTCACGCGGGTGGTGCTGGAGCGAAGGCAGGGTGCGGCCGGGGCCCGGCTGCATGTTCGTCTGGTATTGTTATTTGGCGGTGTGGCCGCGGTGCCGGCCATTTTGGTGGCGGTATTTGCCACGGTGTTTTTCAATATTGGAATTCAGGCGTGGTTCAATGCGCGGGTACAGACCGCGCTCGATGAGAGCAACCAGGTCGCACAAGGGTATTTGGCGGAGCATACCAATGACATCAGGCTCGATGCGTTGGCGATTGCGAATGACCTCTCGCAGAACGGGACGATTTTTTATGGCGATGCCACCGGCTTTGCGAATTTTTTGGTGCAGCAGACCGCCACCCGCGGCTTGACGCAGGCGGTGATCTTTGAGCCGGTGACCGGGCAGGTGATTGCCTCGGCGGGGTTGCTGGCTGGGATGGGGGCGACGATTCCAAACCAGGGGGAAATTGCCAGTGCGCGGGCAGGGCAAGTGGTGGTGATCAGCCCGCCGGATTCCACGCTGGAGCGGGCGGTCATTCAGTTGGATTCTACACCGCCTTTGATGCTGCTGATTGAACGGCCAATAGACCCGGCGATTTTAGACCATGTGCAAAAAACTGAGGCTGCAGTTGCAGAATATCAAAGACTTTCGCAAAACCGTAACGGGTTGGAGATTTCATTTGCGTTGATTTTTGCCACCGTGGCGCTGCTGGTGCTCTCGGCGGCGGTGTTGATCGGGCTGGTGATCGCCAACCAAATTGCCAAGCCGATTGGGCATTTGATGCGGGCGGCTGAGCGGGTGCGGGCGGGTGATTTAACCGTGCGGGTGCCCGAAACCGCGACGGGGGATGAGGTGGCCGGACTTTCCCGGGCGTTTAACCGCATGACCGGGCAGTTGGCGGCGCAGCGGGCGGAGCTGATGGTGGCTTATGGCCAGTTGGATGAACGCCGCCGCTTTACCGAAACCGTGCTGGCGGGGGTTTCAGCAGGGGTGATCGGGCTCGATGCGCAGGGGCGGATTGAATTACCAAACCGGGCGGCCTCAGAATTTCTAGGGGTGGATTTGCAAGCCCGCCTGGGCGAGCCGTTAGCGGATGTGGCGCCGGAATTTGCCGCCATGATCGAGACGGTGATGGCGGCCCCCGACAAGCCGGTGACAGCGGAAGTTGAGCATGGCCCGGCGATGCAAAAACGGGTGCTGCTGGTGCGGATTGGGGCCGAGCTGAAAGCTGGCTTGGCTGATGGATTTATTGTGACATTTGATGACGTGACCGAATTGCTCTCCGCGCAGCGCAAGGCTGCCTGGGCGGATGTGGCTCGGCGGATTGCACACGAGATAAAAAATCCGCTGACCCCGATTCAACTTTCAGCCGAGCGTTTGAAGCGCCGCTTTAGCCGCGAAATAACCTCGGACGTGGAGGGGTTTGCCCAATGTGCTGACACAATTGTGCGCCATGTGGGTGATATTGGACGGATGGTGGATGAATTTTCAACCTTTGCGCGGATGCCAGCCCCGGTGATGAAGAGTGAATCACTGGAGCGGATCGTGCGGGAAGCGTTGGTGCTGCAACGTGTGGCGAGCCGTCATATTGATTTTCAGGTGGAGATTTCTGCCCCTGATTTGCGGGCATTATGCGACCGGCGCTTGATTGGCCAGGCCCTGACGAACTTGCTGCAAAACGCCGTGGATGCTGTTGCGATGCGGCCGGGTGCCCATATCGTGAAGGTGCAGCTATTTTCGGAAGGCCAAAATGCGGTATTGCGGGTGATTGATGATGGCATCGGGTTGCCTGATACTGACCGGGCTAAATTGATGGAGCCGTATGTGACGCATAAAACCAAAGGCACAGGACTGGGCCTGGCGATTGTGCGTAAGATTATGGAAGACCATGGTGGGCAGCTTGATTTAGATGCGGCCCCCGGTGGTCAGGGGGCGATGGTGAGTCTGGTGTTGCCGGCGCTGGCGGCGGCGGAAGTGCCAAATCTGGAAGCGTTAGGTGAGGATCGTGCGATATAATGATTGATATTTTAATCGTCGATGATGAGCCTGATATCCGGATGCTGGTGGAAGCAATTCTGCGCGATGAGGGGTACGAAGCGCGGAGTGCCGGAACTTCGGACGAGGCTTTGGCGGCTTATAAATTTCGTAGGCCACATCTGGTGATTTTGGATGTATGGCTGCAAGGCTCGAAGCTGGATGGCATCGGTATTTTGGATGTGCTGCATCAGGAAGAGCCGCGGGTACCGGTGGTGATGATATCGGGGCACGGGACGATCGAGACGGCGGTGGCGGCGATCCAGCGTGGGGCATATGATTTTATCGAGAAGCCATTTAACTCGGATCGTTTGTTACTGGTGGTGCGGCGGGCGCTGGAAGCGGCGAAATTATCGGCGGAGAATGCCGAGTTGCGGCTGCGGGTGGGGCCTGCGACGAATTTAACGGGCGAAGGCCAGGCGATTGCAGGGTTGCGGGCCGCAATTGATCGGGTGGCGCCCACCGGGTCGCGCGTGCTGATTTCCGGGGCACCGGGGGCGGGTAAGGAAACCGTGGCGCGGATGATTCATGCGAAGTCGCGCCGGGCCGAGGGGCCGTTTGTGGCGCTGAACTGCGCGATCCTGGCGCCGGAGCGGTTTGAAATTGAGTTGTTTGGCGTTGAGGCGGGGGCAGGGCCCAACGGCGTGCCGCGCCGCATTGGCGTGCTGGAACGTGCCCATGGCGGCACGCTGCTGCTGGATGAAATTTCCGATATGCCGATGGAGACGCAAGGCAAAATTGCCCGCGTGTTGCAGGAGCAAAGTTTTGAGCGTGTCGGGGGTGGCGTCAGTTCGCGCGTCAAGGTCGATATTCGGGTAATTGCGAGTACCGCCAAGGATCTGACCGCTGAAATCGCTGCTGGAAAATTCAGGGAGGATTTATACTACCGGCTGGCTGTGGTGCCGCTGCGGGTACCCTCGTTGAAGGAACGGCGGGAGGATATTCCAGCACTGGCGGCGGATTTTCTGGCGCGCGCGGCTGAAACTTCTGGCTTGCCGATGCGGGCATTGGCCTCTGATGCGATCGCGGCGTTGCAGGCGCATGACTGGCCGGGCAATGTGCGGCAACTACGTAATATCATGGATTGGCTGATGATCATGCGGGTGGCGGAAACGCCAGATTTTTTCCGCGCCGAGCATTTGCCGACTGAACTTTCAGCGCATGCGCCTAGGGCATTGGCGATTGACCCGGCGGCCGATGTGATGGCGCTGCCGTTGCGTGAAGCGCGGGATGTGTTCGAGACGCAATATCTGCAGGCGCAGTTGCTGCGTTACGGCGGCAATATCAGCCGGACGGCGAATTTTGTGGGCATGGAGCGCAGCGCGTTGCACCGCAAGTTGAAACAGCTTGGTATCGGCGCGGACGAAAAGGTGGCTTAGGTTTTTTTGAGCGCGGTCAATCGTTTTTTGGCATTGCTGCGCGGACCGCCGGCATCAAATATATCACCGGCTGCGCCCAGGCCAAAACGCGGCATGTTGACATAGATGCTCTCAGAGGTGCCCGGCGAAACCAGATAGGTCTCATGCCAGATGCCGACATCGCCATTGCTGCCGACCGCTTTGTTAAACGCCGTCCAAGCCGGCAAATGCGCATTGTCGCGGTTCTGCGCATAGGCATTCAGATGCTCAAAGCTGCGCCAATATTGCACCAGCATGCTGCCCGGAAAACCAAAATGCAGCCGGTAATGCAACAACCCAAGCTCTGGATGCTGCGAAAGTTCCTTCAGCATCCGCGGCATCGCCCTGAAGACCGGCACCCAGTTCGGTTTCCAGGGCCGGTTCAGCCGGATGCCAATGAGAAACAGCACAAAGCTGCCTTCGATTTCGCCGCAGACGCGCCGGTTGATAGTTTCGGCCATGGCCCCTCCTCGATACGGGACCGTTATAGAGCGCCGCAACGGCGCTGGCCAATCTCAGGCAGGCGTAAATGTGAGCGCAAGCCCATCCATGCAATAACGCAAGCCCGTGGGCGGCGGCCCATCCGGGAAAACATGGCCCAAATGTCCCCCACAACGGCGGCAATGCACCTCCGTGCGATCCATGCCCAGCGAGTTATCATCGGAGGTTTCCACTGCGTTGGGCAGCGGCTTATAGAAGCTCGGCCAGCCGGTGTGGCTGTCATACTTGGTGGTGGAAGAATATAGCGGCAAAGCGCAGCCGGCGCAGTTGAAGGTGCCGGTGCGGTGTTCATTCAGCAGCGGGCTGGAAAACGGCGGCTCGGTGCCTTGCTGACGCAAGATGTTATACTGCGCGGGCGTGAGCAGCTTTTGCCATTCGGCATCGGTATGGGTGACTTCAAACACCTCAGCAGCCTGCGCGGAGGACGGGGTATCAAGCACACGGGCGATCAGGATGGCGCCGATCGAGGCGCTTCCCAGAAGCAAAAATTTGCGGCGGTTTGACATGGACGGTTCCTCTGGACGACTACGAAGACCACTTAGATAGCATCGATTGGAGCGGTTTATGGGTGAGCGGCACGCTGATGACGCAAAATTGTATTTTGAAACGCATGTGTTCGTATGTGACAACCGTCGGCCCGCGGGGCATGAGCGGGGATGCTGTGCTTCCAAGGGGTCGGAAAAAATCCGCGATTACATGAAGGTGCGGGTCAAGGAGCTTGGTATCAAGGGCGTGCGGATCAACCAGTCCGGTTGCCTGGACCGCTGCGAACTGGGGCCGTGCGCCGTGTTGTACCCTGAAGGCGTATGGTACCGTCTGGAAGATTTCGCGGCGGTGGATGCGGTGCTGGAGCAGCATATCATCGGCCAGGGGCGGGTGGCGGCTTTGCTGCTGCCGCAATAGACATGCAGAATTTCAAGTTTCAGCAGGTAGATGTGTTTTCCTCAGTCGCACTTAAAGGCAATCCGCTGGCGGTTGTGGTTGGCGCGGATGGGTTAAGTGATGAGCGGATGGCCAGTTTCGCAAACTGGACCAATTTGAGCGAAACAACCTTCCTGTTGAAGCCAACACGGCCGCAAGCCGATTACCGGGTGCGGATTTTTACCCCCAAACGCGAGTTGCCGTTCGCGGGCCATCCAACCTTAGGCTCTTGCCACGTCTGGCTGAGCGAACATGGCGCGCCGCAGGGCGACGTGATTGTGCAGGAATGCGAGGCGGGTTTGGTGCGTATCCAGCGGGATGGAACGCGGCTGGCTTTTGCGGCACCGCCACTACGGCGGTCTGGTCCGGTGGAACCTGAACTTTTGCATAGGATTACATCGTCGCTTGGGGTATTACCGAGAGAAATTGTGGCATCCAACTGGGTGGCAAATGGTCCTGACTGGGTAGCTGTTATGTTGGCGGGCCGTGATGAGGTTCTGCGGTTGAAGCCCGATTTTGCAGCGATGGCGGGACTGGAAGTGGGGGTTATCGCACCATGGCGAGATGGTGAGGCGCAATTTGAGGTGCGGGCTTTTGCGCCAGGCGATGGTGTTACGGAAGATGCTGTGACGGGCAGCCTGAATGCGGGTATGGCGCAATGGCTGATCGGCGCGGGGTTGGCGCCACCTCGTTATGTGGCGGCTCAAGGCACGGTGCTGGGGCGGGCTGGGCGCGTACATGTGTGTCAGCAAGGGTCTGATATCTGGATTGGAGGCGAGGTTGTTTCCTGCGTGACGGGGCTGGTGTCGTTGTGAGCATGGACACGATATTCGCCGCCATCACGGGGCGCGGCGGCGCG
>VFSW01002987.1_pt1 | contig 25421 bp, 24 predicted proteins | sample 5358111 | NCBI WGS metagenome assembly VFSW01 (sample SAMN11554181, study PRJNA540505) | mine drainage metagenome | isolation source: sediment from site ElyBrook_90M | place: USA: Ely Copper Mine, Vershire, VT | collected 2017
AGGTGTTGAGCGCCGCGCACACGACCGGAGGACTTGACTACCAACTGCGCATCGTGAGTCGCAGCACTGACGAATTGCAGTCGGTAGGCGACACCTTGCGTCAACTTGGCGCCAGGGAGATCCAGAGTCGCATCGTGCTCGGCGAGACCAACTACAGTCCGGCGCGGCTCCTGTGACCCGGCAAACGCGGCCATCGTCGTGACCGGGCTGAGCGTGCATCATCGAACGCGCTATGACGCTGACTTAATATGCCCGCGTCGCGATGAATGCTCGATCGTTCGAGGGACGTTCTAAGGGCTGATGCGTCCTGAGTGCCGAGCATGTCCATGTGCTGTGTTGCATATCCTCGTTGACCACACGCACCTGACACCTTCGCAATGCCCAGTGGAGCTCAGGAACCTCGGTTCGTTCCGCCTGGTGTCGGTGGCCAGATTCCCCATTGACTACTTCGACGCTCATGTCCAAAATCCGCGGTATCGCGAGTCGGTCGCCCATTGACGTGAATCATTGTGGGGGAGGAAGCATGGTCAGAGGCAACAGGTTGCGCGCGCTCGTGGGTGAGATCGCGCATCTGCGCGTCAAAGACGGCGTGAAGGTCATCGCACCAGCCACCTGCATGCTCGTGGTCTCCGTGTTCGCTGTCGCCCTGCAGGTCGCGCGCTGATGCACCGAAGGTGCAAAGATCTGCAGGGGCGACCAGTCATCTCCTCGCGGGCCAATACCGGCATGCTCACCCTCAAGATGCTCGCTCATCTGAGGTGCGTTGTGTCGCACCAAGCGCGTCACTAGTAAGGTTCGACTCCGGTGCATCGCATACCGTCGCGATAAGGGACGGCGCGCCTAATGAAACCGTCGGTGAATTCGCCACTGACCTTGTGCGATCATGGGTGGTGAGGGCTAAACACTTTGGACGTGTGTGCGCCAACAATCTCTGTCGGTCGCCCGCATCTCTTCGTGGCATATGGGGTCTGGTGCTGCTCACCTGGCGGTAGTGGCACAAACACACGGGGAACTCGCCGGCGATAACCGCCGACGGATCACGTCGAGCACGGGACGTCAACACGCAGGTCCGGGCCACCACCTTCGACAAAGAGGAATACGGATGGTCGGAACAGTCCGTGAGGGTCGGAGTTATCCGAGAATCAAATGAATCCTGTGTGGTGGCGTCGGATTCATCGGGCGGTGTTTGAACCCTCCGTGGGAAATTGCGCGAGATTATTGCGAGCGGCCTAAGTGGGCTTCAAGTCGTGTGGGCTGGACCCTGATTCTTGGGCCGCTTGGCCCGGTCCCTAGATCAGCGATCCCCCGGCCCCAAATTGCCGTAGTTTCGAGCTCTTCTTTACCGCGAGGTGGGGTTTCATTCTCCCCGAGGCCGAAGGCTTGATCTATGTGAAGTCCCTATGGTTGATTCGACCTTGGCAGCGGTGAGGGGATCGTTGGTGCCTGTCCGCGTCGATACACGAGAAGCGTGCGATTGAAGTCAATCAGGATGACCCCGTCCTGGTTGAAGCCCGTGGTGCGGACCGTCACGACTCCGACATTCGGTCGGCTCCTGGAGTCTCGTAGCTCCAAGACTTCAGACTTGGAGTAGACGGTGTCACCTTCGAAGAGCGGTTTGAGAAGGCGCACCTGATCCCAACCGAGATTGGCCATCACGTTCTGGGAGACGTCACTGACCGATTGACCCGTGACGAGTGCAAGGGTGAATGTCGAGTTCACCAGGGGGCGCCCGAACTCAGTTTGCGATGCGTAGTGCTTGTCGAAGTGAAGGGGCGCGGTGTTTTGGGTGAGCAGGGTGAACCAGGAATTGTCAGTCTCGGTGACTGTTCTTCCAAGAGCGTGATGGTAGACGTCACCGACGTGGAAATCCTCAAAAAACCGGCCTCGCCAACCTTCAACGTCCGTCACTTTGGCTCTTCCTTTTCGTCTCGTCGTGTTGGTCTTGCAGTTCCACGAGCATCAGGAGCCTACGGCTTTGACGAACCACGGCCTCATCCACCATGCGGCCATCATCGCCGAGGACGACCCCATTGCCACAGGCCAGTGCTGCGTCATACTGGCTGACGAGGCGTTGCGCGCGACTGATCTCGTCAGGACTCGCGGCGTACACGTCGTGGATGATCGGGATCTGCGCCGGGTGAATCGCCGCCCGACCGATAAAGCCGCCACGTCGCAGACGTCGAGTGGAGGCAGCGAAACCTTCAAGGTCTCGGAATTCAGTGGAGACGGCTCCAACGGGCGGCAGGAGTCCTGCGGCGGTCGAAGCAATCACCACGCTCGCACGAGAATGGTCAAGCTCGATTGACTCGTCTCCGCCCGCGACGCCGAGGTCGGCCGCCAAGTCGATCTCCCCGATTTGGAGGCGTAACACGCGTGACGCCGTGGCGATGCCGGGAAGTGTTTGCACGGCGATGGCCGACTCGACGAGTGGCATCAATGAAACCGGGGACTTCCTGTTGGCCATTGCCTCGAGTTTGTCGAGGAGTGATGCAACGCGTTCGATATCCTCGGGGCCGCTCACCTTGGGCAGACAGATTCCGCTGAGGTTGTCATGAAAGAGAGCGGCGATCTCTTCGAGCCCACGTTGACTGGGATTGACACGCACCCACATCTCGCTCGATGCCGGGTGACCGGAGTTCAGCCACTCGATCACGTTGTGAAGTCCGAGATCCTTGTGATTTAGGGCGACCGCGTCTTCGAGGTCCGCGATGACTGCGTCGGCTCCCCGCCCTCCGGCCGACATCAAGCGTTCGGTTGCGTCAGCGGGGACGTAGAGATAACTGCGCGCGAGACGTGCGGTCGGCGAGGCGCTCAACGATCGAACAGCCATTGGACGAGTTGGCAGGAGGCGCGCAGGTGATGGCGCATCGCTTCTTCGGCGGTGCGCGAGTCCTCACTCTCGACTGCGGCGATCAACGGAGCGTGCGAGAGCATCGCCTCAGGACGTACGGGGCGATCACGCCAGTAGAGGCGCCAGAACCGAAGGTTGTGCGCGAGCAGGCGCTCGGCGGCCTCTTGGAGAATTGGGTTCTTGATCATGTGCACCAAGAAGGTGTGCACGGCGTGATCGGCCAGGAGAAATCGTTCGGAATCCTCGGTCAGCCTCGCTGCGTCGGCGGTCTTGACCAGTCGTCTTAGCTCCTCGAGGTCATCTTCCGTGACGCGAGTCGCGGCGATGTACGCGATGCCGCACTCAATGGTCTCACGGGCCTCGAACATGGCGAGGACATCTTCGAACGTGATGGGTGCGACGATGATGCCTCGCCGCGGCAGGATGGTAACGAACCGGTCGGCCGCCAAGCGGGCTAGCGCCTCGCGCACGGGAGTGCGACCGTAGTCGAGTTCGGCGGCTAGCGATTGTTCGTTGAGCAGTGCGCCTGGGGCAATGGAGAGATTGATAATGCGCTCCAGCAGCAGGCTGTAGGCGACATCACTGTCGCGTTCTACAGTGACGGGAATTTCGCTGATCTTTACGCTCATATCTTCGACCTTTTCACCAATAGCAGGTTAGGAGAGGCCGAGTGCAGACTATGCCACGGACTGCTGCCCACATTTACTTGAAATGATTACCCGCCTGATGTATCTTACCGTGATGTTCTGATATATCAGAGCGTGACTTGAAAATCGACAGCGATTGACCAGTCGCTGCAACTTCAGAGGGGGAGTTCATGGCCGAGGCATCTAACTCAATATCGACGGCGGCATCACCGCACCGGCTTGAACGGGGCGTTCTGAACATCCCGAACGCCATTGCGCTTTCTGCAGCCGCGATGGCACCAGTGTTGGCGGTGGTGTTGAACGCGCCAGCCGCGGGTCCTCAGGCTGGAGGTGCCTTGCCGCTCTCGTTTCTCGTAGCCTTCATCGCCTGTCTGCTGGTCGGAAATTCCGTAGTGCAGTTCGCACGCCGGTTGCCTTCAGCGGGTTCGTTCTACACGTTCAACAGTGCCGGTCTCGGTTCAAGCGCCGGCTTCTACACCGGCTGGTTGTTCTGGATTGGTTACGCAATCTTGGCGCCGGGGCTATTCACCGCGTTCGGTTCGTTCGTACATGACTACTTCGTGGCAACCTTCAATTCCAATGTTCCTTGGTGGCTGTTCTCGCTGCTCGCGATGCTTATCATCTTGGGCCTGTCGTTGCGTTCGATTAGGGCGTCGGTCAACGTGGACCTCGTATTACTCTTCCTCGAAGTAGTTATTTTCTTGGTGTTGTCAGTTCTCGCCATTGTTCATGGTGGCAGCGGCAACACGATCAAGTCGTTCTTGCCCAGCAGCTCGCCTCACGGAGTATCGGGTGTCGGGCTTGGCGTCGTATTCGGCATCCTGTCCTTCATCGGCTTCGACGCCGCAGCCACGCTGGGTGAGGAGACGAAGAATCCGAAGCGTAACGTCCCGATGGCGGTGAGCGGAGCGTTGATCTCCGTAGGTGTCTTCTATGTCTTCGCCATGTACGCGCTCACGACAGGGTACGGCCTCAACAACCACGCCAACCTGCTCAAGTTCCTTAGTGACCCCAACCCGTTCGTGACGCTGGGTCACCACTACGCGTCGTGGTTGCTCCAGCCCATTGAACTCGCGGCGATTGCCGGACTGTTCAGTTGCTTCATGGCAATCCATAACACCACCGTTCGCGTCATGTTCTCCATGGGTCGTGACCGTGTGCTTCCCGTCTCGTTTGGACACGTGCACGCGAAGTGGTTCTCTCCGTACATTGCGATTATCGGTCAGACGATCTTCACGGTGGCGATCGGTCTGGCCGGAGGAGCGTGGCTCGGCCCGGGAGCCACGGGTAACTACGGATTTACTGGCTCCATTGGCACCGTCGCCATCGTCATTGTCTATTGCATGTCCAACATCGCGCTGATCCGCTACTTCTGGAAGTTGCCGGAGCGTAGTGTGTGGCGCCACATCATCATTCCGATCGCTGGCGTCGCGGCATTCGCCTACCCGCTCTGGAGTGTCGCCAAGCCAGGTCAGAGTTGGCCTTACAGCCTTGTACCGTGGATCACGCTCGCCTGGATTGCTTTGGGTACCGTGCTGCTGCTTACCTACCGCAAGACCTCTCCAGAGAAGATTGCGGCGATCGGGACCTTTGTCGCCGAGGAGGACTTGGCGCTGGGCGAAGAAGATCAGAGTCTGCTCGCCGCGCGCGCTACTTCGCTCCAACACCCCACAGTAGAAGAGGAAGCCGAGCGTCACCCAGAAATCATGGGGGACTGATTCTCTTGATTGAAGTTCACGGTAAGAACGTTTACACCAGCATTGACGAGTTGGTCGATCCATCGCATACGGCATTGCTCGTGATCGACATGCAGCACGATTTCGTCGATCCGAACGGACTGTTCGGACAGATGGGAGTTGACCTCTCGATGTATCAGGAGTCTCGGCCGCGTCTTGCCGAACTGCTGGGGGCGGCCCGGGAGAACAGTGTGTTGACCATCCACCTTCAGAACACCCAACTTGAGGACCACATGAGTGACTCGCCGGCGCAACATCGGTTCAATTTGCGCATGCACGGTGACTTTCGCCAGGGAGACCTGCCGCTGACGTACACAGTGCCAGGTACCCCTGGTCACGACTTCCTTCCCGAGTTCCGGCCCCGCGATGGTGAGTTGGTGGTGCGCAAGTACCGTTCGAGCGGATTCTGGGGCACCAATCTCGACATGCTCCTGCGTTCGAATCAGGTGGAGACCGTCGTCGTCACAGGGTGCACGACCGAGGGCTGCGTCGAGTCGACGGCTCGCGATGCGATGTTCAACGACTACTACGTCGTGATCCCCGAAGACTGTGTCGCGAGTGACGATCGAGCTCAGCACGAGGCGTCGATGCTCTTGATGCGACACCGCTTCGACCTCTCGTCCGGAAGTTCGGTTGGCAAGGTGTGGGAGACGGCCCACAACATGAGTGAAGGTAAGTAGCTATGGGAAAACTCGACGGAAAGGTTACCCTCATCACTGGTGCGGCTTCTGGCATCGGTCAGGGCATTGCGATCGCCTTCGCCCGTGAGGGGGCGACCGTCGTGGTGGCGGACCTGGTTGACGAGTCGCGCGCGCGAGAGACGATGGACGGGGTATCTGCGTTTGGAGGGAGCTCGTGCTTCATCCAAGTCGATGTCAGTGATGAGGCCAGCGTGGCGGCCATGGCCGAGGCGGCACTCGCCAGGTTCGGCCGCGTGGACGTCCTCGTGAACAATGCGGGTGTCTTCAGTGAGGCCTTGCTCGAGAACATGACGATCGCGCAGTGGGACCATGTACTGAATACGAATCTCCGTAGCGTCTTTCTCTGCACGAGGGCCCTTTTGGGGCAGATGCTCGAGCGTGGGGAAGGTCGGATCATCAATATCGCTTCCCAGCTCGCGTACATCGGAGGTGTGTCGGCGACCCACTACACGGCGAGCAAGGCCGGAATCATTGGCCTTACCAAGGCGCTCGCCCGAGAGGTATCCCATCGAGGCGTATTGGTGAACGCGATTGCCCCCGGGGCCATCGAGACGCCGCTTCTCGAGAGTGAGACGGAAGAGTGGCGTAGCGCGAAACTCGCGGAACTGCCGATTCGACGGTTTGGGCGGGTGGATGAGGTCACGCCGACCGCTGTGCTACTGGCGTCGGAAGACGGCTCGTATTACGTGGGGGCGACATTGGGCCCGAATGGTGGAGACGTCATGCTATGAAGATCCTTGACGTCATATGCACCCCGGTAGCGACGGGTTTCTTTCGCGATGACCAGAGCGCGATCCGCCAGGGTCGAGTACATGACGGGTTTCTCTATACGGGCTCGCCAGTGACACCTGGATTTGCCTCGATTCGAGAGCCTGGCATCGCCGTTTCGGTGACTCTGATCCTGGCCGACGGCCAGACAGCCTTCGGGGACTGTGCGGAGGTGCAGTATGCCGGCGCCGGAGGGCGGGCCCCCCTCTCGAGTCTCGACGAGCTGATGGCGCAGCTTCACGATCACGTGATGCCTCGGCTGGTCGGCCAGACGTTTCAGGGATTTCGAGCGGCGGCCGAGGAGATCGATGGTCTCTTAGTGGACGGTGAGCGGCTTGCGGCCTCCGTGCGCTACGGCGTCACGCAAGCACTCTTGCACGCGGCGGCGCTCGCAAGCAGCCTCACAATGGCGGAGGTGGTGCAACTCGAATACGGCGTCGACGCCGAGATCGACCTCGTCCCACTCTTCGCCCAGACCGGGGATGATCGCTACGCCAATGTTGACAAGATGATCCTCAAGCAGGTCGACGCCCTGCCCCACGGTCTGATCAACGAGGTTGACACCAAGCTCGGTCCAAGCGGTGAATTACTCCTTGAGTACATTGAGTGGTTGCGCGAGCGGGTGCTCAGCGTGCGAACGAATCCGAACTACTTCCCACGCATTCACGTCGACACCTACGGCACGATCGGCCTGGCCTTCGGTGGTGACCTCGAGCGTGTCGCGACGTATCTGGCCAGCCTGGCGCAGGCGGCGGCACCGTTCAACCTCTGGATCGAACATCCCATTGACGCCGGTAGCCGTGATGGTCAGGTGGCAATCTACGGGCAGTTACGAGAACTCCTTCGCGCGCGCGGGATCCCGGTGTCGATCGTCGTCGACGAGTGGTGCAACACCTTGGAGGACATTGACATTTTCACGAGGGCGCAGGCCGCTGACGTCATCCACGTGAAGACACCCGACCTCGGGGGCATCAACAACACCATCGAGGCGCTTCTTCTCGTGCGCGAACGCGGGTTCCGCTCGTACAGCGGCGGAACGTGCAATGAGACTGACCAGTCGGCTCGCGTGACCACGCACGTTGCGATGGCATGTGGCGCTGATCAGGTGCTCGCGAAGCCGGGCATGGGCGTTGACGAGGGCATCATGATCGTCCGGAACGAGATGGCTCGCACCCGTGACCTGGTCCGGTGGCGACGTGCCCACCAGGTTGCTCAGGATGCCGTGGCATGAGACCGCTGGCGGACGTTCGGATTTTGGCTATCGAACAGTACGGTGCCGGGCCGTTCGGCTCGCTGCAACTTGCCGACCTCGGCGCTGACGTCATAAAGATTGAGGACCCTAGTGTCGGAGGCGATATCGGAAGGTACGTGACGCCGCAGCAGGAAGGTGAGGACAGCATCTTCTTCGAGACCTTCAATCGCAATAAGCGGAGCCTCAGTCTTGACCTCAACACGCCTTCGGGACGGGCGGTGTTCGAGGACCTCGTGCGCGTGAGCGACATCGTCTTCTCCAATCTGCGCGGGGATGTTCCCGAGCGCCTCGCCATCCGCTACGACGATCTGAAGCACATCAATCCGAAGATTGTCTGTTGCTCGCTGAGCGGCTACGGGATGACCGGACCCAGACGGGCCGACCCGGGCTACGACTACGTGGTCCAAGGCCTCACGGGCTGGATGGACGTAACGGGTGAACCTGACGGCCCGCCGACCAAGTCGGGACTGTCAATTGTGGACTACTCCGGAGGGTTGGTCGCGGCGATCTCGATGCTGGCCGCACTGCACGCAGCGCGTCGTGACGGAGTCGGTACCGACTGTGACGTAAGTCTTTTCGAGACGGCTATGTCGATGCTTACCTACCCTGCCGCCTGGGCGCTCAACGGCGACTTCGTCCCTCGCCGCACCCACCACTCCGCGCATCCATCGATCGTTCCATTCCAAGTCTTCGAGTCGAAGGATGGCTGGCTCGTCGTGGCCTGCCCAAAGGAGAAGTTCTGGCGCCGTCTGGTGGAGGTGCTGGAGTTGCCCGACCTCGCAACCGATCCGCGGTTCCAGGGATTTGCCGCGCGCTACGAGAACGCGGACGAGGTCCTGGCGATCCTCGCTGAAGCTTTCCTTCAGCGTCCCACCAACGAATGGGTGGAGATCCTGAGCGCCGCCCAAGTGCCGTGCGGTCCGGTCAATTCAGTCGCCCAGGCGCTCGCGGACCCCCAGTCAGACGCCCGCCACGTGGTCGTCACGACCGAGCACCCCCGTTTCGGCGAAGTGCGCCAGGTTGGAAGTGCCGTTCGCGTGGGTGACGAACCCTCGACGCACCGACGGGCTCCGCGCCGACACGAGGACGCCGACGTCGTCTTGGGTGTCCTGCTCGGTTACTCCGAAGAGCATCGGGCGACTCTCGCCTCTAGAGGTGCCTTCGGAACCGATTACGTGACCCACGGTGCGTCGGTATTGAATGGTCTGGAGTGACAATGAGGACAGGAGAAGCATATGTTTGAGATGACTGATCGGGTGGCACTCATCACGGGCGCGGCATCGGGGATCGGCGCGGCGACCGCTCGCGTCTTCGCGGCGGCGGGGGCCGACCTGGCACTCGCGTGGTACCCGCCGGACGGCCACGACATCGAACTGGTGCGTCGCGACGTCGAGGCGATGGGTAGGCGCTGCGTGGTCGAAGCGGTCGACGTGACCTCCACCAGTGACGTCGCCCGTCTGACCCAACGCGCCGTCGACGAGCTCGGCGGGGTGCACGTCGCGGTAGCCAACGCCGGGATCGCGCGCAAGGTCTCCACGGAGGATCTCGACGACGACGCGTGGAGCCGTACCATCGACGTGGACCTCAACGGTGCGTGGCGTGTCTTTCGCCAGTGCATCCCCCACATGAAGGCTCAGAACTTCGGTCGCTTGATCGCCACGTCTTCGGTCGCCGGCACGGTCTTGGGCTGGCCCGAGCACTCCCACTACGCCGCCGCCAAGGGGGGCCTCGTCGGCCTGATGAAGGCCCTGGCCGCCGAGTACGGTCCCTTCGGCATCACGGCCAACGCGGTCGCCCCGGGCGTGATCCGAACCCCCCAGGCACTCGACCCGGTCAACTCACTCGGGCCCGAGATGCTCGAGGCGCTCGGACCCAATGTCCCCGTCGGACGGGTGGGCACGCCAGAGGACATTGCTTACGTGTATCAGTTCCTCGCGAGCAAGGAGGCCGCTTACCTCACCGGTCAGCTGATCGTCGTCGATGGCGCGCTCAGCCTCGCCTACTCGACTGAGGAAACTGGTTCGTGAAATTTCTACAGAGAGGAGCATCATGAAGATGAATGAACAGGTTTTCCGTCGCACGGACCTGGCGGAGGGCGTCCCGGGACCGCGCCGCGATCTCGTTGGATACGGCGAGCACCCACCGGTGGTGCGCTGGGCCAACGACGCCAAGGTGGCCATCCAGATCGTCATCAACTACGAGGAGGGCTCGGAGAAGACCTTCGCCATGGGCGACGGCGTCAACGACGGTCTCTACGAACTCCCCTTTGCAGTTGACGACCAGCGCGACCTTGCGGTCGAGTCGATGTACGAGTACGGGTCGCGCGCCGGAATCTGGCGGCTGTTCCGCGTCTTCGACGCGGCTCAGGTCCCGGTGACCTTCTTCGCGGCGGCGGTGGCGCTCGAACGCAATCCCGAGGTTGCCAAGAAGCTCGCGAAGCGCGGCGACGAGGCTGCGGGCCACGGCTTTCGCTGGTCCAACCACTACGAGATGACCCGCGAGGAGGAGCGAGAGGCCATCAAACTCGCGGTTGCCTCAATCGAGAAGACGACCGGGACCCGTCCAGTGGGCTGGTACTGCCGCGAGATGAGCGTCAACACTCGCGAACTGGTGGTGGAAGAGGGCGGTTTCTTCTACGACTCGGACACCTACAACGAGGACATTCCGTACTGGACGAACGTGGAAGGCAAGTCGCACCTCGTCGTGCCATATTCTTTGGTCGTAAATGACGCCCGCTACATCGTGGGCACCGGCTACGGGAGTCCCGAGCAGTTCTTCGAGACCGCGAAGGCGACTGTCGACCGCCTGCGCAACGACGGCGACGACGTGGGCCGCATGATGTCGATTGGAATCCACCCGCGCGTCAGCGGCAACCCGGCTCGGGCCGACGCGTTGGCGCGCTTCATCGCCTATGCCCAGCAGTTCGACGACGTGGCCTTCATGCGCCGGATCGACATCGCCCAAACCTTCGCCCAACAGGTGCCGAAGCCTGATTGAGAAATGGGGATGACGTGGACGTGGCGTACGAGCTCGATGATGACCGGGAGCGTTTGGACTACGACTCGCTCTGGTATTTCCTTTCCACCGACGCCTACTGGAACCGGTGGCGGGGTCGGGAAGACGTGGACCTTCAATTCCGGAGTGCGTGGCGCGTCATTGGGGCGTACGTCGAGGGCAGCGATGAACTTGTGGGCTTTGCCCGCGCCGTATCGGATGGCGTGAGTGATGCTTACCTGGCCGATGTCTACGTTGCCCCACCACATCGCGGGCGGGGTATCGGAGGTCGGATGGTCGAAGCCATGGTTGAAGAGGGACTCGGCCAACGCTTTCGCTGGTTCCTGTCCACCCGTGACGCGCACGAGCTTTACGCGCGCTTCGGGTTTCGCCCACCGGATGAGCGAGTCATGGAACGACCAGGACGGTTTGCGAGGTGAATCCACGATTGTGAAGTCAGTAGTTGGTGAGTTTTCAGAGGAGTATGTCGGGCGCCCAACCTGAATCATGCCGGGTTTTCGAAAGCAGTTTCCGATGTGACACGTGTTATTCAGTGGCCATCACTCCAACGCATCACGGGACTCTGAATTTTCGATTAGTCCGAATACGAATTGGCGCGGTGCAGGCAGGTGATGACCCAGAGAACGCATCCCAGGCTATTCATTCAAGTGCACCGTCGTTGACGGAAGGAAGTTCATCTCGAGAGGATCGAACGGGTGGGCGGAACGTAGCTTGATAACTAGTTGTGCAGAGAGGAGGCAGTATGGCGGTGAACAACGTCGATTCCATTGATTTGGAGGCAGCAGCGTACCGCCTCCGTGGTGTTGCGCACCGCACGCCACTCGTGACGTGCGGTGCGCTTGATCAGGTGGTTGGAGGTCAAGTTCTAATCAAAACTGAGAACTTTCAACGCGTCGGCGCCTTCAAATTCCGCGGTGCATTCAATCGAGTCTCGAGTCTTTCCCGCGAACAGCGAACACGAGGGGTTGTTGCATCGTCATCTGGAAATCACGCTCAGGCGCTCGCCCTCGCGGCGCGTCTTTGTGGTACGACTGCAACAATTCTTATCCCCAATGACGCGCCCAACTCGAAGCTCATTGCGACGCGCGCGTACGGCGCAGAAGTCGTATTGTTTGATCGTTATACGGCGGACCGAGAGTCTTTAACAATTGAACTGGCGAACAAACTTGGAGCCACCGTTGTTCACGCGTATGACGACCCTTTCATTATCGCTGGAGCTGGAACAACTGGTCTTGAGATCATGGAAGATGCAAGGTGGCTGGATATTCTTCTAGTTCCTACCGGTGGCGGTGGCCTACTCGCGGGAAGCGCGCTTGCCGCGAGAGCGGCGCAACCCAATGTTCGGATTGTGGGCGTAGAGCCGGAAGCCTCCGACGATTGGCAGCGCTCCTTGGCGGCTGGGAAGCGAGTGAATGTTCATGTGGGTCAAACCATCGCGGACGGTCAGCAACTTGCTACTCCGGGAATTCTTCCCTTTGAAGTTGCTGCTCCTCTGCTTGAGCGAATCGTGACGGTGTCCGACTCGGACATTAGGACAGCCATGCGTTTCTTGTTTGAACGAATGAAGATTGTGGCTGAGCCAAGCGGAGCCACAGCCTTGGCTGCGCTTCTCACTGGCAAGATTGATGCAAGAGGGCAAAGAGTCGGCGTCATAATTTCTGGTGGAAACATTGACGTTCAGCGTTTCGCTGAAATTATGTCCGAGACTTCGATGTCGTAAGGATATTCTTGCTACTTTGCCACCCATCGATCGAGGTACGAGTCGAATTGTGCGTATCGGCCCAGGCACTTCACGTCCTTGAGTCGACAAGTTTGCGACCCTTCAAGGGCTGCTGAATCTATCTACTAGTCAGTCTGCTCGCATATGGATACGACGGATAGGCACGGGGACCGTCGCGAGCAGAGAAGCGGGTTGGTCACTTCGAAATTTTCGTTCCGTTACCAATACCTCCGACCTTTGAGGATCTCGAGGAGGAACTGGGAAGATGAAGTTCATGAGTATCCAATGTGGCAGTTTCGCATTCTCAACGCATCGCCAGATGGGTGGAGTTTATCGGACGGGGTCGGCGATGGGATTGAGCGTGGGATTCCTCTCGACACAGAACCACTGGTGAGTTCAATAACCTTCTGTTGTGCTGGTGGGCCACCCGGGTCTCGATCTCGGCACCACGGGATGAAGAGAGGGATGCGGAAGGTTAGATCCGTCTGGTGGCGTCGAATAGTCCGTGGGATATTGGGTGGGATTCCTAGCCCATCGAGACAGCCACTTCGCGTTGTCAAGTGAACACATTTCTCGGTTTGGAATGACCTGATTCTCCGACACGGTCGGTGAGTCATCATTGCGGTGGTCCGCTCGCGAGCTTTACGACGGTGCGGTGGGCGGTGCCGTACTGATCGACCCAGTTGAGGGTCACTTTGGTGCCGGGCGACATCGCGAGCAGTTTGTTCACGAGTTGTGTCGAAGAGGTGATGGACTTGGCGTTGAGCGAGGTGATGACGTCGCCGTAACCCAGTCCGGCCCTTTCGGCCGGGGATCCGGGCGTGACACCGACCACGACTACGCCAACAAGGATTGAACCGTTCTGGTAGTAGCGCGAGTTCCTCACCTCAACCCCGAGGAAGGCCGTCGCGCCTCGGTGGAGGTTGCCCGTGAAGTCCCCGGCTTCGATTCGACGAGCGATCGACACCGCCGTGTTGATCGGGATTGCGAATCCCACGTTGGCCCCGGACTGGAACTGAAAGCTGCTCGACGCGGCGGTGTCCATGCCGATGACGTTGCCGGAGGCGTTGACCAGTGGCCCACCCGAGTAACCAGGCCCGATCGGAGCGTTTGTCTCGATGAGCCCCGTCAGTTTCTCGCTCGTTCCCGCGGCCTCGTCGAACGCGGTGATGGACTGGTTCAGCGCGGTCACTTTCCCGCTCGCCGAACTCGGCGTCCCGCCAGTGCCGCCAGCGTTGCCAATCCCGGTGACCTTGGCGCCGACCTTCACCGACGAGGAGTTGCCGATTGGCACGGTCTTCAGCCCGGTCGCGCCCTTCAGCTGCAGCACCGCTACGTCGTCGGCGACGTCGTACCCGACGACCGTCGCGGTGTAGTTCTTGCCGTTTCCGACGTCGCGCACCTTGATGGCCGTCGCACCGCGGATCACGTGATTATTGGTCAACACTTCACCGGTGGAGGTGAGGACCATTCCCGTCGCTGCCGCGGTGGCATTTTCGTATCCCAGGGTCACGTTCACGTCCGCGATACCAGCCATTACCTTCGAGGTTGTGCTTGCCCCAGCACTCGACACCGGTGCGATGGCGTTCACCGCGAGCACGACGAACGAGAGACTTGTCGGTATCCAGTTAAGACGTCTGTGCAGGTTGCGCCGGTTCATTTCATTCTCCTTTGATAACCAGTCGCTTCATCGCCGTGAGCATCGCCGGGTTAAGCAACGCGAGCCAGTTTCCGCCTGAGTCGTGTGCATTCCCGCGCGGAGTCCCTGTCCTCGTGCGCCGTGGCAGACGGCATGGAATCTCACTGGGATGGTGGAGGGAGCCACCTTCAACCTATGACCTTGGAGTAGGAGATCAACCGTGATGTTGACGGCACCGAAGCGCTGACGCGCTCACCCCACCTGGAATAGATCGTGGTGCCGGTCCCGTGTGGGGAAATGCTGACCTCCCGGACGGGCAGGACCGCCGCTCCCTCGGAGAGCGTAAGGACGGACTTCGACTTGGGCGTCGAACTGGTGGCCTCCGTAGTCCAACTCAACTGGTAGTACGACGTGCCGTCGATGTTCTTCGTCGAGAAGGTCGTCCCCTTGGCCGCGGGCAGCAGGTTGGCCAGCATGGGAATCGTGAGGCTCGACTTGAGATTCTTGTAGGGGGTCGTACCCGCCTTCATGGTGATTACGTCGCTACCGACCTTCTTCTGTTCCTTGGCGCTCAGCCCCATGAGTGAGATGAGACCGACAGCGTTGCCGCTGAGGGAGGCGTACGTGGGTGTCACCTTGATGGTGGCTCGGTCGATGCCTTGGGTGATGGTCTCTACGCCACTCGCTGTCCCGATATCCGCTACGACTTTGATCGACGATGAGGATCCCGTGGAGATGAACAATACGTGAACGCCCGACTCGTTGGCGATCGTGGCCCTCGTGGTGCTGATCACGACGCTTGCGGTTGGATCCTTCACGGAAGCCTGGGCGGCGACGGGCGTGGCGGCAACGAGTGCCATGGTGGCGAGGACGAGGGAGGTCGGGCGAAGCCGATGACGTCGTAAGAATGCCAGAGGTGATATGCCCTTCTGGAAACGGGGGACGTTACTTGTGTTCGTACCGCGCCGGGCGAAATGGCAGGAGTGCTCGTCAGCGTGACATGACGTTCCCGTGCAGCAAACCTTCTGGACGCGCGCTTGGTTGTCCCAACGTCTCAGGGATCGCAGTTGTGCTCGCGGCGAATGCCGGACTTGGCCGACACCGACCATTACCACCGAGTGAAGCGAAGGGAGGCCACGCGTCGCTCGGATTGGAATGGTCGGTGTCGTTGGTGAGTATGACGTGGAGGAGTGCCCATTGGACTGGGTCAACTCCCGCTGCACGTCATCTTCGATCTTGGGGAGGCGGACTGATTTTTGGGCCACCTGTTCGCCACGCCTTAGAACCGACATGGTGGCCTGCCATTAGATTGCCATCTCTCGCCAGAGCTTGACAGTCTTCTGATCGGTGGAGCGGTCGGAACGCTCGGTGGATCTCGGGCGATAAGTGGGCGCGCTTGGACGGCGCAGGTTCGAGCTATCGCTCCGCGCCGTCGTTCGTCGTTCAATGGCTTTGCCAAGGTCGATTTCGTGACGGAGGTTTCGGACGCTGCCGAGGCAACGCCACTGCTCGTGGCCAGCGCCGCTCCCGAGAGGACCGGAGCTCGTAGCACCCCAGGGGTGGCCGGACATCTAGCGCATCGCTTCATCGAGTTCGACATCTTGGCCATAGCGACAGTATGGGGAGCGAATCTGGACGATTGTTGAGGACCGAGTAAATCTTTCATGGACGCTGATTGACTGCGACGCGCAGGATCCAACTCGACGCAGTGGCTTGAAGGTCTCGTATTAGAAGTTCATTGGCCTCGACGAAGGCGACTGCGTGGAATCAGGCGATGAACCCTCCGGGAATTCAAATGCTGCGATGCCACACTTGGACGACGAGCATCGAAATTCTGTCGGTTGAAGACGGAGACGACGTCATGTGCTTCATCGCAACGAGCCTTCAACGGGAGTGGTTCCGCGTGACGCGCTCGAGGGATGTGAGTCCTGACGAATCTCCCCGGTTGACGTCGAACGATGTGGCCATGCGGACCTACCACAGTGGTTGGCGGCCGAGAGGCGAGGGGAGCGCGGTCTGGTTGGTGCCACTCACGCCCAACCAGTGCGGACCAGAGAGTCAACCGCTACCAGAGAGGTGGGATGAGTCGGAAACGCGTACGCGCGGTGAAGACCGCGAAGGTCGCGGGAAAGGCACCGCGGAGTAGCTCCTCTTCTGTGTGGATTCGGTAGATCTGAAGCCCCGCCACGCCCAATGCTCCAACGAGCGTGGTGAGCCGACCATATCCGACGACGACCCCGAATAGCATCAGCAACTCCGCGAGGTACATCGGATGCCGTAGCAGCCGATAGGGTCCGGTGACCACGAGCGTGCGGGCCTCGGGCACGATCGAGAAACTCGACCCAATACTCCCGAGCGCCGCTAGAGCGAGCGCCGCGCCGATCATGGTGAGCACCAGACCACCCTCGACCACGTGGCCCGGAGTCTTCCACAAGATGGGGCCGGTCGGCAGAACGTTGAACCCGAGCATCAAGAAACTGGCGGTCAGCGCCGCGGCCGCGACCAGTGCACGACCGTCGCGCATCCGAGGCACCTTGTTCGATACCAGGGTGAACGCACAGCCGACGACGAACGCGGCGTACAGAGCGCTTCGTACGGACTCCGTGGCCATCGTCCAATTCGGATGATTAGCGAAGAGCATCCAGTCTCGAATGGCCCAGGTCGCTTGGGTGACTGCCAATCCGCCGAGGACCGCCGCCGGCAGTAATGCGACCAACCAACGTTGAACGACGTCGCGCCGCATTCGGGATCGGCGTGAGTCTCGTGCTGGGCCGGAGCCAGTGAGATCAACCTGCGGAGCTCGCACCGGGCCCACCACTCGCTCCACTAGGGAACCCGCCCGCGCCGGGGAACCCGCCCGCGCCGGGGAAGCCCGATGACGAGACGCCTTTGGCGGTCGCCGAAATCGTCGCTGCATTGACGGAGCCGTTCTTCTGGGTTGCGCCTTGGACGGTGACGGTATCACCTGGTTTCAGCGCCGAAAGTGTCGAGCCGGCGTTCCGATCGACGGTCGTCGTCGAACTCACCTTTACCGCAACGAGAGCTCCGCTGGAGTCGGTCACGTAGAGGGTCCTACCGATGATGTCAGTTACTGTGCCCGATGTCATGTTCGACGCCGCGCCAGAACTGGCGTTGGCACCCGTTCCAGTCGTACCACGCAGGCCCGAAGCGATCAATCCACTGAACGCCGATGGCGCAGCTGTGGTCGAGGACGACTGGTGGCGTTGCAGGAACGCGCCGAGCCAAATGCCGCCCAGCAACAAGAGCAGGGCCGAGAGCGTGGTGACGAGCCATGACGCGCGCCACGCCTTCGACGAGACGTGCTCGGTCCACACTTCGCTTTCGTCACCGAACAGTTCGTCGCCGAACAGTACCTCGAAGCCGTCGCCGACAACGCCGCCCGGATCCGTGACGCCACGGTCTGGCCCTGCACTTGCGGTACTGTCCGATTCGCCGGTCGAGTGGCCGCCATCGGTGACCTTCGTCGATTTCTTTGTCATGTTGTTTTGCCTTTCACACTCACTCGTAGCGCAGAGCGTCGATTGGGCGAAGCGATGCGGCTCGATACGCGGGGTAGAAGCCCGCGACGATGCCCACGGTGAGGGCGACACCGAGTGCCAGCGGTATCGAGTACGAGGCCAGCACGGGCTTCACGCCCGCGATGGTGAAGCGTGAGATGACTATGCCGGCGATCGCCCCCAACAAGCCGCCCAGGAATGAGATCACGATTGACTCGAGTAGGAACTGCGTAAGCACCACCCCTTTGCGCGCTCCAATGGCCTTGCGAATGCCGATTTCACGGGTTCGCTCGGTCACGGCGACGAGCATGATGTTCATCACGCCGATCGCCCCCACGAGGAGCGACACTGCGGCCACCCACCCGAGGAGCACGGTGAAAGTCTTGGAACTCGACGTGGCCGTCGAGAGCAGGCTCGCTTGGTTGAGCACGGTGAACGGCAGCGCGGCGACCGTTGTATCGTTCTGCGCGGCCAAGATGCTCTCCACCTCACTCTGGGCCAATGAAAGTGTTGACGAGCTCTTGCCCTGGATGAGCAGCTCTGAGAACGACTGCGATTCGCCCGTGAGTTGATCTTGAACCGCGGTGTAGGGAGCGATCGCCACGGCGTCTGCGTTGCTCAGGCCGCTGGAACCCTTGGACGCCAGCAAGCCCACGACCGTGAACCGAGCCGAACCGAGTTGGACCTGCTGGCCCAAGGGATCTGAACCAGTGGGGAAGAGGCCGCTCGCCACGGAAGTGCCGATATCGATCACCTGCGCGTGGGTGATCACGTCGGTGTGAGAAATTGATCGGCCGGCCGACAACGTGTAATTCGAGGCCTCGAGGTAGGAGGGGGTCGATCCGATGACTGACGTGGTGTAGCTCGACCCCCGATTCGTGGCGGTCACGCTGGTCGAGATCACCGGCGAGACGGAGAGGACGTCGGGGGCGTTGTTAGGGTCCGAGATCAAGGACACCGACGCGGAGTTGAGGGTGGTGTTACGAATCTGGGTTCCCGACGACGCTCCGGAACCCCGGCCGCTGAAGACGGTCAACGTGTTGGATCCGAGTTTTTGGATGGAGTTCTCAATCGACCGCGAGCTGCCGGTACCAATGGCGAGCAGCACGATCACCGACGCCACGCCGATGAGTACACCGAGCATCGTGAGCAGGGTTCGCAGCCAGTTGGAGCCGACGCCGCGCACCGCCATGAGTACATTCCCGGCCAGGTTCGACATCAGTCCCCGGATCCGTCGGTGTCGGTCACGGTGGTGCCGGGTTGGCCAATCCGAGACGATGTGGAGGTCCTGGCGCGCTGAACGCGGTCGCTGATGATCATCCCGTCCCGCAACTCAATGACACGAGACGCGTACTCGGCGACGTCGTGCTCATGAGTGATCATCACGATCGTGCGACCGTGGGCGTGAAGATTGGTGAAGATCGTCATCAACTCGACAGATGACTTCGTGTCGAGGTTGCCGGTCGGTTCATCGGCCAGTATGAGCGCAGGGTTAGTGCTGACGGCTCGGGCGATGGCGACCCTTTGCTGCTGGCCACCCGAGAGTTCGCTGGAGAAGTGCTCGAGGCGTTCGCCCAGTCCCACCAAGCCGAGCGCAATCACGGCGCGCTGTCGACGTTCGGCAGGCTTGATGCCCGCGTAGGCCATCGGTAACTCAACGTTCTGAAGCGCCGACATCCGTGGAATGAGATTGAACCCTTGAAACACGAATCCGATCTTGCGATTCCTGATTCGCGACAGTGCTCGGTCGTCGAGGCTACGGATGTTGACGCCGTCGAGGTGGTAGTGACCGCTCGTGGGGACGTCCAGACAGCCGATGATGTTCATCAGCGTTGACTTGCCCGAACCGGACGCACCCATGATCGCGACGAACTCTCCCTTCGCCACCGTGAGCGAGATACCTCGCGTCGCCATGACGTCTTCGCCACCCATCCGGTAGCTCTTGACAATGTTCGCCAGTGCAATGACGGGTGGCTCACCCGTCGAACCAGACGACTCTTGGCTCCCCGCGGCGCGTGGCGCCCAGTCCCTCGTCAAGGTCATGGTGCACCACCACCGAAGCCGCCACCGCCAAAACCGCCGGAACCAAGGGTTGGTCCAGAAGACGTCGCAGCACTGACCGTAGCCGTTGGCTCGACCACGGTCTCGCCTTCGGTCACTCCGCTGCTGATCTGGGTGTAGGAGCTACCCACGAGACCCACCGTCACGGGCGTGACCTTCTGTACACCCTTGACGAGGACCTTCACCGTGGAGAGACTTCCCGTTGTCGTGATCGCCGCGCTGGGTAGTTCCAGGACGTTCGACGCCGTCTGCACAATCACCGACACCTGCGTGGTCATGCCGTCCTTCAGCGTTGCCGGCGGACTGATCAAGGCGATGGTGACTGGATACGTGACGACGTTGTTCACGACCGTGGACACCGGGGCGACCGCGGTCACCACGCCTCTCACCTCGGTGTTCGGCAGGGAGGACAACGAAATCGTCGCCGTCTGGTGCACCGCGATCTTGATCGCGTCGGCTTCTGCGAAGCTGGCGACCACTTCCAGCGATCGCAGACTCTGGATGGTGATGAGCGACGAACTCGATCCGGAACTCGTCGACGTGGAAGAGGCCCCACTGGATGTCGACGAGCCGCCACCGCTCACCGTCTGGCCCACCGTGCCGTTCACCGCGGTCACGGTGCCACTGATGAGCGCGACCAGTTGCGTCTGCTGCAGCGACTTCTGGGCCTGGTAAACGGAGACCTGGTCCTGGGCGATGGTTCCTTGGTCTTGTAAGAGGGTGACCTGGTTTTGGGTGACGGAGGATCGGGCCTGGGCGATGGACTCTCTATCTTGCACGAGACTGATCTTGTTTTGGGCGAGCGAGGATTGGGCTTGGGTGATTGCTGACTGGTCCGAGACGATGACTGATGGCGAGACTTGCGTGTTTGCTTGGGCAATCTGCACCGATAGTTCTTGTGCCGTGATCGTCGACTCGTCTTTGGAGATTTGGTTTTGATCGGACGAAATCTTCGATTGGTCCGTGGACACCGTGTGGGAGTCAGCGGTGCACGACGTGGCCGGGGTGGTCAGCGTTACGCCTTCTCCGGTGGTGGTGCCGACGCCATTGGTCGCCACCACACGAAACAGGTACGAGGTGCTGGGGCTGAGACCGGTGACAGAGACGGAAACCTGCGACGAAGTGGAACTCGCCGGAAGCGATGCACTGGCCGTCGACAGGCCATACGCCGTGGACGTGCCGTACTGGAAGTAGTACGTCGTACTGGCTCCGTTCGGATTCACGGTGGCGCTGAGCACGGCCGACGTGGTGGAGATGTTGGTCGCCGAATTGGTGCCCACCGACGGTGCTGAGCCCGACGACGCGGAGACGGGACCCGCGGAGGGTCCTGAGGAACCCGAACTCGTCGGCGAGGCGGGGCACCCGAGTGATTCGTCCGTGGAGAGGGTGGACTGCGCCGTCGCCAGATCGCTTTCATCCGTGGCCAACTGCGCTTGGTCTGAGGCGAGCTGATTCTGGTCGTTCGTCAGTTGCTGCTGGGCGTTATCCAGCGCGAGTTGATTCTGATACTTTTGCACGGCTGTGCCACCGGACTCGTCGGTCGCGAGGGTCGACTGCGCGTTCGCCAGCGACTTCTGCAGGGCCGCGTCCGACTTCTGCGCGTTCGCGTAGTTCATCCGCGCCACCGCAAGGGTCGTTTGTGCGGCGTCTGACTTCTGTGCGATCGCGTAGTTCATCTTCGCCACCGCAAGGGTCGTCTGGGCTGTTTGAAGAGCCGATCTCTCCTGACTCGAATCAATGGTTGCCAGGACTTGACCAGCCGCAACCCTCTCACCAACCGACGCATGGAGTGTTGTCAGGGTGCCACCAGCGACGAAGTTCTCGTTGGCGGTGGAGACGGTCGAGAGATTGCCCGACGCCGAGACACTCGACTGGACGGTGCCCCTCGTTACCTTGACAGTGCGCGCGACGCCAGTGCTCGAGGAGGAGGTCGTGTGGTAGATCGACGTAAAGGCGAATGCCGCAACGACCGCGACCGCGAGCCCGAGGGTGGAGTAGCCAATTCGCTTGCGCGAGGCGCGAGAGGATGTCGTGATTCTCATGTCATTGTCTCCGTATGGGTGATTGCAGCAACGCCGCCAGTTGATTCATCGGCCACGGTCAGCTCTTCGGCGTGGTCTTGGTGGGTGTCGATGGCAGCAGCGCCGAGCATGCCGCGTTCGCCTTCTTGAAGTTCGGGTTTGAGGTGACGGTAGAACCCGCTAACGGTGCGCTCCCGGATGGGCCCTTGGGCAGCGTCACGTGATGGAGCGTCATGCAATTGCGGTAGGCCGCGAACGCCGTCGAGGTCGTCCCGGCGGTACCTCCGAATTGCGAGCCTTTTGGCAGGAAGCTCGAACAGGCCTGGAACGCCGCCCTGGTCTTTGCGTTGCCAACTTTGGAACTCCCGGGAAAACCTCCCGGCGGATTCGTCCCGCCCGGGCTTCCCTTCGGCGGCGTTCCGAGCCCGAACGTGGGGGCCGACACCCCGTGCTTCTTCAGGCAACTGTCGAACTTCTTGATGGCCGTCGTCGGCGTCTTGGCAGAGGGTTTGGACGACGCCGAGGCCACACCCCCGCTCGCCAACACTGCTCCCGAGAGGGCCAGTGCAAGCAGTACTCCAGGGGTGGAGCGGTATCTGGCGAATCGACTAATTGAGATTGTCTTCTTCATGGCGACAGTATGGAGAGCGAATCTGGACGAGAGTTGAGGACTTTGTAAAAGTTTCATGGACGCTGACCACTCCAACAACGTCACTAATGACGACGCAGGGCGCTGACATCTCACGCGAGCATTCCCATTGCTCGGTGGCGAGAATCCTTCCACTCGGTCCATTCAACGGACCTTCAGGGAATTCTTATGATCCGATGGCACACTTGGCCGGTGAGTATCGAGATCCTGTCGGTTGAGGACGACGACAATGTTGCCTACGTCATCACGACGGCCCTTCAACTGAGGGGGTTCAGCGTGACGCGCGCGAAGAACGGCCACGAAGCTCTTCGACTGGCGCTCGAAGGTCACCGACCCGACCTGATAGTCCTCGACGTGATGCTCCCGGATCTCAACGGCTTCGAGGTCTGCCAACGTCTGAGGGAGGCGGGCGCCAATATCCCGGTGATATTCCTCACCGCAGCTGATTCCGTTGGCGACAAGGTCAGAGGGTTGATAATCGGGGGCGACGATTATCTCGCCAAGCCGTTCAGCGTCGAAGAGCTTGCGGCCCGAGTGAGAGCCCTCTTGCGGCGCTCGGGAACGGTCCACGAAGGTGAACTGACGTCGTGCGGGGGCGTCGTCATTGACGAAGACGCCCACACGGTTACCAAGAACGGCGACCTCGTCGAACTGTCGCCGACGGAATACCGTCTCCTGCTCTTCTTGATGAAGAATGCCGGAAAGATCATGACCCGCTGGCAGATACTCGACCACGTCTGGGACTACGGCTTCGACGGCGAGCCGACCATCGTCGAATCGTACGTTTCTCAGCTGCGAAGAAAGATTGACACGTCACCGCCAACGATGATCCGAACAATCCGAAGTGTCGGTTACCGACTCGAGCGACAGTAGCGTTCCCGTGAGCCTTCGCCTCAGACTCACATTCGCGGCGACGCTCCTGCTCGTGCTGATCTCGCTCCTTGGTGTCATTCTGATTCACTCAGTCGGTAGTTCAGAACTCCAGCAGGTTGACCAGCAGTTGAAGAACGCGTTGCCGATTGCCCGGACTATTGATGCCCCAGTCCCTCAGTCGTTTCAACCGGTCGGTTCGTTTCCACACACGTTCAACACGAACAGGATCAGCGCGTTCTATATCGCCGCCATTACCAACGGACAACGGAACGTCATCTCACAACCGCTCGAGGCGGGCCGAGCATCGCCACAGATTCCTCGCACCGCGTCGACGTCACTTCGTGACATCAAAATTCTCTCCATCGGCTCCATGTCCGGCTCCCTTCGCTGGCGCGCCGCCTACTTCGCACTGCCGAACTCGCACACTTCTGTGCTCGTAGCCGTCTCGCTCGCTCAGGTTGACGCGACGATGGGCTTCTTACGACTGGCATTCCTTCTGGCGGGGCTCGTGGTCCTCGTGGTCCTCGCCGCCACGGGCTTTTGGATCGCCCGACTTGGTCTGCGCCCGATTGCCGAGGTCACGGAAGTGGCCGATGCCATCACCGCGGGTGACCGGACGCGTCGACTGACGATGGTGCGAAGAAGGACGGAAGCTGGCAAGTTGGCCCAGGCATTCAACGTGATGCTCGATGAGCAACTCTCGCACGAAGCTCAACTTCGCCAGTTCGTAGCCGACGCGTCGCACGAGCTTCGCACCCCCGTTTCGGTCATCCTCGGCATCACCGAAATGTGGCGCCAGGGCGAGTTGAGGAATGGCGAGGAGCGCGACGAGGCGATCCACCGCATTGGAGTCTCCGGGAGCCAGATGGGCAGACTCGTTGAAGAGCTCCTCCTTTTGGCTCGACTTGACGAGGGGCGACTCTTGGATCGCGCTCCCGTCGACCTCGCGCGGCTGATCCAGGAGGTGGTGGCCGACGCCTGGACCACTGACCCTCATCGAACAATCACGATCATGGCCCCTGGCTCCGTTATCGTCTGGGGCGACCCTTCTGGGCTTCGTCGCGTCGTAGCCAACTTGGTCAATAACTCTCTTCGGTACACGCCACACGACGCAGACGTCGAGGTCCGCCTGTCCGTCAACGGAGACGCGGTGATGCTCGAGGTTGAAGACTCAGGACCCGGCATGACTGATGAGGAAGCGAGTCACGTCTTTGACAGGTTTTGGCGAGCTGACGCCAGTCGATCTCGGTCTGGTACGGGGCTCGGACTTCCGATCGTTCGCAGTATCGTCGTGGCTCATGCTGGCGAGGTCACCCTACTGTCGGACTCGGTGACCGGCACCCGAGTCAGGGTGATTCTCCCACGCGGCCAGGAGGAGAGTTCCGAACCAAACGCTGTCGCCTCGGGCCATATCGACTAGCGGCAACCTGCGGAAGAAGCCCCGAAGCGGTGCACGCGAAGGCGAGACCTACGGATGATTTGCATGGTTCAATTCTTGCTACCGATTAGGTGGCTATCGAGAGCTTCGGGGGTCATTGAACGGAGGCGAACTTCTCAGCGCAAAGTTGAGACCGATGGCGGCCAAAGCGTCAAGGATCTCGTGACACTGTGTCAAGCATCACCCAAAACTGTGTAAAGCATCGCCCGGAGCCGCTTCGACAAGAAACAGCCGCATGCTTACAGGGATTTAGTGGGCCGCCCGGGTCTCGATCCCGGCACCTTGAGAGCGTTTCCAGAACGTCCGTGGACGTCCATCAGCGTCCAGATTTGTTGGTCGGACGAAGTGCAATGTCCACCAACGTCCACCGAAGTCCACTCACGTTTGACGTCGTGGCTAGACAGTTGGCTAGACCCGGACTTCTTTCAAGGTCAAGTCACTATTGAATTTCGAGGGACCGATGGTGAAGGGTTTGAGCTACGGTTCGGGGACGGATAGATAGCTTCTCCGACGATCGCACGGGAATTGCACC
>VFSW01002988.1_pt1 | contig 25418 bp, 25 predicted proteins | sample 5358111 | NCBI WGS metagenome assembly VFSW01 (sample SAMN11554181, study PRJNA540505) | mine drainage metagenome | isolation source: sediment from site ElyBrook_90M | place: USA: Ely Copper Mine, Vershire, VT | collected 2017
TTGGCGGGAAGGGGAGGTATTCGCTCTGGCCTGTTTCCGAAGCTTCGCGCAGTCCCTATACGCATCCCTCATTGAAGCCTGCCGTGAATTTGAAGGTTGATTGATGCCCATGTCGAAGTCGCAATATGTCCTGACATTCTCCTGCCAGAACCGCCCCGGTATTGTGGCCGGCGTTGCCACCTATTTGTTTCAGCATGGCGGTGACATTCGTGAAGCCCAGCAATTTGATGATGCCGAGACCGGAAAGTTTTTTGCCCGCATCGCGTTTGACATCAACGGTGAGACGCCGATTGAGGATATCCGGGCTGGCTTTACCGATATCGCCACACAATTCGGCTTCAACTGGAACCTCAACGTCCACACGTCGCCGCGCCGCGTGCTGCTATTGGTATCAAAGTTCGACCATTGCCTGGTTGATCTGCTGTACCGCTGGCGCATCGGTGAACTGGCGATGACACCCACCGCGATTGTCTCGAACCACGGCATCGAGCATTTCGCCGGCATCGACATGGCCGGCCTGCCATTTCACCATCTGCCCATCACCAAGGACACCAAGATGGAACAGGAAGGCCAGATTTGGGCGCTGGTGAAGGAGACCAAGTCCGAACTGGTGGTGCTGGCTCGTTACATGCAGGTGCTCTCCGATGCGCTGGCCGCCAAGCTGAGTGGCAAATGTATCAACATCCACCATTCGTTTCTGCCCGGTTTCAAGGGCGCCAAGCCTTACCATCAGGCGCATTCGCGTGGTGTAAAATTGATTGGCGCCACCGCGCATTATGTCACCACCGACCTTGATGAAGGCCCAATCATTGAACAGGATGTTGAGCGGATTACCCATGCCGACACACCCGATGATCTGGTTCGCAAAGGCCGTGATATTGAGCGGCGGGTGCTGGCGCGCGCCGTGCGCTACCATCTGGAGGACCGGGTGATTCTGAACGGCAAAAAAACGGTGGTGTTCACGCCGTGAGTCAAATCGAAACCAAAATCATCGACGGCAAGGCGTTCGCGGCGGGGCTGGTAGAGAGCATCCGTAACGAAGTTGCCAGTTTGAGAGCCTCACGCGGCCTGCAACCGGGCCTCGCCGTGGTGCTGGTGGGAGAAGACCCGGCCAGTCAGGTTTATGTCCGCAATAAAGCCAAGCAAACCGTGCTGGCGGGGATGCATTCGCTGGAGTTCAAGTTGCCGGTTGAAACGCCGGAACCTGAGTTGATCGCTTTGGTCGAACGGCTGAATGCTGACTCCAAAGTACACGGTATTTTGGTGCAATTACCTCTGCCGGGGCACATCGATTCAACCAAAGTCTTGGATACCATCAACCCTGATAAGGATGTCGATGGTTTTCATGTGATCAACGCCGGGCGTCTGGCTATCGGGCTGCCAGGGCTGGTGCCCTGCACGCCGCTGGGGTGTGTGATGCTTCTGACCGACGCGCTAGGTGATTTGACCGGGCTGAACGCGGTGGTGGTGGGGCGTTCCAACATCGTCGGCAAGCCCGTGGCGCAGCTTTTGCTGGCGCAAAATTGCACCGTCACCATCGCACATTCGCGCAGCCGCAACTTGGCTGAAATTTGCCGGGGAGCCGATATACTCGTCGCCGCTGTCGGGCGTCCGGACATCATCAAGGGCGCCTGGATTAAGCCAGGTGCGACTGTAATCGACGTGGGGATCAACCGGGTTCCCGCCAGTGATGGCAAAACCAAGCTGGTAGGCGATGTCGCTTTCGCCGAAGCGCAGGGCGTCGCTGGACTGATCACCCCGGTTCCCGGCGGCGTTGGCCCTATGACCATTGCCTGTTTGCTGCGCAACACCCTAACTGCCGCAAAAAGAATTGAGGGCGCTGGTTAAATAATAGTCTAATTCCGTCTCTAAATTGCAATCGACACTGTGCTTTTTGTATTTTTTCGTCATAATACGTGAGGTTGAGGAGATTGCAGCATGTCATCGCGGCCCCAGGCTAAGTCTAACCCATTGAAAATCTTTAAAACACCCTTGGCGGACGCATTGAACGAAGCCGGATTACCTGAGGTGGTGGCTGACGTTTATATGACCGGTTCAAGTGCTGCCGCGGTTTCCGACTTGACGTTGGAGCAGGCCATTGGCGTACAGGTGCGCCAGTTGCGCCGTCGCGTGGGGATTACAGTCTCTGAGCTGGCAACGGCGGCCGGCTTGTCAGGTGGCATGTTATCAAAAATTGAAAATGGGCAGATATCGCCCTCGCTGGGTAGCTTGCAGGCGTTGGCCACCGCCTTAAATGTGCCGCTCACAACGTTTTTTTCAACCTTCGAGGAAAAGCGTGATTGTTCGTTCGTGAAAGCTGGTACGGGCGTCATCATCGAGCGGCGCGGCACCAAAGCCGGTCATCAGTATAGCTTGCTTGGTCACGCGCTGGGTGGGGCCGTTGTGGTAGAGCCTTATCTAATCACGCTGCACGCAGATGCCGCACCTTACCCGGCCTTTCAGCACGAGGGCACCGAGTTTATCTATATGCTTACTGGCGAGGTTATGTATCGTCATGGCGACCAATCATATCATCTGACTCCCGGTGATGCGCTGCTTTTTGATTCTGGTGCGCCGCATGGCCCGGAGAAATTGATCGTAAAACCGATGACTTACCTCTCCATCATCACCTATGCTCGCGAGCCGAGCTGAATTTATTTCCTGGTAAGAATTGATTATTCTTATCAGTTGACGAGGCCCGATATGCTGGGTAACATTCAAACCGTCATATTTGATAGGTTTAACGCATGTGCGGCATAGCCGGGTTATTTCTCAAAAATCGAGCCTTGGAGCCTGAACTAGGCGCCATGACAGCAGCAATGTTGGAAGTCTTAACGGACCGCGGCCCCGATAGCGCCGGATTTGCCATCTATGGTGATGGTGCCGCCGACTGCATGAAATTCACGTTGCGAGCGCCGGTTGGTTTTGATTTCGCAGCAATGGGCCACGCGCTGCAGGTAGCACTAACGGTGCGTGATGATCATGCAGTGATAAGCCTCCCGGTAGTGCGTGAAGCCGAAGTGCGGCGTATATTGTTGGCCTCTTACCCAACGGTTGATATCGTTGCCAGCGGGGCACGGATGGAGTTGTTTAAGGGTGTCGGTTTACCGGCGTTGGTTTCAACCCGGTTTGGTCTGGCTGGAATGGCGGGCAGCCATGCCATTGCCCATACCCGCATGGCCACCGAATCAGCCGTGACAACCCAGGGGGCGCACCCTTTCTCCACGGGACCTGACCAGTGTTTGGTGCACAATGGCTCATTGTCAAACCACAATGACATTCGCCGGACACTAATTCGTGAAAATATGAGATTTGAGACTCAAAACGACACCGAAGTGGCGGCAGGTTTTTTAAGCTGGAAGCTGCGCGAAGGCGCGAAGCTAGATGAGGCGCTGACGGCCGCGCTTGACACTTTGGATGGGTTTTATACGTTTGTTGTCGGCACGGAGTCAGGTTTTGGCGTGCTGCGCGACCCGGTGGCCTGCAAGCCCGCTGTGATGGCCGAAACTGCTGATTACGTGGCGTTCGGTTCGGAATACCGGGCGCTGGTGGATTTGCCGGGCATTTCAAAGGCGAAATTATTTGAGCCTGAGCCTGCGAAAGTTTATTTTTGGGAGCGTGCGGCATGAGCCGCGCGTTGAAACAAATGACCCGCGTTGAGCCCGTAACGTTCGACTTGGCGGTTGAACCATTACGGGATTTAAGCGTCGCGCTGCACGCGCTGGGACCACAGACCAACCAGACAACATGGCAAATCTTGAACCCGCGAGGGCAACACGCAGTGGCGGTTGGCGTCACCGTGCCGGTCACCATCCAGATTGATGGCCATGTCGGCTATTATTGTGCTGGCATGAATGATGGTGCGGCCATCACTATTGCAGGCAATGCGGGCCCTGGAGTGGCCGAAAACATGATGTCTGGTGTTGTTCATGTAAAGGGTGATGCCAGCCAGGCGGCGGGTGCTACAGCGCATGGCGGGTTACTGATTATCGATGGCAATGCCTCAGCGCGCTGCGGCATTTCCATGAAGGGGATCGATATCGTCGTGAAGGGCTCGGTGGGTCACATGAGTGCGTTCATGGCGCAATCGGGTAATTTGGTGATTTTGGGTGATACCGGCGAAGCGCTGGGTGACAGCCTGTATGAAGCGCGCATTTTTTGTGCCGGCACGCCCGCAAGCCTCGGCGCGGATTGCGAAGAGAAGCCCATGACGCCGTCTGACAAGACGATTTTGGTTGATCTGTTGCAGCGTGCCGGTGTGCAAGCTGCCCCAGATGATTTCAAACTCTATGGTTCGGCGCGCACTTTATATCATTTTCACGTTGATAACGCAGGGGCTTATTGATGAACGACTCCTCTGGTCCGCATATTCCGCGCACCCCGCCACGCAAATCAGCAACGTTCGACGAATACGCTATAGCCGAAATTCAACGCGCCGCCGCCACTGGCATTTATGATATTCGTGGTGGTGGCACCAAGCGCAAGCTGCCGCATTTTGATGATTTGTTATTTCTTGGCGCATCGGTGTCACGTTATCCACTAGAGGGTTACCGGGAACGCTGTGGCACAGACGTTGTGCTGGGCACTCGCTTTGCCAGTAAGCCGATCCATTTAAAAATTCCCGTGACGATTGCTGGCATGTCGTTTGGTGCCTTGTCGGGTCAGGCAAAGGAAGCCTTGGGCCGCGGCGCGACACTGGCGGGCACCTCTACTACCACCGGCGATGGCGGTATGACACCCGAGGAGCGCGGTCATTCGCAGACGTTGATCTATCAATACCTGCCGTCGCGCTATGGCATGAACCTGACTGATCTACGTAAAGCTGATGCGATTGAGGTGGTAATCGGCCAGGGCGCCAAGCCAGGCGGCGGCGGCATGTTACTGGGACAAAAAATTTCTCCTCGGGTGGCGCAGATGCGAAATTTACCCGAAGGCATCGACCAGCGCTCGGCTTGCCGCCACCCTGATTGGACTGGCCCCGATGATCTGGAAATCAAGATTTTGGAACTGCGGGAATTAACCAACTGGGAAAAGCCGATTTACATTAAGGTAGGTGCCAGCAGGCCCTATTACGATACCGCGCTGGCGGTAAAAGCCGGTGCTGACGTGGTGGTGCTCGATGGTATGCAAGGTGGCACCGCGGCCACGCAGGAAGTATTCATCGAGCATGTCGGTCTGCCAATTTTGGCAGCCATTCGCCCGGCTGTGAAGGCGCTGCAGGATTTGGGTTTACATCGTAAGGTGCAATTAATTGTCTCAGGCGGAATTCGCTCCGGTGCCGACGTGGCAAAAGCGCTAGCCCTTGGTGCCGATGCTGTGGCGATTGGTACGGCGGCATTGATTGCGATTGGCGATAACGCCCCAGAATGGGAAACCGAATATCAAAAGCTTGGTACTACGGCTGGAAGTTACGATGATTGGCATGAAGGCCGCGACCCCGCCGGCATCACCACGCAAGACCCGGTGCTGGCTGCGCGGCTCGACCCCATAAAAGCCGGACGGCGATTGGCGAATTATCTCTCGGTGCTGACATTGGAGGCGCAAGCCATTGCCCGCGCCTGTGGTAAAAGTCATTTGCATAATTTGGAACCAGAGGACCTGGTAGCGTTAACCATCGAAGCCGCTGCGATGGCGCAAATCCCGCTGGCGGGAACGGATTGGTATCCAGGAAAGACGGGGATTTAAAACGAATGGCCAAAGACCTTGCAAAAATAGCTGCGGAGCGCGGCATAAAATATTTCATGATCTCCTACACCGACTTGTTTGGCAGTCAGCGCGCCAAACTGGTGCCCGCGTCCGCCATCGCGGGGATGCAAAAAAACGGTGCGGGCTTTGCAGGTTTTGCCACCTGGCTGGATTTATCGCCGGCCGACCCCGATATGTTTGCACTACCGGACCCGGAAACACTGATCCAGCTACCCTGGAAGCCTGAAGTTGGTTGGCTCGCCTCCGACATCTGGATGGATGGCAAACCAGTCGAGCAGGGGCCGCGCAATGTTCTCAAGCGCGTGGTAGCCGCCGCGGCGGATGCCGGGTTTGAGATGAAAAGCGGGGTGGAATGCGAATTTTTCCTCACCAATGCGGATGGCACTGCGATTGCTGATTCTGCTGACACAGCCACCAAACCTTGCTACGACGCCGCAGCTTTGATGCGCCGCTATGATGTGATTACCGAAATTTGCGATGCGATGCTGGCGCTAGGCTGGGAAGCCTATCAGAACGATCACGAAGACGCCAACGGCCAGTTCGAGATGAATTGGAGTTACGATAAAGCCCTTGTTACCGCTGACCGCCACGTGTTTTTTAAATTTATGACCAAATCGATCGCCGAAAAACATGGCTTGCGTGCCACTTTCATGCCCAAACCATTCTTGGGTCTGACAGGTTCGGGTTGTCATTCGCACGTCTCGCTGTGGAAGGGTAAAACCAATTTATTTGAGGACCCACAAGGTGAGCTTGGTGTTGCCACGTTGGGGTATCATTTCATTGGCGGGGTCATCTCGCATGCCGATGCATTATGTGCGTTGCTGAACCCAACGGTAAATTCCTACAAGCGCATCAATGCGCCGCGCACCACGTCGGGCGCAACATGGGCGCCAAATACCGTGACCTACTCAGGCAATAACCGCACCCATATGGTTCGGATCCCCGAGCCAGGCCGCTTTGAAATGCGTCTCGCGGACGGTGCGGCCAACCCGTATTTGTTGCAGGCCGGAATTTTGGCGGCAGGCATGGACGGCATCGCGCACAAGACAAATCCTGGCAAGCGGCTCGATATCAACATGTACACCGACGGGCATCAGGTGAAGGATGCCAAGCGCCTGCCGCTGAATATGCTCGATGCGCTCAGAGCCTTTGAAGGCTCAGCGGTTTTGAAATCTGCGCTTGGTGCCTCATTCGTCGCATCATACGCCAAGATGAAGCACGCTGAATGGAATGACTACGCGGCCCATCTTTCAGAATGGGAGCGTCACGCAACTCTTGATTGTTAGGCGAGCAATTCACGCATCGCCGCTTCAACCAGAGCGGTTTCCGCCGGAAACCGTCCTGGCGCGCCAGCGCAATGGCCGTAGGGCGAGTTTATCACCCTTACCTCTGCGTGTCCGATGGCGGCAGCTTCAATACGCGCTTCATCCACCGTAAAATACATATCGGTATCAGCCGGCATAATGATCGTCCTTGCGGTTATACTGGCAAGAGCTGAATCATTTATATCGGCATGTTTCCAAGTCCAAAGCATTGCCATCAAGTCGCGGGCGTCGAAAGTTAGATGGTCATCTTCCCAATACTTCAAAAATACTTCGAGCGTTTCAAAACCCATCGGCTTATATAATTCATCGCGGTAAAATGCTGCTGAATAAGCCCAACCGGCATAGCACCGGCCAAAGGCACGCCGGTCTTCATCGTGACCCATCGCAGCGGCGATGCCTTCGAGGAACACCCGGTTGAGGGGCCAGCATCGAGCGGAGCCGCATACCGCTAAAAGATTTTTGACCATTGCCGGATACAACGCCGCCCAACTATAGCCCTGCATCGCACCCATCGACCAGCCATAGAGTAGCTGGATTTCCCTGACACCCAAAGTGTTTAGTAGCTGGTGCTGCAGATGTATGTTATCGGAGACGCTCGCATTTAAAAACATCGGTGTTTTGCTGGGAGAGCTCGAAACACCGTTGCCCAGCATATTGGGGCTGACGATAAAATATTTTGCCGGGTCCAGCACGTGGCCCGAGCCTATTACGCGCATGTACGATGCGTGAGTGCCAGTATAATAAGTAGGTAACATTACACAATTGTCACCAGCATCGTTCAAACGGCCATGGGTCTCATAAACAAGTTCCAATCCGCCGCTTTGAAATGTTCTCAATGTCATTGTGAAGTCCTGAGCCGTGTGCAAGTGTATCAAATCATCTTCTGTTGTAACCAGCTACCTTAAGCATGTAGCTCAATATCGAGCCCCCATCGTCTCGTGTTTTGGTGAGAGTTTCAATGAATAATTTTATTATTCTTATCATTTTGGTTTTAGCAGCAACACTGGAAGCTGGTGGCGATGCTTTAGTGCGTATGGGCCTGCATACACCGTCATTGGCATCGAAACTTAGCTTCATGGCAGCGGGGGCTGCTGTTTTATTCATCTACGGCGTTAGTGTTAACCTGCCGTCCTGGGATTTTGGCAGGGTGCTTGGAGTGTATGTGGCGCTGTTTTTTGTCGTCGCGCAAATAATCAATCTTCTGGCCTTTGGCATGAAGCCCGGCTTGCCCATTTACGCCGGTGGCGCATTAATTATTTCGGGTGGCTTACTGATTACGTTTTGGCGCGCTTAAACATAAGTGGCATAAATTACCGAAATTAACAACGTCAGCGCCAACCATACTCCTGCCGGGCGCATAGATCTCTGACGCGATAACACCATAGCATAGCCGGCCTTCAATAAATTATTACTACCGCTGGCGATCAATACTGCTGAGACGATCGCGCTCTGGCTCACCTGGAATTTGCCATCCAGCAGTGAGAGAATAAATGGATCTATATCAGAAAACCCGACCACAAAACTGAGCAGGTGCAAGCCATTCGCGCCATAATGACTGGTTACAAAGTCAGTAACTGCAGCAAACGCTACGAATAAACCAGCGAATAAAAAAGCAATCGGTAAATCAAGTGGATTGGCGGAAACAGCTTCGTGGGTTGTTTGTGGCTGATTGCGTACGCGCCATGCCAGCATTCCGGCTATGGCAACAGAGAGTACAAAAAATCCTCCAAATGGAATGAGCAACGCCAAGGCGGCGTCGGTATGACCAAGTAGAAAAATGACCGCCAAAAGGCGAACATACATCATCGCTGTCGCAATCACTACTGCGGCCGGCGCAAGTGCGGTTTGATCCGGTGCGGCGCGGGCGGCGCGGGCCAGCACCACGGTAGCCGCCGTGCTGGAATACATGCCACCGAGGACACCAGTGAGCAATGTGCCCGCACTGGGAAATAGATAACGATGCGCTAAATACCCCAGATAGGATATTCCAGAAATAACCAGAACTGCCGTCCAAACTTTTGTATAGGTAATGCCAGAGAGTCCTAGAATTTCGTTGTTCGGCAAAAGCGGTAAAATGAGGCCCGCCAGAATAAAAAATTTCGCGAGCGTAACGCCTTCCTGTGCCGGAAATGCGTCGGACAAACGTCTAATTCCAGCTTGTTCTCCCAAAGCAAACAATATCACCACGACCAACAGCGCTACCACCACTACCGGTGCTGTGATGACAAACGCACCGAGTGAATAAGCCAAAATGGCGATGAGGCTGACTAAAAAAGCTGAATCACCTCGCTCAAGTTTTTTTCGATAATCCAAACCGAGAAATACCGCCAAAACTATCAAGCCTACGCAAAATGGAACCACCGGAGCGATGTTCCACAATACAAAACCAATCGCTGCGATCAGAGTGATGGTGCGAGTGGTGCCATAGCCCAGTGGGATTTGTTCAGTCGCGCCAGCATCACGCCGACGGTAGGCGTGCAGTTCCAGCCCAATGATAAAGGCTAGGGCGATGGTGCCCAGGAACGCAGAGAGCATCGGTGGAATAAAGGCGCTCATCCGGCTCGCAGAGCCGCTAATCCATGTGTGAGATCGGCGATGAGATCTTCGGTATTCTCAAGCCCAATTTGAAATCTTGCGATTTCACCTTCAAAGACTCCAGTTCCTGCACTACGCGAAATCGTGCCGGTGGTGGGCAGCACCAAACTCTCATAGCCGCCCCAACTGGCGCCGATGCCGAATAATTTCAATGCATCAATCATCTTCACAACGGCGGCAGCATTGAATCGCTCCTGGAAAACAACGCCAAAAAGGCCACAGGCGCCTGTAAAATCGCGCTTAAAAAAATTATGTCCAGGGCATGAGGGTAGGGCAGGGTGGAGCACTCTTGCAACTTCACTTTGTTGCGAAAACCAGTTGGCCACACTTAATGCTGCCTGTTCCTGAGCACGTAACCGGACACTTAATGTTCGCAAACCTCGCAGTGCCAACCAGCAATCGTCTGGTGAAGCATATTGCCCAAGTTCCAGAGATCCCTTGCGCAGCCAAGCCCAATCTGAATCAGAATTTACCGTAACCGCGCCCAGAATAATATCGGAATGGCCACCCACATATTTGGTTAAAGCCTGAATAGAAACATCTACACCATGTGCAAATGGCTGAAAATGATGGATACCCCAGGTATTATCCATAAATACCTTAACACCACTGGCGTGGGCAGCTCGCGCCAGGGCAGGAATATCCTGCACTTCAAACGTGTGACTTCCAGGGCTCTCGGTAAACAACACTTTGGTGTTGTCGCGGATCAATGCGGCTAAACCAGCTTCGTCAAGCATTGGGTTGTAATAGCTTGTTTCGATGCCAAACCTACGCAAAACGATGCCGCAAAAAGTTCGTGTTGGTCCATAGACTGAATCAGGGACCAGCAGGTGATCGCCCGCACTCAGGTAAGCCAACAGTGGCATTGTGATAGCTGCAAGGCCAGAGCCGACAACTTGGCAATGACTACCTCCTTCAATCTCAGCGATTGCGCCTTCCAGCGCGAAATGAGTATCGGTCCCACAAATGCCATATAGCTCAACTGGTTCCAGATAACGCTTGCCCAGTGTAAGCTTGGTAGCCATGTCAGGGTAAAGCACCGTCGATCCGCGCGTAAGTTTTGGATTCACATAGCCATAGGATTTAGTGCCGGCACGGCCGGCATGAACCAAAGCAGTCTCGAATTTTTCAGTCATTTATACCTCAACAGGCAAATCTAGGCGGCTGCCCCACTCAGACCAGGACCCATCATAAAGCGCGCCTTCAGGCAGGTTGGCAACCGCCATCCCTAAAATGAGGACAGCCGCCGTAACACCGGAGCCACAAGTTGCAAAAACGGGGGTTGCGCCATCAACCCCCGCAGCCGCAAATATTTTGCGCAGTGAGTCTGCTGGTCGCATTTTCCCTGCCTCCAGCAATTCGTTAAACGGCAGTGACTTGGAACCCGGAATATGACCGCTCCGCATACCGGGCCGGGGTTCAGGCACGCTACCGTTAAAGCGACCTGCCGCTCGGGCATCGAGAACGATCACAGATTTCGATGTGATATTTTCGTGTATATCGCGCCAACTTTTTACCATCGCGGGTCTAAAATCAGGGCGAAATTTTTGCGGTGCGGCAGACGACACTTCAGCGGTTATTGCACGTCCCTCGGCTATCCAGGCTGGTAAGCCCCCATCAAGCACTGAAACATTATTATGGCCGAATACCCGTAACATCCACCACGCCCGTGCTGCCGAAAACAAGCCGCGTTGATCATACACTATAACCTCGGAGTGATTTCCAACCCCAAGAGCACCGACCAGCGAACCAAAATCGTCAGGGCCGGGTAACATATGGGGTAACTCACTCGCGCGATCAGCGATCAGGTCAATGTCGAAAAAAACAGCTCCCGGAATATGGGCCGCATTAAATAAGGCCACGGCATCCTGGCTCTCATTGGGTAAATAGTAAGTTGCATCAAAAATCACCAAGTTCGGGCTGCCTAGTTTGGCAGCGAGGGCGTCCGTACTGATTAAGGTTGCCATTTCATTCAGCCACGCGTTGCCAGAATCATTGAGCGCACCCGTTCCGCCGCTGCTGCCCCTTTTATGGCTTCACGCCAGGCGGTTTCTGATACGCGCTGGTGAGCCGTGACGGCGTCCTCCGCACCCGTAATCATTGCCACGCCAGATTGTACGGAAGGGCAAGCGTCTGCAGGAAAGGGATTGATGGCCAGCGTAGCACGTTCGCGTGAGCGAAGTAACGTAAAGGGGCCGTTCGGTTCACCCGACGCCATTAAACCCAGTTGTAAGCCAATAGGTTCGCTTTCCATCAAATTTGCAACCAGTTCCATTTCGCGAATTGCAACATCACGGGCAGCATTACGCAGACGCTCGGAAGTCGGCACGGGGCCGGCCACGCCATCCATGAGGAATTTTTGGATCGAGCTTACGGTTAAAATGCCAATAATTGAGGGTTTGCGAGCAGCATACATGCGTTTGCGGGCATTCATAACACCCAAAAGTTGTTCGGCCGCCGCACGGGCCATAGCGCGTTCAACCCCGGCGGACTCGGCTTGCTCTTCGTAAATCTGCGAGAGAAGAGAATCAAAATGGTCCGAAGTGGTCAGATAGCAAAGCGGGCCGAACACCTGTAAAATCTGGTCGGACGTCTCTTCGATTTGCCGCAGACGTTCCATATAACCTATTGGTTTTGTGTAATATTCTACCCCGATGCCCAGAAGTGTCAGAGGAGAAATTTTCAATAGCTCTGCCAACCGGTTGACCGTATCCAGCTTGATGACTTCGCCTTTTTCATAACGGTAAAGTGCAGCGCGCGAGACCCCAAGGCGAGCCGATATTTCTTCGGCTTTAAGGCCGGATTCCATACGGTAGGCCCGCAGTTGCTGACCGATCTCATTAAAGCGCATATTTGACGACTCCTTGAAACTCAACCTTTTTAAGGTCTCAAATGTCCATAAGTTGGGTGAGAATCTCAGAAACTTTTACCAACCCTTGACCCTGAATACATAACCGAAAAAATCAAATAATACAATCAAATGTCATATAATATGAGACTCGGCGCCCGTGCCGGTTATTATCCCATATTACTAGATTGATATTGCGAACCGAAGACCTTGCATCAAGCCCCATCCTTCGTCCATCAAGGGCTCCATGAAATCGGAACGTATCTTATTGCTTGCGTTAGCGGCCGCTCTCGGGTTCGGTTGCCTACTAATTCTTCTCCCGTTTGTACCTGCTATGCTATGGGCCGCCATATTGGTTTACAGCACGTGGCCATTTTACGCTTGGATGAAGCGCTATCTTCCAGCCGGATTGGCGGCTCTAATCCTAACGTTGCTGGTGGCTTTGGTATGTCTTTTGCCGCTCATCAACATTGGCTTGGTGGCGGCAAAAGAGGCTCACATCAGTCAGGATTGGATCCACGCAGCGATCCAGAACGGCCTTCCACCGGCGCCGGAGTTTCTCAACCATATCCCAATTGTTGGGTCGTTGGTTGTGCAATTCTGGAACAACTCGGCTTACGATCTGGGAGGAGCCGCCGGCGAGTTGCAGCCGCTCATTGGAACAGTCGCGCACTCGGGACTAAGGTTTTTATTTTTGCTGACTCACGGGCTGATTGGTATCGTCGTCGCTCTGTTTGTCTCGTTCTTTTTCTATCTGTCCGGCCAACAAGTGGTTGTTCGTATTCGCCTGTTGTTGGTGCGTATTATGACTGAAAGCCGGGTCGAGCATCTGCTGGGGCTGGTTGCAGGAACAGTCAGGGGCGTGGTCTTCGGAATTGTGGGGACGGCGGCCATGCAGGGTGTGCTGTACGCAATCGGGTTTGAAGTTGCGCGGGCGCCACAACCAATACTGCTTGCAAGTTTCGCTGGCATTATATCAATCGTTCCTGCCGGTGCGGTGGTTATTTACGTCCCGCTTTGCTTGTTTTTGTTTGCTAAAGGTTATTTGCTGACATCGATATTGTTGGCAGTTTACTGCTTCGTGGTCGTAGGTGGAGCAGATTCGATCGTTCGGCCATGGCTAATTGCCCGCGGGGCCTCCTTGCCCTACATGCTGACCTTGGCCGGTGTCCTTGGCGGTGCGATTGGTTTTGGAGCACTCGGGATCTTTTTGGGGCCGGTATTGCTGACCCTTGGCTTGGCCGTGGTAGAGGAATTTGCCGGACAGCCAAGAGGTGCTTGGCGGCAACCATAAAAACATCATTTGTTAATTTTTTCCGCTTAATGATTGGAACATGAATACTCAGATAATCGCAAAGCGTCGTAATGCTGAAATTCGTGGCCGTCAGGCTGAAGATGCAGTGGCCGCCAAATGTTTGGCGCGTGGCTTCGACATTTTGGCCCAACGTTTGCGTACCAAATCAGGTGAAATCGACCTGATCATTGCTGACCCCGGAACACTTATTTTTGTCGAGGTAAAATCGCGTTCTTCTTTCGCCGAAGCTGCTTACGCTGTTGTGCCCCGGCAGCAGCGCCGCCTGTTGGATGCCGCTGATTTGGTATTAGCGGAACATTCGAATTGGCACCGTCCCTCAATGCGATTCGACGTGGCTTTGGTCTGCAACGGCAAAATCGAGCTCATCGAGGATGCTATCCGGTATCACTAATCGCCCCATGTTTTCATAACTAAATTGCCACAGTCAGCCTGCAAAAGCTTGCAATAATCTTGCGTGAGCACGGCTGCCACGATGAAAACAGGACACTTCAAATTTCTCATTAGGGGAATGTATCGCGTCGTCATCAAGACCAAATCCCGCCAGAAGCGTATCAAGTCCCAGATGCGTTTTGAACGCTTCGACAATCGGTATTGAGGCACCGCAGCCAACCAAGGCTGCTGGTTTGCCAAATTCATCCCGTAACGCATTTTGAGCAGCGTGCATGAAGGGAGCATCCAAGCTAATCGCAAACCCCGGTGCTGCGCCAAGATGCTTAAAACTTGCTTTGGCATCGGGACGCAGCCGCTCATTGACGAAGCGTTCAAAATTTTTCTGAATTGCAGTGGGGTCTTGGCCGGGAACCAACCGGAACGTCAGCTTGGCAGTGGCTTGCGCCGGAATCACGGTTTTTGTTCCATCCCCCTGATACCCGCCAAAAATGCCGTTAATTTCGGCCGTGGGACGAGCCCATAATTGCGCCAGTGGTGATTGCCCATGCTCACCAGCCGGATAATGAAGCCCCACTTCACCTAGGAATATGTCGGGGTCGAAGCCAAGACTTTGCCAGGCGTTAGCCAGGGCCGCTTCTACCGGCACGACGCCATCGTAAAAGCCTGGGATCCTTACGCTGCCTTGATCATCATGCAGATCCCCCAAAATACGCGTAAGGGCGTTAATGGGGTTCAAAGCGATACCGCCATACAAGCCAGAATGTAGATCGCGCGACGGGCCGTGAATTGTGACCTCAGAGGCGGCTAACCCACGCAACGACATGGTTATCGCCGGGGTCTCGAAATTCCACATATTTGTATCAGCAACCAGCACAAAATCGGCAGCCAAAACCTCGCGTTCGTTGGTCAGCAGCTCCGCCAATGACGGGCTGCCGCACTCTTCCTCGCCTTCGAGCAAAATAGTGAGACGAACCGGCAGCGTGCCGTTAACCGCGAGATGCGCCCGGCAGGCTTCAAAAAAACTGACCACTTGGCCTTTGTCGTCAACCGCGCCACGCCCGACGATTCGTTTGCCGCGGGGCCCCTCGATAATCTGCGGGTTAAACGGGTCGGAATGCCATAAGTTTAGCGGGTCGGCGGGCTGAACATCATAATGTCCGTAAAACAGCACATGCGGCGCATCTGGCCCGGCAGCGTGATTTTGGGCAATGACTCCCGGCAGGCCGGATGTTTCGGATAATCTGGCCGAAAACCCCATTTCAGTAAGAGTATCACGCGCCCACAACGCTGCGGCCCTACAATCCGCCGCATGGGCAGGTTGTGCGCTGATGCTGGGAATACGCAGAAGCGTAAACAGCCGGGCTAATGATGCATCGAGATGATCGTCGATATACTGCAGGACATTTTTCATGCCCCTAGAATATGCCAGCTCCCGTAATCCCGCCATACACGCCTAGACCGGCGGTGACGGTTGCAAGGAAAATCACCACCCATTTGTACCAGCCGCGCAGGCGCACCGTTGGTGGCAGCGCGAATATGGCCAGCGCGATGAGAAAACCCAGCACCATCGGCAGCAGTAGCGCGTTCATCACCTCAACGGCGATGTTCAGGAACACCAGATTTGGCACGGCTACCACTGTAACCGCCCCCACCAGCAAGCAGCCGGCGTAAACGCCGTAGAACCACTTAGCTTCTAGCGGATGATCCTCCAGTGACCGCCGGTATCCGGAAACCTCGCCCAGCCCCCAAGCCAGTGCCAGCGAACAGACGATGGCGGCCACCATGCCGGCCCCTATGACGCCGGCGCTGAACACCAGCTTGCCAACGTTCGAGCCAAGAAATGGGATGAGCGCATTGGCCATGTCGCCCACCGTGTTCAGGCTGGCCGTTGGGTTGTGCAGGCCGATCGTCGCGGCGGTGGCGACCAACACCGCCGCCATGACCAACTGTGCCAGAACAGAACCAATTGCGGTATCAAGCCTGGCCATTGGCAGGTCGGCAGGTCTCAAGCGTTTATCAGCCACCGCTGATTGCTGGTAGAATACCATCCAAGGCATAATGACCGCGCCAATATTGGCGGAAACCAGGTAAACATATTGCGAATTGCCGAGTTGCAGCTGCACCGATTGGGTTAAAATCTGGCTGGGGTTGGGGTGCGCCAGATAGGCGACCACAAAAAACGCCAGTTCAAACAGCCCGAGCACAATCGCCACCCGCTCCACCCGCCGGTATGAACCTGTGAGGACGACGATAAGTAAAAAAGCTGCAGAGAGCACCACGCTCACAGCCCGCGGCACCCCGTAAAGCTCCCCAACTCCGGCAACCCCCGAAAACTCGGTCAGAATGGCGCCGGTGGTGGCAACCGCCAGCCCGCTGGCGGAAAGCCAAGCCCAGGCTTTGCCGAAATGGTCACGGATCAACTCGCCATGGCCCTTGCCGCTATGAATGCCCAGCCGGACGGTAAGTTCCTGCACTACATACAAAATTGGCATCAGCAGGAATTGCAGCAGCAGTAGCTTGTAGCCCCATGCCACCCCAGACTGTCCCGCGGTAATGATGCTGCCAACATCTGTGTCTGCCAGCATCACCACGATGCCAGGACCGGCGACGGCCATAAATCTGGCAAGGTTGCTGCGCCCAGCGGGATGAGTCGCCGTATCAAACATCAAAATCTCCGGACTTAGTTTTTAGAACAATTGGGAGTCGGGGCATAGAATTCACCGGAGGCAAATATTGAACATTGAAACAACCTAATTGAGAATGATTTGCAATCGCAGTAACTAGTTATCTGACTTCCACACGGCCGTCAACGGTGGGTGCCCTGCGATGCAGAGTCACCGCCTTGATTTGTGTCAAAGCCTAACCCAGAAACAGGCATGAGCACCTGGCCAAAATTAACCCTCCATAACACCCGAACGCGCCTCAAAGCGCAGTTTACCCCCATCGACCCCGGCAATGTCCGCGCATACCTGTGCGGTCCCACGGTGTACGACCTCGCGCATCTGGGCAACGCCCGTAACGTGGTGGTGTTTGATATTCTCATACGGTTGCTGCGCCGGATGTACCCGCGTGTAACCTACGCGCGGAACATCACGGATATCGACGACAAAATTAACGCACGTGCCGCGACCAGTGGTGAGCCGATCGCCGAAATCACCGCCCGCACGACGGCAGATTATCACACCGACATGGCCGCCTTGTTCGCGTTGCCGCCGGATATCGAGCCCACCGCCACCGGCCATATCGCCGAAATCATCATGATTATTGAGCGTCTGATCGCCAGTGGCCATGCCTATGAGGCCGAGGGTCATGTGCTGTTCGCGGTCAGTTCCGACACCGAGTATGGCAAATTTTCGGGCCGCTCGCCGGAGGATTTAATTGCCGGCGCCCGGGTGGATGTGGCGCCCTATAAACGTGACCCCGGCGATTTCGTGCTGTGGAAGCCTTCAACACCGGAATTGCCGGGTTGGAGTAGCCCATGGGGCCGGGGCCGACCTGGCTGGCATATTGAATGTTCGGCGATGAGTTGGAAGCATCTCGGCGAGTCCTTTGATATCCATGGAGGCGGCGATGATCTGATTTTCCCGCACCATGAAAACGAGATCGCGCAAAGCTGCTGCGCCTTTCCGGGTTCAACCTTCGCCAATGTATGGGTGCATAACCGCATGCTGCTGGTGAACGGTGAAAAGATGAGTAAGTCGCTCGGCAATTTCAAAACCGTGCGGGACGTACTGGCGGTGGCGCCCGGTGAGGCGGTGCGATTTTTGCTGATCCGCTCACAATACCGCTCGACACTGGATTACTCCGATGCAGCGTTGTTGGAAGCCAAACGCGAGTTGGACAGATTTTATCGGGCGATCGCCACGCATCCTGGAGCGGTGGCGGCTGCAGACATTCCGGCCATTGTGCTGGAACCTCTATGCGATGATTTGAACACACCGGGCGCGATTGCAGGACTGCATAATTTGGCAGATGCGGCTTTGGCGGGTGATGCCAATGGCGCTGCGGGCTTATTGGCCGCTGGCACTGTGTTGGGCCTGTTCAATCACATGCCAGATGAATGGTTTCATGCTGGTGCCGATGCTGCAAAAATTGAAGCCTTGATTGAAGCACGGCGTTTGGCGCGCGCCGAAAGGCGCTTCGTCGAGGCCGATGCCATTCGTAAATCCCTTGAATCAGATGGAATTTTATTAGAGGATGGCCCGAATGGCACCACGTGGCGGCGGGATGTTAAATGACCGGTCGTGACGGTGGGGCCGATCTACAGCCCATTGAACCTTCCCCCATCGTGATCCTGGTGCGCCCCCAACTTGCTGAGAATATCGGTGCGGTAGCACGCGCTATGGGCAATGGTGGCTTATTTCATCTACGTCTGGTGGCGCCGCGTGATGGCTGGCCTCAGGAACGTGCCTGGCGCATGGCCTCGGGTGCACACCGGATTTTGGAGTCACTCACAGTCCACGAAACTGTTGCCGATGCTGTAAAAGACCTGCACCGGGTTTTTGCGACTTGCCCACGGCCTCGCCACATCATCAAGCCGGTTCTCACGGCCCGCGGCGCGGCGGCTGAAATTCATGCCATCGGCGCTCGCAATATGAAGGCCGGCATATTATTTGGCCCCGAACGCGCGGGGCTTGATAACGACGATATCGCATGCGCTGACAGCCTGATCCGCTATGATCTCAACCCTGGTTTCATGTCGCTCAATCTTGCGCAGGCCGTCATGATCATGGGCTATGAATGGTTTATCGCCCGCGACGAGGACGCGGCGGTGAAAAATCTGCAAACTAATGAAACCCATGTTGCCACGAAGGGTGAGCTCGAAAATTTCATGGGCCATTTGGTTAGAGCGTGTGATGAAGCCGGGTTTTTGAAGAACCCGCAAAAGCGCCCTGGCATGGTGCGTAACCTGCGGCACCTCTTCCAACGCGGTGAAGTAACAAGCCAGGAATTGAACACATTGCATGGTGTGGTCAGTGACCTCGCGCGTGGTCCGCGCGAATGACCATCGAGGATTTATCGTATCGCCTGCAAGGGGGTGCGGCACGGTTGCTCATGCAGTTTTTCCGCATCCTGCCGCTGGATGCAGCTTCCTGGACTGGCAGCAGATTGGCAAGGACTTTTGGGCCGCTAACATCTGCCCACAAAACCGCCACCAAAAATCTTGCTTTGGCGATGCCCGAACTGAGTGATGCCGCACGGGCAAAAATTATCAAAGGTATGTGGGATAATATAGGCCGCACCACGGCGGAATATCCCCATTTGAGCAAACTGATCGACGATCCACAGCGCGTCGAAGTGATCGACCCAGCTAACCTTGCTATTCAAATCCGTGATGATGGCATCGGCGCCCTGATGATCGGCATGCATTACGGAAATTGGGAATTGGGCACCGTGCCGGGTTATCGTGTTGGCTTTACGCAGTATCATTTGTATCGTGCGCCGAATAACCCCTATGTTGATGCATTGTTGAATGAGTTACGAAGCCCGTTGCAACAGGGTGGATTTATACCGAAGGGCTCAGATGGCGCCCGGCAGGCTGTGGTGTTACTCAAAAAGCACGCGCATATCGGTATGCTGGTAGATCAGAAGCAGGATGAGGGCATTCCTGCATTATTTTTTGGTCACAAAGCCATGACAACCACGGCACCCGCCGCATTGGCTCGCCGCTTAAATGTCCCGGTTGTTGCCGCGCGCGTGGTGCGTCAACAGGGTGCGTATTTCAAAATTTTTGTCCACGAATTTAAAATTGTTAAAACCGAAAACCGGCAGGCCGACGTTGCACTCACGACCCAGCAATTTAATACCCTTCTGGAAGGCTGGGTGCGCGAGCATCCTGAACAATGGTTCTGGGTTCACAGACGTTGGCCGCGCTAGGTCGCAAGCGCCACGCTCACCGGCACATGGTCTGAAGGCTGGGTCTTTTCCCGTTCGGCTTTGTGAATCGTCACGGCGCTCAGTTGTTCGGCCACGCGTGGCGAGAGCAAAGCATGGTCGATCCTCAGGCCAGAATTTCTATCCCACGCCCCAGCCTGATAATCCCAGAATGTGTAAAGTTTGTCAGTGGGGTGCAAAGCCCGCACCGCCTCGGTCAGCCCCAGCCAGATCAGCGCGTTGAACGCCGCACGGGTTTGCGGCCGCACCAGCGCATCGTTTTTGCCAATCGCACCAGGGGCAAAATCAGCGTCGGTAGGGCAAACATTATAATCCCCCGCCAGGATAAAATTTTTATCCGCCTCTAGCATCGCCTGAGCGTGTCTGCGAAGATTTTCCATCCACTCCAGCTTATAGGCATAGCCTTCATCGCCATTTGAATTGCCGTTCGGCAGGTACAAATTGCCAACGACCAAATCGCCGCTGCTCACCTCAATATAGCGTGAATGGCTATCAGCCTCGGTCATGCCCGGCAGCTTGCGGTGGGTCACACGCACCGGCGCTTTATGCAGAATCGCCACGCCATTATACGATTTTTGTCCGACAATCACCGAACTATAGCCAAGCTTGCTGAAGGCAAGGGCAGGGAACTGATGCTCCTCGCATTTAATCTCCTGCAACAGCAGCAAGTCTGGCTGCTCGCGTGCCAGAAACTCCGCCACATGCGATTCGCGAATACGAACCGAGTTGACGTTCCAGGTGGTTATTTTAGTCAATGGAGAACGAGGTGCCGCAGCCGCAGGATGAGGTGGCATTGGGGTTCTGCACGGCAAAATGCGCCCCCATCAGGGAGTCCTTATAGTCTAGCTCGGCACCAGCCAGTAAATCCAGGCTGGCGGGGTCCACAAATACGGTAGCACCACCGGCAGCGATCACCAGATCATCGGGGTTTTTCAGGGCGGTCAGGTCAAACTTATATTGAAAGCCCGAACAGCCCCCGGCCAGCACCTCAACCCGCAACGCCTGGGCCTGCGGGTCACTGGCCAGAATTTCGGCCACCCGGCGGGCGGCACTGTCGGAGAGGCGGAATGTCTCAAGAGATTGGCTCATATGCTTCATATAGCGCGGGATGCCCTTGGATTGAAGGGCTGCGCTGTGTAGGACTGAGTACCATGACCTTGGCCCCTTACGCTGTAATGCCCCAAACCTCGCGCGGCCGGCTGCACGCCGAGCCCGAAGCGCCGGATCGCTCGCCCTTCCAGCGCGACCGCGACCGGGTAGTTCACGCCTCGGCGTTTCGCAAGCTGCAATATAAAACCCAGGTATTTGTAACCCGTGAGGGCGATTTTTATCGCACCCGGCTCACCCATTCGCTGGAAGTGGCGCAGGTCGCCCGCTCCATCGCCCGGCGTTTAAGCCTCGATGAAGACCTCACCGAAGCCTTGGCCCTGGCGCACGACCTCGGCCATCCGCCGTTCGGCCACGCCGGCGAAACCGGGCTGAACGAGGCGCTGGAAGCTTTTGGCGGCTTTGACCACAACGCCCAAAGCCTGCGGGTGGTCACGCGACTGGAGCATAAATACGCCGGGTTCGACGGGTTGAATCTAACCTGGGAGATGCTGGAAGGTCTGGCCAAACACAATGGCCCGCTGCCAAAACCGTCTGACTATATTGCGGCGTTTAATAAACAGTATGACCTTGACCTTGAGCGCCAGCCCTCGGCGGAGGCGCAGGTGGCGGCCTTTGCCGACGATATCGCCTATAATACCCATGACCTTGACGATGGGCTGCGTGCTGGGTTGTTCAACCTTGATGATCTGGCGGAATTGCCTGTTATCGGTGACGCGTTGCGCGCCGCACGGGCTTTGACCGGTGATGACAAGCGGGTTCGCAATGAGATGTCGCGCCGGGTGATCCATCTGATGATCCAGGATGTCATCATTGAAAGCCAACGCCGTTTGGCAACCCTGGCCCCCGCTGATGTTGAAGCGATTCGCGGCTGTGAAACGCCGGTCATCGGGTTTTCCCCCGCCATGGCAGCGGCCAGCCGCACCGTGAAGGCGTTTTTGTTTGACCGCATGTACCGCCATTGGCGCGTCAACCGGATGAGCCGCAAGGCCCAGATGGTCACCAGATCACTCGGTAGTTTGTTGCTGGACCGCCCGGATTTACTGCCCGACGAATGGCGGGACGAAGCCGGCAGAGGCAACACCGCGCGGGCCGCTGAAATTGTGCGCGATTACGTGGCTGGCATGACCGACCGCTTCGCGATGGAAGAATACGCACGGCTGACCGACCCAGCCGTGCCAGCTTAATGGATTTTGTATGACTGAGAATTTGTTTGCGGCGATGCGAAACTGGGTGCTCGAGGATATTACGGCGATGTTGCCGGAATTGCCGGTTGAAGTGCTGGCGAAGATTGAAGTCACGCCGACGCGCGACGCTGCGCATGGTGACATGGCAACCAATGCGGCAATGGTGGTGGCCAAGCCAGCGGGTAAAAACCCGCGTGAAATTGCCTCTGCATTGTCTGAAGCGCTGGCACGCCGCACCGGTATTGCCAAAGCTGAGCCAGCCGGGCCGGGTTTTGTTAACATCATGCTGGATGCAGCGTTTTTGCTGCGGCAAATTCCGGTGATTTTATCCGCCAGTGAAGCCTACGGGCAGGGCACTGATAAGGGCCAGAAAATCAACGTCGAATATGTCTCCGCCAATCCCACCGGCCCGCTGCATGTGGGCCATTGCCGGGGGGCGGTGGTGGGTGATGCGCTGGCAAATCTCATCGCCAAAGCCGGTTACGGCGTGACCAAGGAGTATTACATCAACGATGCCGGGGCGCAGGTCATCGCGCTGGGCCGGGTAGTGTATTTCCGCTACTTGCAGGCGTTGGGATTGCCCGAAAAAGCTGATGCTTATGCCGCCAGTGTTGCAGGTGGCATGCAATATGGCGGCGCGTATCTGGAACCTGTGGGTGCTGCGTTTGCGGCTGAACATGATACAGCTTTTGTTGACAAGCCAGAGTCTGACTGGCTCGATACCGCCCGGCAATTCGGCGTTTCAAAAATGCTGGATTTGATCCGCGAAGACCTCGCAGCGCTCCGTGTCTATTTTGATGTGTTTTCCTCGGAAGATGCGCTGGTGCAGGCGGGTGGTGTCACACGTGGTCTTGCCATTCTGGAATCCGCCGGTTTGATTTATCAGGGCACGCTGGAACCGCCCAAAGGTAAAATCCCGGAGGATTGGGAACCACGCGAGCAGAAATTATTCCGCTCCACCGAATTCGGCGATGACGTCGACCGCCCGGTGCAAAAATCCGACGGCAGCAACACCTATTTCGCGAACGATATCGCCTACCATGCCGACAAAATGGCGCGGGGCTTCACGCAGATGATCGACGTCTGGGGTGCCGACCATGGCGGCTATGTCAAGCGTATGCAGGCCGCCGTGAAAGCCCTTGCGGGTAACACCCAAGCCAGCCTCGATGTGGTGCTTTGCCAGATTGTACGGGTGATGAAAGACGGTGCGCCCGTGCGGATGAGCAAACGCGCAGGCACTTTCGTTGAATTACGTGACCTGATTGATGAAGTGGGTCCCGATGCGGTGCGCTTTATCATGCTGATGCGTAAATCCGACGCGCAGATGGAGTTTGACCTGAACGCCGCCGTCGCCCAGACCCGCGATAACCCGGTGTTTTACGTGCAATATGCTCATGCCCGCGCCCGCAGCGTGCTGCGTGCCGCCGGTGAGATCAGCGGCCTTGCCGATGCCGATTTAACCTCACTAACGGCCCCTGAGGAACTTGCCCTGATCCGCAAACTCATTGCCTGGCCGCGCATTGTTGAGTCTGCCGCCGAAGCGCGCGAACCGCATCGTATTGCTTTTTTCCTGTATGAGTTGGCCGGTGATTTTCATGCGCTTTGGAATGCCGGCCGCGATGATGCGGCGTTACGGTTCCTGCAGGCTGACCGCCCAACGGAGACCAAAGCCCGGGTTGCTTTGGTGAGCGCCACCGCCATCGTCATCCGCTCCGGCCTGGCCGTTCTGGGCGTGCAACCGGTTGAGGAGATGCGATAGTTTGAGCCGCGACCCCGACCAGAATATTCCCGAATATTCCTATCAGGCGCGCAAACGCCAGTCTGTGGACCCTGCAATGCGTCGCATTGTGCTGGCAGCCGGTGGCATTTCAGTGGTGATCATCGGGGTGGCGCTGGTGTGGAGCGGTGTCAGGCCACGCATAGGGTTTGGCCCGCCACCTGAAATCGCCGCGCCTGATGTGCCGTTACGAGTCGCGCCGTTGGATCCCGGTGGGCTGACCGTTCCGGGTGCCAACGAACCCATCATGTCCGGCAACGTCAGTTCTGGCCCTGCCACATTGGCCCCAGAAGCACCGCAGCCTGATATCCAGCAATTCCAGCCGATCGCCCCGGCAGCGCCGCCACCGGCATCGGTTGCGACCACCGCACCGTCCGCGGCTTTGCCAAATGCCGCACCAGCCGCACCACTATCCGCTGCGCCCTCCGGGCCGGCGCAGGTGCAATTGGCCGCCACGGCTAACTCCGCCGGCGCGCATCAGGTATGGGCGCATCTGCTCGCCAAATATCCACCGCTTCTGAAGGATAAAACCCCAATTTTCATCCCCGCTATCGTTAACGGCAACAATGTCTGGCGTCTGCGTGTCGGCGGGTTCGCCGACCAGCAAGCGGCCCGGACATTTTGCGCTGACCTCGCGGCCAAGGGTGCTGCCTGCACGGTGGTCGGGTTTTGAGCCTTCCGGTCATTCTCGGCATTGCCGGACCCATATTGGGTGACGACGAAGCTAAATTACTACGCGATTACCCGCCGCACGGCATCATTTTGTTCGCACGCAACATTATGAATCCTCAACAACTGTCTGAATTAAATAAATCTCTAGCAAACATCCTTCCGCCCGGTGCCGTCATTATGGTCGACCAGGAAGGTGGCCGGGTGGCCCGTCTGCGTGCCCCGTATTGGCCGGAATTGCCGCCCGCCGCCACCTTAAAAACCGCCGAAGCCGCCTATGCCCACGGCCAGGCTTTAGGCGCCATGGTGAAGACGGCGGGTTTCACCATGACCGCCGCCCCGGTGCTGGATTTGCGCTACCCTGGCGCCAGCGACGTCATCGGCGACCGCGCCATCTCCAATGACCCCAAAATCGTGGCGTTCCTCGGGGCCAAAATCGCCGAGGGGATCATCTCAACCGGCGTCACCCCCGTCATCAAACACATTCCGGGCCATGGCCGCGCGCAAATTGACTCACACCTCGGCCTGCCGAAGATTGCCAGGAATGTTGATCTTGCCCCTGATTTCTTTCCCTTCATCGCCAACAACGCGCTACCCTGGGCCA
>VFSW01002989.1_pt1 | contig 25416 bp, 21 predicted proteins | sample 5358111 | NCBI WGS metagenome assembly VFSW01 (sample SAMN11554181, study PRJNA540505) | mine drainage metagenome | isolation source: sediment from site ElyBrook_90M | place: USA: Ely Copper Mine, Vershire, VT | collected 2017
GTGGCGCGCAGGCGGCTTTCGCGGACGTAACGCTTGGCGATATCGCGCTCGCGCCGGCTGTAATGGGCGGTGTCGACGGTCAGGCAGAACGCGGTATAGCCGTTCTTGATCGCTCGGCTGACGCGATCCTCGACAAAGGCATCGTCTCCGCGGACGTAGAGCTGATAGATGCGCAACGCGCCGGGCGCGGCCTCGGCGACCTTCTCGAGGCCCGGCTCCGATACCGAACTCAGCATATGGGCGGCGCCGAACCTGCCGGCGCCGCGGGCGACGCTGGCTGCGGCGCCTTCGGGATCGAAGATCTCGAGCGCGCCGACCGGCGCCATCATCACCGGCAGGCGCAATTTGCGGCCGAACAGCTCGGCGGAGGCATCGACGCGAGCGACATTGCGCAGCACCCGTGGCCGGAAGGCGATCTCGTCCAGCGCCATGCGGTTGCGGCGCATGGTGGTCTCGGTCTCGGCGGCGCCGACGATATAGTCCCAGGCATTCTGGTTGAGGTTGGCGCGCGCCTTGCGCACGAATTCGTGAAGGTTCTGGAATTCCTCGTTGCTCGCGCCGAGTTCGCTGGCTGGGGGGATGCGGGTTCTTTCGTTCATCTGGTTCTCCCGGGAATTCCGACCGTTCTTGCCTCAAGGGCCGCGCCCCGCAGATGTCAAACGATCCGGCCGCGCGCCTTGGGCCCATCCATATCCGATCGCGCGGGGGCGGGTAAGCCTGCCGCCCGTCGCTTCCGGAACTTCCATGTTTTCGGGAAAGTTGCTAATGCTGGCGCAAGGTCGGGACCATTCAGGGAAGCCTGACTCATTAGGGGAGACGAATTGCCATGACAAAACTGACGGTCTGGATCGCAGCGCTCGGTGTGAGCGCCTTCGGCGCGAGCATCGCAAACGCACAGAGCATGAGCCTGACCAGCTCGGAAATCAAAGAGGGCGGCACTATCGCCAACGAGCAGGTGTTCAAGGGGTTCGGCTGCACCGGCGGCAACGTCTCGCCATCCTTGAGCTGGAGCGGAGCGCCCAGCGGTACCAAGAGCTTCGCCGTCAGTATCTATGATCCGGATGCGCCGACCGGCAGCGGCTGGTGGCATTGGGTCGCGTTCAATATTCCGGCTGCGACGACTTCGCTTCCAAAGGACGCCGGCGACGTGAAGAAGGAGTTGATGCCCAAGGGTGCGATCCAGAGTCGAACCGATTTCGGCGCCGACGGGTATGGTGGCCCGTGTCCGCCGGCCGGCGACAAGCCGCACCGTTACCAGATTACGGTCTTTGCCGTCGACGTCGACAAGCTGCCGGATGCCAAGAACGACGCGGCATCGGCCGCGCTGGTCGGCTTCGATCTGCATTTCCATACGCTGGCGAAGGCGACGTTGACCGGTCTTTACGGCCGCTGAACGTTCCGGGCACGGGCTCCGGTTTCGCGCCGATTACAAATTGGACAGGCAGGCGGATTCCGGTTTTACCGGAACGCCGCCGCGCCTATATTGGCATACGGCCGGACCCCGACCTCGCAGCGGCCTCAATGATGCCCGAAAGGCACTGTGGGCTTATTGGCGTGGGCTTATTGGCCGGAGCAATGCGAGAATCTTGTTAGCGGCATATCGGGCCGCCACCGACAGCGAGAAGGTTCGCCATCCATGCGCAAGAAGTCCCTGTTTCTCCTCGGCGCGGCGGCAGGTGTCTGCCTGACCCTTCTCGTCACCGGGCCGCAGGGCGGGCAGCTGGTCGCGATGGCCAAGGCCACCGCCGGCGCCGATATCTATACGCAACTCAATCTGTTCGGCGAAGTGTTCGAGCGCATCAGGACCGACTATGTCGAGAAGCCCGACGACGCCAAGCTGATCGAGGGCGCGATCAACGGCATGATCACCTCGCTCGATCCCCATTCGCGATACATGAACGACAGCGCCTGGCACGAAATGCAGGAGACGACGCAGGGCGAGTTCGGCGGGCTCGGTATCGAGGTCACGATGGAGGACGGCCTGATCAAGGTGGTTGCGCCGATGGATGGTACGCCTGCGGCAAAGGCCGGCATCTTGTCGGGCGATCTGGTCACCCAGATCGATGACGAAGCGGTTCAGGGGCTCACCCTGGAGCAGGCCGTGAACAAGATGAAGGGACCCGTCAATACGAAAACCCGGCTCACCATCCTTCGCAAGGGCGCGGATTCCCCGATCGAGGTGACGATCGTGCGTGAAATCATCCGCGTGCGCCCGGTCAGTTACCGCACCGACGGCGGCAATATCGGCTATATCCGGATCAGCTCGTTCAACGAACAGACCGCCGACGAGCTCAAGAAAGCGATCGGCGATATATCGAAACAGATCCCGCCGGCGAGTCTGGCCGGCTATGTCCTCGACCTTCGCAACAACCCGGGTGGACTGCTCGATCAGGCGGTTTCCGTGTCGAGCATGTTTATGGCGCGCGGCGAGGTCGTCTCGACGCGGGGCCGCAAGCCGGAGGAAACCCAGCGCTTTGCGGCGCGGGGCGGGGACCTCACCAAAGGCAAACCGCTTGTCGTTTTGATCAATGGCGGATCGGCGTCCGCGTCCGAGATCGTCGCGGGCGCCCTGCACGACCACAAGCGCGCGACCCTGATCGGCACCCGCTCGTTCGGCAAGGGCTCGGTGCAGACGATCATCCCGCTCGGTCCCGGCAACGGCGCATTGGCGCTGACGACCGCGCGCTATTTCACGCCGTCCGGCGGATCGATCCAGGCGAAGGGCATCTCGCCCGACATTGAGGTGCTGCAGGATGTGCCCGCCGAGTTGAAAGCCCGTTCGGAAACCAAGGGAGAGGCGTCGATGCGCGGACATCTCTCCGCCGAAGGCGCCGAGCAGACGGGGTCGCAATCCTACGTGCCGCCCGATGAGAAGGACGACAAGGCGCTTGCCGCCGCCTACAATCTGTTGCGCGGCGTCACCGTCAATGCGGGCGTGCCGGCGCCATCGCCAAAGGTGGCGGTTCCGAACTAACCTGGCGCGAGCAGGCGCCGATGGGTCGGGGCGGCGTGATGTCTGCCTCGAACCGCCCGAAATTCAGGCCACGGCAGCCGGTCTTGCGTGGTGGGCGAACAGGATTCGCCTGGCTTCGGCAGCCGGCCTTGGCGCGCTGAACAGATATCCCTGCATTTCGGTGCAGCCGAGCACGCGCAGCAATTCCCGTTGCTGTTGCGTTTCGACGCCCTCCGCCGTGGTCGTCATGTGGCGCGCCGCGGCTATATTGACCACGGCCTGAACAATGGAGGACCCGCCCGGCTCGGCGACATCGTTGACGAAGCAGCGATCGATCTTGATTTTGTCAAAGGGGAAACGCTGCAGGTAGCTCAGCGAGGAATAGCCGGTGCCGAAATCGTCAAGTGCGATCCGCACCCCGATGGCGCGAAGCTGGTGCAGAATCTCGAGCGCGGCGTCGTCATCGCGAATCAGCACCGCCTCGGTGATTTCCAGTTCCAGACGGCTCGCCGGAAGTCCCGAGGCTGCGAGCGCCGCAACGACGTTCAATGCGAGCCTGCCGCTTCGGAACTGAACCGGCGAGACGTTGACTGCGAGCTTGACGTCGTTGGGCCAGGTCGTGGCCTCCGCACAAGCCGTAGCAAGCACCCATTCGCCGAGGTCGTTGATCAGACCGGTCTCTTCGGCGATCGGGATGAACTCGGCGGGCGAGATCATGCCTCGATCGGGGTGCCGCCAGCGCACCAGCGCTTCGCAACCGGTGATCCGGTGGCTTTGAAGATCGACGCACGGCTGGTAGTAAACCTCGAGCGCCCCGTCCGCGACAGCCTTGCGCAGATCCGTCTCCAGAATTCGACGCGCTTTGACATGCTCGTCCATAGCCGGCTCGAAGAAGCGCCAGGTCCGTCGACCCGCTGCCTTGGCGGCATACATCGCCAGATCGGCGTTTTTCAGGATTTGATCGAGGTCGGCTCCGTTCTGCGGGGCCAGGGCGATGCCGATGCTGGCGTCCGACGTAACCTCGTGACCGAGACAATTGCAGGGTGCGCGGATCGCATTGAAAGCCCGCGTAACCAGGTCGACAACTTCGGCAGGGTCCTTGACCGCCGTCTGAACGATGGCGAATTCGTCGCCTCCCAGCCGTGCGACGAAGTCGGCGCCGCCGATACAATGGCCGAGGCTCACCGCCACGGACTTCAGCAATTCGTCGCCGATCATATGTCCGAACGAATCGTTGACGCTCTTGAATTCGTCGATGTCGATATACAGCACCGCCAGTTGTTCGCCCGGAGCGATATGATCGAGTTCGTGTTTCAGCCGCTCGTGAAACAACGTGCGGTTCGGCAGGTCGGTCAGCGCGTCATAATGTGCGAGATGTCTGATGCGTTCCTCGGCGCGCATGCGTTCGGTGATGTCCTCGTGGGTCGCCACCCATCCGCCATCCGCCAACGGCTCGTTGATGATCTGAATTGACCGTCCGTCGGGAGTGTCGATGACCATGGAATTTCTCAGTCGGATATCCCCCAGGACGCGCGAGCAGTATTCGTCGAGGTCCCCCACGAAAGATCCGGTGGCCTTACGATGAGTAACGACCTCGCGGAAAGTGCATCCCGGCTTCACTATCTCTGCCGACAAACCATACATCTCGATATAACGCTGGTTGCAGACGACGAGCCGCAGCGATGAATCGAACAGCAGCAGACCTTGCGTCATGTTGTTGACCGCGGTGTCGAGGCGCTGCTTTTCCATCAGATGTTGCTGCAACAATTTTCGAACGAAAAGAAACATCATCGCCGCTATCACGAGCACGGAGAGGCCGGACGCGGTGATCAGAAATCTGGTTTGCTGCCGCCAATCGGCCAGCGCAGCATCGACCGTTGTGCTCGCGACAATCGCAATCGGGAAGTTTTTCAACGTGTAGGCCGATGCGATCCGTTCCTGGCCGTCGATCGGGCTGCTCAAGCGTATCGTCCCGCGGCCTTTCTCGGATGAAATTTGCTGATAGATCGGGCTGGCCCTGACATGCGATCCGATCATCCGCTCGATATGCGGATAGCGCGCCAGCAACGTTCCGTTGCGCTGATAAAGCGAAATCGCCGCGCCCTCTCCAAGCGCCACGGACGCGAAGTATTTCTCGAAAGTGGCTGGCGCGATGGCCCGGGTGATAATCCCGATAAACTCGCCTTTCGGACCGGTCAGCTTGTGCGCGACGATGGTTGCCCACCCCCCTGCGATCCGGGCTCGTGCCAGTTCGATCAAAATCGGTGTCGCCGCCATGCCTGATTTGAAAGCCCTGAAGTAGTCGCGATCGGCGATTTTGACATCTGGAACCGGCCAGACATCGGACGAATTGATCAACGCTCCATTTGCGTCGAACATATTGATGCCAGCAATATCAGAGTAGGTGCCGGTCTTTGTCCTCAGCACCTCGTGCCATTCGAGGGTAGCCAATTGCCCACTGAATATCTCGGGTGTGATTCCGTCGGAATGGATTTGCGCGGCGAGGTCTTTCAGAACGACCGTGAAATCTTCGAGCTGTTGATCGAAGTGACGGGCCACCAACAGCACCGTGTTTTCCAGTTCGCGTTCGTTGCTGCCCAGAGCGCGTTCGCGAAAATTGCCGATCATGATCGTGGTGCCGATCGCGATTGCCGCGATCAGGAATGCGCCGCCGGCGACGAGCCACCGGATCGGACCGCTGAAAAAAAAGGCTTTGAGATCGAAGGAGGCGGTACCGACTGCTATCATGGATCGCGATCGCTGCTAGGGCTGAACGCCGGAGCGGTTTCTCAAGATCCGACCGACCGATAGGTAGCTACCTCACCGGTATGGAGGTGAGGTTAGCAATTTTGCTTAACGGTTGGTTAATTAACCTGTGTCGACACGGAGTAGTGCGTCGCCGACGTGGCTATTGTTTCGACATCGCAGCCACAATGGCTCAATCCTCGGCGCGATAATGCCCGGACTTGCCGCCCATTTTCTCGACCAGATGAATGCCTTCGATGCGGACGCCGCGTTCCACTGCCTTGATCATGTCGTAGATCGTCAGGCACGCGACTGAGACCGCAGTCAGCGCCTCCATCTCGACCCCGGTCGGGCCGGTTACTTTCACGGTGGCACGGACAACGCAGCCGGGCACCTTCTTGTCAGGCGTAATGTCGAGCGTCACCTTCGACAAGGCCAACGGATGGCACAAGGGTATGAGCTCGTGGGTGCGCTTGGCCGCCATGATGCCGGCGACCCGTGCGATGCCCATCACGTCGCCCTTTTTTGCATTGCCGGAAACGATCAAGGCGAGGGTCGTCTTGCTCATGACGACGCGGCCTTCGGCCACTGCCGTCCGTTCGGTCGCGGCCTTGGCGGATACGTCCACCATCCGTGCTTCACCCCTGGCGTCGATATGGGTGAGGGTAGTTTCGTTCCTGGATGACCGGCGCACCATGCCTCAACGGGTCCCGGTCGCGCCGACGGCATCGCCGCGCGCCAGCAGGGCGCGGGTCGCCGCCGTAACATCGGCCTGCCTCATCAGGCTTTCGCCGACCAGGAATGTCGACATCCCCAGGCGCGCCAGCCTGGCGAGATCGGCGGGTGCGACGATGCCGCTCTCGCCGACCATCAGACGGTCCTTCGGGATCAGCGGCGCCAGCGCCTCGCTGGTTGCAAGAGTGGTCTCGAAGGTGCGCAGGTTTCGATTGTTGACCCCGATCATCGGCGAGCCAAGCTGCAAAGCCCTGTCGAGTTCGGCGCGGTCGTGGATTTCGACAAGGACGTCCATGCCTTGCGCAATGGCGGCCTGCTCGATGTCCCGCGCCGCGGCGTCGTCAAGTGCGGCCATGATGATCAGGATGCAGTCGGCGCCATGGGCACGGGCCTCGACCACCTGATAGGTATCGTAGATGAAATCCTTGCGCAGGACCGGTAGCGCGGTGGCGGCCCGGGCCGCCACCATGAAATCGAGATGGCCCTGGAACGATGGCGTGTCGGTCAGCACAGATAGACAGGTGGCGCCGCCGGCTTCATAGGCCTTCGCCAGCGCCGGCGGGTCGAAATCGGCGCGGATCAGCCCTTTCGACGGTGAAGCCTTCTTCACTTCGGCGATGAGCGCGTAGTCGCCGCATGCGAGCCTTTGGCGGATCGCGGTGACAAAGCCGCGCGGCGCCGGTGCCGCCTTGGCCCTGGCTTCAAGACTGGCCAGCGGATGGGCGCGCTTGGCCGCGGCGATCTCATCGCGCTTGTAGGCCTCGATCCGGGTCAGGATATCGGACATCGGAGGATCCGCGCTCAACTGTTGGAGACCGCGATGAGATGCTTCAATCGCGCCATCGCCGCGCCACTGTCGATCGAATGGGTGCCGAGCGCCACGCCTTCCTTCAGGTTTTTTGCCCGCCCAGCCACGATCAGCGCCGCCGCGGCGTTTAGCAGCGCGACGTCGCGATACGGGCTCGGCATCCCGTCGAGGACGCTTTGCAGCGCGATCGCGTTGGCATTGGCATCGCCGCCCTTCAGCGCCTCGCCGGCGGCGCGATTTAGGCCGGCTTCCTCCGGCGTCACCTCGAAGGTGCGGATCGTGCCGCGCTCGAGCGCCGCGACGAAGGTCGGGCCGGTGAGGGTGATTTCATCAAGGCCGTCGGAACCATGCACCACCCAGACCGATTCAGTGCCTAGGTTCTTCAGCACCTGCGCCAACGGCTGCACCCAATGTTTCGAAAAGACGCCGACCATCTGCCGCTTGACGCCGGCGGGATTGGACAAAGGCCCCAGCAGATTGAAGATGGTGCGTGTTGCAAGTTCGACGCGGGTTGGACCGACGTTCTTCATGGCGGGATGGTGTGACGGCGCGAACATGAAGCCGATTCCCGCCTCCACGACGCAGCGGCCGACCTGCTCCGGCGTGATGTCGATCTTCACGCCGAGCGACGACAGCACGTCCGCTGCGCCCGAGCGCGACGACAATGCGCGATTACCGTGCTTGGCGACGGGAACACCGGCGCCTGCGACAATGAAAGAGGCGCAAGTCGACACGTTGACCGAGCCGGAGCCGTCGCCGCCGGTCCCAACCACGTCGACGGCATCGGCGGGAGCCTTGACGCGCAGCATCTTGGCGCGCATCGCCGAAACCGCGCCGGTGATCTCATCGACGGTCTCGCCGCGTACGCGAAGCGCCATCAGCAATCCGCCCATCTGCGAGGGCGTAGCCTCGCCGGACATCATTCTGTCGAAGGCAGACGCTGCCTCGTCGCGCGACAACGTCGCGCCGGTCGCGACTTTTCCGATGATAGATTTGAGGTCGTCCATCACGTGCTTTCAGAAAAACGCAAACTCGAGGCCCTCACGGCGAACAATGAGGGAAATTACATTTCAGGTGAATGCGCCGGCTTTTTCACCCACGGTCAGTTATTGGCGCCGGTCACCTGCGCGAACGCAGTCTGGTTCACGTTGGTGCCGATCTCCGATTCAAGCCTCGTGATGTATTCCGCAAGCTGTTCGTCGGTCATTCCGCGCTGAACGGTATCCTTCAGTTTCTTGATGTCGTCCGAGGCGAGGTCGACCGGCGGCACGCTGATGTCGGTGACGCGGAAGACGATCCAGGCATTGGCGCCAATGTCGGGGGCTTGTCCGACCCCATCCTTGACGGCACGAAACGCTGCGGCGATCGCGCCGGCAGGCAGGCCGGGCAAGGATGCGTCACGCTTGAATCCGCTGGCGGTCGCGACGCTCAATCCGGCCTGGGCAGCCTCGTCGGCAAGTTTACCGCCCTGTTCCAGCTTCTGAACCATGTCGGTGGCCTTGCTGCGCAACCGGCTCGTGATCTGGTCATCGCGCCATTTCGCCTCGACCTGGTCCTTGACCTCGTCAAGGCTGCGTTCGCGTGAGGGAGTGATGGCGATGACATCGTACCAGACATAGCCGCCGTTGAATTGGATGGGGTCGTTGTCGACGCCGACGTCACTGTTGAATGCCTGCGAAACGACGTCGAGGCCGCGGGGGATATTCGGCGCCGGCTGGCCATCGGGAAGGCGGCCCGAGCGGTCCACGGCGTCGATGGTTACGGTGGCAAGCCCCAGTTTCTGCGCGGCTTCGACGACGCTCGCGCCGCCGCCGCGCTCGTCTTCCATCTTGTCGCGCAGCTCGGCGACCTTGGCGCGCGCACGCTGACCGGCAATCTCCTTTTTGAGCTCCGCGGCGACGCTCTCATATGTCGGCACCACCGCTGGCTCTATCTTGCCGATCTTGACCAGGGCAAAGCCGAACTTGCCCTGTTCCGGTTGACTTATCTCGCCGGACTGCAGCGAGAACGCCGCGTCAGCGATAGCAGGATCCACGATCGCTGACTTTGCGATGAGGCCGAGGTCGACATCGGATGGATTGAGGCCGCGCTCCTTGGCCAGATCCTCGAATGACAATCCGGCTACGAGGCGGTTGCGCGCCGCCATCGCTTCCTCGGCGTTCGGGAAGACGATTTGCGAGATCTGACGCCGTTCGGGCGCTCCAAGCTTGTCCTGACGCTGCTCGAAAGCCTTCTTGGCATCCTCGTCCGAGACCTCCGACCATTTGCCGATATCTTCCGGCGTGACCGCGACAAAGGCTATCTTGCGATATTCGGGCGCGCGGAACTGGGTCTTGTGATCATCGAAATAGGCAGCCAGCGCCTCGGGCGACGGCGGATCGATCGTTCCGGCCTGCGTGGCGTCGAGCTTGACGTATTCTATGGTGCGCTGTTCGTTCTGAAACCGTGCCAGCGCATCGATCAGGACTTTCGGCGGTTCGATGCCGGCCCCTATCGTCCCTGCAATTTGACGTCGCAGCGACACCCGCCGCTGTTCGGCGATAAAACGCTGTTCGCTGTAACCGAATTGCCGGATCACAGTCTGGAAACGCGCCGGGTCGAACGCGCCGTTGACCCCCTTGAAATTCGGATCGTTGAAGATCATCCGCATGGTTTCCTCGTTGGACTGTCCGAGTCCAAGCCGCCGCGCCTCCTCATCAAGCGCGGCTTCCGCAATGGTTTGCTGAAGCACCTGGCGATCGAGTCCGAAGGCGCGGGCTTGATCCATGGTCAAGGGACGGCCGAACTGGCGGCCGATCTGCTGTAGCCTTTCGGTGTAGATTTGGCGGAACTGCTCGGTCGAGATCTCGGTGTGGCCGACCTTGGCCAGCGTCGACTGTCCGAAGCCCCGGAAGATGTCCGCGATGCCCCAGATGCCGAAACTGATGATCAGGACGCCCATCACCGTGGCCATAACGATCTTGCCTAGCCAGTTTGATGAGGCTTTGCGCATTCCTCGAAGCATGGGTCCGTCTTCTATCTAAGAATTAAGAGGCTGATTTTATTCGTTTTTCCGGCATTCGGCCCACACCTCAGCCGAAGGTGCTGGAATTTTATTTTTGGTCTCGGCACGGTCTAACTTGCCGATGGCCCCCGCCGCAAGCCTGCTGCGACTCGCGCTTTCGGTGGAGAGGGTCGCCATCCGCCCCAAGACCGGCCGAAGATTGCCTTCAACTCGGGCTCGGTCGCGCCGTTCTCCGCGGCCCCTGTCGCCGCGCCCTTGTGGACCCCGTGGGCGGATTTCCGAATACGGCGGCTGCTCGCGCCGCTGCTGCAAATTCGGCACCCAGCGCGCGCATATTCCGGGGGGCCGGTGCCGGGTGACAATGAAGGCGATGTCTCCCGTCGGGACCCCATCCAGCGCCTCCTACAACTGGGGCAACAGCGGCAGTTCGACTTGTATGCCGGTCTTCCTACAATCAATGACGCTGCCGTTGACATCGACTGCCTCCGGTAACCTTGATCGGTTAGGTCAAGGTGCGAGTTTCATTGTGTCGTCGCGGCAGCGCGTTATCGTCGGTTCATCGCCTAGATTTGCCGAAGCCCCCCAAGTCGCCGGCCACATTTTCAAAATCGACGCGATAGGGGTCGTCGGTTTTTCTCACCCCGGCGGCCCCGCCCATGTCCTTCAGGCGTGCCTGAGATGCACAAATTCGGATGCCAGCAATTAAATCGCCCAGTTAACCGGCAGTTTTCCCGCGCGCCGAGATATCTCGGTCGGGTCACGAAAAAGAGCTCGTGAGCGGCGCGGGTTGGGTCGCCTCATTAGGATGGGATGGGCCACCCGATGGCAGTGGCTTCACGTACATAAGTTGCAAGTCTGTAAAGAGGGGCCGCGTGCAAACGAAAGAGCCCGCCATCAGCGGCGGTTTAAATCGCACTGCCGCCCCCGGTATTATACGGGGTAAATTGGAGCTGCTTTTTGCCCATTTGGCCATTGAATAGGCCCCGGAACTGCCCTAGTTAAAATCCGAGGCGATAAGATTACGGGAGCATGGCTCCGCGCCTAATGCTTATTCGCGGTTGCACCTTGGGTCGCCCTTGTCGGAGCGGCCGTGGTGACCCTTCGAAATAAGGCCAACCGCTTCGGAATCCGAAACTTGCTCCAGCCCGCGGATCAATCGGGCCGCTCGACATTACGCCTATGGACCATAGATACATGAAACTTCACGATCTTAAATTGATGTCCGTTGACGAGCTTTGGGTTCTGCGCAGGGAAATTGCGGATGTTCTGACGCGCAGGATATCTACGGAAAAAAGACAACTTGAGGAGCGACTGAAGCAACTCCATTCAGGAACACTGGAAGGAAGCGTTCGGCGAGAACGGCGCCCATATCCGCGAGTGTTGCCTAAGTATCAAAATCCCGACAACCCCTCCGAGACCTGGGCGGGCCGTGGAAAGCAACCACGGTGGCTCACTGCACAGCTTAGAACCGGAGGAAAGCTCGACGATTTCCGAATCAAACAGTCGTCTGACCGGAAGCGGCGCACGGCGAGGTCGTGATTACTTCTCGCGGTTGTTTTTCGTGCAGGACAGGACTTCGTGTTGCGTGAATGTTCCTCTTTGGCGGATCGGGTCGCAACAACGGACATTCCATTTCCAAGGCAAAAGTTGCAGCATAAACTGCGGTGCTTCCGGGGACTGGGCCGCTACCGGGGTCCCGCGATAAACCGCCATGTTTTGGTCAAATCTGCGCTGAGTGTTTAGCGTTTTATCGGCTCTGTGGAGATCAGTCTGTCGCCCTTCTCCGGAGTGGCGGGACTGAAAAGGAGCGCCAATGAGTATTACGGCGACCCCGCAACAAGACCATTCACGCGATGTTGCGCTCGCTGCGATCGCGCAAGCTCTTGAACAACTTGGGCACGCAGATGAACAGTTCATGCAGCCTGACGAGAAGGCTTTCAATTCGGAAAAGGAGAACGATGCCGCGCGTCATCCTTCTGACGAGCAATCGCGCTCTGCTGAGCCGGGCCGAGGGTCATCGCGTGGCAGGCTGATGTTGCGGAGCCTGGTGGCTCTGCTGACGTTAGCGTGCATCGGTGTTGCCGCATTGGTGTGGCAATCAACTCACGGCCAAACGGCACCGGAGCCCATTTCAACCTCATCGGTATCGACAAAAAAGGAACCGTCGGCGCAGCCGGCCCCATATGGCATTGACGCGGCCGCCAAAACGGAAGCTGCACTTCCGCAACAACCATCTGGGGCTCAGACCAAACGCACAGCTTCGGCAGCTCCGACAGCCGCTCCAACGGCTCCCGATCTGGCGCAGTCGATCCAAATGATAGCGCGCGAACTCGCAAACATGGAGCAAGGGATCGATCAGCTCAAGACGGGGCAAGCACAAATGGTCCGCGACAATGCGGAACTAGCCGGGCACCTTAAGGCGACGCAGGAAATGGCTCGCCAAAACGCGAACCTCGCAGGAGATCTTAAGGCAGCTCAGGCACAAATAGCTCGCGATTACGTCAACTTCGCCGAGCAACTCAAGGCAAGCCACGAACAAATGGCTGATATCGCTGAACAGCTCAAGGCAAGCCAGGGACAAATCGCTGGCCTCGTAGCTTCCGAGCAGAAGCGGCGGGTCAGAACATTAGGGTCCGCACCGCTACCGATCGCCAACTCGAAGCGCAATCCGGTGCCGACGCCTCCGTCGTCGCAAGTCGGAGTGCAGCAGCAGACCCGGTGATGCAACGGGATGGGGCGCGGTGCGCCGGCTAAGATGTCCGCTGCGCCGGTCGTATCCGGGAATCCATCATGAGAGCTCCTGAGTTCGCCGACGCCCCCGGGACGATCGGCGAGCTCGCGATGGTGCGCTCGTTGCGGCGAGAATCGTAGAACTCGAGCACACGTTTTGCCGTTCGGGTCTCAAGCCGCTCGAAGTTTTCGCGCGCCTGATCGAGATCCATCTCGGACATCCTGCGATCCGCGGCCGTCATCAGCAAGAGTGCTCTCACCGTTGTCCAGGAGCAACCGGCGGCCTTTGCAACAACTTGCACCACGCCAGGATTCTCATTGAGCACCGCCCGTTCAGCCATCTCGATGGGACAGCGCGCGAGAACCGAGAGAGCCATTACCGCTTTCTCAAAGTCTTGCGCGCGAGCGGCCGCATGAACATTGGCTTCCCCGAGTTCCCTCCAATATTTGAGTCGCCTTACCTTTGTCTTTGCTATGGCATGATGTCGAGACTTGTTGCGGACCTCCAGATTTATGTCGTCAATCACCTCCGTTACCGCATGCTGCACGGCATCGTTAAATTGCGGGTTTGCCGCGACGATCTTGCTGCACACCGAGGCAGAGGCAGTTTCAAGAAGTTTCAAAAAGTGATGTCGAGGAATGTCACGCCGCGTTCCTATGTGCAGCGCAAGCTGGGCATCATCGCCGGCTCGCACCACCAGCTCGCGGAAGCTGCCATCCGAAAAGCAGGCGCCGGCATTCTTCGCAACAGCACGGACGACCCTGGGCTCGCCGCGCTCGATGAGTATTTCGGTGATTGCTTCGCTAATTGTTCTGCGTTGCGCGATTGCGTAAAGATGACCCTGGCTCTTGGTACTTGCGTTGGCAACAAGATCGGCCTCGCTAAGCGCCGCCGACTGGCTGAGAACCGGAGCCGCTACAGCAATAGCATCATCGAACGCAAATGCTCGAACCAACGTCGCCGGCGCATTTGAGTTAGCTGCAAGATGCTGCGCGAGCTTTATCCGGGTTTTCAACTCAATCTCGGCAACAAGGGTTTTGAATACCTCGTCGAATAGCTGGATTTGCTCGTTCGAATAGCGGGCGGAGCCGGCGACGAACAAATCGGCAATGCGCCTCAGTGCCCCCAACTGCCTTTTCGTGGACCCAGATACCGTCGTGTCCTGAATTTCATCAATCAGAGATGAGAACATTGTCATGGCTATCGTTTCGTCAGACACTTTGCGTTTGGAGGTGAGAAGATTATGAGAGCGACAATCGGGTAATAACAGCTACTGATGAAAATAGCCGGCTCCCATTGCCTCATAGATAATTTAAATTGTTGTAATTTTGAAAACCCGTCCACCGCGCGCCGCGGGTCCACGATCTGGTCGAGCATTGGGTGCGCAGCCTGGTTGTCCAGATGGGCGAGCAATCGCTTTATCAGCGCCCTGGCGATTGTCTGAAATCGGCACAAAGATCGGGTAATCGGCCTGCGCGACATCCACCACGGGGCCGCAGCAGTAAGGAGGGAAAGCCAAATGCGAGTTTTCATGACCGCGCTGGTCGCTCTATCCGTGCTTTATTTTTGGGACAAGGAGTACAACAACGGGCAATTGCTTGTCGGGCTGGAGAGCCTGTGGCGAGCTATCTCCCACAGCATGTTTCATTGAACGGAAGCCGAAGAAATAACAGGATGGCAGAAGACAACAGCACGCCGTCGACGGGAGCGGATGGCAATCAGGAAAGTCTGCCAGCGCCGAGCGCTGGGTTCGATAGGTACCGGAGCCTGACCGATTCCAATCTCATGATCTTGGTTGCAAAGGATGTCGTCCCGCCTTTCCGCTTCAAGGCTGGCGGCTGGGAGTTGTTGCAATCATCGATCGAACTCGGTTCGGCGATGAAAGCCCGCATTGCTGAACAAGGCTTCTTCATGTTTCGGGTGAACGAGGATCGAACCGGCTGGGTCGAACTGACCGACCTCCCATCCCGTCCGCAGAGGGGGGGCGAAATCGACGGCGAATGAGGCAACGCATGGGTTCGGATACGGGATTTGACGTCGATCGCGAAAAAATTGCTTGCTGATGCGACCGAGCGCGCCTGATGGCAGTGCCCGCAAAAGGGGTCTTGCTGATCGTCATCCGGCTCGATCGATCGGCCATTTCCGCGCGCGATCCCGGCGCGCATCTCATTTGGCGCCCTCTCTTGTGGCGGGAGCGGCGAGGCTTTGCGGGCCATTCTTTGTCTGGCACGGCTGTGCAGGCTCTGCTAGCGCTGGGCAGACCCACCTTTTACGGAAATCCGGATATGACCAACACCATTCTGCCGCTGATCGCCGGCAACTGGAAAATGAACGGCCTGAAAACGTCGGCGGCCGAGTTTGACGCCATGCTGGCGGGCACGCCCAGAGTGGTGGGCAAGGCTGACCTGCTGGTTTGCCCGCCGGCGACCCTGATTGCCGCCTTCGCCGAAAAGTCGCGTGGTTCGAAGGGTCTTGCGATCGGCGGGCAGGATTGTCACCCCAAGCCATCGGGCGCCCATACCGGTGATCTTTCAGCCGAAATGCTAGCGGATGCCGGCGCCAGCGCCGTCATTGTCGGCCATTCGGAACGGCGCGCCGATCACGCCGAGAGCGACGGGCTGGTTCGACAGAAGGCTGAGGCCGCCTGGCGCGCCGGTCTTACCGCTATCGTCTGTATCGGTGAAACCCGGCAGCAACGCGATTCCGGCCAAACCCTCGACATTTGCCGCGGACAGCTCAATGGCTCGCTGCCGGATCGGGCGCGGGCCGATAATCTGGTGATCGCCTACGAGCCGGTTTGGGCGATTGGTACTGGCCTGACCCCAACTGCAGAAGATATTAAGCAAATTCATGAGTTTATCCGTGGTTTTCTGATCGAGCGGTTCAACGGGGAGGGGGCCATGATGCGCATCCTCTATGGCGGCTCGGTCAAGCCTTCTAACGCCCGGGAATTAATGGCAGTGCCCAACGTCAACGGCGCCCTGATCGGTGGCGCAAGCCTGAAGGCGGCCGATTTTCTTGCGATTGCAGGCGATTGTCCCTAACTAACCGCGAAGCGGTGTCGGGAGATGGTGATCCCCCCGGGGGTGACAATGCCCCGTCCAATCGTGTAACACCGCGCAACTTCAAACCCCGCAAGTCCGAAATGCTGCCGGCTGCCGGCGCTTTTGGTTTGCGACGGAAGGTAGAGAATGCTGACTGTCGTTATTGTAGTCCACCTGATGATCGTTGCGACATTGATCGCAACGGTGCTGCTGCAAAAATCCGAAGGCGGCGGCCTCGGCGTCGGCGGCGGTGCCGGCTTCATGTCGAGCCGGGGCACCGCCAACCTGCTGACGCGCACGACAGCCGTGCTCGCCGTGGGCTTCTTTCTAACCAGCCTGTTCCTGTCGTGGCTCGCAAGCTATGACCGCAAGCCGAGCTCGATCATTGTTCCGGCATCGCAGTCGCAGCCGGCAGGTGGAGCGACGCCGGTTGCTCCGCCGACCAGCGGCGGAGGCCTTCTGGATTCGTTGAAGAAGTCCGACGAGCAGCAGAATCAACCCGCGACGTCCGGCCCACAGGCGCCGCGTTCGCAATAAAGCGGGATGGCCATGCAGGACGGTATCTACCGTCCTGCATCAGCAATCCCTATCAACACGCTGATAGCGCTTGGAATTTCACGTCACCCACAGCCTGGCAAAATGTTCGCCGCGGCAGAGCGATTCGCTTTGGCGAATCGCGCCAGTAGCCTTAGAGGTTAAGTCCCATGGCGCGGTATATCTTCATCACCGGCGGCGTGGTTTCTTCGCTCGGAAAAGGCTTGGCATCAGCGGCACTTGGCGCGCTGCTGCAGTCGCGTGGCTACAAGGTCCGGCTGCGTAAACTCGACCCCTACCTCAATCTCGATCCCGGTACGATGTCGCCCTACCAGCATGGCGAGGTGTTCGTGACCGATGACGGCGCGGAAACCGACCTCGACCTCGGCCACTACGAGCGCTTCACCGGGCGTCCCGCCACCAAGGCGGACAACATCACCACCGGGCGCATCTATCAGGATATCCTCACCAAGGAACGGCGTGGCGACTACCTCGGCGCCACCATCCAGGTGATCCCGCACGTCACCAACGCGATCAAGGATTTCATCCTCGACAGCAACGACGATTTCGATTTCGTGCTGTGCGAAATCGGCGGCACCGTGGGCGATATCGAGGGCCTCCCGTTCTTCGAGGCGATCCGCCAGATCAAGAACGACCTGCCGCGCGACCACGCCGTTTACATTCACTTGACGCTGCTGCCGTTCATTCCCAGCGCCGGCGAGTTGAAGACGAAACCGACCCAGCATTCCGTCAAGGAACTGCGTTCGATCGGCATCCAGCCGGACATCCTGCTCTGCCGCACCGACCGTCCGATCCCGAAGGAAGAGCGGCGCAAGCTCGGCCTGTTCTGCAATGTGCGCGAAAGTGCCGTGATCGAAGCGCGAGACGTCGACAACATCTACGCCGTGCCGGAGGCCTATCACGCTGCCGGCCTCGACGACGAAGTGCTGGCGGCGTTCGGCATCGCGCCGAAGCTTCCGCCCGCGCTGCAAAGCTGGCACCTCATCAACGAGCGGATCCGCAATCCGGAAGGTCAGGTGACGATTGCCATCGTCGGCAAATACACCGGCATGAAGGACGCCTATAAATCGCTGATCGAGGCCCTGTCGCACGGCGGCATCGCCAACAAGGTCAAGGTCAATCTCGACTGGATCGAGAGCGAAGTCTTCGAAAACGAGGATCCAGCGCCTTTCCTCGAACACGTCAACGGCATCCTGGTGCCCGGCGGTTTCGGCCAGCGCGGCGCCGAGGGTAAAATCCGCGCGGCGCAGTTCGCCCGGGAGCGCGACGTTCCCTATTTCGGCATCTGCTTCGGGATGCAGATGGCGGTCATCGAAGCCGCGCGTAACCTGGTCGGCATATCGGAGGCGAATTCAACGGAGTTCGGTCCGACCTCCGAGCCGGTCGTCGGCCTGATGACGGAATGGCTGCGGGGCAACGAGCTGGAGAAGCGGTCAAAACATGGCGATCTCGGCGGTACCATGCGGCTTGGCGCCTATCCGGCGGTGCTCAAGCGCGGCAGCCGGGTTTCCGGGGTCTATGGCGGTGCTACCGAGATTTCGGAGCGTCACCGCCACCGCTATGAGGTCAACACCGCCTACAAGGATCGGCTCGAGCAGCATGGCTTGCGTTTCTCTGGGCTTTCGCCGGACGGCGTGCTGCCGGAGATCGTGGAGTACGAAGATCATCCGTGGTTCATCGGGGTGCAGTTCCATCCCGAACTGAAATCGCGTCCCTTCGAGCCGCATCCCTTGTTCGCCTCATTCGTTGAGGCAGCGATGGTGCAGTCGCGGCTGGTCTGATGCCATGCATCGGCGGGCCTTTGACGAACGCGCCGATTGTTGCGACAAAACGACCCCCATCATCGCATGGAAGAGAGATCAGGGAGTTACGCCGATGATTTACGAAACCCGCGTCTATCGCTGTGTGCCCGGCCGCCTGCCGGCCCTGCTGAAGCGTTTTGAAACCATCACGCTGAAGCTGTTTGAGAAACATGGGATCAGGCAGGCCGGTTTCTTCACCACGCTGATCGGCGAATCCAATCAGGAGCTGACCTATCTGCTCGCCTGGGAGTCACTGGCGGAGCGCGAGAAGAAGTGGACGGCGTTTCAGGCCGATCCCGATTGGATCGCCGCGCGCGCGAAAACCGAGGCCGACGGCCAGATTGTGGGCAACATCGTCAGTCAATTGCTGGTGCCGACCGCATTCTCGGCGGTGAAGTGACCGCGACCCCGAGGGATCAGGTTTCGCCGGATCCCCACGGTCTCGACCACATCGTGCACGCGCTTCGCGATGTCGACAACGCAGCGGAATTCGACGTCAGCGCCGGATTTTGCGGTCGCCACTCGCTGCCGCCACGCCTGGGGCAGGCACAACCCTGATATACGAGACCGCATGGATATTGGGGGCGTATTCCAGCGCGGATCAGGCTACGTCATCCGCGCAAACCTGATTGCGAAGTGAGTGCGTGTGCAGGGGTTGATCCGGTCGCCGCCGCCCGGCATGGTCACGGGCGCTCAAAAAGGAAACGTTTTGAACGCCAATATTTCAGCATCGCCGGTGGTCTCCGCGGGGTCAGTCGCATTCGGTAATCACCTGCCGATTTCGATCATCGCGGGCCCGTGCCAGCTCGAGAGCCGCGCGCATGCGCTTGAGGTGGCCAGTGCGCTGAAGGAGATCGCAGGCCGCCTGAAGATCGGGCTCGTCTACAAGACCTCGTTCGACAAGGCCAATCGCACCAGCGCATCCGCGGCGCGCGGTATCGGGCTAACCCGGGCGCTGCCGATCTTTGCCGAAATACGCGCGTCGCTGGGCTTGCCGGTGCTTACCGACGTCCACGAGGCCGCGCAATGCACGGAAGTGGCGCAAGCCGTCGACGTCCTGCAGATCCCGGCGTTCTTGTGCCGGCAGACGGACCTGCTGCTGGCGGCAGCCGCAACCGGCAAGGTGGTCAACGTCAAGAAGGGGCAATTCCTGGCGCCGTGGGACATGGCCAATGTCGTCGCCAAGATCACCGGCTCCGGCAATCCGAACGTGCTGGTTACCGAGCGGGGTGCATCGTTCGGTTACAATACGCTGGTCTCCGACATGCGGGCGCTGCCGATCCTGGCGCGCACGACCGGCGCGCCCGTGATCTTCGATGCCACCCATTCGGTGCAGCAACCCGGCGGCAAGGGCACCTCGTCGGGCGGCGAGCGTGAATTTGTGCCGGTGCTGGCACGCGCCGCGGTCGCGGTCGGCGTCGCCGGGGTTTTCATCGAAACCCATCCCGATCCCGACCATGCGCCTTCCGACGGTCCAAACATGGTGCCGCTGCGCGAATTCGAAGGCCTGCTGCGGACGCTGATGGCGTTCGACGGAATCGCCAAGAAACTTGAAAAGAAACCTGAAAAGAACGTAGCGCGCTGATGCCGCAGACCGGACTGCGGCCGCACGAGCGCATGCCGCCGGCCATCAACATCATTGCGATCGCTACGTTTGCGGCCAGCCTGTCGGCCCGCGCGCTCGATCCGGTGCTGCCGCACGTCGCCGAGGACTTCGGCGTAAGCATCGCCACGGCGGCGAGTTTCGCCGCGGTATTCGCCTTCACCTTTGCAATCATTCAACCCGTGCTCGGCGCGGCGGCGGATATGTTCGGCAAGGCACGGCTGATGATCGTATGCCTGGTACTTTTGGGCCTTGCCAACATTCTTGGCGCCCTATCGACGTCGTTTCCGATGCTGTTCGCGACGCGCATTCTCGCCGGCGTCGGCTCCGGCGGCGTCTTTCCGGTCGCGCTGAGTCTGACCAGCGACCTGGTGGCCCCCGAGAAGCGCCAGGTCGCGATCGGGCGCACGCTGGCGGGCTCCATGACCGGCAATCTGCTCGGCGCCTCCTTTTCCGGTGTTATCGGCGACTTCCTCGGCTGGCGCGGCGTGCTCGCGGTGCTCGGTGCCTTGGTGATCGCAGCTTCGGTCGCGGTAGCCACCGGCTTTGGCGGTGCGGCGCTGGCGCACGCCCCAAAAACGAATTTCTCGACGCTTCGGCATGGCTATCGGACCATCTTCGCCAATCCGAATGCGCTTTGTTACGCCGCGGTCTTCATCGAAGGCTGCTGCGTACTTGGATTGTTCCCCTACCTTGCCTCGTTTCTGTTCGAACTCGGTGAAACCCGCCTGTCGATTTCAGGTATTGTCATCGCCGGGTTTGCCGTCGGTGGTCTGTTTTACACATTGACGGTTTCCCGCTTTCTGCCGCGGCTTGGCGTCAACGGAATGATGATCACGGGCGCTTCGCTCGTAGGCCTGCAACTGGTGGCGATTTCGTTCGGCCCCGGCTGGCGATTTCAGGCGACCAGCCTCTTGTTCATGGGCTGGGGCTTTTACATGATCCACGGATGCTTGCAGGTATTCGCGAGCGAACTCTCGGTGGAAGCCCGCGCAACCGCGCTGTCGCTGCATTCGTTCTTCTTTTTCATGGGCCAGACCGTCGGTCCGATCGCCTACGGGTTTGGAATCCAGACCGTCGGCAAGGTACCGACCCTGCTGACCAGCGCCGTCATCATCACCGCGCTCGGCTTTGCCTGCGCGCGGCTGCTGCGCCAGGCGAGGCCGGCCGACGCAGGCGCCGCATAGGTCGCCGTCGTAACGCGATGGCGTTCACGCCGCTGGCTCGGGTTGCCGCAAAGCCCGGCGGAAAAAAGCGATCACCTCATCCACCGCGGCGCGTGTCGGTTGGCCCGCCGCATCGATGAGGTCGCCGGTGAAGACCGAATGCGGCGGTTTTCCCCGCGCTTTCATGCCGGCAGGGTTACCGGCGCTGTCGGGCAGTTCAGTGCCGGCGAAGGCCGCGCCGAACGCTTTGCGCAAGGTCGCAAAACGCGATGCCTGGCAGAGCGTATCGCCTTCAAAGCGATAGCCGCGTAACTCCAGTCCGTGGCGGGTGCGTTCCTGCACCCGCGCCAGATCGGAGGGCGCGATATCGAGGGCGGCCGGGCTGAGGGCCGGCACGCCGGGTTGAGCGAGGACCGAGGCCAGCACGACCGGGTCAAGCGCCATCGAGAGCGCAAAACCACCCGTCACACACATGCCGATGGCTCCGACGCCTGGACCGTCGCATTCCTCATGGGCGAGACGCGCGAGGGCGCGCAGCCAATCCGTCACCGGACTGGACTTGTTGGCTCTCAGGATCGTGAACTCACGCGAGATGCAAAGCGAAAGAACGCGCGCGGTGGAGGGTTCTTCGACGTTACCCGCATCCGGTTCGCCGAACAGGATCGGCGCGTAGACGCGGAATCCCGCGTCTCGGACCCAGCGGCAAAACCGCGCAAGGGTAGGGGTAAAACCATAGATCTCGTGGATAACGATGACGGCAGGCCCCGTCGTTCCAGTCAGCAGGACCGGTTTGGTCTTGCCGAGCAGGTAAAGGTCGCGTCTTGTGAAGTCGGCGATGTCAGACGTCAGTTCCATGGAGTGCACCCCTGTCGAATTTTCCCAGCCTCAAGGGCTCCATAGTGGCGTCTTGGATTGGTTGCAGCCAAGGGGATTCAGCCAATGTCGCAAATAATTCCCGCGGGGGCGCTTGCGCCAGAGCGACGGCGCAGAGCTGCCGGTGGATTACCTCAAATGTGGAGCGATTTGAGCAGGGCCTGTTCGATGCGGCTCGCATGCCGCTCCTTGTGCCGCAAAACGTAAAATGAGCGCCGTGGCAGATCGAACCTGACGCGGTGCAGGGTCTTGGCGGCAATCGATTGAGCCGCGACCAGATCCGAAATCGCGGTCGCGGCGTCACCGGCTTCGACGGCGCTGCGGACGGCTTCGTTGGAGGGGAGTTCCAGCGCGATCCGAAGGTCGGACAACTTGACTCCGGACTGCCGAAGCACCGCCTCGAACATCGACCTTGTGCCGGAGCCACGCTCCCGCAGCACCCAGGCGGTTGTCGGCAAATCCTTCGGTGAGATCTTTGTTCGGCCGGTCCACGGGTGTTTTGCGCCAACGACCACGATCAGCGAATCCCCGTCGATCTTCCTCGCCGCGAGCAAGGCGTCTTCGACGTCGCCTTCGACAAACCCAAGATCGGCGCTTCCCTGGAGAACCGCGCGCGCGACCTGCTCGGTATTGGCGATGGTGAGGTGCAGATCAATCCCGGGATAAGCAGTGTGAAAGGCGTGGATGCGGCCCGGCAGCCAATAGTTTCCGACTGTCTGGCTTGCCGCGATGGTCAACGAGCCGCGTTTCAACCCGGCCAGATCGTTGAGGACCTGCGTCGCTGCGCTTACGCGAGCCAGCACCGCACGGGCCTCGATCAGGAAATCGCGGCCGGTCTGCGTCAGCACGACACCCCGGCCGATGCGATCGAACAGCTTGATGCCGTAACGGGCTTCCAGCGCCGCGATGGCAGCGCTCGTCGCCGATTGGGTAAGGTTCAGTTCGCCCGCTGCCTGCGTGACGTGTTGTTTCTCCGCAACCGCAACGAAGATGCGAAGCTGCTCCAGGGTCATGAGCCGCTATCCAATGAACTTGATCAGCACAAGGCTGAAGCTTGCAATAAACAGGAAGGCCAGCGCACCCAGCAGCGCAGGTCGAAAGCCTTTTGCCGTCAGCTTTCGGATGTCGGTCTCCAGTCCCATAGCCGCCAAGGCAACGGACAGCAGGAAGGTCGTGACAGCCGCAATCCAGATTTTATCGGCGGCCGGAATGGTGATCACGCTGTTGAGCCCGACCAGCGCGACAAAGCCGAGCACGAACCATGGCATCGGCGGCCGCGACGCCGCCGATACATCCCGGTCCTGATTCGCGGTGTTTTGCATCAATCCCAATGCTATCACGGTAGGCGCCAGCAGCATCACGCGGGATAGTTTGGCGATGGTTGCGAACTCTCCCGCCGTCTTTCCGCCCTGGAAGGAAGCGGCGACGACCTGGGCGATCTCGTGAACCGAAGCGCCGGTCCAGAGCCCGAAGGCGTGCGGATTAAGGTGCAAAAGCGCAGGGAGCAGCGGGTAGGTAAACATCGCCACCGAGCCGAATACGGTCACGCAGGCGACCGCGTAGGCGACGTCTTCATCATGGGCGTCGGTCACCGTGTTGGTGGCGATGACAGCCGACGCGCCGCAAATGGAGGTTCCGGCCGCGATCAGCTGCGCCAATTTGCGGTCGACACCCAGTAATCTGCCCATCCAAACGGTAAAGGCGAAAGTGGCCACCAGCGTGGCCGCGATGATGAGGATGCCGCGGCCGCCGACCTCGATCACCTCCGTGATGGTCAATTGAAGCCCGAGCAGGATGATGCCGATCCGCAGCAGGCGGCGCAGGCTGAAGGTGACGCCCGGCCTTGCGATCGCGGGGGTTCCGATCAGGTTATGAAAGGCCGCGCCGAGCAGGATGGCGAGGATCAACGGGCTGAACGTCGTCATCCCGGGAAGCAGCCGGAGCAGATATCCGGATGTCGCCACCGCCGACGCCAGCAGCAAGCCCGGGAGCGTAGCCCGGATGGTGCTGCCCCATGCATGCCTTGGTCCCGACGGCGCGATCTCTTTGGCATTCCGGTCAAGCGAACCTGTGAGGTCGGTAGGCAAAACGGGTTGGGCTGTTGGGTTGGTCATGAGTTGGGCTCCGACTTGTTACCCAACCAATATCGGGACTCTCGATCGATCAATCCAACAGATTATAAGTGTTAAATCAATCGATTTTATATATCGAACGGCGCGACCGGGATCATCGACTTGAAATCAAGGCGGGCAGCGTTCGCGGGGGGCAGGTTCTCAGTTCCGCACGACTGGATCACCCGCGCCCGCGATACGGCGCGACGCCCTGATCGGGAATCCACATTCCCTTCGGCAGCTTGCCGGTCTGCCAGAACACGTCGATCGGAATGCCGCCACGCGGATACCAGTAACCGCCAATGCGCAGCCATTTCGGCTTGATCTCGGTTGATATCCTCTTGCCGATGGCCACCGTGCAATCTTCATGGAAGGCGCCATGATTGCGGAAACTCGCGACGTAGAGTTTCAGGGATTTCGATTCCAGCAGCCACTGGCCCGGCACGTAGTCGATCACGAGATGTGCGAAATCCGGCTGGCCGGTCACGGGGCAAAGGGAGGTGAATTCCGGCGCCGTGAACCGCACCACGTAGTTCGTGTCCGACTGCGGATTAGGCACGCGGTCGAGCTTTGCCGCATCGGGGGTTGTGGGCCATTCGACGGCGCGGCCGAGCTGCAGGCCGGAGGAAAAAGACGCCGGTTTTGACGATTTTCGGGGCTTCCTGGACATACCTGTGTCTCCGTTGCCGCGTTATTAGACAATTCGCCCGGCGGCGTCACGGGCAAGGCAACCTTTTCCGCCATCGTGGCTTGCTGTAGAAGCAGCGCCAACCAATCAAATCGGGTTCTGCAAAAGAGGCATTCATGACCGCCATCGTCGACATCATCGGCCGCGAAATTCTCGATAGCCGCGGCAATCCCACGGTCGAGGTCGATGTGGTGCTGGAGGACGGCTCGATGGGTCGCGCGGCGGTACCCTCGGGCGCTTCCACCGGCGCGCATGAGGCGGTCGAGTTGCGCGATGGCGACAAGGCGCGCTACCTCGGAAAAGGGGTGCAGAAGGCGGTTGCGGCGGTGAACGGCGAGATCTTCGAGGCGCTCGGCGACATGGCCGTCGAGGAGCAGGTTCAGATCGACCAGATCATGATCGATCTCGATGGCACGGCGAACAAGAGCCGGCTCGGCGCCAACGCCATTCTCGGCGTCTCGCTCGCCTGCGCGAAGGCCGCCGCGGAATCCTTCGACATGCCGCTTTATCGCTACGTCGGGGGCACCTCGGCGCGGACACTGCCGGTGCCGATGATGAACATCATCAACGGCGGCGTGCATGCCGACAACCCGATCGA
>VFSW01002990.1_pt1 | contig 25411 bp, 18 predicted proteins | sample 5358111 | NCBI WGS metagenome assembly VFSW01 (sample SAMN11554181, study PRJNA540505) | mine drainage metagenome | isolation source: sediment from site ElyBrook_90M | place: USA: Ely Copper Mine, Vershire, VT | collected 2017
TTTATTATGCTACCCTTTTTTCTTAGCTTGACGCCTATGGGTTTCCGAACCCACCGCTTTATTGACAGCAACTTGAGACGTTTCCTATACCTTCCTATCCGCCGGTCGCAGCCCCAACTGTTCTGGCCTGACCGTCACCCCTTTCAACTCGGCAAAGGTCAAATTTTTGGCCTGCAGCCCGGCCTGCTGCAGGCGGCTGAATAAACCCAGGTAGCTATCCTGCGTGCGCGCCTCCCAATCCAGGCCCAACGAATCGGCCAAAGAGCGGATCGAAGACACGTTCGGGCCTTCGATCTCGCAAAAGTTGCCAAAAGGCATTTCGTCCACGGCGATCACCAAATCGTTGATCTCATAACCGGTGCGGTATTTCTCATACATCACGATCACCCGGTAACCTAAGGCTTCCAGAAAAGCCTGGGCGGCTTTAAAGCTGTTAACCTCGAACTCAATTTCCTGCCGCACGCTGACTGCCTCGTCAGGGCGGGAAGCGCCCTTGTAAGTCAGGTGCACCCCATAATCTTTGCGCAGGCGCAGCACCCGCGATTGGCGGCTCAACATGCCATCCGCTGAATCAAAGCGCAGGTTGGTCTCTTTTACCCGGCGATGAACCAGTTTTGCGCCCGAATCTTGTGTGCGCGCCTTGAAGGTATCCAGATCGGATATCCAGAACTTGGCTTCAATCTCATCATTGGTTTTGCTCATGCGTTACCTCTCACAAATTCACAACTCCGCGCCAGTACAAAGAAGACGAACAGCAGGCAAATTACCGTCATCCCGGCCGAAAACGGCCAGTTTGTCCGGCTCGAAGCCGATTGGGTAAAAAAAAGCCGGTCTAGCCAGTACCAGGCTGCCACAGCCAGCGCCCCAATCCGCACTGCCCTGGGCGCCCACGGCCGGCGCAGCCATAAGCTCAGTGCTGCGGCTGCCCCACACAACCCTACGATTGCCCCGTATACCGCCAGGTACAGCGGGCCCGGAAAAAGGCCCAGGCTGGCCAACAACTGCCAGTCCTGGATCGACAGGTACAGGCGCATCCAGCCGGTCAAGGAAAAGAATAGCAGACCGAGCACCAGCACAATTAACAAGAAAGGACGTCCGAACTGCGGGTTTGTTTTCAATATTTGAAGGTCACTTCCCAAACATGCACGTGCGCCGGTTCTGAGTCTAACACATTCTGAACCTCAAGGGAAATTCCACTCACCTCGCACGCCCTCCCAAAATCGAGGACCACCGGGCGAGGATCGGGGGTAGCCGGTACCACCTGGTTAAAAGTCATCGGATGGGCGGCTGAGCTGACGTCCACGGGGTGAAGCTCCACCTGCACACGCGTCGGGACGCCTCCCACCTGTACGGTTACCCCGTGCAGGCGCTGGGGCTCCACAAAATCAATCTCCAGCTTGAGCGGGTTGGCTTCCATGCTGCGCATCAAGGTGTTCACGTCTCCGTCGAACGCCATGCCGATATCGCCCATATCCAGGTAGGAATATTTGACGTGGGCAGGTTGCCCGCCGATCACCAGGTCCTCCTCCTGAGGAATGCGTCGGGCAGCCTGTTCTTTCGCCATAATCTCTGCAATGTTATCCACGTAGCGCAGGCGCACCAGGTAGAACCCCGGCTCGCCCTCCGGGTAGGGGATGGTTTTTTCCACCAGGATATGCTGGAATTTCCCGCTGGACTGCGCCAGGTCGAATTCTTCCGGGGTCATGATAAACAATGTCTGCTCGTCGAGCGGCTTGAGCTCGGTCAGATAGCCCTGGATGCTGCCCAGGCTGAACGATTGCGGATCGTTGAAAAAGAACCGCGCCAGCACATCTGTGCCGTTCGCCCAGGTCGGGGAAAGGATAATTTTCGTCTCGGGCGCCACGGCCAGGTACTGGCGCACCTCGCCAAAAATCTGTTTGGCGCCGTACTGCATCCCGTTAATCCCGTAATCCGAAAACCACAGCGGCCCGTTTACCTGGGTGTCCCACAACATATAGATGTTATATCCGGCCAGGAAGGCAAACACCAGCAAGGGAAGGATTAAAGAAATTTTGCCTCCATCCGCCCTCCTCACTGTTTGCTTCCGGAATCGCACCAGTCTTGAGTTGAACAGGCCACGTCCCTCCGTCTCCTTCCGACCGCCTGCGGGACGCAGGCTGGAGGGTTGTCTGGTCAGAAAGGGAGTCTTGTTATATTTTCTTCTTTCATCCCCTTCATCCCCTTTATCCCTGTCCATTCTCTTGGCAGCCCATTTCAACAACCTCTCCGTCCACCGCAGCAGATAAGACAGCCCGATGGCGCTCAAAATCGCCGCCGGCACCACCATGATCAGCACGCGCGTGATGCCCACTTCCACCATGGCTGCCCCGCAGGGCGCCGCCAGCAGCGCAATCAGCACCGTCCGGCAGCGCGACTGGCGGATTTTCCAGAACATCACCGCTAACCCAATCAACAGCAGCGGCAGCGTGGCCCACAGTAAATAACCGTAGCCTTTCATCACGTGGCGGGGAAAGTCGACTACCGTGTTCTGGAACCAGTAAATGGGGCTCAGCCCGCGCCCGTACTGCGTAAAGAACTGCCCCAATTTTTCCGTGAGCGGCAGCGGCTTGATCCAGTATGAACTCAGCATCACCAGGTGGTCACGCGTGGCGTTGGGGTGTTCGAAAATAAAACGCAGGTAGGGCAAAGCCAGCATGGACGCCAGCCCACTGGCCGCCAGCACGGTCACCCGTTGGCGCCAGTGATAGCGCACGTCCGAAAAAAACAGCAGCAGAGCCGTCAGGCCAACCACCGCGCAAGCCCCCGAATAGCTGTAAAAAGCCAGTCCGGCGCACAGCACCGCCCAATACAGCGACCTGGGTTTCCCACTGCGGTAGCGCAGATAAAAATACAGGCTCCCGGCATAAAATGACGTGGCCAGGCTGGTTTCGAAGGCCGTGCGCGAATGCAGAAACCAGGCCGGTGTGATCGATAGGAGCAGTACCGCCGTCCAGGGGTAAGGACTTTTGAAAATTTCCTTGAGGATCAGTCCCACGCTCAGCGCCGCGAGCAGCGACATCAGCACGGGTACGGCGCGGGTGACAAAAACCGATTTGCCGAAGAACAGGTAAGGGATGATTTGCAGGTATACCGAAGTTCCCAGGTTGTACTGGTAGGTATTGAGGAAGTAGGTCGGAAACAGGGCGTGATCGTATCCATGGAAATGGTCGCGGATAAAATCCTGGGCCAGCACCACCTGGACCGCCTCGTCCGAGAAAAAATAGATCGGGAAACGCGCCAGGCCAATCAGGCGGGTCGCCAGGTAAATAACTGCCGACAGGCCGAACAGCGCCGTTTCCCAGGTACGCTGCATAGCTCTTACTCCCACGGAAACGCCCGCGTTTCCAGTCCGGCCGCCGGTTGGAACAACCAATCCACTCCCCTGCGCACCCAGGCCGGGGCCCGCTCAAGCCAGGCGCGGCGCGCCGCCCAGCAAAAGATGAGCAGGGCTGTCAGAAATACGATCAGCCAGGCCACCGGGCGGTTGTACGAATCAACCACATCGGCAGTGAAACTGGCCGGCACAACCACCGGTATTGAAGATGCCCAGGCCGCCCTTCCGATGACCTGCCATTCGTAGTTGTAAAAGGTGGTGGTCTGGAGCGCCTTTCCCCAAACCTTTTCCAAATCTGCCAGCACCTGATGGGTCGCATCCGGATAGAAGAAAACCATGGCATGCGGAGCAAACCAGGACAGAGAGGGATTCTCAGACAGGGCGTCTGCCGAGACGTAGGTATAGGGCACATCCTGGCGCATTTCGTTGAGGATATAGGGCTTGAAATCTGGGCGGTCCCACAGGCTGTACACATAATAAAAGGGCTGGCCTTGCGAATACAGTCCATACCAGGCAATAATCTGCTCGAAGTTAGGGCGGTAAACCCGCGGCATGCTGACGAAAAAGTTATAAAGGCCGGTCACGCTGACTGCCAGGACCAGCAATCCGGTGAGACCTCTCTGCGCCTGCCCGCTAAAGCGAGGAACCAGGCGCCCCAGCAGGTCTACCAGGCTCACCAGTCCCACCCCGATCAACAGCGCCAGGGCCGGAATCAGCCCCACCATGTGCTGGTGGCGCGGCGGGAAGGTAGAAGCGGCGCTCAAAGCCAGGGCCATAAAGCCGAACCAGATCAATAACAGCGCAAAGCGCCGCTGGCGGAATCCGGCCAGGGCCAGCGCTCCGCCAATGATATAGAAGATCACCGCAATTGGGCCTGCCAGTGGGCTGGAAATGAAGTGTTCGGTAACCAGGAAGGATTGGTGGAAGGCCATAAAGGTGCGGAAAACGCCGCGCACCAGCAGGATCGCGTAAGGGCCGGGGGCGAAAAACAGGGTGGCGCGGTCGACGACTATACGCGCCGCGTTTTCAAAAGCCGGCGTCCCTCCCAGGTAAATCGAGGAATAGCCGGTGTTGAAGAAGATACTTTCGAGAAACTTGGTCCGCGCCGAATCCGGGCTGACCGCCATCCCATACACAGTTTGCGGCAGCCCTAACAGCACCCAACCCAGGCCGAAAATGGCGCCTGCCTTTAAAAGCGAGCGGAAGTCCTTGGGCCGGTAAACCAGGCAGGCCAGTAAGAACAGAAACACAATGGGGACCAGGCTGCGAGCCGCGCTGTAAGTGTAGCTGCCCAACCCGGCCGCGCAGCCTGCCAGGAGCAGGTAAAACGCACTGCTGCGTTTATAGCCCAGGTAAAACCAGTAAATCGAAAGGGTCACGATGAACAACGTCTGGATATTGTTATAACCCAGGCGGGCGAAGGCCAGGAAGTAAGGCGCGCTGATCAGCGCCAACACGCTCACCACCGCCACACGCCGGTCGAACAACTCACGCCCTAACAAATACAGCGGCGGAATGGCGCTGACGCCTGCCAGCACCGAGCTGAAACGCCAGCCCCAAAAGGTGATGCCGAAGACTTTCAATACGGCCGCCTGCCCGATTGAGCTGAGGATGCCATAGGTATACACGCCATAATCGAAAACCACCGGGCGGTAGATACCCCTGGCGATGTCACGCGCCGTCGTCCAAAAATTGCCTTCATCGCCGATCATCTGGTTGGGCAGCGCCTGCAAACGGAAGCTGGCCACCAGCAGCCCAACCAGGAGCAGCCCGGTCATCCACAGCACGTCCCGGCGCGTCAGCTCAGGTGAAAGCGCAGTCCCAGACCGCCTGTCCCAGCCCCAGGCGAGGGCCAGAAATACCAGGGGGACTGCCAGCCAGATCACCACGGATAGGCCGCTGTACTGTTTGTTAGCCAGCCCGATGATCAGGGAAAGGAACACCAGGCCAGCGCCGGCCATATAAAGCCGCACGCTGCGCCTGCGCAGCGGGGCCAGGGGCAGGCTGTTTTGCAGCAGCCCACCCGGGTTAGCTTCACCGGCTGGCAGGTTAAAGCGCGGCACACGGAGTGTGCGGACCAACAGGATGCAGCCAACCAGCATGACCGGCAGGCCGGTGAGGATATTATCGAGGTTGGGCGTGTCCAGAAAGAAGTGTTGGTTCAGCCAGATGCTGATCCCATACGAAACGGCCCCCTGGCTGGCCAATCGATACTGGCCAAACCCGATCAGCGCCACAGCCATGCCGAAATCAAGCAAAGGCAGGATTTGAAAAGGCGGGCGGGGAGTCTCGGGCGAAGAACCCGGTGATCTTTTCAGGCGCACACTCCGTGTGCGCTTCTTTAACCAGCGCATGATCTGCCAGTCAAGCAGCACAGCCAGCGCCACACACACAGCTATGAGGGTGATTTGTTGGGTTTTATCCATGCCCGGTGATTAAATTATACACGCCTCCACACCTGGTACAGGCCTAACCGGCCCCCCTCTCCATCCGAGTCATATTCGCGCTCGACCACAAACCCGCTTTGGTCGGCCAGGGTCGCCAGCTCAGGCCGGGAAAACAGATGTACGTAGCGCAGGCCCTCCCGTTCGGGTTGCCCGACCAGGGCGTGCCGCCAATCTAACAGCGCGTCGCCTTCTTCCAGGTCCTCTTCCTGCAGGCCGATCCTGTCCCAGGGCACGCGCCGGGCCATCAACCTGGGAGAATGCTGGAACTGCCACTCCGAATGGATAAAGCAGCCACCCGCGGCGAGCAGGTCGTGTACCCGGCCCAGCACCTGCCGGCGCAGGTCGGCGCCCGGCAAATGGTGCAGCACGGCGAAGGCCAGCACGCCGTCGAATGGTTGGCCTTGCAGGGCTTTCTCCCACCCGGCGATAGACAGGTCGGCAATCTGGAAGTGAATTTGCAGGCCCGGCGCACACAGGCCCGGCGCCGCCTGGCGCTGGCGGGCCTCTTCCAGGAGCTGGGCGCTGAAATCCAACCCCAGGTAATCTCCCTGCCGCTTTTGTTTACACCATTCCAGCGCCAGCGTGCCCGGACCGCAGCCAAGGTCGAGCCACCTGCCGGAAGGCGGGATCAGGTCAAGGGCGCGCCGGACGCCAGGTTGGATGCGCCGGCGTGTCTCGGCAAAGGCTTTGCCGAATGTCTGGTAAAATTGAAGATTGAGTGATAGCAGCCGTGAGGCTGTGGCAGCTTGCATACTCTGATTATAAGAAGGAAATCACATTTTTGGTTGTGAAAAGCGCAGCTTTTCACAACCAAAATGAACCCTAAGATGAAATAAGATGAAAATTGAAGATTGGTACGCAGCGCTCAATTATTCCCCCGAGCAACTGGAAGTAGCGCGCCGCGTCCTCGAAGAAATCCGGCGCGGCCAGGATGCTTCCCAGGCCATGCGCCATGCGCCTCTAAAAAATGGCGGGTACGTCGCCAAACACATGCTGGTCGCCGTCTACCGGCAGCTGGTCAAAAGCGGCGAATGGCAGCCTGACCCGGCCCTGTTATCGCGCATCCGCATGAAACCCATGCGCACCCTTTCCGGCGTGACCACGGTGACCGTTCTGACCGGCCCGTGCGCCTGCCCGGGGCAGTGCATTTTCTGCCCCACGGATGAACGCATGCCCAAGAGCTACCTGCCGGATGAGCCAGGCGCAGCGCGCGCTTTCCAGAACAACTTCGACCCCTATTTACAGGTACACTCGCGCCTGGAATCCTACGCTGCCGTCGGGCACCCCACCGATAAGATCGAGCTGCTGATCCTCGGCGGCACTTTCAGCGTTTACCCGGCCGAGTACCAGGAATGGTTCATCCGGCGCTGTTTCGATGCCATGAACGAGGTTGATTCGACCACGCTGGAAGAAGCCCAGCGCATCAACGAAACGGCAGTGCACCGCAACGTGGGCCTGGTGATCGAGACGCGCCCGGATGAAATCAACCTGGCCGGCCTGGCCTGGCTGCGCCGCCTGGGCGTGACCAAGGTGCAGATGGGCGCCCAGTCGTTCGACGAGCGCATCCTCGAGCTCAACCGCCGCGGTCACACGGCCGCCGACACGCTGAAAGCCTGCGCCAGCCTGCGCGCAGCCGGGTTCAAGATCGTGTTGCACTGGATGCCCAACCTGTTGGGCGCTACGCTCGACTCGGACCGGGCCGACTTCAGCCGCATGTGGCAGGGCTATGACCCGGACGAGATCAAAATTTATCCCACCCAACTGCTGGAGACCGCCGAATTGTTCGAGTACTGGCAGCGCGGCGAATACCAGCCTTATACCACTGCCGAGCTGGTCAACCTGATCGCCGACCTGAAGACGGGCATTCCGGAATACTGCCGGGTCAACCGGGTAATCCGTGACTTTTCCTCAAAACACGTGGTAGCGGGCAACAAGCGCACCAGCCTGCGCCAGGACGTAGTGGACGAGCTGACCCGGCGCGGGCAGGCCTGCCGCTGTGTGCGCTGCCGCGAGGTGCGCGACGAAAAGGTTGATTCCACCCGGCTGCGCCTGGAGGACCAGGTCTATTACCCGGCTTACGCCGAAGAACACTTCCTGTCCTTTGTGACCCCGGATGACCGTATCTGCGGCTATTTGCGCCTGTCGCTGCCCCGGCGCGGCCCGGACGTAGGGCCAGCCGATGCAGTCTTGCCCGATTTGCAAGACGCCGCCCTCATTCGCGAGGTGCACGTTTTTGGGCAAGCCCTGGCGGTGGGCGAGGAGCAGGCCGGGGCATCCCAACACATCGGCCTGGGCACGCGCCTGCTGCAAAAGGCCGAAGAAATCGCCCGGCACAACGATTACCAGCGCCTGGCGGTGATCGCCGCCGTAGGCACGCGCCGCTACTACGAAAGCCGTGGCTTCCAGCGCGGCGAGCTGTACATGCTGCGCCAGCTGGGGAAAAGATAACTCACCGCAGAGAGGAATCAGACTCTGCCCCCCCTCACTGCCACCCGTAAATCACCTTTAACACCGGCAGCATATCGGCCAGGCTGGAGGGGCGCTCGCCCACCACCGCTTGGGCGGCGTGCCGCAGAGCGGCTACCTGTTCCTCCCCGGCCCCCTGCCAGCCAAAGGATAACACGGCCCGCGATTCTGCCGGGTGAAAGCCGCCGTGGATGCCGGTGATCTGCCCACCGAAATAATAACCGGCGGCATAGTTCGACACCAACAGCAGGTCGCCGGTCATCGGGCCGGCCAGGCGGTCCAATCGGGCCACGGCCTCGGCCGTCTCGATTTCGGGATGAGCTTCCAGGTATTCGCCGACCGGCACCAACCCTCCCTGGGGGGTGAACGCCTGGTAGGCGGCCCGCCAGCCGCCATGCTCGCAATCCCTGACCAGAATCATCGCCAGGGCATCCTGCAAATCGGGGTCGAACTCGCCGGTCTGGTTGGCGCGCCAGAAAGCCGCCGCAACCCGCTGCACGTCTTCCACAAACGCCGGCGCTTCACCCCAGCCGGCCAGGTGGCGGCGCAGGTAAACATAGGCCAGCTCGCCGTTGCAGGTCACCACGGCATTGCAGTTGGGCCCTTCACCGGGATAATCGTGCACGTCCAGGCCCAGGGCGTCGAACAGGTAGCCCATCTCGCGGTCGAAAGGGAAACCCAGGCGCTGGGAATGGCGGTCATCGTGGACCACGTTGATCTGCCCGTGGTCCGAAACGACCACCGCCAGCAGAACCCCTGGGGCCAGCCCGTTGCGGCTCTCCAGCTCGCCCAGCAGCCGCCCGATCTGCGGGTCCACCACCCGCTCCAGGTAATCCGGCTGGGCGCCGGGGCCGTGCTGGTGCGAATGGTGGTCGAGACCCATAAAATAAGCCGTCAGCACGTCCGGAAGGCCGGTGGTGCGCAGGTGTTGGATCAGCTCATCCAGCATGCGTGTGTCGTACTGCTCGGCGCTCATCCCCAACAGCCCGCCGCCTTTAGTAAAGCGGGCAATGTCGAGCAAATTCGGGCGGATCAAATGCGTGGCGCCGCGGGCGATCATGTTGTAGGCCACCAGCGAGGACAGGCCGTGGGCCGTCGCCAGTTCATACAGCGTGGGCAGCTCGGGGTCCAGGGTTCTGCCCACCAGGCCAATTGCCCCGGTAAACACCTCGACGGCGTCGTCCACTGCCAGGGCATCGCCCATATCAAAGGCGTAAAAACGCGGCACGCCGCGGCTGTGCAGGCCAAACCGGTCAAAAAACTCGTTGCCGGCGATGCCGTGTTGGCCCGGATGCAGGCCGGTGAAAATGGTGGTCTGGGCGGCGAAGGTAATCGAAGGCATCGGGCTGAGCGGGTCGAGGTGTAAACCGCACTCCGCGGCTGCACCGCCGAGCAGGCGCGCCAGGTGGGGGACGCGCCCTTCGTCGAGGGCGCGGTGGAACACGTCCTGGCGCAGGCCATCGATATCGAGGATCAACAAATGGGCTGGCGCGGGAGTGGGGATCATGTCAATTTTAGGGATCATAGAGCCTCCGGAGGGCAGATATTTTAAAGTGTACCTCAATTCTTTACTGAAAACTGACGACTGATGACTGACGACCTTCGTCTCTTCCTTTCTTCCCCTTCTACCCCTTTGTGTTCTTAGTGTCCTTTGTGGTAAAGCCCTCTTTTTTCGGTATAATCAGGCAAGGCTATATTGGAAAGGATGCCTATGGACGCAATCGAAAATATTCTCACCCGGCGCAGTGTGCGTCATTTCGGTCCCAACCCGGTGCCTGACGAAGAGCTGGATATCCTGCTCAGGGCCGCCATGCACGCCCCTTCGGCCGGAAATGCCCAGCCATGGCACTTTGTCGTAATCACAGACCGGAAAGTGCTCGACGAAGTGCCCAAATTCCACACCTCGGCCGAATTTATCCTTGAAGTCCCTGTGGCGATCTTGATCTGCGCAGATGAAAACGTGGCCCGCCCCGGGCGCTGGCTGCTGGACTGTTCGGCGGCCGCCGAGAATATGCTGCTGGCTGCCCATGCGCGCGGCCTGGGCGCCTGCTGGATTGGGATACAGCCCGACCCGGTGCGCATTGAAGGGGTCTCCCGCCTGCTTGAACTGCCAGCCAGCGTACACCCGCTGTGCCTGATCGCCGTGGGTTATCCGGCGGAAACGCCGCCCAACGTAGACCGCTACCTGCCGGAGCGCATCCACGCCAACCATTGGTGAACAACATATTTAGATGATGCGTTTGCTTCGCAAACGCATCATCTAAATATGTTAGTGAGGAATATCGGGCGGCGGGTCCTGGCCGGTGACAGCGCGCCAGACGGCGTCGACCGCCATCAGGGCGGTCAGGTTGCGGTGCGGCCAGGCGGCCTGCATGGCCGATTCCAGGTCGTAGCGGTTGTGGTCGTTAGTCAGGTGAAAACCATCCTCGCTCAGCCCATGGTTGGGCAGCGGCTGGACCTCTTTCCAGAAGTTCCACAAAGGCACGTCATACTCACGCGCCACGCAGGCGATGCTGGCGTTGATGGATTGGTCGCCTTCCAGATTGTCGGCCTTGGTAGCCAGGATCGGTACGACCCCGTGGTCGATTGAATACTGCACGATCTGGCGCAGGTATTCTTTGTAAGTGTCGGTAGGGCGATCCTTCGTCCAGGTCTCCATGCTGATGATGGCGATGGACGGATTCCATACCCGGTATTCGCACTCCAGAGGGGTCTCATTGACCGCGCACAGGTCCGCGTTGGCATTGAGCGGGGAAAGCACGCTGGCGACGTTCCAGCCGGTCTTCACCGCCAGGCTCAGCCGGTCGAAACTGCCATGGAAATAGTCGATGGCCGGGTTCAGGTAATCGTACGGGCCGATGCGGTAGGAAAGCGGGTTATCGAAATTGCCAAAGAAATACTGGCGGATGCTCTGGCAGTCGCCGACTTTGGAAATGTGGGTCGGATCGGCGCCCATCGCCAGGCCCTTTTTGTAAATGACCTTGACGTTTTTGCTGATCTCCGGCACTACCGGCATTTTCATCCACCAATTTTTAGGTAAGCTGGCGCAAAAATCGGGAGTGGCGCTGGGAATTTCAGGGACGACAGTGTCGGAAGGGGCGAACGGGATGATTGCCAGCCTGACTCGCGACGCCGTAGGTGTGGAGGCGGCGGTTGGGTTAGTTTTCTTTTCAGCCGGCAGGGTCGAAGCAAGCACCTCGGTGGGCGGCATAGTGATAGTGGGCAGCGGCGCCACCACCACTGGAGGCGCGGCGCGGATACCCTTGAACAGGATCACACCTGTAATCGCCACCCCCATGACAAGCAAGATCACTACCAAGATCAGAATATAACTCAGATGCTCGCTTATACCGGATTGTGTTTTCATATTCTTCATGCCGTGAATGTGAGTGTGTTGCTAGTATTACATACTCGCAACACACTCACATTCATAGTTCTATTGGTGCTGCACCTCATCGATAAAGGCCAGCATATTTTTGAGCGGCACGTCACCTTCAACAGCGTGCGCCGGGGAAAAGATATAGTTGCCGTACTTGCCCAGTTCCAGCAGCCGCCGGGTTTCATTGCGTACGTCGGCCACGCTGCCATACGGCAGGGTGCGCTGGGTTGACAGGCCGCCATGGAAGGATAAGCGGCCGCGGTATTTCACCATCAGGGCGTACACGTCCATCACCTCGGGCTGGAAGGGATTGAAGCAGTCCACCCCGATGTCGATCAGCTCGTCGAACAACTCGTCCACGTCTCCGCACGAGTGGATGAAAACCTGCTTACCCAGGGCGTGGACGGCGGCATACATGCGTTTGATCACCGGGTAGATGAACTTGCGCCACAGGCGCGGCCCCATGATCAAGCCGTGCTGCTGGCCCCAGTCATCGCCAAAATAGATGGCGTCGATATCGTACCGGCGGGCTTCGGTGAGTTTGGCGATGTTGTAATCGGCGATGGTGTTGAGCAGATCGGTGACGAGATCCGGATAATCGAGGAAATCGGTCAAAATGTTTTCGATGCCGCGCAGCGTCCAGGCGCGTTCGTACAGCGAAAAGCCAATATCGAACACGCGGTAGCGGTCGGAATACTTTTCCAGTTTCTCGGGGATATCGGCAAAGAAGCGCGGGTCCAGGGGATTGGGAAAGCTGTAGCCCTTCAGAGTAGGATTGGCAAGAACGCTGCCCTGCACCTGGCCAATGTCCTTATCCAGGGTGCGGTCCCACACCGCCCCAAACACGTCTTGAACGTGGTCATTGCCCAGGTCGTTGAAGAAACCGATGCCATTGCCCAGGCCGAGAAGGTGGTTTTCTAGCACTGGCTCCAGGTCGGACACGCCGTAGTGTTCTTTTAATTTTTCCCAGGCTTCGTAGGTAAAGCTCAAAGACCAGGGCACGTAAGGAGGAGCTTTGCCTGCCAGGCAGGTACGAATGACTTCACGCTTATTCATAATTTTTTCTACTCCGGAACTTAGATATATTTATATGAACGCGCGTCCGCACGTTCATGTAAATATATCTACCCCAAGTGTACTTACTTGCCAGCAGATGTGTCAAGGGCAAAGGCTGCCGAACCAACCCGGCGTAGGCCTCAGCCAGGGTGGGAAAATCCCCGAATTTTGATATTTTACGGGGGCTTCACCCCCGTAAAATATCAAAATTCAGGAGCTTAGGCCCACAGCCTGAGTAGTTACGAAACTGCTTTTATTCCCTTTTATAGGGCTTCAAAATAGCCGAAGGCACAGACGTGGCCCGCCCGGCCAGGGCCAGCACGGCAATCGTCACCAGGTAGGGCAGGGCCAGGAACACCTCATAGGGCAGTTTCAACCCGGTCGATTGCAGGCGCAGCTGCAAGGCAAATACCAGGCCAAAGAGCAGCGCCCCCCACAGCACCCGCACCGGCTCCCAGTTGCCGAAAATGATCAGGGCAATACACACCCAACCCCGCCCATTGACGATGCCAAAGGTAAAAGCGCCCAACTGCGCCAGCGAGAGGAAGGCCCCGCCCACCGCCATCAAACCTCCGCCAATTGCCAGGGCGATATAGCGCGTGCGGTACACGTTGACTCCCGCCGCGTCGGCGGCTTCGGGGTTCTCGCCGACGGCGCGCATGTGCAGGCCAAAATTGGAGCGGTACACGATCCACCAGATGAGCGGGATGAGCAGGAAGGATACATAGGTCAGGGCGTACTGGTCGAAAATGACGCCTAACACCGGCAGCTTGCCGAACACGGGTATGGTGTTAAAGGGGTCGATCGAGGGCGGGATAGCTTGCTGCCCGTAGATCAGGCGGAAAGCAAAATACGACAGGCCGGTCAGCAGCAGGGTGATCCCCAGGCCGGATACGTGCTGGTTGACCCCCAGCTTGACCGTGAACAGCCCCATCAACAGGCCGCACAGCCCCCCGGCGATCAAGGCGGCCAGCACTCCCACCCACAATGAGCCGGTTGCGCTTGCCACGGCAAACCCTACAAACGAACCGAACAGCATGGTGCCTTCGATGCCCAGGTTAAGGATGCCGGCCCGTTCGCAGAACAGCTCGCCCAGCGTACCAAAGATAAGCGGGGTAGCTACCCGCAGAGTTGCCGCAATCAATCCTAACAGAAAGGTATCCATCAAACCCTCTTAATCCGGTAATTCTGCAAGGTAAACATGCCCAGCGTTACCAGCAGGAGCGTCGCCTGAACGACATTGCCCAGATAGATAGGGATACCCATGGCGCTGCTGACCGTCTGGGCGCCGGTGTCGATCAGGCCAATGAATAAGGCGCCCAAACCCACCCCCAGCGGGTTGAGACCGCCCAGGGTAGCCGCAATGATGCCGGTGTAGCCGTAGCCGGGAGAAATTTGGGCGATCAGGTGGTTATGAATCCCGGCCACTTCGCCCACCCCGGCCAACCCGGCGATGCCGCCGCTGATCAAGGCCGCAGTCAGCATAGTGCGCCCGACGTTGACTCCATTGAAGCGGGCAGCATTCTTACCCAACCCGACCGCGCGCATACGCAGGCCCAGCGGGGTGCGTTTAAGCACGAAATAGATCACCCCGATCACCAGCAGCGCCACCAGGAAACCCAGGTGCAGGCGCGAATGCGGTACCAGCTTGGGAAAGACCGTGCTGGGAGCGATGGTAGCAGACTGCAGTTGCATGGTAACCGGGTCGCGCCAGTAGCCGTTCAGCAGCCAACTGATGATAAACGTAATCACCGTGTTCATCAACAGGGTCGTCACCACTTCATCCACCGCCAGCTTGACCTTCAGCAGGGCCGGGATCAACGCCCACAGCATACCGGCGGCAAAACCGCCTATCAACATGATCGGGATGTTGACGTACACGGGCAGCGGCCCCAACACCATCCCCAAACCGGCCGCCGCAATTGCCCCCGCCAGTAGCTGGCCTTCGGCGCCAATGTTGTAATAACCGGCCGAAAAGGCAAACGTCACCGCCGCGCCGGTCAGCAGCAGCGGTGTCCCTTTGACCAGCACTTCCAGTGCGCTGACCTGGTTAGAAAGCGGGGCAATCAGAAAGTTGTAATAGGCGATAAAGGGATTGGCCTTCGCCCAGATAATGAATACGGAGGTAATGATAAACGTTAGCGCAATCGCCAATAACGGGATTACCGGCCGGACCCATGCGGGCGCATTGGCTCTTTCAATTTTGAACCGCATGTTCCTCCTGGTTGGCTCCAGACATCATTAAACCCAATTTTGCCACAGTTGCCTCTTGCGCCGGCAGTATCCCAACGATCCGGCCTTCATAGATGACTGCAATGCGATCCGCCAGCGCCAGCACTTCGTCCAGGTCTTCTGAAACCAGCAGGACGGCCGCGCCGCGGTCGCGCTGCTCCAGCAGTCGCGCCCGCACATATTCCGTGGCGCCTACGTCCAGGCCACGCGTGGGCTGCGAGGCGATCACTACCTGCGGATTGCGGGATAGGACCCGCGCCAGGATTACTTTTTGCATGTTACCGCCCGAAAGCGTGCGCGCCCGGTCGGTAGGAGACGCCTTGATCTGGTATTGAGCGATTAAATTCACCGCGTTCTGCAGGATTTTCTTGCGGTCCAGCATGCCCCGCTCGACAAATTCGTCCAGGTGTTCCAGGGCCAGGTTCTCCGCCACGGTCAGCTCGCCCACCACGCCCTCGTGGCGGTCTTCCGGGATACGGCCAACCCCGGCGGCGGTAAAACAACCCGGGTCGCGGCAGGTTAAATCTTCCTTGTCAACCAGCACCTGCCCGCCGGTAGAGGCCAGCGTGCCGGCCAGCACCTGCGACAGTTCAGCCTGCCCGTTACCCGAAACGCCGGCCAGGCCGAGGATTTCGCCGGCATTCACGCTCAGGCTGACGTCTTTCAGCGCCAGGCGCCCTTTCTGGTCTTTGGCAGACAAATTTTGCATGCGCAGCACCGGCTGCCCCTGGGGACGTTCGCCCTGGCGGGTGACCCCAAACGTCTCGCGCCCGACCATCATGGTGGCCAGCTCGGTCTGGGTGGTGTCGGTCTTTTTGACCGTGCCCACTACCTTGCCATCTCGCAGCACAGTAATCCGGTCGCAGATGGTCATGACTTCGTATAATTTATGGCTGATAAAAATGATCGACATACCCGCCTGGCGCAGCCGGGCCAGCGTTTCAAACAACACGTCTACTTCTTGCGGCACCAGTACGGCGGTTGGCTCGTCCAGGATCAAAACTCTGGCGTTGCGGTACAGCGACTTGAGGATCTCGACGCGCTGCCGCTCGCCTACTGAAAGGTGGCGTACCAGCGCATCCGCTTTAACCTCGATTCCAAACCGGGCAGCCGCTTGGCGGACATCCTCCTGGATCCGTTTTGGATCCAGCCGGAAACCTTTCACGTAGCCCAGCACCGTATTCTCGGCCACGGTCAGGGTCGGCACCAGGGTAAAGTGCTGGGTGACCATGCCAATCCCCAGTTGGATGGCGTCCTTTGGCGAAACGATGCGCGCCGGCTGGCCGTTCACCAAAATCTGGCCATCATCGGCGTTGTACAGGCCGTACAGGATGCGCATCAGGGTAGTTTTACCCGCCCCATTTTCGCCCAGCAGGGCATGCGCTTCACCTTGTTCCAGCTTGAAGTCGACTTTGTTGTTGGCAATCACCGTCCCGAAACGCTTGGTGATGCCTTTCATCTCGATGGCATACATTATGTGGACACCTGCTTCTGATGATTCACTTTTTTGATATGTGTAAAGCTCCGCTTTACACATATCAAAAAAGTGGAGCCCTCTGATTCCTTCCCCTCCCATACGGGAGGGGAAGGAATAAAAGTAAACCGGTTAGTTGACCGGCGCGGGTTGTTTCTCATCTACGTCGACACGGAAAAGACCAGACTTGATCTGGGCTTCGCGGTCGGTGACTTTCTTCAACAGATCAGCGGGGATTTTGCTGTCCAGGCCATGGAAGGGAGCCAGCGAAGCGCCGCCCTTGGCCCACATGCTGAAGTCTTTCAGGTCGATCGAGGTGTAAGCGTGATTCTTGACCTGGTTGAGCACGTATTCTACGGTCGGCTGCATGTCCCACACCGGCCCGGTGACTACCAGGTCGGGGGCCAGCGAGTTCTGGTCGCTCATGTTGCCGAAGACGAACAGGCCCTTGGTTTGGGCGGCTTCGATGACGCCAAAGCGCTCGGCGTACAGGACGTCGGCGCTGTTGTCGATCTGGGCCAGGGCGGCTTCCTTGGCGGCAGCCGGGTCGAAGAAGCTGTTGATGAAGCTGACCAGCACCTTGGCTTTCGGATTGGTTTCCTTGGCGCCGGCGATGAAGGCGTTCACCAGGCGGTTCACTTCGGGTACAGGCATGGCTGCCACAACGCCGATGACGTTGGTCTTGGTCAGGCCGCCGGCCAGCATACCGGACAGGTAAGCCGGTTCGTGGATCCAGTTATCGAAGACCGACAGGTTGGGCTCGGATGGGCCTAAGCCGGAGCCAAAAACGAAGGCAATCTGCGGGAACTCGGCCGCCACGGTACGCACGGCTTCTTCATTGCCAAAGGCATCTCCGAAGATGATGTCGGGTTTCTTGGTGGTGGCAGTTTCACGCAGCACACGTTCCATATCGCCCGAGTAGCCGATGTTTTCGGTGAACTCGTAATCGATCTCGCCCGCATCTTTTGCCTTTAACAGGGCCTGGTGGATCACGCCGTCCCAGGGTGCCTCAATGGGGGTAGCGAAAGCGCCAAAAACCTTGAGTTTGGCAGCCGGTTGCGCCGGGGCGGGGGTAGCCGTTACCACTACCTGCTGCATTTCTGGGGTTCCGGCAACAATTTTGGTCACTTCCACCTGCACCTGCACGGTCTCCTTCTGCACGATCGTGACCGGGGTGGGGGTGGCGCTGGGGGCGCAGCTTGACAACATGGCAGCCAGCAGCACAACACTGACGATCAATTGCAAAAACTTTCGACTTTTCATTGTCCTTCTCCTTGGATATTTCGGTTATGGATAGATTGGATTAGAGTCAATCTCAACGCAGGTTTGTCTTTTTCTGCCAGAGTCACCTCGCTTTCATTGTCCAGTCTTGACCATCTGCAGTTGAATATTCTCTTCCAGCATGCTCTTTACACGTCGTTTATCAGCCGGAAGCTGGTTAGTCCGCACGCCAATCGCGTCGTAGATGGCATTGATGATGGCCGGGGCAGTCGCCATGGAAGGCGCCTCGGCAAACCCTTTGACGCCCTGCGGTCCAAATGGGTGGGGAACTTCCAGGATCAGGGGCACGATCTCAGGCGACATGTCGGCGGTGGGCAGCCGGACCTTGTGCAGCGTATCGGTCAGGTTGATGCCTTTCTCAACCACATACTCTTCGGAAAGCGCAAAACCTACCCCCATCAAAGTGCCGCCTTCGATCTGGCCTTCGATGGCGGTGCGGTTGAGCACCTTGCCGACGTCGTTGGCCGAAATAATCTTGAGCACTTTAACTTCACCCGTCTCCGGGAAGACCTCCACGATGGCGACCTGGGTGTTGTAAGCGTAGCACACGTGGGTCACCATATTTTTAAAGTCAGGGCGGCCGTAATGGCTGCGCTGGTTGAAATCGTGCATCTGCACCGACTGCGGCGGAGTATAGCGGCGTTCAACCACGAACTTTTCGCCCAGGTCGCGCAGCGGCATCGATTCCCCGTTTTCCAGGTTGACGATGCGGTCGCCTTTAAAGGCTAATTTGGACGGCTCGGCGCTCAGGCTTTCTGCGGCGTGAGCGAAAAGCTGTTCTTTCAAGGCGTCGCAAGCCATCACCACCGCGTTGCCGGTCAGGAAGGTCTGCCGCGAAGCCGTAGTAGGGCCCGTTTCGGGGGTCAGGGCTGTATCAGGGCCCACCAGGCGGATGCGCTCGACCGGGATTCCCAACTGGTTGGAGGTCATGCGCAGGATGCCCATGCGAGCGCCCTGGCCGTATTCGTGCTGCGAATGGCGTACCAGCACCATCCCATCCGACTCCAACTCAACTATGGCGCCGGCGCTCTCGGGGATGCCGTGCCCAAAGCCGATGTTCTTGACTGCCGAGGCCACCCCCACGCCGATTTTTCCGCCGTGTGAGGCGGGCAGCTCGGTCTTTTTATAGGCGTCCCAGGCCGCCTGGATGGTCTGTTTGATCGAAACAATCCCTTCGGTCATAATGTGGTCGGAGGCCGTCGGCAGGCCCACGTCCAGGGCATTTTTCAAGCGGAAGGCAAATGGGTCCATACCCAGGGCGCGTGCCATGGCGTCCATTTGCTGTTCGAGGCCAAACGCCACCTGGTTGACGCCAAAGCCGCGCATGGCCCCCGCCATGACGTTGTTGGTGTACCAGGCATGGCCAATAATCTTAAGGTTAGGCACGTAGTAAGGACCGGCGCCGAAGACCACCGTATTTTCGAGGATATCCATCCCCAGGGCGCAGTAAGCCCCGGTATCCAGGGTAATATCCATTTCAATCGCCAGCACCTGCCCATCTTTAGCCGCCCCGGTCTTGTAATGGATCCAGGCCGGGTGGCGCTTCTGGTGCACGCGCAGCGATTCCTCACGGCTCAGCACCATTTTGACCGGGCGTTTGGTTTTCAGCGCCCCCAGGGCCAGGTACTGCTGGATGATCATGTCCTCCTTGGCGCCAAACGCCCCGCCGGGGATGATGGCAATCACGCGGATCTTATCTTCGGGCATGGCCAGGATTTCGGAAAGCTGGATGCGGTCGTCGAAGGCAGTCTGGGTGCCGAGCTTGAGCACCACCGTGCCATCCTCTTCCACATAACCGATCCCCGATTCCGGTTCGAGGAAGCCGTGCTCGATGAAGGGGGTTTTATACGAGCCCTCCACCACTACCGCGCACTCTTCGAAGGCCTTTTCGATGTCGCCGCGGATCAACGAGGCATGGTGCAGCAAGTTGCCGTTCGGGTGCAGTTTGGGCGCGTCCGGGCGGGCGGCCTCTTCAGGCGAAAAGACGCCCTGCAGCACTTCGTAATCGACCTTGATCTTTTCCAGGGCGGTCCTGGCAATCTCCGGGGTCTCGGCGAAGACTGCCGCCAGCCCGTCGCCGATGTAGTGCACGATATCGCTGGCAATCGCCGGCTGGTCGCGAATGACCAACCCGGCCTGGTTTTTTCCGGGGATGTCTTTGGCGGTGACCACCGTCACCACCCCCGGCATGGCTTCGGCCTCGGAGGTATCGATGGACAGGATGCGGGCGTAGGGGTGGGCGGCCCATAGAATCTTGCCGTGCAGCATCCCTTCGATGACAATGTCATCGCCGTACTGCTGCGTACCGTTGACCATGTGCTCGGCCGTAGCCAATAAGTGCGAGGTGGTGGTGATTTCTGCCTCGGGCACAGTCTGACTTTCACCGGACATCCATTCCGCGGCCAACTGCACGGCCTCGACGATCTTGGTATAGCCCGTGCAGCGGCAGATGTTGCGGTTGACCGTCATTTCGTGCTTGATTTCCTGGGCGGTGGGATGCGGGTTGCGATCCAGCAGGGCCTTAGAGGTCATCAACATCCCGGGGATACAAAAACCGCACTGCACGGCGCCTTTTTCAATAAAGGCGCGTTGCAGGGGGTGCATAACGTCGTTTTTCGCCAGTCCTTCGACCGTTTCGATTTTGGCCCCCTCCAACCTGGCCATTTTCACCAGGCAGGCGCGTTGGGCTTTACCGTTAATAATGACCGTACACGCCCCGCAGTGCCCGGTCGAGCAGCCATCCTTGGTGCCCATCAGACCCATGCGGTCACGCAGGAAGCGCAGCAGGCACATTTGTGAGGAAACCTGGACGGTGAATTCCTGGTCGTTAACCTGGAAATGTACCTTTATTTCTGGCGGCTGTGTCGTTTCCATACTTATTTTGCCATTTTCTCCATTTTCGCTTTATCGACCAGGCTGCCGTGGCTGACCACGTACTGCGGCGCGGCGTGCGTGCGGAACGCTTCCAGCACGCTGGGTTCCTGCAGCACCACCAGGTCAGCCGGTGCCCCAACTTTGAGGGCGAAATCTTTGACGCCCATGGCTTTGGCAGCGTTGACGGTAATCATATCGTAGAGCGTTTCCATCTCGGAAGCCGCGGTGAACCACAGCAGGTGCGAGGCCAGGAAGGCCACTTCGAGCTGGTTGTTGCGCCCGTAGGGATAGTAAGCGTCTGAAATATCGTCCTGACCCAGGCACACCAGCACCTTTTCGGCCAGCAGGTCGCGCACACGCGCGTGCAGCGGGCCGGTGTGCGGATCAGTCACCACGCCCATCCCGGCTTTCTTCAACAGGGCGGCCATTTTCTGGAAATAGGGCGTAGGATACATCGCCATGGCACGCGCGTGGTGAGCCAGCGAGCGGCCATACCAGCCGCGACGGATGGTTTCAACCGCCATCACTTCCAGCGAGCGCAGCCCGGGGTCTCCGGCGTCGTCTACCAGCATGGAAACGTCCTTGTTGAACTCCTGGGCGATATCAAAAATGACTTTGACGTGCTCGGCGATATCAGCGTCGGTAAATTCGATCCACGGGATCCCACCGGCCACGTCGGCGCCTAACTGCATGGCCTGGCGCACCAGCCCGGCTGCTTCAGGTTCGCGCACGATGCCATCCTGGGCAAAAGCCACCACCTGGATATCGACAATACCCTTGAACTCTTCGCGGGCGCGGATCAGGGCCTTGACGCCTTCCATGCGCGCCTGGCTGTCCACGTCGGCAAAGGCGCGGATGTGGGTGCAGCCGTACAGGGCCGCCTGGGCCACGGCTTTGCGCACGTTGACAATGATCCACGACTCGTCGTATTTGGCTTTGACCTTGGCTGCCAGTTCGATGGCGGTCATGGCTTTGCCCATATCCGCCCCGTGATAATCCTTCAAGGCTTCTTCATCCATCATTTGCAGCGTGTAGACTTTGCACAGGTGCAGGTGCGGGTTGGCAAACGACTCGCTGACCAGGCTGCCGCCTGCTTCAAGCTCGATTCCACCCGCGCCATCGATCTTGGGTTGGATGGCGGCAATCTTCCCGCCCGCCACACCAATATCGAATAATTGCCCGGCATGCCCGCGCAAGGCGCCGCCGCGAATCAGGATGTCAAATTTGTCCATCGGGATCCTCCATGAATAAGTGTTTTTATAGGGATTATCGTTGTCAGGTATTGGCCAATCGCGACTGATTTTTTGCCAGGAATCGCTGCCAGGTAAAGTAGGGAATTAAATGATTATAACGGATTCAGGCAGATATTTGTAAGACATTTATCCCACATTTCTAGATTGTAAATCATTTGAAAAGTGTCTTTTCGACGCGAACCGGGTAACCCAAAACCGCTGCTGTCATTGCGAGCCGTCTTCTGCGAAGCAACCTCAGACTCAGCGAACATTACAACAATGCCACCCCCACAACCGCCGCTGTCATTGCGAGCCGTCTTCGGCGAAGCAATCTCAGACTCAGTTAAGAGATTGCTTCACTCGCTAAGAAGCTCGTTCGCAATGACATTACCGTTTTTGGGTTAAATATTAAAACACGTCCAGAGCCGAATGGATTTGCTATAATGAGGATCAGCATCACCCATCCTTCTAAAGTGAGTAAAGCGGCTTATGACAGAGCAATCTCTCATCCCCTTTTTCGATCCCAAAGGCGTGGCGGTCATCGGCGTATCGCGTGACCCCACCAAGCTGGGCTACGGCCTGGCGCGCAACCTGGTGCAGAGCGGTTACCAGGGAGCGGTCCATTTCGTCAACCCCAAGGGCGACCGCCTGCTGGGCGCGCCCATCTACCCCAGCGTGCTGAACGTCCCCGACCCGGTTGACCTGGCCGTCCTGCTGGTGCCGCCGCCCTTCGTGCTGGGCGTGCTCAAAGAATGCGCCGGGCGCGGCATCCATGCCGCCATCATCGCTACCGGTGGTTTCCGCGAAACCGGCCCGGAAGGCGCCGCCCTGGAAATACAATGCCTCGAATTTGCACGTGACCACGCCATCCGCCTGATCGGGCCAAACTGCATCGGCCTGATGGATACCCACCTGCCGCTGGACACCACCTTTCTCCAGCCGCCCATGCCGCCCGCTGGTGAAATTGCCTTCATCTCCCACTCGGGGGCGATCTGCGCCGCGGTGATTGACTGGATCCGCGGCCAGGGCATCGGCCTGTCAAACCTGATCAGCCTGGGCAACCAGGCCGACGTCAACGAGACCGATATGCTGGCGCCCGTAGCAGCCGGGCGGCACACGCGTGTGCTGACCATGTACCTGGAAGGCATCAGCGACGGGCAGCGCTTTGTCGAAGAAGCCCTGAAGGTGACACCCCACAAACCCGTCATCGCTCTCAAAGTCGGGCGCTTCGAAAGCGGGCGCAAAGCCGCCGCCTCGCACACCGGGGCGCTGGCCGGCCAGGAAGCCGCCTTCGATGCCGCCTTTCGTAAAAGCGGCGTGCTGCGCGCCAACACCAGCGAAGAAATGTTCCAGTGGGCGCGCACCCTGGCCTGGTGCCCCCTGCCCAAGGGGCGCCGGGTGGCGGTACTGACCAACGCCGGCGGCCCGGGCGTCACCGCCGCCGATGCGCTCGAGCTGAACGGACTGCAACTGGCCGCCCTTTCAGAGCCCACGCACGCAGCTTTGAAAGCCATCCTGCCGGCCGCCGCCAGCCTGCACAACCCGGTGGATATGCTCGCCTCGGCCACCCCCGAGCATTATTCCGAATGCCTGCGCATCCTGCTCGAAGACCCGGGCGTGGACAGTGTGATGGTCATTTCACCTCCCCCGCCGGCTTCCACCACCGGGGCAGTCGTCAAAGCCATGATCCCGGTCATCCAGGTGTGCGATAAGCCGGTGATCCTGGCCCTGATGGGCGACCGCCTGATCCAGGAAGGCGTTGAGTTATTACGGGCAGCGCGTATCCAGGATTACCGCTTCCCCGAATGGGCGGCTTCTTCCCTGGCAGTCCTCTCGCGCCGCGCCGAATTCCTGGCCCAGGCCGGCGAAGGGCCCTTTGACCTTGCCGGCGTAGACGCACAGGGTGCGGCTGCCCTGCTCAAAGGCCAGCCTGCCGGCCAGTTCCTCGACCAGAGCGCCGCCAACGGCCTGCTGGAAGCCTACGGCATTCCCACCCTGGAGCCTGTGCTGGCCGCCACCCCCGAAGAAGCCGTCGCCGCAGCGCAGCGCATGGGTTTCCCGGTCGTGATCAAGGTGGCTTCCCCGGATATTTCGCACAAATCGGACGTCAACGGCGTGTTGCTCGGCATGGAAAACGCCCAGGCAGTGCGCGACGGCTTTACTGCGGTTACCCACAATGCCCGCCAGGCGCGCCCCGAGGCACACATCTTTGGCGCCCACGTGCAGCGCATGCTGCCAGCCGGGCAAGACGTGATCGTCGGCATGGTGCGGGATGCCCAGTTCGGGCCGATGATCATGTTTGGTTCGGGTGGCATCGAGGTGGAAGGCCTGAAAGACGTAGCTTTCGAGCTGGCGCCGCTTTCGCCGCGCCAGGCTGAAAACCTGTTGGAAAGCACCTGGGCCGGGCGCAAGCTGAAAGGCTTCCGCAGCCTGCCCCCCGCCGACCGCCCGGCCGTCATGCAGACCCTGGCCCGCCTGGCCCAGTTGGCCGTGGACTGCCCCGCCATCGCCGAAATCGAAATCAACCCCCTGCGCGTCCTCCCCGCCGGCCAGGGCGCCTTTGCTATTGACGTAAGAGCGAAGAAGGACTGACCAAACGATATTCAACACAACCGTACGGTTGTGTTGAATATCGTTTGGTCAGTCTCTTCTCCTGGAGAATTTATGACTTACCCTGAAGTGATTTCGATGGGCAATATGCTGGTGGAGATCATGCGCATCCAACTCGACCAGCCGCTCAACCAGGCCGGCACCTTTAGCGGCCCTTACCCCAGCGGCGATACCCCGATCTATATCGACAGTGTGGCCCGCCTGGGCCACCGCGCCGGGTTCATCGGGGCGGTCGGCAAGGACGACTTCGGGCGCTGCCTGCTGGAGCGCTTCGCGCAGGATGGCGTGGATTTCTCCTGCGGCAAAGAGCTGCCCGACCAAACCACCGGGGTGGCCTTCGTGGCTTATTTCAAAGACGGCAGCCGCAAGTTCATCTTCCACATGCGCTATTCGGCGGCGGGCCGGCTGGCCCCCGACTACCTGCAAGCCGACTATTTGCAGCAAGCCAGATGGCTGCACCTCACCGGCTGCAACCTGGCCATGAGCGAATCGTCGATGCGCGCCTGCTACCAGGCCATGCCGTTCCTGCCCCTGGGGGCCCAGGTCAGCTTCGATCCCAACATCCGCCCCGAGCTGCTCAGCGTGGAAGAAATTCGCCAGTTGTGCCAGCCGGTGATCCAGCGCGCCGATTTCATCTTCCCCAGCCTGGGCGAGGCCGCTATGTTAACCGGGGCGTCCGGCGATGAAGCCGGTATCCAGCGCTGGCTGGCGCAGGGCAAAACCGTAGTGCTGAAAATGGGCGGGCGTGGCAGCCGCATCTACCGTGGCGGCGAGGTGATCGAAACTCCCGGCTTTGCCGTGCCGGAAGTCGACCCGACCGGGGCGGGCGATTCGTTCAGCGCCGCCTTCACCGTAGCCATGCTGGAAGGCATGCCGCTGGCCGCAGCCGGGCGCTTCGCCAACGCCGTCGGCGCCTTGGCGGTGACGAAGAAGGGGCCGATGGAAGGCGCGCCCACCCGGGAGGAAGTCGAAGCATTCCTCAAGAAGCACCAGAATATATAAATC
>VFSW01002991.1_pt1 | contig 25410 bp, 18 predicted proteins | sample 5358111 | NCBI WGS metagenome assembly VFSW01 (sample SAMN11554181, study PRJNA540505) | mine drainage metagenome | isolation source: sediment from site ElyBrook_90M | place: USA: Ely Copper Mine, Vershire, VT | collected 2017
ATTCGTTCAGCAGCTCGTCGGGCTGGATGCCCAGCGCTTTGAGTGCGCCAAGCGGGATTCCATAGCCTACGGAAATCGTGTCGTGGGTGGTGTAGAGGAAGCCCGCCCACATCGCGCCCCGCACCGCGCCGCCGCCGAGATACTCGTACGCCGCGCCTTCATCTCCTTCCAGCGAAAAGCGATCCTCAATGACTTCGCGCGGCAGGGAGACGACCTCCTTGACGCCGAGGATCACCGAGAGCGGAAGCTCGCCGCGAAGCCCCGCCGACTGCGCGATCAGCGAATTGGCGCCGTCGGCGGCGCTCACCACGTTGGCCAGCACCTCGCCACCCTCGCGCCGCGCGCGAACTCCCACCACCCGGCCTTCGCTCGCGATTACCTCGTCGACCACCGTCTGAGTGACCAGCACTGCGCCCGCCTCTTCGGCCTTTTGGGCAAGGTAGCGGTCGAATATCGCGCGCAGGGCCGTGAACGAATGGTTGTAATAAGGAGGCTCGAAATCGAGGAACTTGAACGAGAGCGCAAGCTCATTGCTCTCTGAAAGCATCGAGAAACGCTTTTCGATGACGTGGCGCTCGACGCAGTTTGCTCCCGGAAAGTCCGGGAAGTACTTGCTGAGCACGGTCGTGTAGAGCACACCACCGAACATCGCCTTTGAGCCCGGGTAGTCGCCGCGCTCGAACATAATCACTTCGAGCCCGCCTTTGGCGAGGATGTATGCGGCAATCGAAGCGCCCGGCCCCGCTCCAACGATCGCTACGTCACAGCGTTCGGCCATCCGGCCCCCGGCAGTCTTGCTGAACACAACCAGAAATTGCAGCGCACCCAGCGTGTCACGACGGTCTAACGCTTAGCGCGGATGAGCCGATGCGCGCAAACAGCGCCTGTCGCTACTGAATATCACGTCTGAGCCGAAATTCTAGCGGCTGCGAGAATCGATATTGAATTGATCGGTTTAAGCGAGGCCGGATGCGATCTGAACCACAAACGGCGGACCTGATCGAGATCGGAAAACATCCGATACTAAAGTCTTCAGGCGACGGCGTACCGGCCGCCGCGCAACCATTGGTAAGCAGGAATCCGGGACGAATCAGGCGGCGAGGCGTTCGTAGCGGTGATGCAGGCCGCCGACCTGAGGGATGGCGATCACCTTTCCGATCCGGCGCGGCATGATCGGGCGCGGGTCCGGGCAATCCTTATCGAGCGAAAGATGAGCGCGGGTGCGTTGGTAGTAGTCGACGTACGAGGACAGGACGCGGCGCAGATGGCGCTCGTTGAAGATCACGATGTGATCCAATCACTCGCGGCGAATCGAACCGATCACGCGCTCGACGTACGCCTTCTGCCAGGGTGATCGTGGCGCGGTGATTACCTCCGTGATCCCCATCCCTTCGACTCGGTTGCAGAAGCACGCGAGACCATCGAAGCGTGGCGATACGATTACAATCACATGCGACCGCACGGCAGTCTCGGCGCCTTGACGCCGACCGAGTTCGCGGTGCTTAAAGGACAGGAAATGCAACCGCACCAGGAGGGCGAAAAAACCGGCGGACTCTACTTATGATTGGCGGGAAATTGTGGAGCAGGCCACTAATAATCGCGGAAACATGCACCTAAAACCCGTGAGCCCATCAGTCGGCGATTGCTAACTATTGCCTCGCTATATTCTCAACGGTAATCAGCAGTCCAGGTATAACTCGCAGAATTCCGAATAGCGACGGCAATCCTCGATTGATTAGATGAACACCGTGCGCTGCCGCCAAACCATTTTGTTGGGAGCTTCGCTCAATCAGCGCAAGAGGTACAAAGAATGAAGCGGGATGCGTTTCAGGCTTCTCCACCCGATGGGCTTCCGCCTGAGCCGGCAAGTTGCCTAGTCGGACGCGGTTGATCTCATTCTCCAGTTCTTGGCCTATTGTCTCCGCTTCGATCTTTTTGGCGTCGGCTCTTGCCCGGTCGGCATCGGCTCTTGCCCGTTCGGCATCGGTTTTTGCCCTCTCGGCGTCGCTTCTTCCCTTTTCGGAACTTCGCTTCTGCCAATTCAGCGTCAGATCGATAGCACCTGTGAGGACAGTCGTTCCTGCTATGACAGGAGCAGAAATCACACCGACCCCGCACGTAGCGAGTAGGCCCAACCCACCGAGGATCAAACCCGAACCCGTTGCGAGAAAGTCCACCGAGCCTGCGGCAACCCGTACAGTCGGCATCACGGCGTCCGCGCCAAAGGAGCGATTTGCCGCCAAAAGCGATGTAATGAGTTCGGTCAGCGCCAATGAGGTGGCTGCGACTTCGGAAAGTGGCAGCCCACCATCGCAGGCACCGCGCATCGCCGGGTGGTTGAATCGAACAAGAAATTCGCGCGGCGCTAGCAGACTACGGTCAAAAGGCAACATTCCGCTTTGAACGAGATGGACCATCTCATCGTCTGAAGGATCGATTCTTCGTAAGAGGTGCGGGAGTATCTTGGCGCCATTTTGAGTTACCCAAGAATCGGCCTCTTCCACGGGTCCATCCTCTGCGTCTCCGCGTAAGAGCAACGGCCTATCGTCACGGATCGCGGCCTCGCGGATGATCTCAAGCCGATCGGGTTCGGCAAGTTTAAGAATCAGCTCTCGCAATACTTCACTCGGCATGGCGGCTCCTCTGGGGCATCTTGCCCCGACCGGCTGAACATCGAACGTACATTCGCCCATAATTTATCCGGAAAAGCAAAAAGCGAAACGAAGCACAAAGCTGTCTCGGATTCCACAGACCGATCGTCGAGCGCATGGTGGAATTTCTCCCCTGACGGCAATATCCACGTCGATATAGTCCCGATCAGCACCGCTGAGTATTCCAAATGGTTTCGCCATCGCTGGGACGAATCGGTTACATGGATAACTGAACCCCTCGAATGAGCTTTATCGCGCGGGCTTATTATGCTCACGGATCAATTCGCCTGCTACATTGCGGGGATGCGCGCTGTTCGAGCATCCGGCATCCGAAGACTGCGGAGCCTTAAGAATATCTCCTGGCTCACCGCGCGCCAGCTCGAAAAGCTCTCCGGCGCGCTGACCGTCAGCACGGTCGAAAAACGCGCGATCATTTTCGACGAAAAACATTCACCCGATACCGCATACATCCTGCTGGCAGGAGTGGCGCGAATCACATGCCGCAATCGCAAGGGTCAACGCACCTTGGTGATCATGGTCGCGCCCGGCATGATCCCCGGCTTCCCGCCGCCGGTACCCGGCATCAGTTACAATTTTCGCTGCGAAGCGGTTACCCCTTGTCAGATAGGGACGATTGACCTCGAGTCCTTCGTCGAAATATCGCTCGGAATCGCTTCGGCAGACTTTAAACGGTTGGCAGCGAGCTACCTGGGCCGCTGGGATTTGGTTCAATTGCGCTGCGCAAATTTCATGAGCTGCACCCTGGAAGAGCGCTTGGCTCTGATTTTGCTCGAATTGAGCGAAAATTTCGGCGTCCCCAATACAAAAGGGATGCGCCTGACATTGCCGGCCCGCCACCGGGACCTGGCTGAACTCGTCGGCGCCTCGCGGCCCCGAATCACCGAACATTTGAGTATGTTCGAACGAAGGCATCTGATTTCGCGCGACAATCGTCAACTCGTCGTCAATCGCGATCGATTGGAAAGTTTTCTCGCGCAAACTCATATTCCTGCAATTGGCTCTGGTAGTGTGGCTTAACGAAACGGGATCGGGGCTTTCTCATGAATTCGCAAGAGCTGGAGACCGCCGTGCGTGCGAAGATCCCGTTTGTCGTGCTCGTGTGGGACGATGGCGCCTACGGGCTTATCAAGCGGAAGATGGGCCTCGAGCTTGGGCGCGACTCTAACTGCGACTTCACCAACCCCGACTTTGGGGCATACGCCAAGAGTTTGGACGTGAAGGGATTCCGCGTCAGCGCCACTGCGTCGAGCACCAACCCCTTCCAGTAAACCGGTCGCGTCGGTCAGAGCAAGTGTGCTGCCGAGGATGTCGGCCAGATAGTCGCGCGAGCCGGCGCACTGGAGAATGTCGATGACTCTTTGATTCATGGTGAGCGTGAAACAGGCGCCGACGTCGGAAACGTGGCTCGTGTCACTAGCACCGGACAGGGAGCTTCCCGAATGACACTTTCGGCGACGCTCCCTAAAACGAAATGCTTGAAACCGGTGCGTCCGTGTGTAGCTATAACCATCAAGTCCACTGCGAGCTCGTGAGCAGCTCGCACGATATCAATATCAGGCACACCCGTTCTGACATCGATAACATATTGCACTTCATCATTGAGGGTGTCGTGGACTATTACTGCGAGCTTGGCTCTGGCTTCCTTCTTCCAGCGCGGATCGGCATCAAACGGAAGCGGAACATCCATATCCTCCGTAGGCACTCTGGCAATGTGCAGTATGTAGAGCGTGGCGTTACTTTCCTTTGCTAACGCGCTCGCCAAAAGCAATGCGGCCGTTGAATTTTCATCGAATTCAAACGCACACAATATCTTGCTGTATTTCAGCATAGCTTTCCTTAGTATGTGGAGCCTCGTTGCAAATCGTGCTTTCGTGCACGCTCTCTAGCTGTTTCTAAGGCCAACAAGAAAAACATTACTATGAATCTGCACGCGATTCCCGGATTCAGAAATTCCCGTCTTTGATTTGCCCTCATTGCAAGCTAAAAATGGCCGTCGACTAGGCTTGGCGACGGGAGTTCGAAACCTCGGCAGCGACCTTTACAGAACCCGAAGTCAGAATTCGAATGCCTGCCTCATCCGCTTTGTATCGGATGAGCCCGATTAGCCGCACCCCGCGTAAGCGCCCGTGCGGGAGCCTATATTAGGCAGCGAGGAGATTGTATTCCTCGCCGCGACCTCTGAACTTCTCTTGATAAGTAGATTACCCATTGAATTCAGCCCTGAATCGCCACCCCCAGAGTATTACCGCTAGAATTCCGCCAGCGATCGGCCTGTCGCTCTATCAACCGCGGCCTTGGTGATGGAGAACCCATACAAGGCGCTGGCGTATGCGGCATCGTCATAGGTGTAGTAACGTTGAGCGTCTTCTAACTCTACGATACTGGTCAGGCCAGTTTCATAGCGTTTTTCGGCAAGCTCAAGTTCGGCGCGCGAGGCCGCCAAGGCCTTTTCGGCCCGCTCGATGCGCTGCAAGGATGCCTGCCAGTTCAGAAATGCCGTCTGTACCTGAAGTATGACTTGCTGACGCAGATCTTCGATTGCGTCCTGAACCCCACGTTGGCGGGCCTTGGTTTCGGCGATCTGATCGGTTGTCAGAAAACTGTTGAAGATTGGCCACGTGATCACGACGCCAACGTTGAAGTTGTTCGCGGCTGGCAGCCCGGTGCCCATGGCGGTATAGCCGCCCACCGCATCAACTGTGGGATAGTAATCGCTTTTGTATTGAACGATTTGAGCTCCCAGAGCCTTCGCCCGGTCATCGAGTGATTTCACATCCGGACGCAGCTGGAACGCGGTCGTGATCAGAGACTCCACTGTCTCTGTCACAGGCGAGTACGTGAGGATGTCCGCAAGATGGTAGTCAGGCGCGCGATCGCTCAAGCCCAAGGCGTTGTTAAGGGCGACTTTGGCGTCCCCATATTCATTGTGGGCATCGACCAAGTGTAGTTGCGCACGTTCAACCTCAGCCTGAGTAACGTAGACATCCAGTTGAGGGCGAAGTCCCGCGCTGGCCTTTACCTGCGCCTCGTGAAGGTGGTAGTGGCGCTGCTCGACGGCTTTTTCATAAACCCTGATCAATTGCTTGGCCTGGAGCACTCCGAAGTAGCGCTGCGACACTTCAAAGATCAGATCCAGCTCGGCAAGCTGCTCGTTTGCTGAAACTGCGGCGGCTTCAAACCTGCGCTGGGAGACGTAGCCGCGGCGCCGGCCGAAGTCAAAGAGGAACTGTGATACTGCCAGGCCGCCCATGTAATTGTTGCCCGTGTCCCAGCTCTGAGTGAAATCGCCGGATTGCAGATCGTGGTTGCGCCCAGTCGTTCGCGGGAATGCGCCCTGGGGATCGTAGTAGGTGGTGTTGCCGATCCCGTTGTCTGTGCTGCCTAGGTCTTGGCCGACTGCAAATACCTGGGGGCCGAGGTACGAGCGGGCCTCACCGACCCGAGCGGTAGCGGCGTTGACGTTCTCCGCCGCCTCCCTGATCCTCGGATGGTACTCCAGCGCGACGGAAATCGCATGCTTAAGCGTCAGCTCGGTCCCTGCCGCGATGGGTGTCGAAGCCTTCCTGGTGGTTTCTGGAACCTGCTGGACAGCCGCAGCGCTGGTTAAGGTCGCTGAGCCCTGCGGAACTGCCGCTGACAACGGTACGGTCGTCGTGAGCGTGCCGCCGGTCTGGTTCGAGGGTGCGCTGCCGGCCGCCGCCACGCTCAGAGACCCGTAAGTAATGAACAGAATACAAACTAAAAGCGCGACAGTACGCCAGTACTTCATAACTCTACTCCAAAAAGTCTATGTATTTGGGGTGAATGACTTGTCCGCCAGCCCGCTCGACCCGCCGCTGTCAGGCGGCGACTTTGCCTCATGAGCGAGCTTGGGCAAATTGAAGCGCACTTTTTCCCCGGGACTAAACGCGTTGCTGTACGTGTCGACAACCACTGATTGATCTGTCAGCCCCGACGTAACTTCCACGCGAGTTCCGTCAGTAATGCCGGTGGATACAGGAACATCGGCGAGGTGGTCTTGCTTGACAACCAAAACGTGCGCCGAGTCTCCGCTGCCCTCAATGGCTGCGGCTGGAAGGCTCAAGGCGTCCGCGTGGCGAATCAAGTCGAGCGTCACGTGGGCGTAACTTCTCGGATAGAGCATATGGTTTGGGTTATCGATATCGACCTCGGTCAACATTGTTCGCGTGGCCAGGTCCAGCGAGGTTGCGAATCGCGCGACCGATCCTTTGAACACACGATTGGGAAATTCATGGAACCGCAGGACTGCCGGAGTGCCGCGTCGTATCAGCGGATACGACCCTTCCGGAACATAGATATAGACCCGCAACTGGTCGATGTCCGCCAGAGTGAGGATCGGACCTCCTCCACTGCGATGGCCACCGGCCCCCTCAGTGGCGCCAGGAGAAATCAATCCGGACGTTTCGTCAACCCCATAATCACCGCCGCCGGCGCGGATCAAAGCGCCTGGGTCGGCAAACCGTCCGGTGATCACGCCGTCGAACGGTGCGACTATTTTCGTGTACGCAACCATAGTTTCGAGAGTTCGCACGCCAGCCTGCGTCTCCTGGTATTTGGCGTAAGCCATATCCACATCCTGCTGCGACACTAGGCGGGGATCGGACTGTTGGACGTGCTTCAGCCGGTCGTAAGTAATCTTTGCTATTTCCAGGCTTGCTTGTGCGCGAGCCAGGTTCGAGTGGAGCTCGGGCACCTGGATTTGCGCCAATACCTGGCCTTTCTTTACCCAGTCACCCTTGTCCACGCTGATAGATTGCAGATAGCCGGTGACTTTGGCGTGCAGGGCGGCTTCATAAAAGCCGACCAAGTCGCCGGGCAAATCGATGCTACGCACCATCTCCCCGCGCTGCGGATGGATCACGTTCACCGCGGGCGCTGGCGCGTCGGCGACCGGGCCCGCCGCTTTCTCGCACGCCCACACCAGCGTGGCCATTGCCACGACAATCACCAATCTATTTAACTTCACCGCGTTCACTGTCCGACCTCGCTCCCCCGACCTGAATAGAAAAGTTCGTACATGCATGGCACCAATACCAAAGCAAGGATCGTAGAAGCCGCCAAACCGCCAATCGCGGCTCGCGCGAGCGGCGCCGAAGCCTCCGACGTCAAGGCTATAGGTAGCAACCCGACCACCGTAGCGAGTGCCGTAATAAGTATCGGCCGCATTCGGATTCGCGCTGAATCCACCACCGCCTTACGCAGGTCGTCGCCTTGACGCACTCGCTCATTGGCGAAATCAACCAACAGAATTGCATTCGATACAGCGATTCCAACCATATAAATGATGCCCATAAACGATTCGATGTTGAGCGTCGTGCCCGTCGCCCAGAGGGTCCAGATTACGCCAATAAGACCCATCGGTACGGCGAACATTACTATAAACGGATCAAGAAAAGACCGAAACTGCGCCACCATCACCAAGTAGACAAGGATGACGGCGATGAACAAGCCGAAGTCCATGCTTGCGAAAGATGAACGCATCGCCGCGATCGACCCGCGATAGTTGACGGAGACGCCCGTGGGCAGACTAAGCCGTCCCAACGCATTCTGGATCGCGGTCTGCGTGCCGCCCAGGTCCTCGCCGCTGGGCGACACCAGGAGGTCGACCACCCGTTGAATCTTGTAATGGTCCGCTTCGGAGGGATGATATTCAGGAACGATCGATGCCACGTCACGTAACAGCAGACTTTGAGCATGGCCGGTCTCGCGTTGATTGCTTTGTACCGGGATATTTTCCAGTACCCCTAGAGAATTGAACCCCTTGTCTGCGCCGGGGTACTGTACGGTCAGAAAGTAATCATTGCTGTTTGCACGGTCTATCCAGATCGATGGTTTAATGTAAAGATTCGAATTCAGCGCGGTAATTACGTTAGAGATTACGTCCTTTTGACTAATGCCTAGTCGCGCTGCTCTAACCCGGTCAACGTCAATATCCAAGGTTGGATACTGAGATTCCTGCGGCACAAAGGTTTGAGAAACCTGTGGGAGACGTTGAATCATCTTTTGTGCGTCTCCAGCAGCCTTGTAAATTGGAGCAAATTGGCTGCCCGCGAATTGCACGTCGATCGGCGCCATCATGCCAAAGTTGAGGACCGCGTCTACGATGCTACCAGAGGAAAAGAGGGTGCGCGTCTCAGGAAGTTCAGTCGGTAGTAGATTTCGCAGCTGAGCTACATAGTAGGCGGTTGGTTGTTTGTGATCTGGTTTGAGCTCAACCTGGATGAATCCCGAATCCTCAGCCGCGTTCGGGGAGTAGATCGCCGAGATGCTGGGTGCCAGACCAATGTTGGATACCACCATCGCCAGATCGCTCGGCGGGATCGTACGGTTGATGATTGCCTCGATCTTGCGCGCGAACTCGGTCGTCTGCTCAAGGCGAGTACCGGCTGGAGTGCGAAAATTGATCGTGAACGCGCCCGCGTCAGTTTGAGGAAAGAGCTCTGTGCCAAGCAGTGGGTACATCGCCAAGCTGGCGATAAACAGCAGGCTTACACCGCTGATAACTGGCCACTTATGGTTGAGGGAGACGATAAGCCATCCTTCGTAACGATGGGAGAATTTTTCATAGGCACGACGGAAGCCGGCGAAGAGCCCACCCCCTGTCTCTACAGACCGGGCCTCTTCGGCGGTAAGGAAGCGCGCGCAATAAATCGGAATGACCGTCATGGCGATCAAGTACGAGGCCGCGATCGACAAGACAACCGCTAGCGCCAGAGCGCTGAAGAGGTACTTCGCCACTCCGAACAGAAACATAACTGGAAAGAACACGATACAGGTAGTCAGAGTGATTGCCAGCACCGACAGGGCCACTTCGTCCGCACCTTGACGAACCGCAGTGGCAGGTTCTTCCCCCTCCGCCAAGTGCCGGTTGATGTTCTCCAGGACGATAACTGAATTGTCGACCAGGCGGCCGATCGCCAGGGCAAAACCACCCAGGGTCATGATGTTGATGGTCGAGCCGTTCATGTACAGTCCGAAGGCCCCGGCCAGGATCGAGAGTGGAATCGAGAGAAAAATTGCCAGCGTCGAGCGAAAGCTGCCCAGGAAAATCAGAATCGTCAGCGAGGCCAGCACCGAGCCCGACACCGCCTCATGCTCCAGACTTTCGACCGCCTGCCTGATGTAGGTGGACTGGTCGAAAATGGTCTTGAGTTTCATTCCGGGCGGCAGCCCGAAGACCTTCGGCAGCAGATTCTTGACCCCGTCCACTACCGAGATGGTGTTGGCTCCCACCTGACGCAGCACCGGGACGTAAACCGAAGGCTGGCCGTTGATCAGAACCTTGTTGTATTGAATCTGCGAAGAGTCATCGACGTCAGCCACGTCTCGAATCAGCACCGGCGCCTGGCCGGTGCCGGTTTTCACTGGCACCAGGCCGATATCGGCGACCTTTTGAATCATGCTGTTGGAATAGATGTAGTAGTCCTTTGCGCCGAGCTTTACGTCGCCGGCCGGCAGGATGAGGTTGGATCGATCGAGCGCGTGCACCACGTCCATCAGGGATAGTCCCCGCGCCTGCAGCGCCTGCGCGTCGGCGTACGCCATCACCTGGCGAAATTTGCCGCCGAACGGGATCGGCACCGACGCTCCCGGCACGGTCGCAAGTTGATTGCGGATGTTGTAGCGGGCCTGGTCCTCGAGTTGGGTCTCGCTATAGCCCTTGCCCGCGACCGTCACCAACGCGACTGGTAGTGACGAAGCGTCGTACTGCAACACCAGCGGGGGCAGCGTCCCCGGCGGCATGATCCCCAGGTCCGCCATCGCCAGCGTTCCCATCTGCGCCGCCGCCGCCTCGATATCGGTGCCGGGCTGAAAGAATACCTTGATGATGCTCACGCCCGATAGCGAACGCGATTCGACATGTTCGATGTTGCTGCCGAGCGTGAAGAAACGCTCGTAGCGGAAGGTGATGTTATCCTCCATGTCCAGCGGCGGCATGCCCTGGTAAAAGGTCGCCACAACGACCGCCGGAATCTTGATGTTGGGGAATACGTCCACCGACATCTTCATGAATGCCGTAACCCCTAAAATCACGATTACCAGCGCGCTGACAATTACCGTATATGGATTACGCAGCGAAAAACTAGGCATCTTATACTTCTCTCAAGCTGACAAAATTAGTTTGCGGACTCTCCTTGACGTTGTTCGATCCGCGCGTAAAACAATTCGTAGATACACGGTACGAGAATGAGCGTGAGTATTGTCGAAGCCGTCAGGCCGCCAACCGCAGCGCGGGCTAACGGCGCTGATGCTTCAGAGCCCTCGCCTAGCTTGAGTGCGATAGGCATCAACCCTGCAACGGTCGCCAGGGCCGTCATGAGGATAGGGCGCATACGTATCCGCGCCGATTCGATTACGGCGCGCCGAAGCGGTTGGCCCTGTTTGCGACGTTCGTTGGCGAAATCCACTAGCAGAATCGAATTTGATACTACGATGCCGACCATCACTACGATGCCCATGAAGGACTCGATGTTGAGGGTGGTTCCTGTCCCCCAGAGCGTCCAGATTACACCAATGAGTCCCATCGGAACTGCAAACATAATAATCAAAGGATCCAGAAATGATCTGAATTGCGCGACCATCACCAGGTAAAGCAGGACCACCGCCAGCGATAGCCCAAATCCGAAACTCGAAAACGAAGCATGCATGGCCGCGACCGAGCCGCGATAGCTAACCGTTATCCCCTTGGGCAGACTAACCCGCCCCAACGCTTTCTCGATCGCGGTTTGGGTGCCGCCAAGATCTTGACTGGCGGGCGATACGAGGAGATCGACAGCGCGTTGGATGTTATAGTGGTCCGCTTCGGAAGGATGGTACTCGGGGACCACCGACCCTACATCACGCAGGAGTAAACTCTGGGCGTGGCCCTTTTCCGTGGCATAACTGTGAACTGGAATATCATTGAGAGCTTCGAGCGAGTCAAAGCCGCTGGCCGACCGGCGATATTGCACGGTCAGGAAATAGTCATTGCTGTTCTCTCGATCTATCCAGATCGATGGCGCGATATACATATTTGAATTGAGGGCAGTGATTACGTCCGAGACAACATCCTTTTGGCTAAGACCAAGCCGTGCGGCCTTGATTCGGTCTACCTTAATGTCCAGCGTCGGATATTCTGCTTCCTGCAGCAGGAAAGTCTGGGAGACTTCCGGCAAACTCCTGATGCTTTCGCGCGACTCATTTGCCACACGATATAGCTCGCTGAAGCGGCTACCGGTGAATTGCACGTCGATCGGCGCCATCATGCCGAAATTCAGGACCGCGTCGATAATGCTGCCGGACGAGAACAGCGTCCGCACCTCGGGTAGCTCTTCGGGCATCAGTTGCTTAAGGCGCTGAACATAATATGCAGTTGGTTTCTGGTGTCCTTCCTTGAGCGCGACCTCGAGGAAGCCTGAATCCTCCGCTGCGTTGGGCGAGTATATGGCGGAGATGCTTGGGGCGAGGCCAATGTTGGAGACAACCATGTCGAGGTCGCTCGGCGGAATCGTCTTGCGCACCACCGCCTCGATCTTGCGCGCCAACTCGGTGGTGAGTTCGATGCGCGTGCCCGCGGGAGCCCGGAAATTGATGGTGAACGTCCCGGCATCGGTTTCCGGAAACAGTTCGGTCCCAAGCAGCGGGTACATCGCCATGCTTACGAGAAACAGTCCTGTCACAGCCGCAATAACTAAGAACTTGCGGTCCAGAGCGGCCTCCAGAAGGCGTTCGTAAGTTGCGGCGAAGCGCTCATACGCCCGGTCGAACAGCGCCAGCGGCCCGTACCACTTATGCTGTTCGGTCGGCGTCGCTTTGGCGGCCGACAGAAACCGGGCGCAATAAATGGGGATCACGCTCATCGCCACCAGGTATGAAGCGGTCATAGAAAGCACCACCGCCAGTGCCAGAGCGCTGAAAAGGTATTTGGCCACCCCAAACAGGAACATCACTGGAAAGAACACGATGCAGGTCGTGACGGTGGAAGCCAGCACCGGAAGCGCCACTTCTTCGGCGCCATCGCGCGCCGCTTCGCGGGGCGGCTTGCCCTCGGCCAAGTGGCGGTTGATATTCTCCAGCACCACGACCGAGTCGTCGACCAGGCGGCCGATCGCCAGGGCAAAACCACCCAGGGTCATGATGTTGATGGTCGAGCCGTTCATGTACAGTCCGAAGGCCCCGGCCAGGATCGAGAGTGGAATCGAGAGAAAAATTGCCAGCGTCGAGCGAAAGCTGCCCAGGAAAATCAGAATCGTCAGCGAGGCCAGCACCGAGCCCGACACCGCCTCATGCTCCAGACTTTCGACCGCCTGCCTGATGTAGGTGGACTGGTCGAAAATGGTCTTGAGTTTCATTCCGGGCGGCAGCCCGAAGACCTTCGGCAGCAGATTCTTGACCCCGTCCACTACCGAGATGGTGTTGGCTCCCACCTGACGCAGCACCGGGACGTAAACCGAAGGCTGGCCGTTGATCAGAACCTTGTTGTATTGAATCTGCGAAGAGTCATCGACGTCAGCCACGTCTCGAATCAGCACCGGCGCCTGGCCGGTGCCGGTTTTCACTGGCACCAGGCCGATATCGGCGACCTTTTGAATCATGCTGTTGGAATAGATGTAGTAGTCCTTTGCGCCGAGCTTTACGTCGCCGGCCGGCAGGATGAGGTTGGATCGATCGAGCGCGTGCACCACGTCCATCAGGGATAGTCCCCGCGCCTGCAGCGCCTGCGCGTCGGCGTACGCCATCACCTGGCGAAATTTGCCGCCGAACGGGATCGGCACCGACGCTCCCGGCACGGTCGCAAGTTGATTGCGGATGTTGTAGCGGGCCTGGTCCTCGAGTTGGGTCTCGCTATAGCCCTTGCCCGCGACCGTCACCAACGCGACTGGTAGTGACGAAGCGTCGTACTGCAACACCAGCGGGGGCAGCGTCCCCGGCGGCATGATCCCCAGGTCCGCCATCGCCAGCGTTCCCATCTGCGCCGCCGCCGCCTCGATATCGGTGCCGGGCTGAAAGAATACCTTGATGATGCTCACGCCCGATAGCGAACGCGATTCGACATGTTCGATGTTGCTGCCGAGCGTGAAGAAACGCTCGTAGCGGAAGGTGATGTTATCCTCCATGTCCAGCGGCGGCATGCCCTGGTAAAAGGTCGCCACAACGACCGCCGGAATCTTGATGTTGGGGAATACGTCCACCGGCATCTTCATGAATGCCGTCACCCCCAAAATCACGATCACAAGCGCTCCGACGATGATTGTGTACGGATTGCGCAACGAGAAACTTGGCACGCTGCAAACTCCCAAGATCCGGCTAAGTGCTTGCGCCGGTGGATTTCAAACTTGACCACAACCGCCCGCGAGTAGTTACCCGCGTGCTTGGCGAATCACGAGTCTAAAGTTTGCTTAGAGCGGGTCTTGGCTTTCCGCGTGCGAGGGGAGCAATTTGAGCCGTCTTACTATTGGTCGTACGGAAGGGTTCGGGAATCTGAAACTCAGTAATGGTCTGGCGGCCTGATCGTCCGGTATAAGCTTCAGATACTGCTGCGGTGGAACGCTATTCGCCGCATAGCCGACCTTGAGATCCGGCAGACGTGACGAATCATCGGTGAACCGCTGTGACCCGCTGAGGGTTGAGTTCCCGGTCGATCCGCAGGAGAGACGTAAGTGCGGACGCTGCAGTCGAGGCGCTAACGCTACGATGCTCATTGCGACAAGAATCGTGGCAACCAGCTGCAAATGTCGGCGGGAAAGCATTCCGGAAGCTATGTTATATCGTACCGTATTTTGAATGCAAGCGGAGCAGATTCTCTTGTGCTCGCGAAGATTCCAGATTCAGCAAACGGCGGTTTGTTATGCGTTCACGCGGAGTCAGCGCAGAAACGTTACGTCGCGAGTCGCGTGCCTTCTTCGGTTTTCGCGTTCCCTTCGATGACCAGACGGATCTCGAGACCACGGTGCCTGATTCGTTCCGGTTTCCTGCACACCAATAGCAGCGTCGCGGCCGGTAGGCGGTCGTCTGAGGGGTCTATGTATCAGAGGTTTTTCGATCTCGATCAGGAGCCGGCCGCTTGTGGTTCAGGTCGCAGCCCGTTTCAATCCATCGCATTAATTCGATAGCTACTATCGCATCTGCTCATATTTCGGTTCCGATGGAATTTTTCGCAGGGACAGCCTAATATCGCAATTCACGGTGAATCTGGCGGAAAATCTGCAATGGCGATTCTGATTCTGCCGGCGCGCTCCTGACCGTTCGGCAGAAGAGTTATGAAACAAAAGGGGCGCTTCCAGCTGGTCTCTGCGCTTCTGGCGCTGTGCCTGAGCGTGATAACGACGATCGCGATCGCGGAGCCCGCATCAGAGAGCGCAACCTCCGCGACGATTCTTGTTTACCATCGGTTCGGCCCGGTGGTTGCCGATAGCATGACGGTCACGACCGCGGTCTTCGCATCGCAGCTCAAGTATCTTCATGACAATGGCTATACTGTCGTTCCGCTTCGCGATGTTGTGAATTTCGCCGCAGGTCACGACCAGTTGCCGCCGCGCGCCGTCGCGATCACCGCCGACGATGGCCATCGCACAGTGTTCAGCGACATGGCGCCATTGGTCGAGCGCTATCGAATCCCGGTGACACTGTTCATTTATCCATCCGCGATTTCGAACGCCTCGTATGCGATGACATGGGAACAGCTCGCGGAACTGAAAGCCACCGGACTCTTTTCGGTGGAATCGCACACCTATTGGCATCCCAATTTTCGCATCGAGAAACGCCGACTCTCCACCGAGGATTACTGGAAATTGGTGGATAGCCAGCTCAACAAATCGCGACAGGTCCTCGAGCGCCGGCTCGGTGGCCGGGTGACGATGCTGAGCTGGCCGTTCGGGATCTACGACGATGAGCTGATTGCCGCCGCCAAAAAATCCGGATACGTCGCCGCATTCAGCATCGAACGACGCAAGGTCTCGCGCGGCGACAACTTCATGGCGCTCCCACGCTTCATCGTTACCGATGGCGACATCGGACAAAGATTCGGGAGTCTGCTACCCGCTCGGACGCCCATAACCAGTCGGCGATAGTTGATGTCAAGACCGATTATTTTCACGCTGTCTTTGTTCGTCCTCACATCTTTGTTCAGGCCTGTGTCGACAATGGCTTACACCGGGACCGTCATCGATGGCTCGACCAGGAGGCCGGTGGAGGATGCGATCGTGACACTCGGGGACGTTGTGGTTCGAACCGATCACGATGGCAAGTTCCAGATCAGCGGCCAGGGCGACGCGATCGGTTTGAGAGCATACGGCCATCGGCGGGAATCAGTCTCCGTCGGAGTGCTGAAAGATGACTCCGGACCGATTGTACTGACGCCGATGACGCCGAAGGCGCTCTATCTTTCATTTTACGGAATCGGCAGTGCCAAATTGCGCGAGGCGGCCCTCGGCCTCATCGACCAAACCGAACTTAATGCCGTGGTGATCGACGTCAAAGGCGATCGCGGGATGATCGCATTCAAAACCTCGCTCGCGCTTGCCGACCAGGCTCATTCGAACCAGCTCACGACGATGCGCGATGCGAAGGCAATAATTGACCGGCTCCATCACGATAACATTTACGCTATCGCACGAATTGTCGTCTTCAAGGATGATCCGCTGGCGACCGCCCGACCCGATTTGGCGGTGAAGCGCGGCAGCGGCGCAATCTTCAGGGATCGCGAACGCCTGGCGTGGACGGATCCCTTCAACCCCGAGGTGTGGGACTACAACATCTCGATCGCGATCGAGGCGGCGCGCCTGGGCTTCGACGAAATTCAGTTTGACTATGTGCGCTTTCCCGACGCGCCGGGTCTTAAGTGCTCCACGCCCCCCCACTTCACGCCCCGCCTGGCCGTGAGCTGCGGCTTGCGGGCGGTGCGGCGGCGGCGCCTCACTCCCTACAATGTGTTTCTCGCCGCCGACATCTTTGGATACGTGACGTGGAACCTCGACGACACCCATATCGGGCAGCGGCTCGAGGAACTTGCGCCCATCGTCGACTACATCTCGCCGATGCTGTACCCGTCGTGCTTCCAGTTCGGCATTCCCGGCTATCGCAATCCGGTCGCGCATCCGTATGAAATCGTCTTCCTCTCGCTGCAGAACGCGCGCGAGCGTGGAATCCCCTCGATTCGGTTTCGCCCGTGGCTGCAAGCATTTCGCGACTACGCCTTCGACCATCGAGAGTTCACCGGCACCCAGATCGGGCAGCAAATTTCGGCCGCCAAAAAGTTCGGCTCCGACGGCTGGATGCTATGGAACCCGCGCAACCAGTACACCGCCGAGGGCTTGAAGCTGGAGGGCGCGGGTTGCGAGAACGACGCTGCGGACGTGGTACAATAGTGGCAATGAGAAGCCCGACGGCGTCTTTCTCGCACCGTCTGATCGCGGCACTCGCGTTCCAGTTGCTCGCCGCGATCCTTGCAGCATCGGCGTCTGCCTTTGCTGCCTCGCCCGCGCGCTTGCGCGAAGCGGACCTGCAACAAATCGACACCATCGTCCAGTCTGAGATCGAAGCGGGAAGAATCCACGGCGCCGTCGTCGAGATCGGGCAAGGCAGCCAGGTCGTTTATCGCCACGCTTTGGGAGATCGCGCGCTTGAGCCCCGGCGAGTCGCGATGACTCCCGACACAATTTTCGATCTCGCCTCGCTGACCAAGCCGGTCGCGACCACGGTCGCGATCATGCAGCTTCGCGAGCGCGGCAGCATCGACCTCGACGCACCGGTCGCGACTTACTGGCCCGCCTTCGCTCGCAACGGCAAGGAACGCATTACGATTCGCCAGTTGATGACGCATTATTCCGGCCTGGCGGCGGATTTGGACCTGCGCCGCAAATGGACCGGCTACTCGACCGCAATGAAGATGACCGCGGATGCGAAGCCGCTACATCCTCCGGGAACGCACTACCAGTACAGCGACATCAATTTCGAGGCGCTCGGCGAGGTGGTTCGGCGCGTCGCGAAGCTTCCGCTCAACGACTATTGCCGCATCAACATTTTCACTCCGCTCGGAATGGCTGATACCGGTTTCAGCCCGCCAGCACGAGAACTCAATCGTATTGCGCCGACCGAATACGCCGACGGCAAGTTGCGCATCGGCGAAGTTCACGATCCGACTGCCGCGCGAATGGGAGGGCTGGCGGGTCATGCCGGACTGTTCTCCACCGCCGCCGACCTGGCGATCTTCGCGAGGATGATGCTCGACGGCGGACGCGCGGGCGCGGTCACGATTCTCTCTGCGCGTTCGATCGACGAAATGACGATTCCCCAATCGCCGGTCGGCGCGGGTGATGCGAGCCGCCTGCGCGGCCTGGGGTGGGATCTCGGCGCGCCGCTGTGTGCGAATCGCGAGCAGCTCTTGCCGGTCGGCTCGTACGGCCATTTGGGATTCACCGGGACGATGCTGTGGATCGATCCCGTATCTTCCACCTATGCGATCATCTTGACCAATCGCACGTACCCCGGCGGCGCAGGTGATGCGGGCCCGCTGCGACGCGAAATTCTCGCGCTGATTTCAGATCGCCTCGGTACCCTGTCTGAGGATCGCATCGTGGAATGTCGGCCTTGCTTGAACTCCTTCTGCGCGTTGGCCAAACGCACTTCCGTTCACACAATGGTGCTCAGCGGCGCCGACGTATTGGCGGGTGACGGATTCGCGCAACTCAAGGGCGCGCGCGTCGGATTGATCACCAATCAGACCGGCGTCACTCATGCCGGCACTGGCGATGTCGAGGCGCTTTCACATGCGCGCGGACTGACGCTGCGCGCGATCTTCAGTCCCGAGCATGGCCTGCACGGCGATGTCGATGAGCGCGTCGCCCCGGGCGCCGAGCCCGTCACCGGTCTGCACTTCTTTAGCCTGTACGGAGAGACGCGGCGGCCGAGCGCCGCGATGCTCGAGGGCCTCGATGCGGTGGTGTTCGACGTTCAGGACTCGGGCGCGCGCTTCTACACCTACATCACGACGATGGCCTATGCGATGGAAGAAGCGGCCCGCCGCGGTATCGACTTTTATGTGCTGGATCGTCCCAATCCGATTTCGTGCGCCGTCGTGCAAGGCCCGATCATGGACGCCGATTTGAAATCGTTCACCGGATATTTTCCGCTGCCGACGCGCCACGGCATGACGGTCGGCGAGCTTGCCGAGATGTTCAATGGCGAAAACCACATCGGCGTGCGCCTGCACGTGATCAAGATGCGCGGCTATGGGCGTTCCCAATGGTTCGATCAGACGGGGCTGCGATGGACGCCGCCCTCGCCGAGCCTGCGAACGCTGACTGAAGCGACGCTGTATCCGGGCGTTGCGATGATCGAGGGCGCCAATGTGAGCGTCGGGCGCGGGACCGATACTCCATTCGAATTGGTGGGCGCGCCGTGGATCGGCTCTGCGCTGCTGCTCTCCTACCTGGACCAGCGAAAGATTCCCGGCGTTCGCTTTCAGACAGCCGATTTCACGCCATCCGCCGACACCTATGCCGGCCGGAGCTGCCACGGAGTACGGATTTCTCTCGACGACCGCCTCGCGCTTGATTCGCCGGCGCTCGGGATCGAGCTGATTGCCGCACTGCATCATTTATATATGAATGATTTCAAGATTGACGCGACGCTCTCGATGGTTGGTTCGCGTCGAACGCTTGAGCAAATCAAGTCGGGCGCGGATCCCAAACAGATCGTCGCGGATTGGCAACCGGAGCTGGAGAATTTCCGCATCCTGCGCGCGCGCTATCTGCTCTACTAGTCTTCGCTTTCCTCTTCGCGGTTGCGGCGCGCGGTGCATCATCGGCTCAGCAACCCCGCGTCGATTACGAACTGGGAGCCGGTGATGAATCGCGCCCGTTGCGAGGAGAGATAGACCACCGCCGCGGCCACATCTTCGGGCTCGATCCACGGCACCGGGAGGAGGTTACCGGCGGAGCGCTCGGCGATTTCCCGCGGCGTACTGCCCTCGAGCGACGCCAGGCCGTCATTCATTGGCGTGTTCACGCCGGTGGGATGAATCGAAACCACGCGAATTTTGTGCGGCGCCAGTTCGATCGCCCACGACTTCGTCAATCCGACCAGTCCCCACTTGGAGGCGGCATAGTGACTTAACCGCGCCATGCCGCGCAGCCCGGCAACCGACGAGTTATTGATGATCACGCCCGACTGGCGGGAAATCATCTCCGGGATCACGTTCTTCGCCACCAGCCACGCGCCCTTCAGATTGATGTCCAACATCGCGTCCCAGGCTTCCTCGCTGAGCTCTTGAGCGAGACCATAGGCGCAGCTGCCCGCATTGTTGAAGAGGATGTCGATTCGTCCGAAAGTCTCGATCGCTTCCCCGACCGCGGCGGCCACGGCGCGGCCGTCGCGCACGTCGGCGACGAGCGCGAGCGCGCGCACGCCGAGGCTCCGAATCTCGGCCGCAACCGAGTCCAGCTCGTGCGCGGTTCCCAGGGGGTAACCGGGGTAAGCCAGCTGCCTCGCCACGTCCAGCGCAGCGATGTGAACACCCTCGCGGGCAAGCGCGATGGCGCAGGCCCGCCCCTGACCGTGAGCCGCCCCGGTAATCAGCGCCACTTTGTCTCGAAGGTCGTCGTACACGATGCACTCCCGAAGGATTTCCGCCGAAGGATGCGCCGGCTGGAGCCATTCAGCCGCCGGCGGGAGTACCCTTGCGCCGAAACGGCTGGAGATATTCGTCAAGATCGATGCGCAGCGCGTTGTTGAAGACGTTGGTCGCGATCATGATTGCGCCGAACGCCGTAAGCTCGACGATCTGCGCGGGCTTAAGAAAACTCTCAAGCCGCGCGTAGAGCTCGCCGCTCACTCGATTGGCATCTACGGCAAGCTGGCGGCCGTAGTCAACCACCGCGCGCTCGGTCCCGTTGAGCTTCAGCGAATCGGGGTCTTCGCCGGCTTCGATGAGCAGGCGGCGGAAGAACGTGGAACAGATAAGACAATCGGTCTGGGCCGAGATCGCGTGGACGAAAAGCGTCGTCGCGCGTTCGCCGAGGAAGCGCGCGACCGCGTCATGCAGCGGATACCACTGCATCAGCGCGTCCAGCGCGTTGCGCGAGTGCGCCAGCGTGAGCTTCATGTTGGTCACGCGCCCGTGCGCGAGGCGCTGGCGTTGCAACTCCTCGCGCGCGGCCGGTTCGGCCTGGGCTTCTGAAATCGGCGCTACGCGGCTCATGTCGTCCTCCGCTAATGACTCGGCGCTTCATCCCGGGGGAAAGCGTTAGTCACCTGCCCAGCGATCCACCGGGCGGTCAGATTGGTAGTGACGCTGATCGTGACTAACCGCCTGCGGGCGTGACGCAACCATTGGTAATCAGGGGGCGAGCACGAATCAAGCGGCGAGACGTTCGTGGAGATGATGCAAGCCTGTCCTTACTGAAAATTCCATCCGAATCAAATTTGGGCAGCGGCAAGAACCAGTATCGACGAGATGCGGCGAACCGAGGCAAGTTGCGATCTGAACCGCAAACGAGGTGCAGTCGCTGCTGCGCCAGTAAACAACGCGGATCGAAACGCGAGCAGACCGGGAACATACGCGGTGAATTGCAAGGCTCTGGACTTTTCGCCGTTTTCGGAGTTTTCAATAGGTACAGACATGGGCTGCCTGATGAGGGAGGCTAACCGTCCTGCACAGACGCCCAATCCGTCGGCAAAGCGAGGAAGGCATGGCACAGATGATGCTCGATCAAGGCCGTTCCGAGTTTCACGCTTGGGGGACGATCTTATGAACTTCGCGCAATTCGATATCGCCGAACGGGCGGCGTTCTACCTCGGCAAGGGATTCCATTGCAGCCAGGCCGTCTTGCACGTCGTGCAGGATCTCCTGGGGGAAGAAGACGAGGCTGCGGTCCGCATGATGGGTGGGTTCGGCGCCTGAATCGGCGGTATGGGCTCGGTCTGCGGCGCCCTTAGCGGCGGCGTAGCGGCGCTTGGTCTCAACCGCGGGAAAGGCACGGTCGAGGGCAAGCAAGATCCCAGCCTCTTTCCGCTCTGCGCCGAGCTCTACCACCGCTTCGGTAGCGAAATCGAGACCAGCCATTTTTGCCGCGACATCACCGGTACGGATTTCACCAAGCCCGAGGAAGTAAAGGCTTACATGAACTCGCCTGAGAAGATCAGCAGATGCATCAGGCTGGTGGGCAAGACCGCGGCGCTCGTCAAGGACATGCTGTCGCGGGAGGACGCCAAGTCGAGCAGCGCCGGCGTGAAAAGTTCGTCGCGCTGAGTCTGGCCGCGGCCGGGGATTTTTCAGCTCGAAATCGTCCAAGCTGCCGCTTCTCATGCGGGCGCGTCCGTCCGTTGGCCGCGCGTGAGTTGTTTAGACGCGGGCACTGACAGCGGGATGTGACCCTTGAAGGACCCTTTCAGCATCGAAGACAAGGTGACGATCATAACCGGCGGCGGCACCGGAATCGGCGCTTCGATCGCCCGCGAGTTCGCCTCGCGTGGCGCGCGATTACTGATCGCGAGCCGTAAGCTCAGCCATTTGGAGCCGGTGCGTGACGAGATCCGCAAGGCCGGCGGCAAATGCGAGATGGCGCAGTGCGACGTGCGCGACCCGGCCGCGTGCGAGGAGACGATCGCCACTGCGGTGCGGCATTTTGGGCGGCTTGACGTGCTGATCAACAATCACGGCGGGAGCATCGCCGCCCGAAGCCTCGACCTGTCGCCCAACGGATGGGGGGCGGTGGTCGGGATCAACCTCAACGGTACTTTCTTCGCCTCCAAGGCGGCTGCCCGGCAGTTCATCAAGCAGAACACCGGCGGCGTGATCATCAACATGTCAACCTACCTTGCCCTGCGTGCCAGTCCGATGGCCGCGTCTTACGCGGCAGCGAAGGCCGCGGTCATTAACCTCACGAAGTCACACGCCTCCGAGTGGGGCGGGTTCGGCATTCGGGTCAACTGCATCGTGCCGGGCCCGATCGAAACCCAGGCGGCGGCGGCGCGCGGTTGGGGCAATCCGGATCTGCGGGCAAAGGTCGGCCGCACTCGCGCCCTGGGCCGCCTCGGTCGGGTCGGCGAGATCGCTTATCCCTGCGTCTTCCTGGCTTCGGACGCGGCCGGTTATATCTCCGGAGCGATGCTCGTGATCGACGGTGGTACCGCACCGCGCGGCGAGTAGCGCTATTTTCCGCGCGGGCTAGCCAGCCTGATGTTGGCGAAGATCGAAGGCGGTGACTGCGAATCGATTCAGCACTTGCCGATCGCGACCTTGGTCGGAGTTGCGCCGGCGCAGGCCGACGCGATCGCGCAGCAGTCAGTCGGCTCGCCTTGTTTCAGCGTCGTCGAGCTGATCGTCGCGATCGGGTATTATGTGATGATGGCACGGTTCACCGAGCTAATGCGCACGGACCTCGATCCGTCGGCTGGCACAAAGATCATGGATACGCTGCATCGCTGATTCGCGTCTTCACACCGCGCAGAATCGATCAGTATTACGAGCGGGCCGGTAGCAGATATGCCCCCACGCGTTTTGAGGAACAAAAGAATGAGAACTCGAACCTGCGTCCTGGTCGGTGCGCTGATGTTGGCGACCTGCTCCGCGTCGGCGAGAGCGCAACAAGTCGGTTCCCATATTGGTTTCTTGCAGAGCGTCGCGACCGACCGCGATTTTCGGATCGGCGCGTTTCGTCACATGGAAAACGTTTTTCCAAATCGGGCGATCAGCCGAGGAGGGCCGGTAGCCCGGATCCCGCGCGCCGAGCGCGCGCTCGACGTCAGCTACGAATTCGAGGGCCGGACGCGAACGCTCAACGACGTCATGGAACGTACCAACACCACCGGACTGCTGGTCATCAAAAACGGGAAAATCGTCTTTGAGAAGTACTATCTCGGCGCCGACGACAAGTCGCTGTTCACTTCGATGTCAGTCGCCAAGTCATTCACCTCGACTCTGGTTGGGCTGGCGATCGCGGACGGTAAGGTCGCAAACGTCGATCGTCCCGTCACCGACTACATCCCGGAGCTGCACGGGTCAGGCTACGACGGCGTGTCGATCAAAAACATCCTCCAAATGTCGTCGGGGGTTAAATTCAACGAAGATTATGGCGGCCGCGACGACCTCTCTGACATGTGGCGTCGAACGATGGAGCAGAATTCACTGTCGCTCGATGATTACGCGCGATCGCTGCGACGCGAGGAAGAGCCCGGCAGCCGCTTCTACTATCGGAGCATCGACACCCAGGTGCTCGGATGGCTGGTGAGCCGCGTCACCGGCGAACATCCTGCCGACTATCTGTCGCGAAAAATCTGGCAGCCACTGGGAATGGAGCACAATGCGTCGTGGCTCACCGACGGCACCGGAATGGAAGCGACCTTCTGCTGCATACAGGCCACGCTGCGCGACTACGGGCGTTTTGGAATGCTCTTTCTGAACCACGGCAGGTCGAACGGAATCCAGCTCGTGCCGGCCAAATGGGTCGACGAAGCCACGACGCCAGGCTCGCCGCAGGTGCAGCCCGGCAAGCTCATACCCGGCAGTCCGCTGGGGTATCAATTCCAGTGGTGGACGTTTCCGGGAGCTGAAGATCATGCATACTCAGCCGAGGGAGTGTTCTTTCAGTTCATATATGTGAATCCGCGCGAGAACGTGGTGATTGTGAAGACCAGCGCCAACGACGGCTTCTGGGACCCAGCCAAGGAATCGGAAATTTACGCCGCCTACGACGCGATCACTTCCGCGTTGCACGGTCAGTGACCGGACCTCTTACACACGATTCATCATACGATGATCGACGCGCGCAACGACCTCGCCTTTCTGATTGGTAAGCGTCGAACGTACCACGACAAATATCATCGTTCCGGTACGGCCTGTCTTTTCGTAAGTCTCCTTCACCTTGGACGACACCCGGATCGAATCGCCTGCGCGAATCGGGGCGTCGAGTTCGATATCGATGCCAGCCATGAGGCCGCCGTGGCTGAACGCTGGGATCTGTGCGAAGACATTGTCAGCATACCGAAAAGAGGCCACCAAGGCGGGCGGCGCGATGATGCCGCCGTACGGACCCGCTTTTGCGGCGGCCGCGTCGAGGTACAAAGGATTGTCGTCGCCGACCGAAGCGCAATCGCTCGCGATCCGCTCGGCAGTTACCAAATAAAACTCGCCAGCCTCGAAGGTGCGGCTCATGAAGTTCGATTTGTCTTCCTCCATTCTGACTCCGACCTAACCGCTACGCGGATTTGCCGCAGAATAAACCATTCGGTGGAAGACGCCTTGAAGTAAGGGCTGAGGAATAGTTCGGCCGTTGCGGGAGAGCCGTGACGGTCGAGACTCTCGGTGTTTCGGCGCCTTCGGAGTCTTTGGTTGATGGGATGGACCCAGCCCCCTTTGCCTAAGGCGCATCTTTGCCAGTGGGAATCGTTACTTCTCGAACGATGGGCCCGCGAAGTTTCCCGGGATGACCGGCGCCGGACCGCTATTCTGTCCCAACAGTGCGCCGCCTGCGGTCAAGCCCCCATCGACGACCATGGCGGTCCCAGTTACCCATTCGGAATCGTCACTTGCCAGGAACAGCGCCATCGCCGCGATGTCATGCGGATGCCCCGCGCGCGGAATCGGCTGGATCAGCGCGAGCAACTGCTCCGCCACCGGCTCACCTCCGGGCAGGCGCGTATTTATCAGCGGAGTATTGATGCCGCCCGGGCAGATACAGTTGACGCGAATCCGATCTTTGCCGACTTCAAGGGCGACCGAGCGCGTCAGATTAATGAC
>VFSW01002992.1_pt1 | contig 25401 bp, 23 predicted proteins | sample 5358111 | NCBI WGS metagenome assembly VFSW01 (sample SAMN11554181, study PRJNA540505) | mine drainage metagenome | isolation source: sediment from site ElyBrook_90M | place: USA: Ely Copper Mine, Vershire, VT | collected 2017
CCGAGCCGCCGCGAATCATCGCCGAGCCCGAGATCAGCGGCAGGTCGTGATTCTCGGTCAGAAACTCGACCATGCCATTCGCCAATTCCACCCGCCTGGGCTGCTTCGGATTGAACGGAGGCAGCGCAGGAATCGCGATCTGCTTCCAGTTGGTCGCAACTCCTTTGCTTGCGCCCGGAGCCGTTTTTGGCGCGCTCTGCTGCGCCTGCATGGAACCCAGCAACAATGCGGCGCTCATCGCCGCCATCAGAAACTTCGTCTTCATCGCTGTGCCCCTTTCGCTGCGCTGCTGGTTTCCAGGATTCCAACCGTGCGATTGCTCTCCAGGAAAACCTCATTTGCCACGCGCTTTACGTCCTCGTTGGTCACCGCGTCAATCTTATCGATTCGGCGGAACAACTCGCGCCAGTCGCCGTACTTCAGTTGGTTCTCGGCCAGGTTCTTGGCCAACCCCTGGTTGTTGGCCAGGCTGCGCAGCAGTGCGGCTTTTGAGCGCGTCTTCACCATCTTCAATTCGTCGGCGCTGACTCCATCGCTCTTCAGTTTTTCGATGGCTTCGTGGATCGCGCTGCCCATTTCGGCTGCGTTGTGTCCCCGCGAGGGCACCGCATAAAATGCGTATAGGTTGCGGTACTTGTCTCCAGGGAATCCGCTGAAGCCCTCCGCTTCCACCGCGATCTTCTGGTCGCGCACCAATGAGCGGTACAGGCGCGAGGTGCGCCCTTCGCTCATCACGCCGCTGATGACCGAAAACACAACGTCGTCTTTGTCGCGGTAATTCGGCTTCTGATAGCCCTCAATGTAGAAGGGTTGCGAGGCTTCGTGCAGTACCACCCGGCGCTCGGAAGTCTGCTTGGTCTGCACCGTTTCGTATTCTTCCGGCGTGGGGCCGGAAGGGATGCGCCCGAAATATTTGTCCACGATTGCGAATACCTTTTCCGCGTCCAGGTCGCCCACCACAGCTACGGCCATGTTGCTCGGCACATAGTAAGTCTTGAAAAACTTTGCCGCGTCGGTGGCGGAGAAGTGTCTCAGGTCACTGGCGTAGCCAATGCCCGGACGGTGATAGGGGCTGCCGTCGTAAGCAACCGAGAGAAACTGCTCCACCAGTCGTCCCGTCGGCGATGAGTCGGTGCGCATGCGCCGCTCCTCCATCACCACGTCGCGCTCCTTGTAGAATTCGCGCATCACCGGATGCAGAAAGCGCTCCGACTCCAGATAGGCCCAAAGTTCCAGCCGGTTGGCTGGCAGCGAGTAAAAGTATTGGGTGTTGTCCAGCCCTGTCGAAGCGTTCAGGCCCACTCCGCCATTGCGCTCGATGATCTCTCCGAACTCATTCTTGACAACATATTTATCGGCTTCTTTGCGGGCCTTTTCCCAAGCCGCCTTCAACTCCGCAACCTTCTTCGCATCGCGGTTCACCACGCGATGATTTACCCTGTCCGACACCGCGTAAGCCGCCTCCACCTTCGCCAGGGACACTTTCTCCGCCGGGTAATTCGTGGTGCCGATCTCGTCCGTGCCCTTGAACGCCATGTGTTCCATCATGTGCGCCAGTCCGGTCCTACCGTCGGGATCCTGCGCATCGCCGGTGTTCACCAACGTAAAAAAGGAGAAGACCGGCGCTTGAGGCCGGCTCAAGAACAGAACGGTAAGTCCATTGGGAAGCGTCTTAACGTGAACTCGTCTTTCAAATGAAGCTAAATCCTGCGCCAGTACCGTCTGCAGAGCGCAGAACAGCACAAGCAGAGGAAGGTAGGCTTTCAGCCGTCTCATCGTGCCTCCGCGGAAGCCTTGCAAGCCTCCGAACTTTCGAGTTTACAGCCCCGTGGCGGAGACTGTCGAACCCGAACCGGGCACGATTCCCGCGATCAAACGTCGAAGAGCCGGTACGGCGTCGAGACTCCACTCGCCTTCAAAATCGACAGCGCAACATTGTGTACAGGAACACCGCCTGTAGTCTTGCCATCCGGAGAGCCATGGTGTGCGTGGCCATGCAGCACCAAGTTCGCGCCCTGCCGGTCCACCACCTCAGCCAGCCGCGAATTTCCGAGGTACGGATAGATCTCCAGCGGTTCACCTTTCACCGTCTCGCCGATGGGTGCGTAGTGTACAACCACCACGCGGCGTTCGGTGCGCAGTTGCGCCATCGCGCGCTCCAGTTTTAGCCCCTCGCCAATTGAGGTCTGCACAAAGGCCTTCACCTCAGGCTCGCCGAAGGCGGTGAGCATGCCGCGTCCGAAGCCCCCCGGAAACCCCTTGGTCCCAGCAAAGCCCACACCATCGCGCTCGTAGCCGGTGCCATCGAGCACCTTGATTCCTTCCGCCGACATCAGCCGCATCAACTCGTCCTGCTGCCCGCTTTCAAAGTCATGATTGCCCAGCACGGCGACGATGGGAATGCGCAGCCGCACCAGCATGGTCAGCAGGGAATCCATCTCGGCAACGCGCCCGTAGTTGGTGAGGTCCCCGGCGAGCACCAGCACATCGGCGTCGTCGCGCACGCGCAGCATCTGCTCGCGAATCTTGTCATAGGTTTGCGGAGTGTAATGAAGGTCCGCAACTGCCGCAATTCTCATTCAGCTTCCTCGTGGTGAGCACCCTGCGGGCGCAGCCTTCTAGCTCTCAACCCCGCGCGCCGGTTTCCTCGCGCTCCTCATCTGTTCATTCAGATTCGCCATCCCCCACTCCTTGCTGTCAATGGCAAACATGTTTTCATCGATCAAGCTTCCACGGAAAAAGGCGTCCGGATCGGGATGATCGAGTTCATTGCGCAGCCGGGACCACAGCTCATTCCACAGCGTGCGCGGCACAAACTCCGAATGCGCTGGATAGACATACTGGTAGAGCACCAGCGTCCACAGCAGCATCATCCAGTGTTCGCCAATCAGATGCAGAATGCGATTCCAGTCCAGCTTTCCGCCCGTTCCGTGAATCACATGCACAATGTCTGCGCCGTCGAATCGCTCGCGGCGGGTGACGAACAACTTGGATGCGATCAGCTCCTCAGCCGCCAGAACCTTCACCGGAACTCCCAGCACCTCGGCGTGGCTGGCGCGGTCGATCCACTCGTGTTGCACCGTAATCACCGCATTGCTCATGCCCGTGATGAGGTCCACGTAAAAGTCTGCGCGCCGCGCTTTGCAGAGCCACACCGGGTCGCAAACTTCCGTCTCAAAATCTTCGGCAGCCAGCAGTTCGAGCGCGCGGGGCACCTCTTCGTGAATGAGAAAAAGATCGAGGTCCTTCGTATCGCGCCAGATTCCAGTGTGCTGATGCAGCGCGAACGCTCCGCTCACCGCAAAAGGGATCTGCTGCGCGATGAGCAGTCTGAGTACCTCAACGAACAGAGCTCGTTGCTCGGGCGCGAACACTGGGGGGGTGGAGCTGCTCATCGGCAGCGCTCTTTCATTGGCTTCAGGCATCAGCAGTTGGATGTTCGGCAGGGGCAGTGTGTTGCGGGTGGGAACGACGAGCTTTAGTAAAGTCCGGCCTCGCCTGCGGAGCGAGTCTTCCAGCGCCGGTGTACCCAGAGCCACTGATCGGGATGAGCACGCACCGCTTGCTCGATGGCAGCGGTGTAATTCTGGGTGTTGGCTACGGCGTCGGCCTCATCGTCCCCGGTGCAGACGGTGGGAATCGCCGGTTCAAAGCGGATACGGTACTTACCCAGCGACTCATCCCAGATCGTGAACGCCGGAAGCACGGCGGCACCGGTGTGCATGGCGAGCCGCGCGATTCCACCCGCCGTGCAGGCCGGCAGGCCAAAGTAGTTTACGAAGACTCCCTGCGGCGGGGTCATATTGGTATCCATCAGAGCGCCGACCGTTTCACCGCGCTTCATCGCCGCCAGTAGCCCGCGCGCGTACTCATCCTTTGCGAAAGTCTTGTTGCCGTGCAGCGTGCGCAGACGGCGGACCCAGTCGTTGAGCAAGGGGTTGTCGAGGTCGCGCACGACGATGTTCAGCCAATGACCGTGCAAGGAGTGGACAAACGAGCCAATCTCCAAGCCGCCCAGATGCGCCGTCATGAAGAGCACGCCCTTGCCCCGGTCGTGCGCCGCGAGATAGTTCTCCAAGCCGTCGTAAATGGCGATGCGATCGACGTTTACCAACGTGTAGTCGGGAAACTTTGGAATCTCGGCGAGCAGTCGCCCCAGTGAGAGGTAGACGCCCTTCAGAATGCGTTCGCGTTCCGCAACCGTTTTCTCCGGCAAGGCCAGCTCAAGGTTGCGCATTCCGACCCGCCGCAACCGCGGGTGGCACCAATAAAACGAAATCGCGATTCCATGGGCAACACTGCGCGCCACCGGACGCGGCAACCATCGCAGCGTCTGTGCGATGAGCCACACAGGAAGATACTCCAACCAAACACGCATGAGCGAACTTTGACCGTATCAAACGCAAGTTGCAAGGTCAACCAATTGACAAGCAGGATTCACTAGAAATAAAAACCCGCCCCGGTGATGCGGGCGGGCGTTCCAGGACTAGCGCACCTGGCTGAACTGCCGAAGCCGGACTTTGCGGCCTTTACTTTCCTGCGTACTTCGCCAGCGTATCGCGCCAGAGCTCTGCTTCCTTGGGCGCTCCGATCTTGCCTGTCAGGATGGTTCGGAAGGGCACCATTTTGCCATAGAAGTCGCGTGTGTCTTCCCTGTGCTGGTTGAGCACGGCACCATTGAGCGAGATGCCCGCGAAGAGGCCGCGGGTGCGGGAGTAGGTCAGCACCTCGGCACGCATCTTCCAATCCGTCGAGGCGTCAGCGTGGCGGCCCACCGGCCCGGCGGCAACGCTGGCGTCGGCGCCAAGCTTGACCTTGCTTTGCAGCAGGTCCTCCATCCCACGATCATTCATGATCAGCATCACGATGTCGGCGGCTTGTCCTCCGATTTGAAGGCCCCAGCTTCCGCCCTTCAATGAGAAGAATGCGGGCGCGCTCCAGCCCTTTTCCGTGCGACAGCTAGCCACGCCCTTGCCGTAGGCTCCGCCAAAAACGAAGGCAGCCTTCAGCATGCTGGGGATCACGGCGATGCACTTGGTCTTGGTGATTATTTCCTCGGGCACGCCGCTGTCGGGGGCCGACATAATCTCCTGGATCACCGTGGCGCTGCTCTGCAGGCGATCCACGTCATCGTCGCGGTCGGCTAGGGCCGCGGTGGTGGAGAGGAGGACGACGAGCGCAATCAAAAACTTCTTCATGGTATTTCCTTCCTTGCAGGAATTAAATCCGCACTGCTGCATCATAAACCTTTGTCATTGGATTTATCGGGTCTATCGGGCGACAACGCGCGCGATCGCGGTGTCCAGAACTTCTCGGGTGAAAATGGCGCCCGATGTCTTCCTGGTGCGTTGGCGATAAAGTGCCGTAGTCTGGCACAGCACGACAATGTCTTCTATTTCCGCAGGGTTCACAACGCAATCGAGGATGCGCGAGCTGAAGTCCTCTTCGCTCATCCCTTCAAGCTGGAAGCCTCTGCGCTGTGCCTCGGAAAGGTAAAAGTGAGTAACCTCGAATAAGACCCGCGCTGCCTCACCGGAGATCTCCGGGCGGTCGGCTGGATTCATGCCCGCGCCGGGAAGCGCCAGTTTGATGCCGAAGATATTATCCAGATCGCTGTCTGCCGCAAACCATACCGTCGTCGCCACCACTAGGACATTCGGGGCTTCCGACGTGGTCTCAATCAGCGCGTCGAGTTCAGCCAGTAACTCCGGGTCACCCATCTGGTACGCAAGGTCGATGCGCGGAAGCAGCAGCATAACCTTCTTGCGCTTGTGGCTGCGCACTATGTCCTTGGCTTTGGCCAGTGCGTTACTGTCGCGCGGGTTGTACACGGTCACCAGTCGCTCCATGCCGGCCATCTGCGCGATGCGCTGCGCCAAGCTCTTTTTTCCGCTCTGGTTGGGCCCGATGATGAGCACCTCATTACCGATCTTCAGGTCCTTATAGGCGGCCGGCGTACGAGCCCGGTCCACCAGATCGGCAATGCTTTCGAGCAAGCTGTCAAGGCCCGCCAGGCGCGGGCTCAGGCTGCTGACGGCAACATCATCCAAACTTAGATAAATGCGTTCGCGCCGTTTGCGGTAATCGGAAATAAACTCGATGAACACAGGAAGCGCCGCGATAGAGCCCACGATGGTTGCCAGCACGAGGATCTCTTCGGTCAGCAGTAACGCGGAGTCGCTGTCAGCAATGGCGGCGAACATACGCTGAGAATAACACCGGGGCAGATTTGAAGTGTAATTTCGCGCCTAAGTAATCATGGTCACCACGCGGGTGACCATGATTCGACAAGAATTGCCGAGGCTTCTACCGGCTTGATGAGACCAGCGAGTGGGTGATGGCGTGGACCGAGAGCGCGATGCGATTCTGCACTCCGACCTTGCGCATCAGTTTGGCAACGTGTGCCTTCACCGTGCGCTCCTCAATGCCGAGCGCCGAGCCGATCTCCTTGTTGGAGCGTCCCGCCACCAGCAGTTCGAGCACCTCTTTTTCGCGGTCGGTAAAGGTCACGCGGCCCGCCGGAAAGATTCTTCCCGGAGAAGATGTGACCCGCTCAATAAACGTAGAGAGCACGCGGCGCGGGGCCCAGACCGAGCCTTGGTGAACAATGCGTATCGCCATCGCGAACTCGTCGGGACTGGCCGCCTCATCGACGTATCCCTTGGCGCCAGCTGCCAGGGCCTTCAAAATCATCTCGTCGTCGGCCCCTGCTCCTGTCACCAGGATGCGCAGATCCGGGCGCGTCGCCTTCAGTCCCGCCATCACGTCGAACAGATTCTTACCGCTGCGGCTGCCGAGCAGAATGAGGTCGGCATCGGCATTGCTGGCGATGTCGGTGGCCGAAGCTGAGACCAGTTCCATGTCCGGCTCGGCATCGAAGAGCGCGCGAAATCCGATGAAGCGCAGCGGATCGCTCTCGACCACGGCTATTTTCACCTTCTTCGATGGGTGCGGATTGTGCTCCGGAGGAGCCTCCGTACCTTTCCTCTTTGCTGCAACTGCGGTCGGCAGCGGAGTTTTTGAGCTTAGAACATTTGCCATTCCGTAAGCATACGCAGCTTTGTAAAGAAAAAACACGAAAAATTCACATTTCAGCCTGTACGCATGGACACGGCCAATAGGTCAGCATTCCTATGTACCTGGCCATCAGAGTCCATACCCACCCTAGCCAAACGCACACTCCGGGGCCGTACTTCCGCCCGCCCCGAACTAAGCAGAAACTCCTTGAATACCTAGGTGCTCCAATGCATTCCCGCGCTGGCCGGGTTGGGGCACACTCTTTCCATAACCTGAATGAAAGATGTTTGGACTAACGCTCTTCAGTGAGCCGAATTCTCTGGGGGAATACACGCGCAGGGGAGAGTGAAGTCCAGGAACACAGGCCGCGGAACTCAAACCAGTCTCCCGCGGCCTGTCCTTCCATTCACAACGTTCGGGCCTTTGCTCGTCCAGTAGGAAACATGACGCGCCGCCACGCACTCGCCGGATTATTGTTATTTTCACTTTGGTCGGCAGCGGCCTTTGCCGCCGGGGCGCCAGACGCTTCGTCCCAAATTGCGCAATCCCCAGTCACGCAATCCCCAGTCGCGCAACCCGATGCGCACGACTTTGAAAGCCTTGAACTGCAGTTTCTCGCCAGCCAGAATCCAGAGCAGCGCAAGCAATTTGTAAGCGAACTGAAGACTCTGGCAAAGAGCAGCACCGCCGAAGACGCTGCCGCCCTCAACGCGGCGGTCTCCGCCATGCTGCCCGCGTCCGACTCCGCCCCGCAGGCCGAAGTGCTGATGCAGATCGCCGCCGCCCATCCTGTTGGAAGCCTGGCGGGCGCACCCGCCTTGCCCGAGGACACCGAGTTTCTGGTGGACGCACGGCGCGCGGCCCAGGCGGCAAAGCACGCCAGCGGAGACGTCGAGGCCCTGGCCGACATCCGCATCGATCGCCTGCGCAAAGACAGCCTTGGGCGCGACGGACTGACCTCGGCTCACGTGCAGCAGCTCTGGCGAATCAACAGTGCGCAGGGCGCAAGAAACTTTTCCACCCATTCGGTAATGTATGCCGCCATGAGCGAGACGCTCTGCATCGTGCGGGCGCGGGTGCTCAAGCGCAATGGCGGCGAGTTCGCGGCCATCGTCTCCGCCGACCAGCCGGTCGAGGAGCGGGGCTCGTCGATGTACTTTGACTCCCGCTCGCGCGATCTGCGTTTTCCGCAACTCGCGCCGGGCGACCTGGTCGAGCTTGAATATCGCCTGCTGCCCGTGGCGGCGGTCAATCCCTGGGGCGGCTACTACGCGCGCATGGATCTGTTTCGCGATTCGTTTCCGACCCGGTTGCGGCGGCGGGTGCTGATCGCGCCCACGTCGATGAAGCTGTATGCGGTCGAGCACGAACTGCCGGCGGCCACGGTGCAGCAAACGGGCGAGGAGAGCACGCGGGTCTGGGAGATGCGCGACATCGCCGCCCAGACCTTTGAGGCGCTTTCACCGGGGGCCAGCGTCAGCGGGCCTTACCTGCATGTTTCCACGATTGGCTCGATCGAGGAGTTTGGCCGCTGGTACAGCAGTCTGCTGGAGCCGGGATTGAAGCTGGATGAGAATCTGCAAGCCATTGCCGCGCGGATTCTGCAGCGCAACCTGAGCACGCAGGGCAAGGTGCAGGCGGTGTATGAGAGTGTGCAGCGCGGCACCAAGTACGTTGCCTTCGAGTTCGGCGTACACAGCTATCAGCCTTATCCGCTGGCCACGGTGGAGCGGCGCGGCTTTGGCGACTGCAAGGACAAGGCGGCGATGATCGTGGCGCTGCTGCGCGCCGTCGGCGTGCCGGCTGAGTTCGCCATGATGCGCACCCGCTCGGCGGGCGACGTGGACCCGGATGCGTATTCGGTGCAGCTGTTCAACCACGCCGTTGCCTACGTTCCCGAGCTCAACCTCTACCTGGACGGCACCGCCGAATACGCCGCCCTGGGCGAGCTGCCGCCCGACGACCAAGGCGCTCTGGCCATGACCGTGGACGCCGACGGGAAAGCAACGCGGCGCACCGTGCCATTATCTGGGAGCTCTGCCCCGATTCAGGAAATCCGCCACGAAAAGTCTGCCATCGCCCAAGCCGAACAGTAACACGTACAGTCCCCGACTCGCGTAAGCAACTCACAAGTAAACAACAGGAAACGACAGCAATCTTTGTTGCTCGATTGCTGTCAGGCGGCCACTTCGTTGCCTTGCCCATCCAAGCCGAGATGCAATCGGAGTTTTGGAGCGGAGCACCGGCGCGAAAGTGCAACGACGCGTTAGTAGTTATGACCATCGGGCACTCCACACGTCCGATGGATGAGTTCATTCATCTTCTCAGGTCGCATGGCGTGCAGAGATTGGTTGACGTGCGCACGGTGCCTCGCTCGCGCCACAACCCGCAATTCAATCGCGACCAACTATCACCCGCTCTGCATTCAGCACGCATCCACTACTCCTACATGCCTGGTTTGGGTGGCTTCCGTCGTGCATGTCACGACTCGATCAATACTGGTTGGCGAAACGCGAGCTTCCGCGGGTATGCCGATTACATGCAGACGCCTGAATTTCAGGAGCATCTGGACGCGTTGATTGAACTCGCACACCAGGAGAAGATCGCAGTGATGTGTGCGGAGGCCGTGCCTTGGCGATGTCACCGCTCCCTGATTGCAGATGCGCTGTTGGTGCGGGGAATCGAAGTGCGAGAAGTCACAAGCGCAACCAGCACACGACTTCATTCCCTTACGCCCTTCGCGCAGGTCAAGGGAGCTCACGTCATCTATCCGGCTTAGAAATCTTTACTGGTGAGACTTAAGTCATTGGGAGCGACGCGCTTCTGTGGCCTCCTGATATAGACTAGCCGCCACGGTGAATCCGGAGGTAAAGAGGAACTCACATGCAATCCCAACCATCTCCCAAACTCCAGCTTGTGCTTGGCACGGGAGCCTTTGCCTTTTGCTTCGCAGTGTTTGGCTCGCTCTCCGCGATGATGCCAATCCTAAGCAAACAAATGCATCTCTCTCCGGTGCAGAAGAGTATTGCCGTAGCGATTCCGGTGTTGCTAGGTAGCCTGGGCCGCATTCCACTGGGCATGTTGACGGACCGATTTGGTGGGCGCCTGGTATTCAGCTTCGTGATGCTGATCTCCATTGTTCCAGCTTTTCTCATGGGAACCGCGCACGACTATGCGCACCTGTTGCTCTACGGATTCTTCATAGGAATCGCGCTGGCGAGTTTTTCGGTGGGTGTGGGGTTTGTCAGCGGATGGTACAGCGCCGAGCGGCAAGGCTTTGCGCTGGGGGTGTATGGAGCGGGAAATATTGGACAGTCATTGGCTGCGTTTGGCGCTCCGTTCATCGCAGCTGCCGCAGGAGTTCGCTGGGGATTTTGGGCCTTTGGTGTCCTGCTCTCGATCTGGTTGCTGCTGTTCGCGCTTCTGGCGCGCAACGCTCCGCGACGTACTGCGATCAAATCGTTCAGGGATACGGTGCGTCCGCTGAATGATTCCCGGAGCTGGGTTCTGAGTCTCTACTACTTCCTCACCTTCGGCGGTTTCGTTGCCATGGCCGTGTACCTGCCGATCTTCTTGACGGAGATGTTCAAACTAACACCGCAGGATGCGGGCATGAGAACGGCGGGCTTTGTCGTTCTGGCTACGATCATGCGGCCCGTGGGTGGAACGCTTGCCGACAAAGTTGGCGGGCGGACAATTCTGAAGTGGGTGTTTCCCGCGACGGCTCTCATGGCCATGTTCCTTGCGTGCCCGTTGATGACCACATTCACCGTCGGGGCTCTTGGAATGGCCATTGCTATTGGTCTCGGCAACGGAGCAGTCTTCAAACTGGTGCCGGAGAACTTTCCCAATGCTGTGGGCAGTGTGACTGGGTTGGTTGGCGCCGCCGGAGGGCTGGGCGGCTTCTTCCCACCGTTATTGCTCGGCGTCATCAAGCAGCAGACCGGTAGCTTCTCGTTTGGTTTCGTATTGCTTGGTGTGGTTGCGCTGATATGTCTTTTCATCCTATTGCGACGGTCATCGACGCCGACCGCAGCGGTTCCTTTTTCAGAGGCAGGGGATGCGACAGCCTGAATTTCCAGTTCGAGGTTCGGACACGGCACATGCCTTTGGATGGGGCGTGCTCGTGGCTTCGTCTCTGATTGCAGCCATCTTCATCGGCAGCCGTGGCCTGAAGGATTTCGATCCCGCGCTGGTTTCTTATGCAGGCGCATCTGTCTTTGCTGCCTTCGGGTTGGGCTACCGTTATTCGATGTGGCTGCGAAGGCCGCCCACTCGCATGTATTGGTACCGGGGATGGCAACTGTTTTTGCGGCCTGCGGAGTTGCCGGGAAATATCCTGCACCTGGGAAGTATCTTCTGGAACAACATCTTTCTGCAAAGATTTATCGGGAGGCGTTCTCGCATTCGCTGGACGGCCCACTGGTTTCTGGCCTGGGGCTGCTTGCTTGCCGCGGCAGTCACCTTCCCCTTGTCGTTTGGCTGGGTGCGATTCGAGACCGCACGCGACAGTCAGGAGATCTACAACGCCTTCATGTTCGGCATCCCGGTTGGCAGCTTCCATCTTGGAAGCGTGGTAGCTGAGCTGACCTTCAACATTCTTGATATCGCGGCGGTGATGGTTCTGATCGGCGTTTTCTTCGCCATGTGGAGGCGCGGCCGCGACAGTGACGCGCGTTCGGTCCAGCAATTTTCAAACGATCTGTTGCCGCTCATTCTTCTGTTCGCGATTTCGATTACCGGACTCTTTCTCACCGTATCGACGCACCTGATGCACGGGCTGCACTATGTGTTTCTCTCGCAACTTCATGCCATCACGGTGATCTTTACACTGCTCTATCTTCCCTTCGGCAAGTTCTTCCATATCTTCCAGCGTCCAGCGCAACTTGGAGTGGACTTCTACAAGAAGGCGGGAGCGGAGGGAGAGCAGGCGAACTGCGTGCGCTGCGGCCAACCCTACGGATCGCGGACGCAGATGGAAGATCTGAAAGCCGTGCAGGCTGCTCTTGGAATCCGGTACCGGATGGCCGATGGAACCCACTATCAGGATGTCTGTCCTGCCTGTCGCCGCAAGAATCTTGCGCTCGCACAGGACGGTCTCTGGAAGTCCCTCGGCACGGACGTGCGTGGGATGGGAAAGGAGTTGTAAAGAGTGGCGAAGCTTCCGACAGATATTCCTGAGTTGGTGAATCAATTCGGCCCAACCCTACACACGGTTCCTCCCGGTGGCTGGGCTCACACCGACAAGGAGGAGAAGTTGGTGAAGACGCATTGTTGCTTCTGCGGCCAGCAGTGCGGAATTCAACTGCGCGTGCGCGAGAACAAAGTTGTGGGCTTTGAGCCGTGGGAAGACTTTCCCTTCAACCGCGGCAAGCTCTGCCCCAAGGGTGTAAAGCGCTACATGCAGGACGAGCACCCGGACCGTCTGAAGAGTCCGTTGCAGCGCGTGGAGGGAAAAGGGTTTGCTCCAATCGGCTGGGATGCGGCGATGGAGCGCGTCGTGGGCGAGATTCGCCGCATTCAGGATAAGTATGGCAATGACGCATTCGCGCTGTTGACAGGGGCTTCGCTCACCAATGAGAAAGCATACCTGATGGGCAAGTTCGCGCGCGTGGCGCTGAAGACGGCAAACATCGATTACAACGGGCGCCTCTGCATGGTTTCGGCCGGTGCAGCTTCCAAGAAAGTTTTCGGCGTCGACCGCAGTGCGAATCCGTGGAGCGACATAGCAAAAGCACAGGTCATTCTGGTTGCCGGTGCAAACATCGCCGAGTGTGCGCCCATTACCACCGACTACCTGTGGCAGGCGCGCGAGAGAGGCGGCAAGCTGATCATCCTCGACCCGCGCATGACGCCAATCGCGCGCAATGCCGATCTGTTCATTCCTGTGCGCTCGGGCGGCGACATCGGTGTATTCAACGGCATGTTGCACATCATGATCGAGCGCGGCTGGATTGACCGCGAGTTTATTGCGCAGCACACCACCGGCTTTGATGCCGTGATGGAAACGGTGAAGAAGTACACGCCGGATTACGCCGCGAAGATCGCCGGAGTTCCACCGGAGATGATCGTCAAGGCCGCAGAGCTATGGGGACCGGCGCCCACCAGCTTCCTGCTACATGCACGCGGGATCGAGCACCACTCGAAGGGCGTGGACAACTGCATCGCCGCCATCAACCTCGTTGTGGCCAGCGGACGCATTGGTCGCGAGGGTTGCGGCTACGCGATGATCACCGGCCAAGGCAACGGACAGGGCGCGCGCGAGCAGGGACAGAAGTGCGACCAACTTCCCGGAAGCCGCGACATCAGCAATCCAGAGCATCGCAAATACATCGCTGGTGTGTGGGGCGTTCCCGAAGAATCGATTCCGCAGAAGGGCTTGTCGGCAGTTCCGCTGGTGGAAGCCATTCACGACGGCAAGATCAAGGGGCTGCTGTCGATCTGCTTTAATCCCGCGGTGTCGCTGCCGGATGGCAATTACGTGCGCGAGGCGCTGGAGAAGCTGGAGTTCTTTGTCAACATCGACTTCTTTCTCTCCGAGACCGCGCGGTACGCAGACATCGTGCTTGCGGGCTCGCTGATGGAGGAAGACGAGGGCACGACCACCAACGTCGAAGGCCGCGTGATCCGCCACCGCCAGGCTGTGACGCCTCCCGAGGGCGCGCGCGAGGACTGGCAGATCATCAACGAAATCGCGGCGAGGCTCGGCTACGCAGACAAATTCAGCGCCGCACCGCGCGAGATATTCGAGGAGTTGCGCATCGCCTCCAAGGGCGGTACCTCTGATTACTCCGGCATGACGTGGGAGCGAATCGATCAGAGCAACGGTCTCTTCTGGCCTTGCCCTGAGCCGGGGCATCCGGGCACTCCGCGCCTGTATGAGGGGGGGAAGTTCGGCCATCCTGACGGCAAAGCGCACTTCATTCCGATTGAATGGAGACCTTCGGCGGAGATGCCGGATGAGGCATACCCGATTATCCTCACCACCGGCCGTGTGGTGTCGCACTTTCTCTCCGGCACGCAGACCCGCCGCATTGGAGGCTTGATGGAGCAGTGTCCCCAGCCGCGATGCGAGATGCACCCCAGGCTGGCGGAGAAGCTCGGCATAATGGATGGCGATTTCGTAAAGGTGGAGAGCCGCCGTGGAGAAATCGTGGTGCGGGCGCAGGTGGTAAAGACGATACGCCCGGATACAGTTTTTGTGCCGTATCACTGGCCTCTGGGTCGCTCGGCAAACAACTGCACGATCCGTGCTATCGACCCGGTTTCGAACATCCCTGAATTCAAGATCTGCGCGGTGCGCGTCAGCAAGACGGAGGCTCCCACCGATGCGATCGCGCAGCTTGGGATGGAGGCGGGAGGGATTCGATGAGTGAGATGGCTTTCTTCATCGATCACTCGCGATGCATCGGATGCCAGTCGTGCGTGCAGGCCTGCGCCGAGTGCGACACCCACCGCGGCGTCAGCATGATCCACCTCGAAACGATCCAGCGCGCCGAGAGCGTGCAGACTGCACCGCAGGTCTGCATGCATTGCGAGGATCCGATCTGTGCGCGCGTCTGCCCGGCAGATGCCATTAAAAAGACCCCCGATGGCGTGGTGCAGAGCTCCTTGAAGCCGCGCTGCATCGGGTGCTCGAACTGCGTCATGTCGTGTCCGTTCGGCGTGCCAAAATATCGGGCAGAAATTGATCAGATGATGAAGTGTGACATGTGCTACGACCGCAGCAGTGTTGGCAAGAAGCCGATGTGCGCGACCGTCTGTCCATCCGGCGCATTGACCTTTGCGACGATGGAGGAGATTCAGCGTACCCGCAGCGGCATTCCGATCAATACATGGAAGTTCGGCGATGAGGTCGTGAAGACCAAGGTTTACGTTATGGTTCCGCGCGAGGTTGAACGAGTTGATGTGGAGCTTGTGCAGATCACATCGACTCCCACTGCTCTGCCGGATGATCCGTATGATGTTGCGTTGATGCTGGAGGAGGCGCGATGACCGTTGAAGGACGAGAGTGCGCTGGCTGCGCTAAGGCTCCAAAATGGAAGCAGGATTTTCCCATCGAGTGGGAGGGAGATCATTACGTCACCCGTCGCGAGATGGTGAAGTTCATGACGCTGGGCTCAGCGCTGCTGGCGGCGGCTAATTGGATCGCGGCCATTGCCGGAAGCTTGATTCATCGCGGTTCGCACGCAGAGCGCTACATCGGCGCAGCTTCGGCCCTGGAGCAGACTGGCTCGCTGCTCTTCCGCTATCCGACGGATGAGGACCCGTGCATCGCCGTGCGTACGCCGGAAGGCAAGTTGGTCGCGTATTCCCAGGTCTGCACGCATCTGTCCTGTGCGGTTGTTTACAGCAAGAGTGAGAACGCTCTGGTGTGTCCTTGCCACAACGGCGTATTCAATGTTGACCGCGGAAGTCCGGTTGCAGGGCCTCCGACGCGGCCATTGGCGCGGATCAAGGTTGAACAGCGTGGCGACAGATTGTTCGCAACGGAGCTGGAGGCATAGAAATGAGCGTACGCAGCCAGGGAACGACTCTATTTTCGGCGATTCTGATTCTGGTGGGAACAACGGTCGTGGTGCAACTGTGGCTGCTTACGGTCTCAACCGAAGCGTTGCTCAGCGGGCAGATAAAGACACTTGTTCCGGCCGCCGCAGGATCTTCGGTGTTGCTGCTGATCAATGCGTGCTTGCTGAGGTACGTCTATCGCTTCGACCGCGATGTTGAGCGCGGCTAGCGTTCTGTCTATTGGCAAAGAGGTTTTGTTGCGTTTATTCTCCTCCTTTGCGCTCAAGGAGCACGGATGAACGCGGCTCGCAACTGTCCAAAGGTGGCTTTGTTCCTGCTGATTCTACTGGCGGCGACGGAGCTGTGGGCGGGACCTCCGTTTCAGACCGACGATCCGGAGCCGGTGGAGTTTCGGCACTACGAGCTGTATCAGTTCGGCACGGTTTCGAGCACTCCGGTGGAGACCGACCCGACGGGGCCGGCGCTGGAATTCAACTGGGGCGTGGTTCCAAATGTACAGATTCATGCGGTTCTTCCCTTCGGCGGCATCATCCCTTCGAACAATCCGATCTATCTGCCGGGCGGAGCTGGGCCGAGCGCCTACGGGTTGCTGGACACAGAGGTGGGCGTGAAGTACAGGTTTGTGCAGGAGACGAAGCACAGGCCGCAGATTGGAAGCTTTACCATGCTGGAGTTGCCCACGGGCAGCTATAGCAAAGGGCTGGGGGTGGGAAAGGTCTGGTACAAGCTGCCGGTTTGGATTCAGAAGAGCTGGGGAGAATGGACGGCTTATGGCGGCGCGGGATACCAGGTGGTGCCACAGAATCAGTATCGGAACTTCTTCTACACGGGATGGCTGGTGCAACGGAGTATCGGCAAAAAGCTGACGCTGGGAAGCGAAGTTTTCTCCCACCAGAAGGAAGGCTTTGCCACGCCACAGACAAGGTCGGCGACCATGGTGGACGTGGGAGGGTATTACCAGCTCAAAAAAGAAGGGCTTCAATTGCTCTTTGCCTACGGACATTCGGTGGTTGGGCAGACGGAGAATTACGGCTATCTTGGGCTATACCAGACTTGGGGAAACAAGGCAGACAATGGAGGCGCTGGATTACTGGCACATCGGTTGCAGCGATAAGATTCGAAGTCAACCAACCAGGAAAAGGGTGCAGCTACGCGGGCCGTGGGCACCGATTACGAGGGACTGCTCGATGTCAGCGGTTTTGGAGGGCCCGGAGATAAAGAGGCCGAAGCCAGGGCGCTCGAAGCGAATGCGCTGGTATGCGTGCTGCATGGTGTGGACGAGCTGAGCTGCGGGGACGACCAGAACCAGGTGTTCGGCGATGACGAAGATGGCGCGATGCGGCCCCAAGGTACTGCCCGGCACCCATACCGCACCGTTCTCGGCGACGCCGAACTCGCCGGGGAGGATTGCAAGATCAACGCCCTCAAGTTCGTGTGGCCGCTGCATGGACGAGGTATCCACGGTGGAGACGCCCGCGCCAGGGACGAGCGAGACGATCTTGCGCGCTTGGGCGTAGAGTTCGAGATTGTGGAGCTCGGCATCGAGAGCGGGGAGGCTTGCGACCCGAATGAGTCTGCCTCCGACGGAGGTGAAGGTTTCGGTAAACTGCGCCTCGGGATTGGCGTAGGCGATGGGCGCGGGTGGCTCGGGCAGCGGCGAAGGCGGCGGGGAGTTGCGGCGAAGGGCGGTGAGGATGGCGTCGCGACTGTTCACGGTGTCTCCTTCGGGACTTCGTCGGCTTTGGCGCCGTTTGGTTTGGCGCCGTCTGATTTGGCGTCATCTGATTTGACCCCGGCGGCTTTGAGTTCGACGGGCACGCGAACGCTGATTCGCGCGGTGGACGGCTCGCGTTTGATGAGCTCGCGGAAGCTCTCGCGCGGCATGGGCGGCAGCTCGCGGTGGAGTCCCCAAGGGTTCCAAGGGCCATAGACGACGGCCCGGGGCAGGCGCGGCACGAGCCAGCGCATCAGCCTTCCGGCGAGGCGATAGAGCCATGGCCTGGCGAGGATGAAGGACAGTACGGCCATGCCAATACGCTCGCGGAGCGGCACGATCTTCTTGCGGACAAGCTCCTGGCGGAAGGCATACAACTCGTGATGGAGGTCGATCTTTACCGGGCAGACATCGGTGCAGGAGCCGCAAAGGCTGGAGGCGAAGGGCAGGCCGCCATACTTCCGCGGCTCGCGCTGCGGGCCTAGGAGTGAGCCGATGGGGCCGGGAACGGTGTAGCCATAGCTGTATCCCCCGGAGCGGCGGAAGACCGGGCAAGTGTTCATGCAAGCGCCGCAACGGATGCAGCTGAGCGAGCGGCGAAAGGTCGGCTGCGCAAGAATGGCGCTGCGCCCGTTGTCGACGATCACAACATGCAGTTCGCCTCCGCGCATGGGGCCATGGAAGTGGGTGCTGTAGGTAGTGACGGGCTGGCCGGTGGCACTGCGCGCCAGGAGGCGGAGAAAGATTCCGAGATCTTGTGCGCGGGGCAGTAGCTTTTCGACGCCCATGCAGGCGATGTGGATGGGGGGCAGGCTGGTGCCCATGTCGGCGTTGCCTTCGTTGGTGCAGACGACGAATCCGCCGGTTTCGGCGATGGCGAAATTGACGCCGGTGAGTCCGGCCTGGGCGGCCATGAACTTCTGGCGAAGATGGCCGCGCGCCGCCTCGGTGAGGTACTTTGCGTCGGACGCGCCCTTTTCGGTTCCGAGTTTCTCGTGGAAGAGCTCGCCGATGTCTTTCTTTTTGAGGTGAATGGCGGGGAACACGATGTGGCTGGGCGGCTCATGTCGGAGCTGCACGATGCGTTCGCCTAGATCGGTGTCGGTCACCTCGATGCCACGCTCCTCCAGGTACGGATTCAGGTGGCACTCCTCGGTCAACATCGACTTAGACTTCACGAGGCGGGTGACGCCGCGATCCGAGAGGATGCGATGGACTATGGCGTTGTGCTCGGCGGCGTCGCGCGCCCAGTGGACCTGGATGCCGTTGGCGACGGCGTTGCGCTCGAACTCCTCGAGATAATCGGCGAGGTGTGAGAGCGTGTGCATTTTAATGGCCGAGGCGGCGTCGCGCAGCATCTCCCACTCGGGAACGCTGGCGGCCTGGCGGTCACGCTTGAGGCGGACGAACCACAGCGAATCATCGTGCCAGTGTACCCGCTCGTCATCGAGGACGAAGAGCGCCGCTTTGTCAGAGTGTGTGGTTATGAGAGCCTCGCGGTTTCCAAAATTTGCGCTACGTGCATGACGCGCACGGGTGTTTTTTCGCGGCGGATGATGCCTTCCAGGTGCATCAGGCAGGAGACGTCGAAGCCGGTAATAACCTCGGCCCCGCCGTGGATGTGATCGGCGATGCGGTCTCTGCCCATGAGGGATGAGACGGCCTCTTCACCGACGGCAAACGTGCCGCCGAAGCCGCAACACTCGTCGGGACGGGTGAGCTCGATCAGCTCGATACCCTTGAGCTGAGCCAAGAGCTGGTGGACCTTGTTGAAGGCCGGCACCATCTGTTCGGAAGAGCTCGCCATCCGCAATTCGCGCAGACCATGGCAGCTCATGTGCAGGCCCACTTTGAGGGGAAAGTCTCCGTCGACCTTGGTGACCTTGGCGATATCGACCAGATACTCGCAAAGTTCAAAGGTGTTGGCGCGCAGGTGGTCGAAGCCTGGCTTGCCCTCCAGCCATTGCGAGTAATGATTGCGCACCATGGACACACAGCTTCCCGAGGGGGCGACGACGTGATCGTAGTTGCCAAAGATCTTGAGAAACTTCTCGGCAAGCGGCCGCGTTGCGTCGCCACAGCCGGAGTTGGCCATGGGCTGGCCGCAGCAGGTCTGCTCTTCAGGGAACTCGATGTCAATATCGAGCTGCCTGAGCACGCGGAGCGCGGCAAGAGCGACGTGCGGGTAGAGCTGATCAACGTAGCATGGAATAAAGAGAGCTACTCGCGGCATTGGCTCCTCGTACCGGCGAGATCGCCTTTGGCGATCAGGAGTGGCAGCATGACGAGCGAAGTGTAGCACCAATCCAGAGCACGTTGGAGGAAGCGCTCCACGGATGTGAAAATCCCGCATCGCCAAAAAGTTGAACTCGCAGGGCAGCCCATGACAGAGCGGCTATTGGGCCGTCCAGCCGCCGTCGGCGGGCAAGGGGACGCCGGTGATGTTGTCGGCTCCGGAACTGCACAAAAAGACGGCGAGCGCGCCCAGCTGTTCGACCGTGGTGAACTTGCCCGATGGCTGCTTTTCGCGCAGTAGCTCATCGGAGGCTTGCGCAAGGGGAATTTTATCGCGTTCGGCGCGGGCCTCTATTTGCTTCTTCACCAGCGGAGTGAGCACCCATCCGGGGCAGATGGCATTGCATGTGACGCCGGAGCCCGCCAGCTCCAGCGCTGCCGTTTTGGTGAGGCCCATGATGCCGTGCTTGGCGGCAACGTAAGCCGACTTGTTGACCGAAGCGACCAGCCCGTGGGTGGATGCGATGTTGATGATGCGTCCCCATCCGGCGCTCCTCATACCCGGCAGCGCAGCGCGTATGGTGTGGAAAGCAGAGCTGAGATTCACTGCGATAATCGCATCCCAACGCTCGACCGGAAAGCTCTCAATCGGCGAAACGTGCTGGATGCCCGCGTTGTTGACCAGGATGTCGACTTTGCCGAAGCGTTTCCCGGCGTCCTCGATAAGATCGGCACACTGCGCGGCTTGGGAGAGGTCGGCGGGGTTGAAGAGCGCTTGGACGCTGAACTCGCTCTCGATGCTGCGGCGCAGCTCTTCGATGGCGGCTGGATCGCCGAAACCATTCATCATGATGTTGCAGCCGGCGGCGGCCAGGGCACGTGCGATGCCCAGTCCGATGCCGCTGGTTGAGCCGGTTACGACTGCGATATGACCTTTCAGCATGGCTTCCTCCCCTTGTGATCTCTGCTCCGGCCCACGACCCAGAATGGCTACACCCAGTGCGTTAGATAGTAGATTCCGATGACGACAAAGACCGCCGATGTCTTGATGCAAGTGATGGCGAAGATGTCCTTATAGGATTGCCGATGGGTGAGGCCGGTTACCGCGAGCAGGGTGATGACCGCGCCGTTGTGGGGAAGGGTATCCATGCCTCCACTGGCCATTGCGGCCACGCGGTGCAGCACTTGCATCGGAATGTGTGCCGCGTTGGCGGCGGCGATGAACTGGTCCGACATCGCGGCCAGCGCAATGCCCATACCGCCGGATGCCGAGCCGGTGATCCCGGCCAGAACATTGACGCTGATGGCTTCATTTACCAACGGATTGGGAATTGATTTTAGAGCGTTGCTGACCACGATGAAGCCGGGCAAAGCGGCAATCACGGAGCCGAAGCCATACTCCGAGGCCGTGTTCAGCGAGGCCAACAGCGCTCCGGAAATTGCCAGCTTGGTACCCTCGCCGAATTTCGGAGCAAGCTTCCTCCATCCGAAGACAACGACGGTCAGAATGCCCAGTACGAGCGCGGCTTCCACGGACCAGATGCCCACCATGGCCGGAACCTTCGCAACCACCGGGTCCTTCATTCCTTCGCTGAGCTTTATGGTGACGGCGTCACCGTAAAGGCGCGGAACGAGGATGCGAGTGAAGACAAGATTCATGATGCCGACGACAAACAGCGGCAGGACCGCAAGGATGGGGTTGCTCAAGTGGCTTACGTCGGTAGGTTCCGGTTCATTGAGGTGGCCGGTTCCATAGCCTTCGCCGGCTTTGTGAGCTTTGCGGCGCTGCCAATTGAGGTAGGTAATTCCCACGATCAGGATGAAGATTCCGCCCAGGGTTCCCAGAATTGGTGCCGCATAAAGATTGGTCTTGAAGAAGGTGGTTGGGATGATGTTCTGGATCTGCGGAGTACCGGGCAGCGAATCCATGGTGAAGGTAAACGATCCCAAGGCGATGGTGCCCGGGATCAGGCGCTTGGGGATGTCGAACTCGCGGAACAGCTCCACCGCGAATGGATAGACGGCAAAGACAACCACAAACAATGAAACGCCGCCGTAGGTGAGCAGCGCGCACACAGTCACGATGGAGAGGATTGCGCGCGATGGCCCGAGCACGGTCACGACCGAGTGAACAATGGACTTGGCGAATCCAGAGAGTTCGATCACCTTGCCGAAGATGGCCCCCAGCATGAAGGCGGGGAAGTAGTTCTGAACGAACACCACCATTTTGGCCATGAAAAGCCCGCTGTAGATGGGCAGAACAGCCCGCGGGCTGGTCAGCAGAACCGCGCCCAAGGCCGCAACCGGCGCAAACAGAATGACGCTGAAGCCTCGATAGGCGACCAGCATCAGAAAGGCAAGCGCTCCAATACAAATCAGAAACTGGATCATCGATGACTTCCTCGCAGAGAGTTGGGCGATTCTATTTCGCGCTCTGGCGCGCTGTGCACGAAAGAGCGACAAGGAAAGTATCACGGCTGGCGCGTGGCGGACGAAATAAAACGCGGTCGCCAGATACACTTCACCCGATTGCTATTCCCGTCCGCATCCCCGGCGCGCGGTGTTCCTGATGAGGGGCCCCCGTGGGGCGTCCTCCGTGGGACGCCTCAGTGGAGCGGGGGAATGTAGGGAATGGTGCGGGCAAAGAACCAGCACAGGAAAAACACGATCGGGATGTGAACGATCATTTGCAGCACGCCGTAGCCGACGATGTCGCGCGCCTTCAGCTTGAGAATTCCAAGCAAGGGCAGCATCCAGAATGGGTTTATCAGGTTGGGCAGCGCCTCGGAGGCGTTGTAGATTTGCACCACCCATCCCAGATGGACGTGGTGCAGGTTGGCGGCCTGCAGAATGTACGGCGCTTCGATGACCCACTTGCTGCCGCCCGAGGGCACGAAGACGCCAAGCAGGGCAGAGTAAAACGCCACCAGAAGGGGATAAGTCTGCTGGGTGCTGATTCGGGCAAAGAGGCTGGCCAGCCATTCGGTCATTCCGGTACCAACGATCATGCCAAAGATGACGGCATAGAATGGGAACTGAATCAGCACGCCGCCGGTGGCCGGAATGCACTCGGCGACCGCGCGCATAAAGCGCTTGGGACGCCAGTGCAGCAAGAGTCCCACGGTAATGAAGAGCAGGTTGTAGGTGTTCAGATCCAGCACGGCCAATGCACCCTGGGGCGAGCTGCGGAAGAAGTCGAGCAGATACCAGCCCAGGTAGAGGGAGACCAGGACGGTCAGCAACGGGCTGTATTCCAGCCACTCGCCGGGCTTGGTTCGCGGCTCCAGTGGTTGGTCGGAGGACTCGTACTGGATTCCGTAGTCCTCGGCGGTGCGGGCGTTCTGCGCCGTGGGCGCCGAGAGGTAGGCAATGGCGACGGAGACCACGATCAGGATCAACGCGGTGAGCATTCCCTGCCAGAGGAAGATGGACTGGCCGAGCGGGATCAATCCGCTAATGGCCAGCAGAGAGGGCGGAATTGCGCTCTTGGTGGCCATCAGCATCGCCGCGGAAGACGAGAGTCCCAGCGCCCATGTCGCACCGAGTCCCAAGTAGGCGGCACCGCCGGCGGCGCGATAGTCCATCCCCTTGACCCGCCGCGCCATCTCGCGCGTCAGCAGACCGCTGAAGATCAGGCTGAGGCCCCAGGAGATCAGCGAGGTGAGCATGGAGAACAGGGCGATCATCGCCACCGCGGTGCGTCCGTTCTTTGGGATGGTTGCGAGCCAGCGAATGAAGCGGTTCACCAGCGGCGTGCTGGCCAGCACGTATCCGCCGATGATGATCATCACCATCTGCATGGTGAAGGGCACCAGCGACCAGAAGCTCTTGCCCCCGGCGATGGCCAGCTTACTCGCGGGTTGATGGATCAGCAGTCCGAAGATGAAGACGATGATGACGCCGGCGAAGGCGAAGATCAGGGGATCGGGAAACCAGCGCTCGCTCCAGTTGGCCAGCGCCAGCCCGAAGCGCGCCAGCCCGGATTCGGCTGCGCGGCCTGTTTTGTTTGTTGGAATCGATTGATTCGGCTTCGTGGTCATGACTTGCCTCCACAAATGCAACCGCTTTCGTCCGTGGCGGACGAACAGAGCGGCGCGGCCTGGGCTTGGTTCCTTAGACGCTGCATGCGCGTCTAAGGGGTGGCCCAGTAACCTTCAACACTAAATATGGCAATGTGTCGTGCGTCATTTCGACGGAGCGCAGTGCCACAAGGCAGCGAGAGTAGGATGATTTCGGCGCGATGTAAAGGATTTTCTAGTTCTAAGAGCTTCTTTGCTGCTCACCCCCCGTCAATCCAGTACCGAGATCCAGCGGCAAAGATTCGCTCTGGTGTTCGCCTTAGCTGCATCAAGCAGCGGACGGATTCTCCTCGGCAGAGACGATGGCCGACTCACGGTTGGCAGTTGGTGTTAGCAACGGCCAGCCTCGGCGCAGCACGTAGTCAAGCCAAGCGCCAGCCATCTGCGAGGTGAGGACGGCAGCTAATACAAGAGTCGTGTAGAACTTCGGGCTGATGATCCCGGCATCAAATGCCACGCTGGCCAGTACGATGCCTGGTCCGCCGCGTGCATTTGTCGTGATCGCGAGGTTGAACAGATCCAACCCACGGAAGCCTGCGAATCGCCCTGCCAGAGATACGGAAAGAACCTTGACGACACAACTACCGACGATGAAGGCGGCCGTCATCCGCAATGACAGGCCACGAACCAGGTCAAGCTTCAACCCCACGATCGCGAAGTACACAGGAATAAAGAATGCAAACGACACATTTCCTATGGAGTTCAGCGCCTCGGAGAATAGTCTGCGCTTCTTATGGACTACGGCGAAGCCGGCAAGAAATGCCGCAAACACGACGCTGACATCGAGCAGCCCGGCGACCACGCAATATCCGAGCAAAACTGTAATGGCATAGGCCACCGGCGAGTGTTTCGCGAGAACATTGAAGCGCGACTTGTTGATTCGCTTTACGATCCGGGGAATGATCGTCAGCCCCAGCCCGAAGAATCCGATTGTGGTGATCAGGTGATACGCCATCTCCCGTGGTTTGAGCATGGTCTTGCCAGCCATTGCGGTTGCTAGGGCGAGGGCCATCCACAGCACGATGTCTTCGAGCACGGCGACACCGAGTATTAGTCTCGCGAAGCGGGTGTGAAGAATCTTCAGGTCCGCGAAAATCTTGGAGACCACCGGAACCGAAGTTACGGCGACGCCTACGGCGAGAATGATGGCCAGAGAGCTGCGGTGGCCGTTCGGACCGGCGAGCGCGGGGCGAATCAGCCACGGGCCCGTCACCAGCCCGAGCATAAACGGTACGCCGGTGCCCACGATGGCTAGCCAGCCCACTTCGCGGCGCTCCCCGCGGCTGAACAGTTGGCGCGATTCCGCCCCAGACAAGAACATCAGCAGCAGCAAGCCCAGCCAATAAACAAAATTCAAGACGTTTGCCTGGTGCTTAGTGGCTTCCATCAGCCCCGACGCAAACCGCAATCGGCCGATTAGAGTCGGGCCGAGTACGATGCCGGCCAGGATTTCGCCGACCACCTTCGGCTGCCGGAGTTTCACGAAGAAGTAGCCGAGCAACTGCGCCAACCCGACAAGAAGTAAGAGTATGAATAGAATTGAAGTCAGATCGGAGTTTGACATGTTTGCTCCCCATCCGGCTTAGGATGCTTCAGCGTGAGAGAGGGTTTTTCATGCAGGTGCAGACGTACCCTGGCCGTCTGTCCTGTTATTGGGCAGGCAGCCGCATATTTACGAAAAAACAAAACCCTCGGTCTCCTGAGGGTTGTTCACCGTCGTCGCCACTGCCGCACGGCTTCAGGCGATGTCGCCTCCCTGCTCTCCGACGCCGACGGCGCGAAGAGAATCCGGTGCGGAAACATCGGCCTCGACGAACTCCCTGAGGA